>Ga0137365_10001382_pt1 | contig 18748 bp, 11 predicted proteins | sample SagtaG_9_FD_104799 | JGI IMG/M metagenome (GOLD analysis project Ga0137365, IMG submission 104799) | Vadose zone soil microbial communities from Sagehorn Ranch, Mendocino, California, USA - Sage1_L_40_16 metaG | ecosystem: Environmental > Terrestrial > Soil > Vadose zone | place: USA...
GAGCAAGCTCATCGTGTCATCCCTTCCCCCTCATCGGCTCCTCGTCAGCCCGGAGTAGGCGAGCAAAGCCCATCCGAGCCGTGGAAGCAACCCACTGAAGAACTCCGCGACCTTCGCGGCGAATAAGGCCCGGCGGATACGCTGCATCGCCACCTTGTCGATCTTGTCGGGCGCCGTGACCCGCTCGGCGGCCAACTCCCCGACCAGCATCCACAGGCGCCGCAGCTCCAAGAGGGCCGCCTGGCAGAACCGGCAGCCGGCTTGATGCGCCAGATCGCCGCTGTCACTGTCGGCGACCTGCGCCATCAGACCGACCAGGTCGGTCCCGCAGGTGAGCCTCCTACTTACCGTGCCGTTCATCGCCATTGCCTCATGGCGTCGAGGAGGCCGAGGCGGGCGCGGTGCAGGCGGCTTTTGACCGCAGCCACGCTGATGTCCAGCATCGCGGCGATCTCGTCGTAGCGGTGACCCTCCAGGTCGTGGAGGACGAGCGGCGCGCGCTGCTCAGGCGTGAGCTGGTTGATCGCCAGCTTCAGATCGTGGAGCTGCCAGCTCACCTCGACCACCCGCTCGGGTGCCCGCGCCGGTGACGCCGCGATCTCGGTCCCGGGACCGGGAAGCGGCTCGGCCGTTCTGCGGCTGCGCAGCAGGTTCAGGCAGCGGTTGGTCACGATCCGGTGGATCCAGGTCGAGAACCTCGCGTCCGACCGGAACCCGGCCAACCCGCGCCACGCCTGCACGAACGCCTCCTGCGTGGCGTCCTCGGCCTCCCCCTCGTCCCCCAGCATGCGCAGGGCGATCCGGTACACCGTGAGCCGGTGCCGGCGCACCAGTTCCTCGAACGCATCGAGGCGTCCCGCCTTCGCCCTGGTAACCAGATGGTCATCGTCGAGCTGCAGTTCCATCCAGGCCGGTTCCCGTCCCCTGGTTCGACAACCTCACCAACGGAAAGTTACGCACACCAGCCGTGAAACTCTCAAATTGCGCTCTAGTCTAGGAACTGCTACGCAGCCTCGTCCGAGGCGGTCTCGGTTTCGGCGGGAGTTACGAGGGCGTTGGCAGCGGCCGGGTCGCGGTGCCGGCGGGCGGCGAAGGCGGCGACCGCGGCGGCGAGGAGACTGGAGACGCCTGCCAGGACGATGGCCGAGCGGGGGCCGTAGTGTTCGGCGAGCCAGCCGACCAGGGCGCTGCCGAAGGGGGTCGAGCCGAGGAACACCAGGCCGTATAGGGACATCACCCGGCCGCGCATCTCCGGGGCGGCGCCGAGTTGCAGGGTGGAGTTGGCGGTGGCCATGACGGTGACGGTGGCGAACCCGACCGGGGCCAGCACCAGCGCCTCGGTGGCGACGGTCGGGGCGGCTGCCGCCAGCAGCGACAGCAGGCCGAAGGCGGTCACCGAGCCCAGCAGCAGCTTGCGGGTGGGGCGGGCGCGGCTGGCGATGAGCAGGGCACCGGCGACCGCGCCGACGGACTGGACCGAGGCGAGCATGCCGTAGAGGCCCGCGCCGCCGTGGAAGCTGAAGCGGGCCAGCAGCGGCAGCACCACCCGGTAGTTGAGGCCGAAGGTGCTGACCACCAGCATCAGCAGGATGGTCCACGACAGCAGCGGCGTGGCGCGCACGTAGCGGAGGCCGTCGCGCACTTGACCGCGGGAGCGCTCCACCGGCGCCTGGCGGTAGAGCCGGCTTGGGTCCATCAGCAACAGGCTGATGATCACCGCCAGATAGGACGCTGCGTTGAGCAGGAAGGCGGGGGCGATCCCGGCAACGGCGATCAGCACGCCGGCGGCGGCCGGGCCGATCACCCGGGCGGAGTTGAACACCGCGCTGTTGAGCCCGACCGCGTTGGCGACGTGCTCGCGCCCGACCATCTCAGTCACAAACGACTGGCGGGTCGGCATGTCGAAGGCGGTGGCACAGCCGAGCAGCGCAGCCAGCAGGTAGACCATCCACAGCCGCACCGCTCCGGTCGCGGTCAGCACGCCGAGGGCGAGCGCCAGCGCGGCCATCGCGCTCTGGGTCGCCAGCAGCAGCTTGCGCTTGTCGACGCGGTCGGCGATCAGGCCGCCCCAGATGCCGAGCAGCAGCACGGGGGTGAACTGCAGCGCGGTGGTGATACCCACCGGCAGGGCACGGTTGGTAAGCCGCAGCACCAGCCAGTCCTGCGCGATCTGCTGCATCCAGGTGCCGCTGACCGACACCAGCTGCCCGAAGAAGAACAGGCGGTAGTTGCGGACCTGGAGGGAGCGGAAGGTGCGCCGCGTCGCGACCCCTAAAACTCCGATACCGGCGGTCAACCCAGCTCCACCTCCAGCAGGCGCTCCAGCACGGAAGCGGCCTGGCGGAGGAGGTCGATCTCTGCGGGGGTGAGAGCGGCCAGGCGGGCCGCCAGATAGGCGTCCTTGCGGATGCGGCCGCGCCGCAGCAGCTCGCGGCCGGCGGGGGTCACCTCGACCCGGACGATGCGGCGGTCGCCGGGGTCGGCCTGGCGCGCGACCAGCCCGGCCTCCTCCAGATTGGCGACGATGCGGGTGATGCTCGGCGGGCGCACCTGCTCGACCGCGGCGAGGGTGCCGAGCGTGACCGGCCCCCGCTTCTCGATGCTGCCCAGCGCCGAGAGCTGCGAATAGGTGATCTCCTCCCCGGTCTGCTGGCGCAGGCGCCGCCCCAGCCGCGCGATCGCCAGCCGGAGCCGCACCACCAGGTCACGATCGACCTCGGGCGCCTCTGCACGGGCATGAGCTGGAGCCATCGAACCTCACACGACTTCACAGGAGTATTTCGCAAGGGTAATTAGCATTGCTAACTATCTGCTGACAGGATAACACCGTGACGTATCGCCTGCCAAGCCTTAGGTCCTAGGTCTGGAGTTCGGGTCAGGCCACGGCGGGGCCGACCACCGAGCCGAGCAGATCGACCATGTCCAAGTCCTCGTGGACCAGGTGCTGCAGCATCACGCGGTTCACCCCCGCCGCCTCCAGCGCGCGCAGCCGCTCGATCACCTCGTCGACGGTGCCGATGATCCAGCGCTCCGGCGGATGGGCGAGCAGGTCCTCGGGCCGCTCGCCGCTGCCGGTCCGCTCCAGCAGGCGGGCGAGGCGGTCGCGCAGCTCACCCCGGTTACGCCCGACCACCGTCGCGGTCATCAGCGAGAACTGCAGCGTTTCCGGGTCGCGGCCGGCCTGCTGCCAGGCGCTGGCGAGCTTGTCGTGGCGCTGCTTGCAGTCGTCGATGGTTGCAGCGGTGGTGTTGTACTCGTCAGCGAAGCGGGCGGCCAGCTCGGCGCTGCGCGGTCCGGCGGCGCCGCCGAGAATCAGCGTCGGGCGTGGCCGCTGCAGCGGCTTGGGCAGGGGGTCGACGTCCCCCAGGCGGTAGTGAGCGCCACTGAACGAGAACGACCCGGGTTCCCACGACCGCGTGACGATCTCGAGCTGCTCGGCCAGCAGGCCGAGGCGGGTCCCGGTGGAGGGCATCTCGAAGCCGAAGGCACGGTGCTCCGCCTCGTACCAGCCGGCCCCGAGGCCGAGCTCGACACGGCCGCCGGAGATGTGGTCGACCGTGGCCACACTCTTGGCGAGCAACGAGGGATGGCGGAAGGTCACTGGCGAGACCATCGTGCCGAGCCGGATGCGGCTGGTGCGTGCCGCCAGCCCGGCGAGGGTGGTCCAGGCGTCGAGCGAGCCGCGCTCCAGTTGCCCGAACACCGACAGGTAGTGGTCGGAGCGGAACAGCCCCTCGAGGCCGTGCCGCTCGCAGGCGTCCGCGAGCGCGAGCCACTGCTCCCAGGTGACGTTCTCCTGGCCCTCGATCATCAAGCTGAGCCGCATACGCGCACCTCCGGGCGCGAGGGTACAAATCGCATCAAACTATCCATCAAAAGGCTGCGAGTCCATTCGGAGTGCCAAGACCCGTCGGCCCATCGTAGCCGGGCCCCGCCACACACAGGTAGCTCGGCCTGCAGGAGCCGTTGCTGCCTCTGGTGACGTCGGACAGCCCGCCGCCGCCATGGGCGGCGTTAGCGTAGGGCAGGAACGCCATCGTGACGGCGGCGTAGGTGGCGGCGCCCGCGTGGCCCGACAGCACGTAGGCCGACGCGACCAGCGGTGCCGCCGCGCTGGTGCCGCCCATGGTCAGCCAGGGACCGCCGCTCACCCCGTAGGTGCTGTACACCGCCACGCCGTTCTCGGGGTCGGCCATCGCGGCGACGTCGGCCACAGTGCGGCCCTGGCAGCCGCCGTCGGTCTGCCAGGACGGCTTGGGGAACACCGTGGAGCAGCCGCTGGAATCGTTCGGCCAGACCGATTCGGTCCAGCCACGAGCGTTGTCCGCCCGTACCAGGCTGGTGCCGCCAACCGCGGTGACGTGCTCCGAGGCTGCCGGGAAGTTGACCCCGAAGCCGCCGTCGCCAGCAGCAGCGGTGATGGCGATGCCTGGATGGTCGTAGGACGGATCGAGGTCGACGTCTGCGGGTGTCTCCGCGTCTCCGTAGGAGTTGCTGATCGCGGTCGCGCCCATGGTCGCCGCGAGGTCCACGGCCTTGGCAAGGTCTGTGAGCCTGCTGGTGTCAGCTTCGATCAGCAGGATCCGGCAAGCCGGGCAGGCCGCCGAGACCACGTCCAGATCGAGGGCGATCTCGGCGGCCCAGCTGCCGTCGGGCGGCGGCGGGTTGGTGCCGCCGCGCTGGTTGACCTTGCGAAAGCAGCCGTCGCTGCTGCCGCATGGCGGCAGGCTGTAGTACTGCCGGTAGGCAGCCAGATCGGCCTCGGCATTGGGGTCGTCATAGGAGTCCACGATCGCCACGGTGGGAACGCCGCTTGCCGGCTGCCCCGGCATGGCGTAGGCGCGGTGCAGGTCGTCCGGGCTGTAGCCACGCGGGGTCGCGGAGAACGGCACCGCCCCGTCAGGGCTGGTGACGATCTTGGCGAAGCAGCGCGCATGGCCGCTCGCAGCCGGTCGGCAGGCATCCCGGTGGTGGTGCCGCGCCCGCGCCCCCCCCAGCGCTCCTAGCGGGCCCGGCGGTCCGGTCGCCGCGCCGGCGCGGCCGACCACGATGAGCGGCACACCCAGCACCAGCAGGACGGCAACAACGAAGGCACGCCAGCGCGGCAGCACGGATCAATCCCCCCCGACGGCTGACGGCCGGGCGCCGGGTGGCGACCCTCCTTTGGAGCCCGTCAAGACCGCGTAGGATCCTCGCATGACCAGAGTGGTCTTTGCCGCCCATGCATTCCCGCGCGACGAGCACGACCCCACCGGCGGCTTCCTGCTCCGCCTGGCACAGGCGCTCCGCGATCACGGGATCGAGGTCACGGCGGTCGCCCCGTCGGCAGCCGGCCTGATGGCTCGCGAAGCGCTCGGCCCGCCGGGAGGCGGGATCGCCGTCGGTCGCTACCGCTACGCGCCCCGGCGAGCGGAGACGCTCGCCTACACCGGGGCCATGCACGCTCGCGCGGCAAGCGCGGGCGGCGCGCTCGCTCTGGCCGGCCTGCTCGCCGCCGGGACCCTGGCGATTCGCCGGACAGCAGCCGCAGTGGACGCGGACCTGGTCCACGCCCACTGGTGGTTTCCCGGCGGGATGCAGGCGCTCTGGTCGCGGCGCCGCCCGCTGGTCACCACGCTGCACGGCACCGACATCCGCCTGGCGCGCTCCCGCCCGGCAGCCCGCGCCGCCTGCGCCCGGGTGCTCCGCGCCTCAACCCTGGTCACCGCGGTCTCCTCCTGGCTCGCCGGCGAGGCAGCCTCCATCGCGCCCGACTGCGCCGACCGCATCCGGGTCGCCCCCATGCCGGTCGACGACACGGTGTTCACCCCAGCCCACGGGCCCCGCGGGTCGAGCGAGGCCGAGCTGCTGTTCGTCGGCCGGCTCGACCGGCAGAAGGGCCTCGATGTGACCTTGCGCGCCCTCGCGGCGCTGGACGGCGACGCCGCCGGCCTGCCGCTGCGGATCGTCGGCAGCGGGCCGGACGAGGCCGCCCTGCGCCACCTCGCGGCCGAGCTGGGCGTGGCCGACCGGATCCGCTGGGAGTCCGCCCTCCCGCTGCAGGACCTGGCCGACCGCTACCGCCGTGCCACCGCCCTCCTCGTCCCGGGCGCCGATGAAGGCCTCGGCCTGGTCGCGGTCGAGGCCCAACTCTGCGGCACTCCGGTGATCGCCGCCGCCTCCGGCGGCCTCCTCGACGTGGTCGAAGACGGCAGCAGCGGCCGCACCTTCCCACCGGGCGAAGCGGGCGCCCTCGCGCACGTCATCGAAGAGGTCATCACCCACCCAGCTGCCACAGCGTCCCTCGCCGCGACCGCTCAGCATCAAGCGAGCGCTCGCTTCGGCACCCGCGTAGCCTCCAGCACCTACGCCGCCCTGTACCAAGAAGCTCTGGAGGCCAGGGCTGGGTCCTACACCGGGAGGTAGCGGTCACCGTCAGCCGATCGCACCCGGCCTTCGGCGACCAGTTTGGCGAGGTGAGCGCGGACTGACAGCTCGGCGGCGGGGTGCAGGACGGGATCGACGTCGGCGTAGACCCTTGCGACTACGGCGGCGGGAGTCTGGTCGCCGGCGGCGAGGGCGGCCAGCACTTGGGATTCGCGCAGGTGGCGGTGGTCGATGTACTCGCGGACCTTGGCGCGGGCGGCATCAGGCGCGGCGGCGGGTGGCAGGCCGACCGGCGGGCCGTGGCCCGGGTAGAGGCGCTCCAGGTCGAAGTCGAGCAGGGCTTCCAGCGAGTGCAGGTAGGCCCGCATGTCACCGCTCGGCCACTCGATTACGGTGGTGCCGCGCCCGAGCACGTGGTCGCCGGTGAACATGGCCCGCTCGGAGGCCAGCCAGAAGCAACAGTGGTCGGCGGCGTGGCCGGGGGTCGGCAGCGGCTCCAGGCGGATCCCGGCAGCGGCCAGCTCCAGCGGTGCGCCAGCGGCAAGGCTTGGCGCCTCCACAGAGGCCCATGCCGGGTTGAGGGCGGCCAGGGGTGCGCTGGCCCGGGCGGCGAAGCGCCGTGCCCCCTCCGCATGGTCGGGGTGGGTATGGGTCAGCAGCACCAGCTCCACCCGGCGGCCAGGCACGGTCTCGAGCACCCGCTCGGCGTGCTCATCGAGGGCCGGGCCCGGATCGATCACCGCCGCGCCCGTTGCCCCAGGGGCAGCCACCACAAACGTATTGGTCCCCTCTAGCGTCAGCGGCGACGGGTTCGAGGCCAGCACCCGTACGACCCGCTCACTCCAGCGCTGGATCGGGCCGTCAGCTGTCACCGGTCGCCCCCCTGCCCCTGCCGCTGCTGCCGAAGCAGGGTGGATGGGACCGGGTAGCGCTCCAGCCAAGGCATCACCAGTTCGTCACCCTCGATCCAAGGCATCACCTGCTCCACTGGGCGGTCCTCGCCAGCGACGAGCACCTCGGCGACTGAGCGGTAGGCGGTCAGGTCGCGCAGGGTGTAGTGGGTCGGCGGCAGCATCGGCTGCAGGCTGGCCGCATCCAGCGGCGGCAGCCAGCGCTCCCGCTCGGCCTCAAGGGTGTGGGCGGTCGCCGCCGCGCCCGGCGGCAGGCCGGCGACGAAGAAGCGGGTGTCGTAGCGGCGCGGCTCGCTCTCCGGCGTCAGCCACCAAGCCCAGTAGCGCAGTCGTGCGGTGTCGAGCATGACGCCCAGCTCAGTGAGCATGGCCGCGAAGCTGATGTCGCCAGCCAGCAGTGCCCGCCGCGCGCCCTCCAGCTGGTCAGCTCTGGGCGGAGGGTCGGCGAGCAGCAGCCCGGCCTCCTCGAAGGTCTCGCGGCAGGCGGCCACCAGCAGACCGCGAGCCTCGTCCACAGTCACGCCGAGCCGCTCCGCCCACACTGCGGGAACAGGTCCGACCCAGCTCCCCTCGATCGCAGCGTCGCGGTCCGCCTCGTCCACCCGCCCACCTGGGAACACCCACACCCCAGCGGCGAACCCCATCGTCATCGGCCGCCGCTGAAGGTACGCCTCGATCCCGCTTCCCCATGGCACGTCCCGCAGCAGCACCACGGTCGCCGCTGGCCGAGCCTCCACGACGTCTCCCATGCGACTCCTCCGTTTTGCCCGCTTCTTCGCTGTTACCCGCTTCTGCGGGCGCACCAAACCCCCAGCTCAGGGGGTCCCCCTGTTTTCACGCTATCGGATTTGGGCGGACGGCGGGAACGTTATCCACAGGCCCGCCGCGGCGCGGAACCTTCCGAGGCTGTGGACAACGCATGCCACCGTCGTCGAGGTGCACCAGAATAAGCTCATGAACCCTGATCCACGACGGGCATTGCCCAAAGTTGACCTGCTGCTGGCCCACCCGGAGCTCGCCGGGCGGGTGCGGCGGCTGGGGCGCGAGCCAGTGCTCGGGGTGGTCAGGCGGGTGCTGGAGTCGAGCCGCCGCGACCTGGCCGCTGGCGGCCAGGTGCCCGAGCTGGCTGAGCTGGCCGCGCAGGTGGCGGGTGAGCTGGACGCTGCCGCTGGGCGGCGGACCCGGGCGGTGCTCAACGCGACCGGTGTGGTGCTGCACACCAACCTGGGCCGGGCTCCCCTGTCGGAGGCGGCACGGGTGGCGGTCATGGAGGCGGCCGGGTATGCCACGGTCGAGTACAACCTCGCGGCTGGCCGGCGCGGGCGGCGCGGCGCGGCGGCCGAGGCGCTGCTGCGCGAGGCGACCGGGGCGTCGGCGGCGCTGATCGCCAACAACGCGGCCGGGGCGCTGCTGCTGGCCCTCGGCTGCCTGGCGCGTGGCCGTGAAGTGGTGGTGTCGCGTGGCGAGCTGATCGAGATCGGCGGTGAGTTCCGCCTGCCCGCGATCATGGAGGCCGCCGGGGTCACGCTGGTCGAGGTCGGCACCACCAACCGCACCCACCTGCACGACTACGCCCAGGCGCTCAGCGGGGCGAGCGGCGCCGTCCTCGCCGTCCACCCCTCCAACTACCGGGTCGAGGGCTTCACCACCAGTCCGGAGCTGGCCGCGCTGGCCGCGCTCGCCCACGAGCACGGCCTGCCGCTGCTCCACGACCTCGGCTCGGGGTTGCTCGGCGGCCCACTAGGCGGCCAGCTTGGGGGTCCACTTGGGGCGGAACCGACGGTCGCTGGCAGCCTGGCCGCCGGGGCCGACCTGGTGGTGTTCTCGGGTGACAAGCTGCTCGGCGGGCCCCAGGCCGGGCTGGTGGTGGGGCATGCGAACCTGGTCGGGCGGCTCGCCCGGCATCCGGTCGCCCGGGCGGTGCGTGCCGACAAGCTCACCATCGCCGCGCTTGAGGCGACCCTGGCCGCCCACCTCGCCGGGAGGCGCGACGAGCTGCCCGTGTGGCGTGCCCTGCTGCTCAGCCCTGCGGACCTGCGCCCGCGGGCAGCGGAGCTGGGCAGCCGGCCCCAGCGCCGCCGCCAGCGCCGCTGCCCGCGGGCAGCGGCGCTGGCGGCGGCGCTGGGGCCGGCTGCCCAGCTCCGCTGCCCGCGGGCGCAGGTCCGCAGGGCTGAGCAGCAGGGCACGCCACACGGGCAGCTCGTCGCGCCTCCCGGCGAGGTGGGCGGCCAGGGTCGCCTCAAGCGCGGCGATGGTGAGCTTGTCGGCACGCACCGCCCGGGCGACCGGATGCCGGGCGAGCCGCCCGACCAGGTTCGCATGCCCCACCACCAGCCCGGCCTGGGGCCCGCCGAGCAGCTTGTCACCCGAGAACACCACCAGGTCGGCCCCGGCGGCCAGGCTGCCAGCGACCGTCGGTTCCGCCCCAAGTGGACCCCCAAGCTGGCCGCCTAGTGGGCCGCCGAGCAACCCCGAGCCGAGGTCGTGGAGCAGCGGCAGGCCGTGCTCGTGGGCGAGCGCGGCCAGCGCGGCCAGCTCCGGACTGGTGGTGAAGCCCTCGACCCGGTAGTTGGAGGGGTGGACGGCGAGGACGGCGCCGCTCGCCCCGCTGAGCGCCTGGGCGTAGTCGTGCAGGTGGGTGCGGTTGGTGGTGCCGACCTCGACCAGCGTGACCCCGGCGGCCTCCATGATCGCGGGCAGGCGGAACTCACCGCCGATCTCGATCAGCTCGCCACGCGACACCACCACTTCACGGCCACGCGCCAGGCAGCCGAGGGCCAGCAGCAGCGCCCCGGCCGCGTTGTTGGCGATCAGCGCCGCCGACGCCCCGGTCGCCTCGCGCAGCAGCGCCTCGGCCGCCGCGCCGCGCCGCCCGCGCCGGCCAGCCGCGAGGTTGTACTCGACCGTGGCATACCCGGCCGCCTCCATGACCGCCACCCGTGCCGCCTCCGACAGGGGAGCCCGGCCCAGGTTGGTGTGCAGCACCACACCGGTCGCGTTGAGCACCGCCCGGGTCCGCCGCCCAGCGGCAGCGTCCAGCTCACCCGCCACCTGCGCGGCCAGCTCAGCCAGCTCGGGCACCTGGCCGCCAGCGGCCAGGTCGCGGCGGCTCGACTCCAGCACCCGCCTGACCACCCCGAGCACTGGCTCGCGCCCCAGCCGCCGCACCCGCCCGGCGAGCTCCGGGTGGGCCAGCAGCAGGTCAACTTTGGGCAATGCCCGTCGTGGATCAGGGTTCATGAGCTTATTCTGGTGCACCTCGACGACGGTGGCATGCGTTGTCCACAGCCTCGGAAGGTTCCGCGCCGCGGCGGGCCTGTGGATAACGTTCCCGCCGTCCGCCCAAATCCGATAGCGTGAAAACAGGGGGACCCCCTGAGCTGGGGGTTTGGTGCGCCCGCAGAAGCGGGTAACAGCGAAGAAGCGGGCAAAACGGAGGAGTCGCATGGGAGACGTCGTGGAGGCTCGGCCAGCGGCGACCGTGGTGCTGCTGCGGGACGTGCCATGGGGAAGCGGGATCGAGGCGTACCTTCAGCGGCGGCCGATGACGATGGGGTTCGCCGCTGGGGTGTGGGTGTTCCCAGGTGGGCGGGTGGACGAGGCGGACCGCGACGCTGCGATCGAGGGGAGCTGGGTCGGACCTGTTCCCGCAGTGTGGGCGGAGCGGCTCGGCGTGACTGTGGACGAGGCTCGCGGTCTGCTGGTGGCCGCCTGCCGCGAGACCTTCGAGGAGGCCGGGCTGCTGCTCGCCGACCCTCCGCCCAGAGCTGACCAGCTGGAGGGCGCGCGGCGGGCACTGCTGGCTGGCGACATCAGCTTCGCGGCCATGCTCACTGAGCTGGGCGTCATGCTCGACACCGCACGACTGCGCTACTGGGCTTGGTGGCTGACGCCGGAGAGCGAGCCGCGCCGCTACGACACCCGCTTCTTCGTCGCCGGCCTGCCGCCGGGCGCGGCGGCGACCGCCCACACCCTTGAGGCCGAGCGGGAGCGCTGGCTGCCGCCGCTGGATGCGGCCAGCCTGCAGCCGATGCTGCCGCCGACCCACTACACCCTGCGCGACCTGACCGCCTACCGCTCAGTCGCCGAGGTGCTCGTCGCTGGCGAGGACCGCCCAGTGGAGCAGGTGATGCCTTGGATCGAGGGTGACGAACTGGTGATGCCTTGGCTGGAGCGCTACCCGGTCCCATCCACCCTGCTTCGGCAGCAGCGGCAGGGGCAGGGGGGCGACCGGTGACAGCTGACGGCCCGATCCAGCGCTGGAGTGAGCGGGTCGTACGGGTGCTGGCCTCGAACCCGTCGCCGCTGACGCTAGAGGGGACCAATACGTTTGTGGTGGCTGCCCCTGGGGCAACGGGCGCGGCGGTGATCGATCCGGGCCCGGCCCTCGATGAGCACGCCGAGCGGGTGCTCGAGACCGTGCCTGGCCGCCGGGTGGAGCTGGTGCTGCTGACCCATACCCACCCCGACCATGCGGAGGGGGCACGGCGCTTCGCCGCCCGGGCCAGCGCACCCCTGGCCGCCCTCAACCCGGCATGGGCCTCTGTGGAGGCGCCAAGCCTTGCCGCTGGCGCACCGCTGGAGCTGGCCGCTGCCGGGATCCGCCTGGAGCCGCTGCCGACCCCCGGCCACGCCGCCGACCACTGTTGCTTCTGGCTGGCCTCCGAGCGGGCCATGTTCACCGGCGACCACGTGCTCGGGCGCGGCACCACCGTAATCGAGTGGCCGAGCGGTGACATGCGGGCCTACCTGCACTCGCTGGAAGCCCTGCTCGACTTCGACCTGGAGCGCCTCTACCCGGGCCACGGCCCGCCGGTCGGCCTGCCACCCGCCGCCGCGCCTGATGCCGCCCGCGCCAAGGTCCGCGAGTACATCGACCACCGCCACCTGCGCGAATCCCAAGTGCTGGCCGCCCTCGCCGCCGGCGACCAGACTCCCGCCGCCGTAGTCGCAAGGGTCTACGCCGACGTCGATCCCGTCCTGCACCCCGCCGCCGAGCTGTCAGTCCGCGCTCACCTCGCCAAACTGGTCGCCGAAGGCCGGGTGCGATCGGCTGACGGTGACCGCTACCTCCCGGTGTAGGACCCAGCCCTGGCCTCCAGAGCTTCTTGGTACAGGGCGGCGTAGGTGCTGGAGGCTACGCGGGTGCCGAAGCGAGCGCTCGCTTGATGCTGAGCGGTCGCGGCGAGGGACGCTGTGGCAGCTGGGTGGGTGATGACCTCTTCGATGACGTGCGCGAGGGCGCCCGCTTCGCCCGGTGGGAAGGTGCGGCCGCTGCTGCCGTCTTCGACCACGTCGAGGAGGCCGCCGGAGGCGGCGGCGATCACCGGAGTGCCGCAGAGTTGGGCCTCGACCGCGACCAGGCCGAGGCCTTCATCGGCGCCCGGGACGAGGAGGGCGGTGGCACGGCGGTAGCGGTCGGCCAGGTCCTGCAGCGGGAGGGCGGACTCCCAGCGGATCCGGTCGGCCACGCCCAGCTCGGCCGCGAGGTGGCGCAGGGCGGCCTCGTCCGGCCCGCTGCCGACGATCCGCAGCGGCAGGCCGGCGGCGTCGCCGTCCAGCGCCGCGAGGGCGCGCAAGGTCACATCGAGGCCCTTCTGCCGGTCGAGCCGGCCGACGAACAGCAGCTCGGCCTCGCTCGACCCGCGGGGCCCGTGGGCTGGGGTGAACACCGTGTCGTCGACCGGCATGGGGGCGACCCGGATGCGGTCGGCGCAGTCGGGCGCGATGGAGGCTGCCTCGCCGGCGAGCCAGGAGGAGACCGCGGTGACCAGGGTTGAGGCGCGGAGCACCCGGGCGCAGGCGGCGCGGGCTGCCGGGCGGGAGCGCGCCAGGCGGATGTCGGTGCCGTGCAGCGTGGTGACCAGCGGGCGGCGCCGCGACCAGAGCGCCTGCATCCCGCCGGGAAACCACCAGTGGGCGTGGACCAGGTCCGCGTCCACTGCGGCTGCTGTCCGGCGAATCGCCAGGGTCCCGGCGGCGAGCAGGCCGGCCAGAGCGAGCGCGCCGCCCGCGCTTGCCGCGCGAGCGTGCATGGCCCCGGTGTAGGCGAGCGTCTCCGCTCGCCGGGGCGCGTAGCGGTAGCGACCGACGGCGATCCCGCCTCCCGGCGGGCCGAGCGCTTCGCGAGCCATCAGGCCGGCTGCCGACGGGGCGACCGCCGTGACCTCGATCCCGTGATCGCGGAGCGCCTGTGCCAGGCGGAGCAGGAAGCCGCCGGTGGGGTCGTGCTCGTCGCGCGGGAATGCATGGGCGGCAAAGACCACTCTGGTCATGCGAGGATCCTACGCGGTCTTGACGGGCTCCAAAGGAGGGTCGCCACCCGGCGCCCGGCCGTCAGCCGTCGGGGGGGATTGATCCGTGCTGCCGCGCTGGCGTGCCTTCGTTGTTGCCGTCCTGCTGGTGCTGGGTGTGCCGCTCATCGTGGTCGGCCGCGCCGGCGCGGCGACCGGACCGCCGGGCCCGCTAGGAGCGCTGGGGGGGGCGCGGGCGCGGCACCACCACCGGGATGCCTGCCGACCGGCTGCGAGCGGCCATGCGCGCTGCTTCGCCAAGATCGTCACCAGCCCTGACGGGGCGGTGCCGTTCTCCGCGACCCCGCGTGGCTACAGCCCGGACGACCTGCACCGCGCCTACGCCATGCCGGGGCAGCCGGCAAGCGGCGTTCCCACCGTGGCGATCGTGGACTCCTATGACGACCCCAATGCCGAGGCCGATCTGGCTGCCTACCGGCAGTACTACAGCCTGCCGCCATGCGGCAGCAGCGACGGCTGCTTTCGCAAGGTCAACCAGCGCGGCGGCACCAACCCGCCGCCGCCCGACGGCAGCTGGGCCGCCGAGATCGCCCTCGATCTGGACGTGGTCTCGGCGGCCTGCCCGGCTTGCCGGATCCTGCTGATCGAAGCTGACACCAGCAGGCTCACAGACCTTGCCAAGGCCGTGGACCTCGCGGCGACCATGGGCGCGACCGCGATCAGCAACTCCTACGGAGACGCGGAGACACCCGCAGACGTCGACCTCGATCCGTCCTACGACCATCCAGGCATCGCCATCACCGCTGCTGCTGGCGACGGCGGCTTCGGGGTCAACTTCCCGGCAGCCTCGGAGCACGTCACCGCGGTTGGCGGCACCAGCCTGGTACGGGCGGACAACGCTCGTGGCTGGACCGAATCGGTCTGGCCGAACGATTCCAGCGGCTGCTCCACGGTGTTCCCCAAGCCGTCCTGGCAGACCGACGGCGGCTGCCAGGGCCGCACTGTGGCCGACGTCGCCGCGATGGCCGACCCCGAGAACGGCGTGGCGGTGTACAGCACCTACGGGGTGAGCGGCGGTCCCTGGCTGACCATGGGCGGCACCAGCGCGGCGGCACCGCTGGTCGCGTCGGCCTACGTGCTGTCGGGCCACGCGGGCGCCGCCACCTACGCCGCCGTCACGATGGCGTTCCTGCCCTACGCTAACGCCGCCCATGGCGGCGGCGGGCTGTCCGACGTCACCAGAGGCAGCAACGGCTCCTGCAGGCCGAGCTACCTGTGTGTGGCGGGGCCCGGCTACGATGGGCCGACGGGTCTTGGCACTCCGAATGGACTCGCAGCCTTTTGATGGATAGTTTGATGCGATTTGTACCCTCGCGCCCGGAGGTGCGCGTATGCGGCTCAGCTTGATGATCGAGGGCCAGGAGAACGTCACCTGGGAGCAGTGGCTCGCGCTCGCGGACGCCTGCGAGCGGCACGGCCTCGAGGGGCTGTTCCGCTCCGACCACTACCTGTCGGTGTTCGGGCAACTGGAGCGCGGCTCGCTCGACGCCTGGACCACCCTCGCCGGGCTGGCGGCACGCACCAGCCGCATCCGGCTCGGCACGATGGTCTCGCCAGTGACCTTCCGCCATCCCTCGTTGCTCGCCAAGAGTGTGGCCACGGTCGACCACATCTCCGGCGGCCGTGTCGAGCTCGGCCTCGGGGCCGGCTGGTACGAGGCGGAGCACCGTGCCTTCGGCTTCGAGATGCCCTCCACCGGGACCCGCCTCGGCCTGCTGGCCGAGCAGCTCGAGATCGTCACGCGGTCGTGGGAACCCGGGTCGTTCTCGTTCAGTGGCGCTCACTACCGCCTGGGGGACGTCGACCCCCTGCCCAAGCCGCTGCAGCGGCCACGCCCGACGCTGATTCTCGGCGGCGCCGCCGGACCGCGCAGCGCCGAGCTGGCCGCCCGCTTCGCTGACGAGTACAACACCACCGCTGCAACCATCGACGACTGCAAGCAGCGCCACGACAAGCTCGCCAGCGCCTGGCAGCAGGCCGGCCGCGACCCGGAAACGCTGCAGTTCTCGCTGATGACCGCGACGGTGGTCGGGCGTAACCGGGGTGAGCTGCGCGACCGCCTCGCCCGCCTGCTGGAGCGGACCGGCAGCGGCGAGCGGCCCGAGGACCTGCTCGCCCATCCGCCGGAGCGCTGGATCATCGGCACCGTCGACGAGGTGATCGAGCGGCTGCGCGCGCTGGAGGCGGCGGGGGTGAACCGCGTGATGCTGCAGCACCTGGTCCACGAGGACTTGGACATGGTCGATCTGCTCGGCTCGGTGGTCGGCCCCGCCGTGGCCTGACCCGAACTCCAGACCTAGGACCTAAGGCTTGGCAGGCGATACGTCACGGTGTTATCCTGTCAGCAGATAGTTAGCAATGCTAATTACCCTTGCGAAATACTCCTGTGAAGTCGTGTGAGGTTCGATGGCTCCAGCTCATGCCCGTGCAGAGGCGCCCGAGGTCGATCGTGACCTGGTGGTGCGGCTCCGGCTGGCGATCGCGCGGCTGGGGCGGCGCCTGCGCCAGCAGACCGGGGAGGAGATCACCTATTCGCAGCTCTCGGCGCTGGGCAGCATCGAGAAGCGGGGGCCGGTCACGCTCGGCACCCTCGCCGCGGTCGAGCAGGTGCGCCCGCCGAGCATCACCCGCATCGTCGCCAATCTGGAGGAGGCCGGGCTGGTCGCGCGCCAGGCCGACCCCGGCGACCGCCGCATCGTCCGGGTCGAGGTGACCCCCGCCGGCCGCGAGCTGCTGCGGCGCGGCCGCATCCGCAAGGACGCCTATCTGGCGGCCCGCCTGGCCGCTCTCACCCCCGCAGAGATCGACCTCCTCCGCCAGGCCGCTTCCGTGCTGGAGCGCCTGCTGGAGGTGGAGCTGGGTTGACCGCCGGTATCGGAGTTTTAGGGGTCGCGACGCGGCGCACCTTCCGCTCCCTCCAGGTCCGCAACTACCGCCTGTTCTTCTTCGGGCAGCTGGTGTCGGTCAGCGGCACCTGGATGCAGCAGATCGCGCAGGACTGGCTGGTGCTGCGGCTTACCAACCGTGCCCTGCCGGTGGGTATCACCACCGCGCTGCAGTTCACCCCCGTGCTGCTGCTCGGCATCTGGGGCGGCCTGATCGCCGACCGCGTCGACAAGCGCAAGCTGCTGCTGGCGACCCAGAGCGCGATGGCCGCGCTGGCGCTCGCCCTCGGCGTGCTGACCGCGACCGGAGCGGTGCGGCTGTGGATGGTCTACCTGCTGGCTGCGCTGCTCGGCTGTGCCACCGCCTTCGACATGCCGACCCGCCAGTCGTTTGTGACTGAGATGGTCGGGCGCGAGCACGTCGCCAACGCGGTCGGGCTCAACAGCGCGGTGTTCAACTCCGCCCGGGTGATCGGCCCGGCCGCCGCCGGCGTGCTGATCGCCGTTGCCGGGATCGCCCCCGCCTTCCTGCTCAACGCAGCGTCCTATCTGGCGGTGATCATCAGCCTGTTGCTGATGGACCCAAGCCGGCTCTACCGCCAGGCGCCGGTGGAGCGCTCCCGCGGTCAAGTGCGCGACGGCCTCCGCTACGTGCGCGCCACGCCGCTGCTGTCGTGGACCATCCTGCTGATGCTGGTGGTCAGCACCTTCGGCCTCAACTACCGGGTGGTGCTGCCGCTGCTGGCCCGCTTCAGCTTCCACGGCGGCGCGGGCCTCTACGGCATGCTCGCCTCGGTCCAGTCCGTCGGCGCGGTCGCCGGTGCCCTGCTCATCGCCAGCCGCGCCCGCCCCACCCGCAAGCTGCTGCTGGGCTCGGTGACCGCCTTCGGCCTGCTGTCGCTGCTGGCGGCAGCCGCCCCGACCGTCGCCACCGAGGCGCTGGTGCTGGCCCCGGTCGGGTTCGCCACCGTCACCGTCATGGCCACCGCCAACTCCACCCTGCAACTCGGCGCCGCCCCGGAGATGCGCGGCCGGGTGATGTCCCTATACGGCCTGGTGTTCCTCGGCTCGACCCCCTTCGGCAGCGCCCTGGTCGGCTGGCTCGCCGAACACTACGGCCCCCGCTCGGCCATCGTCCTGGCAGGCGTCTCCAGTCTCCTCGCCGCCGCGGTCGCCGCCTTCGCCGCCCGCCGGCACCGCGACCCGGCCGCTGCCAACGCCCTCGTAACTCCCGCCGAAACCGAGACCGCCTCGGACGAGGCTGCGTAGCAGTTCCTAGACTAGAGCGCAATTTGAGAGTTTCACGGCTGGTGTGCGTAACTTTCCGTTGGTGAGGTTGTCGAACCAGGGGACGGGAACCGGCCTGGATGGAACTGCAGCTCGACGATGACCATCTGGTTACCAGGGCGAAGGCGGGACGCCTCGATGCGTTCGAGGAACTGGTGCGCCGGCACCGGCTCACGGTGTACCGGATCGCCCTGCGCATGCTGGGGGACGAGGGGGAGGCCGAGGACGCCACGCAGGAGGCGTTCGTGCAGGCGTGGCGCGGGTTGGCCGGGTTCCGGTCGGACGCGAGGTTCTCGACCTGGATCCACCGGATCGTGACCAACCGCTGCCTGAACCTGCTGCGCAGCCGCAGAACGGCCGAGCCGCTTCCCGGTCCCGGGACCGAGATCGCGGCGTCACCGGCGCGGGCACCCGAGCGGGTGGTCGAGGTGAGCTGGCAGCTCCACGATCTGAAGCTGGCGATCAACCAGCTCACGCCTGAGCAGCGCGCGCCGCTCGTCCTCCACGACCTGGAGGGTCACCGCTACGACGAGATCGCCGCGATGCTGGACATCAGCGTGGCTGCGGTCAAAAGCCGCCTGCACCGCGCCCGCCTCGGCCTCCTCGACGCCATGAGGCAATGGCGATGAACGGCACGGTAAGTAGGAGGCTCACCTGCGGGACCGACCTGGTCGGTCTGATGGCGCAGGTCGCCGACAGTGACAGCGGCGATCTGGCGCATCAAGCCGGCTGCCGGTTCTGCCAGGCGGCCCTCTTGGAGCTGCGGCGCCTGTGGATGCTGGTCGGGGAGTTGGCCGCCGAGCGGGTCACGGCGCCCGACAAGATCGACAAGGTGGCGATGCAGCGTATCCGCCGGGCCTTATTCGCCGCGAAGGTCGCGGAGTTCTTCAGTGGGTTGCTTCCACGGCTCGGATGGGCTTTGCTCGCCTACTCCGGGCTGACGAGGAGCCGATGAGGGGGAAGGGATGACACGATGAGCTTGCTC
>Ga0137365_10001383_pt1 | contig 18747 bp, 16 predicted proteins | sample SagtaG_9_FD_104799 | JGI IMG/M metagenome (GOLD analysis project Ga0137365, IMG submission 104799) | Vadose zone soil microbial communities from Sagehorn Ranch, Mendocino, California, USA - Sage1_L_40_16 metaG | ecosystem: Environmental > Terrestrial > Soil > Vadose zone | place: USA...
ACCACCACCGATACGACGACCACCACCGATACGACGACCACCACCACGCCGCCCTCGACCTAGGGCCGGTACCCGGCACCCACGCCGAACTGTCGTATTTCGGGGCATTCCATGTAGCCTCGATTCGGGCAGGGCCGATAGCATGACCCGACCCAGGGCAAACGGCCATGAGGACTGGGAGGGTGGTGGCGGAACAGCGGCAGGGCGTGGACGGTGCCGGCGTACGCCGGGTGGCCGTCCTGACCGTGCATTCCTCACCGCTTGCTGCGCCCGGGGTGGGCGATGCGGGCGGAATGAACGTGTACGTCCGCGCCCTCGCCTCCGAGCTGGCGAAGGCCGGAGTGGCGAGCGACCTCTACACGCGGGCAGCCTCGCCGGACGACCCGCCGGTGGTCCAGATCGAGCCAGGCGTGCGGGTACTGCACCTGCCGGCCGGGCCGCTGGCGCCGGTCCCCAAGCAGGCCCTGCCGCGCTACCTGTGCGCCTTCCTCTGCTCGCTGCTGCGGGCCGGGGAGCACTACGGCCCGTATGACCTCATCCACAGCCACTACTGGGTCTCCGGCTGGGTGGCGCGGCTCGCCCGGGAACGCTGGGACACGCCGATGGCCCACTCGTTCCACACCCTCGGCCGGGTCAAGAACGCCGCCTTGGGCGACGCCGCCTTAGGCGACGCCGCCTTGGGTGAAGCTGCCGAGCCCGAGCCAGCCATCCGCCTGGCAGGGGAGGAGCGGGTCGTGGCCGCGGCCGACTGCCTGCTGGCCCCGACCCCCACCGAGGCCCACGAGCTGATCGACCTCTACGGCGCACTACCCGCCAAGACCCGCGTGGTCCCGCCCGGCATCGACGGCGCCCTGTTCCACCCCGATTCTCCTGATTCTCCTGGAGGGCCGGCCGTGCGCGCGGCTGACCGGGCCGCGCTCGGCCTTACCCGCCGGTATGTCCTTGCCTTCGTCGGCCGCCTGCAGCCACTCAAGGGGCCTGACGTGGCGGTGCGGGCGCTGGCAGCGCTGCGGCGGCGCCAGCCGGGACTGGACGTCGAGCTGCTGGTGGTCGGCGGTCCCTCCGGCAACGGCGACGGGGAGCCGGCCGGGTTGCGGCGCCTGGCCGCCGCCGAGGGGGTGGGGGAGCGGGTGCGCTTCCTGCCTGCCCAGCCCCATGACCAGCTGGCCCACGTTTACCGCGCTGCTGACCTGGTGCTGATGCCCTCACGTTCCGAGTCGTTCGGCTTGGTCGCGCTGGAGGCCCAGGCCAGCGGCACCCCGGTGCTGGCGACCAGGGTGGGGGGCCTGCTGCACGCGGTCGGTGACGGCACCACGGGGTTGCTGCTGCCGGACCACGATCCGGAGGCCTGGGCGGCGGCCGCTGGCGCCCTGCTCGGGACGCCCCGGCGGCTTGCCGCGATGGGGCAGGCGGCGGCGCGCTTTGCTGGCGCCCACGGCTGGGACGCCACCGCCGCCCGGCTGCTCGCCGTCTACGGCGATGTTATCCAGGCCTGGCGCGAGCCGTCGCTGGAGCTGGAAGAGCGCTGCTGTTGATGCTGGCCGTGCGCCGGGCGCTGGCGCTGGGTGCCCACCCCGACGACGTCGAGCTGCAGGCTGGCGGCACCCTCGCCCGCTGGGCGGCCGACGGGGCGCACGTGGAGATCGCCTGCTTCACCGCCGGGGAGAAGGGCAGCCACGACCCTGCCACCGACCCGGCCGCCCTCGCCCAGGTCCGGCGCGGCGAGGCCACCGCGGCTGCCCGGGTGCTCGGCGTGGCGGCAGTGCACTTCCTGGGTGCGGTCGACGGTGAGCTGGAGGTCACCATGGCGCTGCGCCTCGCGGTCGCGCGGCTGGTCCGCACCGTCCGCCCGGACGTCGTCGTCGGCCATGACCCCTGGCGCCGCTGGCTGCTGCACCCCGACCACCGCGCCGCCGGCTTCCTCACCGTGGACGGCGTAGTCGCCGCCCGCGACCCCCTCTACGCTCCCGAGTTAGGGGCTGAGGGCCTGCCCGCCCACCGTCCGCACTCGGTCCTGCTGTTCGGCACCGACGCCCCTGACGAGATCGTCGAGGTCACCCCCTTCATGGACGCCAAGCTCGCCAGCCTCCGCGCCCACAGCAGCCAGATCAGCGACCCGGTGGACCTCGAACGCCGCATTCGCACCTGGAACGCCGCCATCGGCACCCAGTTCGGCCTCGCCAATGCCGAAGCTTTCCACCTGCTCGACACCAAAGGGCGCTGAGCGAGTTTTTCATCTCTGGCACTCCCGCAGCCGATAAGAGCCGGTAGGAGTCGTGGGCCTGCCCGGATGCATGCCGGCTGGCAATGGCAAAGGGGACTGAGTCATGGCAACGACAGATGTCCGATTGGGCCCGCTAGGGCCAATCCCGGGGGAACGGCAGCTGCGCCGCGACGTCGGGCTGGTCGGGCTGATGTTCACCTCGCTCGGCTCGATCATCGGGTCGGGCTGGCTGTTCGGGTCGCTGTACGCCGCGCAGCAGGCGGGACCGTCCGCGCTGATCTCCTGGGTGATTGGGGGGGCGGCGGTGATCCTGCTGGCGCTGATCTATGCGGAGATGGGCGGGATGTACTCGGTGGCGGGAGGGATCGCCCGCTTCCCCCACTACGCGTTCGGCAGCCTGGTCGGTTTCGCGGCAGGGTGGTTCGCCTGGCTCGGCGCTGTCACCATCGCCCCGATCGAGGTCGAGGCCGCGATCCAGTACTCCAGCAACTACCTCCACGGCCTGTCCCACAGGGTGGCGGGGTCGAGCGGCCATGTGATCGTGCTCTCTCCCAAGGGCTACGCCGTCGCCGCAGTGCTGATGCTCGTCTTCACAGTCATCAACCTGATGGGCATCCGCCACATGTCCAAAACCAACGTGGCCGCGGTGTGGTGGAAGATCGCCGTCCCCCTCCTGACCATCGCCGTGCTGTTGGCGGTGGCGTTCCACCCCGGCAACTTCAGCGCCGGCGGCGGCTTCGCCCCGGCTGGCGCCAAGGGCATCCTGCAGGCGATCACCGCCGGTGGGGTCATCTTTGCGCTGCTCGGCTTCGAGCAGGCCATCCAGCTCGCTGGTGAGGGCCGCAACGCGCACCGCGACATCCCCACGGCGGTGATCGGGTCGATCCTGATCGGCGTCGTCATCTACTTGGCCCTGCAAGTGGCGTTCATCGGGGCGCTGAGCCCCAGCGTCATCGCCCACGGCTGGTCGAACCTGACCTTCAAGGGCGTGTTCGGGCCCTTCGCCGGCCTCGCCAAGGGCCTGGGGCTCGGCTGGCTGGCGGTGCTCCTCTACGTCGACGCGGTCATCTCGCCCGCCGGCACCGGCCTGATCTACACCGCCACCAGCTCGCGGGTGTCGTACGCGCTGGGCCGCAACGGCTACGTCCCACGGCAGTTCGAACTGATCAGCCGGCAGGGCGTGCCGTGGTTCAGCATCATCTTCAGCTTCATCGTGGGCATGCTGCTGTTCCTGCCGTTCCCCAGCTGGCAGACTCTGGTGACGTTCATCAGCTCGGCCACCGCGATCACCTACGCGGCCGCGCCCCTGGCCTTCGGCGCCCTGCGCCGCCAGGACCCCGATCGCAAGCGCCCCTACCGGCTGCCCGGCGGCGGCTTCCTGGCGCCGGTTGGCTTCATGATCGCCAACCTGATCGTCTACTGGTCCGGCTGGAACACCGACTGGAAGCTGTTCGTCGCCATCCTGCTCGGCTTCGCGCTCCTGGCCATCTCCTACGTCACCAGCGCCAACCCGGAGCGGCCTCCGCTCGACTGGAAGCCGTCCCTGTGGCTGTGGCCCTACCTCGGTGGTATGGCGCTGATCTCCTACCTCGGCCAGTTCGACGGCCGCGAGGTCATCCCCTTCTGGTGGGACATGCTCGTCGTGGCGGCCTTCAGCCTGGCGATCTACGCCCTGGCAATGCGCGTCCGCCTGCCTGCCGAGCGCGTCCGCCTCTACCTCGGCGACGTCGAAGGCTGAGCCACCGGAGGCATCGGAGCCGGTCGAACCGATCAATTCGGGTTGCGCATTTCGTCACCGTGCGGCGGAATTGGTAAAGTCCGCTCCGCCCCAGAATCCGCTGCGTCGGTAGACCGTCGGGCCACCTTCCTCCTCCTGCTGGGCTGGTTCGCCGCGCTGTTCACCGGGCGGCTGCCCGTGCCGTTCGCCAGCTTCCTGAGCGGTTTCCTGGCGGCCTACACACGGGTCCAGGCCTACTACATGCTGCTCACCGACGAGTTCCCGCCGTTCGCGTTCGCGACCAGGGATTACCCGGTCAACGTCACGCTGGCGCCTGGCCGCCTCAACCGGCTGGCCGTGCTGTTCCGGCTGATTCTGGCAGTCCCCGCAGCGATCGTCTCCGGGGCGGCCCTTGCCGGCTGGTGCTTGCTGGGTTTCTTCATCTGGCTGCTGGTCCTGGTGACTGGCCGGGTCCCGGGCGCGCTGTTCGACGCCACCACCGCGCTGGTCTGCTACTACATGCGCTACGCCGCCTATGTCTGGATGCTCACCTCCGCCTACCCCAGCGGGCTGTTCGGCGACCAGCCGAGCCCGACCGAGCCCCAAGAGGCCTACCAGCAGGGCGCCTATCCCGGCGAGACCGCGTGGCCTCCCCCTCCCGCTCCCGTGTCCGGCGGCGTTTTCGACAGGACCGCTCCGGCCGCGGCTCCCGTCTCCACCTCGCCGCAGCAGGGGCTCGTGCTGTCAGCGGGAGCGCGGCGCGTGATGGTCCTGTTCCTGGTCCTCGGCGTGATGGTCATACTTGGTAGCGGCGTCGCTGGGGCGATCGCGGCGAGTCAGACGAGCAGGTCCACTAACACCGCTGTGGCGCTGACCCAGGCGCATGACACCCTGGGCGCCCGGTTGCAGCAGTTCCAGCAGCAGACCACCGCCTGCACCAGCGGCGCGGTGACCGCCCGGCTGAGCTGCCTCCAGGCAGCCGACGATCAGGCAGCCGATGCGTTTGAGGCGTTCGCAACGCGGCTGGACGGGCTCACATTCTCCTCCACGTCATCCCGGGCCGCGGCGGCGGACCTGGGGCGCGTCAGCCACGACGTCGCCAGCGCCCTGCGGGGCCTCGCCAGCGCCAGCTCGGCCGAGGAGTACCAGCAGCGGGCCACCGGCATCGTGCAGCCCCTCAGTACCTGGGACGCGCGCTACCAAGGGCTGGCGAACACCCTGTAGAGCCCCGGCAGTCGGGCTCTCAGCCGCTGCGGTAGCGGGCTGAGGCGCCGGTGCGGCGCCCACCGCCGCTGACGTTGGGTTCCCACTTGAAGCGGCGGAAGGCGAAGAACGCGGCGGCGAGGCCCCAGATGGCGATGACGCGCAGGTCGTGCCACTGGAAGCCGCTGCCTTTGGTGAAGGGGCTGAAGGCGTCCTCCATGGCGATGGCGAAGTGCTTGACCGGGAAGAAGTCGCCGACGGTCTTGACCCAGGCTGGCGCCTTGTTGGTGGGGTAGAAGATGTCGGAGACGAAGGCGATCGGCAGCCAGGTGAAGTTGGCGAACGCCGGGGCCGCCTCGCCGTTGGGCACGATCGCGGCGACGGCCAGGCCGAGGGCGCACAGGCAGGTGGTCCCAAACAGCATGGTCACGAGAGCGGCGGGCAGCAGGTGCCAGAAGATTTTCACGTGGAACGCCAGGACCCCGACCAGGATCATCACCGTCCCGCTGATGAAGGCCATGTAGACCGCCGTGGCGATGCGCGCGGTCAGGTAGATCCACGCCGGCAGGGGGGTCCCGCGTACCCGCTTGAGCACGCCCTCGTCGCGGTTGATCGGCAGTGAGGTCGCCATGTTGACGTAGCAGGCCGACACCACCGCGAACACCAGGATGCCTGGGGTGAAGAACTGCGCGAAGCGGATGTCGCCAAGCTCCGCGATGCGCTGGTTGGTGTTCAGCGCGTTGAAGATCAGCAGGAACATCAGCGGGAACGCGAGCGTGAAGAACGCCGAGAAGGGGTTGCGCCAGAACAGCTTGTTCTGGGCCCGGAACTGGCGCCACAGCAGCGGGAGGGCGCCGGGCCGCCGCCCGGCCCCGGCCGGCGCGCGCGCCGTCATCGCCTCAGCCAATGTGGGCCTCCTCTCCGGTCGCAGCCGCGCCGCCGCCGGCCTCGGCGGAGGTGCCGGTCAGTTGCAGATAGATGTCCTCCAGCGAGGGCCGCGTCACGGTCAGGGCCTCCAGCTCCTCGCCGCGGGCGACCGCCCAGCCAGTGAGGGTACTGAGGATCGGGGTGGGGGTCTTGGTCCGCAGCACCACGAAGTCGTCGCGCAGCTCGATGCCATTGGGTTCCAGATTCGGCAGGTCGGCGGTGGTGAGCCTGGGGGGCAGCCGGAAGCTGATCTGCGCCTCGGCCACGTCGCGGCCGCCGAGGGACTCCGGCGGGCCTTGGGCGACGATCCTGCCGCCGGCCATGACCGTGACCATGTCGGCCAGGTTCTGGGCCTCGTCCATGTAGTGGGTGGTCAGCAGGATGGTCTTGCCGAGCGCGCGCAGGCTCTCGATCAGGTCCCAGGAGCGGCGCCGCGCCGACGGGTCGAAGCCGGTGGTGGGCTCGTCCAGGAAGACCAGGTCGGGGTCGCCGATGATGCCGAGCGCCAGGTCGAGGCGCCGCTGCTGGCCGCCGGAGAGGGTCTTGACGCGGGCGCCGGCCTTCTCGCCGAGGCCGACCAGCTCGATGGTCTCGTCGGCCGCGCGCGGGTGCGGGTAGTAGCCGCGGTAGAGGGCCATCACCTCGCGGACGGTCAGCTCGCGGTGGATGCCGGCCGACTGCAGCACGATGCCGATCCGCTCGCGGAACTCCCGGGTGGCGTGCTGCGGGTCGGTGCCGAGCACCTGGACCTCGCCGTCGGTGCGGTCGCGGTAGCCTTCGAGCATCTCCACGGTCGTGGTCTTGCCGGCGCCGTTCGGCCCCAGCAGGGCGAAGCATTCGCCCTCCGCGACCTCGAAGGAGATGCCCCTGACCGCCTCCAGGTCGCCGTAGCGCTTGCGCAGCCCGGCCACCTTGATGGCAGTTCCCACCAGGTTCACGTCCTTTCGGGGGTTGACGGGTTTTGGTTCACGGCGGGCGGCTACAGTCTCTATTGATGATCCGACATTCCGCAATGGACTGGGGCCTCCCGGAGCCGGAGGCGGTCCAGGCGGCGGCACGCGAGGCGGTGGCCGCCTTCCTGGCGCAGGAGGGCGTGCAGGCCGAGCGGCTCGGCGAGGGGCGCTGGTTCCTGCGCCTGGCGGGGGAGCGCAAGCTCGGCATCGGGGTCCACTTGGTGGTGGGGGACCGCACCCTGCGGGTGGAGTCGTTCTTCATGCGGGCAGCCGAGGAGCAGCGCGAGCGCCTCTACCGCGACCTGCTGGTGCGCCAGGCCAGCACCTATCTGCTGCGCTTCACGCTAGACGAGGCGGGTGACCTGTTCCTGATCGGTCAGGTGCCGCTGCGGGCGGTTACAATTCAGGAAGTTGACCGGATTATAGGGACAGTACTGGAGACCTGCGATACCGCCTATTTGCCCGCAGTGGAAATCGGGTTCGCAAAGAGCATCGCAGCCGAAAAAGCCTGGCGCGCTCGTCTGGCGGAGGGCGATACGGCCGGCGGGTGAATTTCATTGATGAAATTCCACCGGCTCCAAGCTGCTGATACGTCGCTGACCTGCGGCGATGCCAGCTTGACGGAATCTTGTCCAGCTTTTAGATTTCACCCTGTCCTGAGGGACGCAGTGCGGGAGGATCAGGAAACTCGACTGGAGGATTCAGTCGGGGCGTGCTGAAAAGTTCGCTTCGCTGCGTCGGTGGATCCCGGTGGGTCGCGCAACCCGCCGACAGTACCGGCGAAATTCCGGCGGCTTTGGCTGCGGGAATTTAGCTCCGGCCGGGCAAGAGAGAACCCTCCGTGCTCTCCTTCAGGGCTCCGGTCCCCAGGGGCCGTTCGCCGGGAGGTTGGCGGCTTGCCGCCAGTCAACCGTGCGGGCCTCTGGGGACCGTTCTTCTGCCTCCAGTTCTCATGCCTCCAGTGGGTAGACTCGGGATGCCCGCGTTCTGCCTGGATCTGGAGGTATTGATGCCGCTCACCACCGAGTCTGTCGTCACCGCGATGGCCAGGCCGGGGGGCAGGAAGGCGATGCTGCTCGTCATGGACGGGCTCGGCGGCTACCGCACCACGCAGCGGGGCTCGGAGTTGACCGAGGCGCGCACCCCGAACCTCGACCGCCTGGCGCGCGAGGGGTCGCTCGGCCTGCACGACCCGGTCACACGCGGGATCACGCCCGGGTCCGGGGCCGGGCATCTGGGCCTGTTCGGCTACGACCCGCTCGCCTACGAGATCGGCAGGGGAGCGCTGTCGGCCGCCGGGATCGGCTTCGACCTGGAGCCAGGCGACGTCGCCGCCAGGGTCAACTTCTGCAACCTGGACGAGGGCGGGATCATCACTGACCGCCGCGCCGGCCGGCTGCCGACCGAGGCGGCCCAAGACATCTGCGACCTGCTCACTGAGCGCGTCCGCTTGGGTGGGATCACCTCCGGCAGGGCGGGTGAGCACTTCTTCATGCGGCCGGAGCGCGAGCACCGCGGCCTGCTGGTGCTGCGCGGCGAGGGTCTCTCGCCCGAGGTCACCGACACCGACCCGCAGCGCGAGGGCGTCCCCCCGCTTGACTGTGAGCCGCGCTCGCCGAGCGCCGCCCCCGAGGCCAAGCGCACCGCCGAGCTGGTGCGCTCGTTCCTGGAGCAGGCGCGCGTCCTGCTCGCCGACCGCCAGCGCGGCAACTTCCTGCTGCTGCGCGGCTTCGACACCCAAAAGGACCTGCCCAGCTTCCCCGAGCGCTACAAGCTGCGTGCCCTCGCCATTGCCGCCTACCCGATGTACGTCGGCATCTCGCGGCTGCTCGGCTTCGAGACCCACCAGGTGGAGGGCGCGGCGCCCGAGGAGGTCGACGCCCTCGCGCGGCTGCTGCCTGAGCACGACTTCGTCTTCATGCACATCAAGAAGACCGACTCGGCCGGCGAGGACGGCGACTTCGAGCGCAAAGTGGCCGCGATCGAGGAGGTGGACGCGCTCATCCCGCGCATCCTCGACAGCGGGGTCGAGGTGCTGGCGGTGAGCGGCGACCACTCCACCCCGGCGCAGATGGCGGCGCACTCCTGGCACCCGGTTCCTGTGTTGCTGTGGGGCGGCAGCGCCGCTGCCGACGGCCTGCCCAAGTTCGACGAGGTCACCTGCCGGCAGGGATCGCTCGGTCGTTTTGAGGCCAAGCACCTCATGCCGCAACTTCTCGCCGCGGCCGGCCGTCTGGCAAAGTACGGCGCCTGAGACCTGAGCAGAGCGCGGGCACGACCAGACGGAAGGGGTAGGCGAGTGAAAGGTGTCATCCTGGCTGGGGGAAGCGGGACGAGGCTGCATCCGCTGACGCGCATCACCAACAAGCACCTGCTGCCGATCTACGACCGGCCCATGGTCACCTATGGGATCGAGGCGCTGGTCGGCGCCGGCATCACCGAGATCATGCTGGTCACCGGCGGCACCCACGCCGGCGAGTTCCTGCGCCTGCTGGGCAACGGCCACGAGTACAGCATCGACCGGCTGCAGTATGCCTACCAGGATCGCCCCGGCGGCATCGCTGAGGCGCTTGGGCTCGCCGAGCGCTTCGTCGATGGGGACAGGGTGCTGGTGATGCTCGCCGACAACGTGGTGGAGCAGTCGATCCGCCCGCTGGTGGACAACTTCAAGCACCAGGAGCGCGGCGCGCGCCTGCTGCTCGCCTGTGTCGACGACCCGGCCCACCTCCGCAACCTTGGCGTGCCAGCCTTCGATGGGGACGGCAGCCGGGTGACGGGAATCGTGGAGAAGCCCGCGGAGCCACCGAGCAATTTCGCGGTCACCGGGATCTACTGCTACGAGGCGAGCGTCTTCGAGGTGATCCCTACCCTGGAGCCGTCGGGCAGGGGCGAGCTGGAGATCACCGACGTCAATAACTGGTACGTCAAGTGCGGGCAGATGGAATACGACGTGATCGAGGGTTTCTGGGGCGACGCAGGCGAGTCGATCGACGCTTATTACCTGGTCAACGACTTCGTCCGCCAGCACGGCGCGAACAAGGGCTGAACCTGACTGGGGGGTTCGGGGGGCTGGTCCCGCGGCCAGAAGCGCTGGTAGCAGATTCCACGGTAGCCGCGGGGCCCCCCGATGGGTGAATTCGCGAATGGCAAACCGGCCGTAGCCAGTCAGTTGGTCATGAAGGCCGCGCGTGTTGTAAAACGACAGCCTGCATGTCTTGTCTCAACCTCCAAGTTCCGAGGAGAGTCCCTGTGACCGCTACTGGGCCGCCGCTTGCTGGACCGCCGCCGCTCTCCCCCAACGCCATCGCATCCGACAAGTGGCTGGCCCGGTTCCGGACCATCTTGGTCGTGATCCTGGGCTGCACCGTCACTGGCATCGCCTCGCTGGCCTTCTACACCAGCTTCGAGGCCATCCGTGACTACTCGCAGCGCTCCGAGGGCATCTCGCCGCAGCACGCCTGGGCGATCCCGCTGCTGGTGGACTCGTTCATCATCGTGGCCACCGGCGCCGACCTGTGGTTCACCACCACCAAGCAGCGGCGCAGGCTGTTCGAGGTGGTCTGGCCGAAGCTGCTGCTGGCCGGCGCCGCGCTGGTGAGCTTCGTCCTCAACGTCGCCCACGCGCAGCACAACTGGCCCGCCCGCTTCGTCGCCGCGATCCCGCCCGCAGCGCTGGTCCTCGGCGTCGAGTTGCTGATGATGGTGCTGCGCCGCAGCACCACGATCCGTTCCCAGCGGCTCCAGGCCGAGCTGGACGCGCGGCTTGCCGCCGAGGCAGCCGCGTTGCCGGCCCTTCCGCCGGTGCCGGTGCGCGGCGAGTTGCTGCGCAAGCAGCGCACCCGGCCGCGCCGTGAGGTGAGCGCCCCGCTGCGCCGTTCGGTGGACACCTTTGTGGAGGCCGCAGCCGCGGAGGCGGCGACCTACGAGCCGCGGCCCCGCCCGCGGCTGTCCGACCGGCTGTCCGACGCGGACCGCGACCCGCGCGCGCCGATCTTCGGCGACAGCAGCAATGGCGACACCGGCCCCCGCCCAGCCGTGAGCCCGCCGCGTCCTGGCACTGTCAGCCAGTCGATCTCGACGCCAGCACAGCCGCAGCCGCGGGCAGCGACCACCGCAACCGCGACGGCGACCACCAGGGCGACCGCCAGGACGGCGACGGTGCCCACCGCGACGGCACCCGCCCCGACGGCGGTCACCCGCACCCCCCTCGGCACCGAGCGCGAGCGGCGGCGCGAGCAGAACAACGGCAAGCCGGCGACCCCGTACGTGGTGGCGGCCCGCATCCTCGACGAGCGCGACGAGAGCGAGACCTTCAGCCCCGAGCAGCTCATGCAGGCCCTGGCCGAACGCGGCGTCTCGGTGAACATGAGCACCGCGCAGGGGCTGCTGCGCGAGCTGCGCCCGCCCTTGGCCACGCGCCTCACCGCCCAGCCTCCGCCTCCGGCCCAAGCGGCGGGTGCGAAGGCGACCAAGGGATAGCGCGCCGCTGACCAGTGCCAGGTCCAGGTGCCCGTACCGCCGGTTCAACCACGCTACGTGGTCGAACTGGCGGTACGGTCTTTCCTGAAGCCTTCAGCGTCAGGACAGAACTAGGACAGTGTGTCCTGTCTATTCGAATGATTCTTCGGAATACCGTCCGGTAACCGGCAGGCAGCCGAGCGCTTCCAGACCGCGACGCCACGGGAACGACGCCACCCGTTGCTCCCCGGTGCCTGGAGGATGGCGTGCCGGCTGTCCTTCCGCCTCGCCGTAGATGACCCGCACGCCCATGCCGCGAAGCGCTGCGAGGCTGCGTCCGAACGCCGGGTGGGACGCCTGGGCGTCGTTGAGGAACGGCAGCGCCACCAGTCCGAGGCCCTTGCCGATCGCCTCGCACAGCAGCCCGAGGGCGAGCGTGTCGCTGATGCCCGCCGCCCACTTGTTGACGGTGTTGAAGGTGGCCGGGGCAACGATCATCGCGTCTGCGGGCGGCAGCACGTCAGGGGTGCCGGGCCGCTTCCACTCGGTCCTGACCGGGTGACCGCTGCGCGCCTCCAGCGCGGCCAGGTCGACGAACGCCCGCGCGGCCGGCGTGACGATCGCACACGGATCCCAGCCGGCCTCGCGGGCAAGGTCCACCAGCACGACCGCATCGCGCGCCGGCGGCGCCGCACAGACCACGACATACAGCACACCCGCTCGCGTACCTGTCTCATCGGGGGGCCCCGCGGCCACCATGGGATCGGCCCGTGCTCCTTCCGGCCGCGGAACCGTGCCCCCCGAACCCCCCGGCAGTAGCGGCGTCAAGCTAAGGCTCCCACCCGGTCCGCGAGCGCGCGCAGCTCCTTTGCGCCGGTGCGGCGCTGGCGCCGCAGCAGCTCGCCGACGATCTCGCGTACCACTGGGGTGAGGCGGATCTCCTCGGGCGCGAGGCGTTCCGCCTTCAGGAGGGTGGTCAGGGCCTCGCTGTCCTTGGCGCAGAGGCTGTAGCCGTGCGCCAGGTCAATCAGGAAGCGGGCGCGGCGCTCCAGGACCGGCAGGTTGGCCAGGTCGATCGCCAGGCCCTGCTCGATCGCCTCGCTGCCGTCGCCGAGCATGACCGCGGCGTGGACGCGGTGCACCGCCACGTTGGTCGGCCCGAACGCTGTCCAGCAGCAGTTTCGGTCGGCGCCGAGCAGGTCGGCAGCGACGGCGGCCTCGCGCAGCAGGTCCCTGGTGGCCGAGCGGTCGCCCTGCCGCGACGACGCCACCGACCCTCTGAGCAGCAGCGCGCCGTAGATCGACAGCAGCGCCGGCGAGCCGCGGCCAAGCCTTGACTCGAAGGCGGCGGCGGCCCCAGTGGCCAGCTCCTTGGCCCGGGCGTAGTGACCGTGCTCCAGCTGGGCGTGGAGCAGGCCGCGGGCGCTGCCGCCGAGCAGCAGCTCGTCCTGGGAGCGCTTGGCCGCCTCCATGCTGCGGTCGGCGCATAGCCAGGCGAGGTCGTGGGCGCCGAGCTTGATCAGGGTGATGGTGGTGACCTGGTAGGCCTGTGACAGCAGCCCGGTGGCGGCCAGGGCTTCATCGCCGGTCAGCTCGTCAGTGGCCAGCTCGGCCTCGGCGATCAGGTCGGGAAGCACCCTGCCGAGCACCGAGTAGCGCGTGGCCTGGAAGGCGCGCCAGGCATGGTCGACGGCACGCCGCAGGGTCAGCAGGCCAGGCACCTCGCGCTGCCGCTGGTGGCGCTGCAGCGCCCTCACCACCCCGTCAGGGCGGGTGAACGCCTCGCGGATCGCCTCGATCACGCACTCGGCCTCGGCCTGTGGATTCCTTTGTTCGCTCGAGCCAGGCGAGCGCGCCTCGCCAACGCGCCCGCTCAGGCGTCCAGTCAGCGCGATCGGCTCGATATCGAGGGCTTTGGCGACCTCCTGGATCACCGATAGGCGATCGATGCGGCGTTCACCGCGCTCCACCTTGGAGACCCAACTCTCCGAGCGCCCCAAGCGGCCGGCAAGCACCAGTTGTGAGATTCCACGTCGACGGCGGTAGTGCGCGATGCGCTCTCCGACAGATAGGTCCTCTTTCATGAGCACCCCCCCTGACCGGTGGTCCGGCCACCAAACTGGCCGAATCAATCAACAGCATTCACGCTCTGTTTGACCCGATCCGTCAAATCATGATTCGGGGCGCGGATAGCTCATCACTGTCAGTGGTTGCAGTCTCCAGGTCTGCGATACGGTGGCGCGGATGCGCAGTGAGCTAGGGACAGAGAGAGATCTCTCCATGGCGGAGCTGCTGCGCCAGGACCTCGACAGTGCGGCGCGGCGGTTGTTCGACCATGAGGCCGGGGTCCGCCTGGGCGATGACCCGGAGGCGGTGCACCAGGCTCGCGTGGGCATCCGGCGGTTGCGCTCGACCCTGCGGACGTTCCAGGTGGTGCTCGACCGGGAGTGGAGCGGCGCCCTGCGCGCCGAGCTGGCCTGGATGGCAGAGCTGCTTGGCGCGGTCCGTGACGCCGACGTGCTGCTGGAGCGCCTGCGCCACGACCTCGCCACGTTGCCGGAGGCCGACGCCGACGCCGACGTGGGCGCCCGGCTGCTGCGCCGCCTGGAGACGGGCCGGGAGGCCCACCGCGCCACCTTGCTGGAGGCGATGGACGGGCGGCGCCACGCGGCCCTGCGCGACCGCGTGGCCGCGGCCGTGCAGGCGCCGGAGCTGCTGCCGGCCGCGGAGGAGAGCGCCCTGCAGGCGGCCCTCCCACTGGTCGCCAAACGCTGGCGGCGGCTTCGTCGCCAGGTCCGCCAAGCCGGTCCCGATCCTGCCGACGAGCAACTGCACCAGATCCGCATCGAGGCCAAGCGCTGCCGCTACGCCGCCGAGGCAGTGATCCCGGTCGTCGGCGACCCCGCCAGAGCCTTCGCCAAGGCTGTCGCCGCCCTCCAGGAGGTCCTCGGCGAACAGCACGACGCGGTCGTCGCCCAGGCCTGGCTGCGCCAAGCCGCCGCCTCGACCGGCACCCGCCGCCCCGAGGCCTTCGTCGCCGGCCAACTGCTGGCCACCGAGCACGCCCGCGCCACCGCCGCCCGCACCGCTTGGCGCAAGACCTGGAACAAAGCCGCCGCTAAGAAGCTCCGCCACTGGTTCTAGTTTCTTCTGGGGTCGCCACCTGCTGCTGATCGGCCGAGGCCAGGGGCCTGGACAGCGCGGATGGCCACCAGTTCCAGCGGCCGAGCAGCATCGCGATCGATGGGATGAGCAGGGTGCGCACGAAGAAGGTGTCCAGGACCACGCCGAAGGCGATGGCAAAGCCGAGCTGTTGGGCTTCGCTGCTCCCGCCGGCCAGGCCGAGTACCGCGAAGGTGCCGGCCAGGATGATCCCGGCCGCGGTGACGGTTCCGCCGGTGATGCCGATAGCGCGGGTCAGCGCCGCAGACAGGGTAGGCGTGTGCTGGGCTTCCTCACGGATGCGGCTCATGACCAGGATGTTGTAGTCCTCGCCGAGCGCCATGGAGAACACGAACATCAGCAGCGGCAACACGAAGATGAGCCCGTCGCTGCCGCCCAGGCCGAGATGGACGAAGGCAATCATGGCGAAGCCGAGGGAGGCCAGGTAGGACAGCCCGACGGTCAGCGCCAGGTACCAGGGGGCGATCAGGCTGCGCAGCAGCAGGCCGAGCAGGACCAGGATGAGCGCGAGGACGACTGGAACCACCAGTTCCAGCGAGGTGTTCGACGCAGCGTTGATGTCGTGGGCGGAGGCGTCCTGCCCCGCGATGCCGTAGGCCTGGGCCCCCGTGGCGCGGGCGACCGCGGCCAGGGCGGCTTTGGCCTGTGGGATCGCGTCGGCGGCGGCGGTGCTGCCGGCGGGGCCGGCGCGCAGGACAGCGTAGTACTGCGCGGTGCGCCCGTCGGCGCTGATGAACTGGGCGGTCTGCCGGTACGTCTGATATAGCGCCGCCGGCATCGAGGCGGATACCGGTGGGGCCTGCGGGAGGGCAGCGGCGGGACCCAGGGTCTTGTGCAGCTCGGCGAGTTGGGCGGCGGTTAACGAGCCACGCCCGGGGCCAAGTGGGCCGGTGACCGACCCGAACACCGGGTCGTCGGCGAGCTGCGTCTGGGCCTTGGTGAGCACGGCGGGGGCATCCCAGATGGGGGAGGCGAATCGCAGCAGCAGCTGGTCGGAGCCGACGGTGGCCTTGGGGAAGTGGGCGGCCAGCACCGCGGCGCCCGCGGCCGAGTCGCTGCCCGTCGGCGCGCTGCCGGTAAGGCCGGCGGTCCGGTAGCCGGTCAGGCCAGCCGCAAGCGCGCCGAACACGACGACACCGGCCGCCAGCGTCAGCAGCGGGCGCCGCACGACCCGCTCGGCGACCCGACCCCACAGCATTGCCCGCTGCGGGCCGGGCTGCTGCCGGGCTGGCCAGAACGCCGCCCTGCCGAAGATGGCCAGCAGCGCCGGGGTCAGGGTAAGGGCGGCGGCCAGCATGATCCCGATCCCGATCGCCAGTGCCGGACCGAGGCCACGGTAGATGGCGAAGGGGGCGAGTAGCAGCGTGAGCAGCGCCGCGGCGACGGTCAGGCCGGAGTAGGTGATCGCCTCGCCGACCCGGCCCATCGCCGCGACCAGCCCCTCCCGGGGTGTCGCGCCGCGGCGCAGCTCCTCCCGCAGGCGGAATACCAGAAACAGCCCGTAGTCGGTGCCGGCGCCAAGCAGCAGCACGATCAGCAACTGCTGCGAGACAGGGGCGACCGGGACGCCGGCCTTGGCCGTCTCAGCGACGAGCGGGCCGGAGAGCGCGACCGCCAGTGCAGCAGGGAAGAGCGTGATCAGGGGGGCGAGTGCGGCACGGTAGACGACGAACAGCAGCACGATCACGAAGATGAGCGTGAACTTCGTGATGCTGCCCGCATGGGTGTTGGAGGCATCGACGCTTTGGGCCAGCGGGCCGGCAAGGTGAAGGCTCAACCCTGCGGGCGCGCCGGCAATGGCGAAGCTGGCCCGGATCCCGTGGACCACCGCGTCGGAGTTGGGGTTGCCGCTGGACGCCGACGGCGCCACCGTAACCAGGGCCTGGGCGGCCTTGCCGTCCTTGGAGGTGCCCTCGTCCCTGACCAGGGCGACTCCGGGAACCCGCCGTGCTGCCTGCTGCACTCGGGCGATCGCCGTGTTGTCAGCTGCGGTGAGCGGCCCCGACGCCCGGCTGGCGACGATGATGGCCGTCCCGGACGGGTTGCGGCCTTGGAATGGCGTGGCCAGCTTTCCTGCCTGCACGCTTGGGCTTGACGAGGAGAGGAACTGGGCGTTGTTGGACTGGGTCACGCTCGACAGGCTCGGCAGCAGGCGAACGCAGGCGATCACGCCGGCGATCCAGACTGCGATGATCAGCCAGCGGAACCGGACGTCGAACCTCGCGATGGCCGCGAACATGTGGTCCTCCGTTATCGATCGTGTCGGGCATCAGGTCGATGTGTTTGTTTGGTCAGCCATTGGCACGATCTAGGGCTGCCTGGAGGGACTGTTGGTATCCCTTGGAGGTGTAGGTGGCTCCCGAGACGACGTCAATATGGGCGTTTTGCGCCTGCAGCGTCTCTTGTCGGAGCTGTGGTTCCGCGTAGGCGCTGAGCTGCTGGGAGAGCGCGAAGTCGCGAGGGAGTTGGAGGGCTTGCACGTCGCTGATGTGGTTGCCGACCAGGCGCAGCTTGACTTGCACGGGTCCGAAGCGGGTCTGGACTGGGGGGCCGGTGATCGAGCGTTGGCTCGAACGGGATCGAGCTTCGGTCGTGGCCGGAGCGGCTCCTGCCAGGGGCAGGCCGGGAGGCGCCTGCAGCGGTGTGGTCTTGAATGACAGCAGCCAAACGAGTCCGACCATGGTGGCGGCAAGGATGAAGATTGCGCGACGCACTGGCCCTCCTCACAGCGAGAACCGTTCGAGGTGGATTTGGCGGCGTGGAGTGCCGGCTCGGGTGAGTGCCGCCAGCGCGGCGTCGGTGAAGCCCGGCGGTCCCGTGATGAAGACGTCACGCTCACCGACGTCTGGGACCTCGTGCACGAGTCGGTCGTCGGCGAGCACGTCGCAGGCCGATCCTGGCGGGCCGACCAGATATCGGACATCCACGCCGCGCCGGGCCCGATAGCGTTCCAGTTCGGCTCGAAACACCACCTCGTGCTCATGGTTGGCTCGGTACAGCAGGGTGACGCTTCCTTGCCCATTAGCGAGGACGTCGAGCAGGGCGCGTAGGGGGGTGATGCCGATCCCTCCGGCCAGGAGCAGCACCCCTTGTCTCGTGCGCCTGGCTGCGGTCAGCGCACCGTAGGGGCCTTCGGCGATGACCCGCACGCCGGGCTTGATGTGTTGGAGGGTCTTGGTGTAGTCCCCGGAGGCCTTCACGGTGATGCGGAGGTGGGACCCGTTCGGCTGTGCTGAGAGCGAGAACGGGTGCGACTGCCACCAGCCGTCCCGGGTCAGGAACCGCCAGCGGAAGAACTGGCCGGGCTCGGCCCGCAGAGCTTCCAGACGACGACCACCGACGAGCAACGTGATGACGCCGGGTGCATCGTGGCGGACCCGCGTGATGTGGAGTCGGTGCCGCAGCGCTGTCCTGATCGGTGCGCAGACCCGATACCACAGCAACGCGGCGACCACAGCACCGTAGAAGAGCGCCCAGCTGGTTCGGGCCAGGGGGTGGGTTGCGAAGTCCGCGCCGACGGAGAATTCGTGCGCGAAGGCGAGCGCCGCCGCGAGGTAGGTGTAGAGGTGCAGGTAGAACCAGGTCTCGTAGCGGATCCGCCGCCGGACGGCTCGGGCGCAGACGACCCCGACGCCGAGCAGGAGACCCAGCGCCGCGGTCGCGGCCAGAACGTCCGGGTAATGGGCCAGCAAGGCTGTCGTCTCCGACGTCAGCGCGGTCCGCGTCGAGGCGGCGTAGCCCCACACGATCAGCAGCGTGTGGACCACAAGGAGGATCAAGACATAGCGCCCGCCGTTGGCGTGCCAGTCGGCCAGTTGTCCGGCCCCGATCCGCCATTCGAGCCATGGCACTCTGCTCATCAGGAGCAGAAGGACCCCGAGGCCGTAGCCGCCGAGAAGGCCGGTGACGCGGCCACCGTTGGTGAGCCAGTCGCCGATGCCGCCTGCCGGGGTCGATGCCTCGTGCCACCACAGCCACACGATCAGCAGCGCGCCGGCAGCGACCGCGCCGAGCAGCATCGGCCAGCGGAGGATGGTCATCTGCCGGACGGCGACAAGCCGCATGCCTTGACCTCGTAGTTG
>Ga0137365_10001386_pt1 | contig 18727 bp, 20 predicted proteins | sample SagtaG_9_FD_104799 | JGI IMG/M metagenome (GOLD analysis project Ga0137365, IMG submission 104799) | Vadose zone soil microbial communities from Sagehorn Ranch, Mendocino, California, USA - Sage1_L_40_16 metaG | ecosystem: Environmental > Terrestrial > Soil > Vadose zone | place: USA...
GGATAACCAGATAAAGGATATTGAAGCACTCTATTTGCGATGAAAAGTGAGAGGCTCGCCCCAATCCCAACGAGCCAGATGTGGCTCACAGGATCAAAGTGAATGCGGCTTCGCTCAGTAAAGAGAAAATATCCGCCGTAGAAAAAACCTGTAAAGATCGCCATCGCGTCACCAACCCCGAAACGGGGATGAAGAATAAAATCTGTTCCCATGACAAGCGTAGCGCCAAGCAATGTGATTCCGAGTCCGCGCCAGAAGGCGGATGTGAGCTTTTGTTTTAGGATAAGCCAAGTACCGAGTGCCACCCAGAGAGGCGCAGTGTTACCAAGCAAAGTTGCATTGGCAGCGGTTGTGTACGAAAGTGAGGCAGTCCACAACCCAAGGTCACAGGCAGTAAATATGCCGGCGAGCAGTGGAAATAGGATCGACCATGACTTGATCGATGGATTGGCTTTGATGCGCAGTACAAAAAACGGCAACAACAAAAATATAGAAAAGAAGAGACGGTAAAACGCAGTGACCGGCCCGGGCGCATTTGCCCAACGCACGAACATGGCGGACAAACTGAGCGCAAGGATACCTGTACCTAGCGCGAGGTAAGCAAGCAAGGTTTTGTCCGCAAGACTCCCGCTAAAGGCACGCGGGACTGTAGTGCTTCGCTTGTTTTGAGTCATTGTGATCCGTGGTGTATTTGAACTTTTTATTGGACTTGGAGACGGTCGAGGAAAGAGGGAAGTTCGTATAGCGTGGATAGGCTCGCATCTGGCTTGACCGGTAGCTGGTCATCGGTTCTTTGGCTAGCGCGGCGGTCGAGCCAGACCGCGAATAATCCTACGTTTTGCGCGCCGCGGATATCTGCATCTAAATTATCGCCCACCATGACTGCCTCAGAAGGGAGGAAATACCAATTCGAGAGCGCGAGCTCAAAAATACGCGGATGCGGCTTGCGGTAACTGCACGCGGCAGACGTGAGGATGAAATCGAAGTATTGAGAAATGTCAAAGCGGCGTGCAAGCTGTTGCACATCTTCATCATCGCCAGCGTTTGAGAGCAAACCCATGCGATAACCATCCATTTCAAGTTTCTGAAGGGTTGGCAATGTGTCATCTTCGAGCGCCCAATTCGTTTGCGTGATGGCAAACAGACGGTCAAGCCCGCCGCGAATTATTTTGTCTGAAACATCCGTATATCCTTTATCTGTAAGGACATCGCGCAGGACAAATGAGTAGGTCGTTTCGAGTAAATCCTTTTCGCGTTTCTTAAAGTATTTGTCAAGCCGCTTACGGAATTCGCGCGGGAACGTGGAGAGATTCAGTTCCATACCCTGATCACGTAAATAATTAGTAAGAGCTTCATCTGCCTGTGCGGTAATAGAACCCCAAGAAGTGCGCTCATACATAAGCGTTCCACCTAGATCGAAGATCACTGCGCGCAGAAAATTGCGAGGCATATTGATGAAAAGTGGTGATTATTTTCCAAGCACCACAGCCAGAATTGGAATCAAACTTGCGCCATTAATAATAAAGTGTGTGATAATGCCAGGCCAGGTGTTTTTGCGCTTTTGTGCCACATAAGAAAGCGTTAGGCAAACTGGTAAAAGCCCGAGCCAAGCCCAATATTTAAATGCATGGAATAATGCCCAAAGTGTCCCATGAATCATCCAGGTATTTTTACCATGAATCAGTTCTTGCCTGGGCAGAATTACTCCGCGCCACCAAAACTCTTCTCCAAAAATATTGAAAGAAAGAAGAATCACAGTGAGGATGACCAATCCCCAGTTCCCTTTTGCATTTGGTCCCAATGAATTTAGGAATACAGTCATCAAGTTCTTTGGATCAACAGTGGGATCAAGCAAAGCTGTTGGTATTTTTGCAGGAAGGGGAACAAATCCTTTTACCACAAGTAGTTGCCCAAGTACACCAAAGATTCCTGCACCGATTAACATGATCACAAGTGACACACCAGTCCACAGCCAATCGGTCTTATCCATTTTCTTCAGGCGAAACCGCTCTTTGATTGAGATCCAATTGATAGGATAACCTTCCATCCGCAAAGCCAGCAGAGATGCGATCAGCATAATGATCAAAGGAATTAATAGTGATAAGCTATAGCTTATAAATTCAGTAAGACCCTTATCTATAAGGAATGGGATTAAATAATAAACGCTGAGTACAAAAAAGAGTGCAGGAATCCCAAAATAGAGTAACGCCATTGGAAGGGTGATAGGCTTGAGCGGCCGACTATCTGATGACATCATGTAATCCTTTGTATGGGGAACGAAATGAAATTCAGCTTATTTTTGGTTTCTATTCGGTTCCACAGTCAATGGTTTCTGCGGCAAAGTTGTGACAAGCACTTTATCCACCCTGCGACCATCCATATCCACGACCTCAAATTTTAAGCCGTGCCACTCGAAATGATCAGTAGGCTGGGGTACCCTTCCAAGCGACATCATGACAAATCCACTCAAGGTTTCGTATTCACTCTCATGAGGTAAAGGGGGCAAGTTGAATATCTCTCTGAACTCATCTACCTCCAGCATCCCATCCAGCAGCCAGGAACCGTCCTGCCGTTGTGTGGCTTGTGGCTCATCGAGTTCCATCTCACCAACAATTTCTTCGAGAATGTCGTTGATTGTCAATAATCCCTGCAAGGCTCCAAACTCATCTATGACCAACAACATATCCGTGCCCTTTTCCTTAAGGATCTCAAGTGCCCGGGATGCAAACATTGTTTCAGGAACAAAGAAGGCAGGTTTCAACAGGTCTTTGAGTACAATAGGTTCGCCGTTTAGGCTTCGTACAAGCAAATCTCTTGCTTTGACAATACCCACGATAACATCTAACGAGTCTTGTCGCACGGGGAAACGCGAAAGGTTGCATTCGGAGATCTTCTGACGGATCTCTTCGATCGAGTCGTCAATATCTAGCCATACGATATCTGGGCGCGGTGTCATCAGTGAATAGACCCGTCGATCTCCTAAGCTGAAGACGCCTTCCACCATATCCTGTTCAGATTCTTCAAAGACACCGGCCTGTGTGCCTTGGTCAATGAGCAGTTGGATCTCTTCCTCCGTGACCGGTGGCTCCGCGCTAATCTTCACGCCCATGATCCGCAGTATAGATTCGGTTGAAAAACTCAGAAACGTTACAATCGGCGAAAAGATACGGGTAAAGAGCATCATGATCCTTGCGAAGGTGGCGGAGACTCCTTCTGGATCGCGCAATGCCAATCGCTTGGGGACAAGGTCGCCCAGAACCAGTGATAGATACGTGATAGGCAAAACGCCAACCAATAAACCGATCACAGTACTATAAGGCTCCAACATAGGGTATTGACTCAGTTGGGCATCAATCCATACGCCAAGTGTCGAGCCTGTCAACGCGCCGAGCAGCAGGTCAATCGTCGTAATGCCAATTTGAGTGACGGAAAGAAACTGGTTTGGGTTTTCTGTCAGCTTCAAAGCGATCCCGGCGCGCTCATCACCTTTGTTGAAATCATTTTGTAGCCGTGCCTTCCGTGAGGAGAGCAGGGCTGTCTCAGCCATGATCAATACGGAATTGATAATGAGCAATACGCCAATCGTGATCAGCCCAGGAGTTAAATTAAGTTTTAGGGGGATTTCTTCCATGATCCAATCAACTTTTCCAAGTTCCCTATATTGTACTATGGATAATAAACTGCTTTTAATTCTTTGATGAGCTTAAAACAATACTCTTATACCTGTTCCCGTTTCAACGCTTCCAATGACCCAAGAGGTTTGATCCATTTCACGCGCGCGTGAGAGAAATGATTCTAAATTCTCGCGCGGGACTCCAAGTAACAGGCCCCCACTCGTCTGTGGATCGAACAATAGCATCTGATTTGGCTCATCAACAGAATCGGCAAACTCCACCTTTGACTCAAAGTATTTTTTATTATCGAATCCACCACCGGGGAATGTGCCCATTTCAGCATATTTGCGCGCCCCAGAGATAAAGGGGATATTTGCTAACTCCAATTTCAGTGACACACCAGATGCCTCAGCCATCTCGATACCATGACCTAAAATGCTATATCCCGTGATGTCCGTTCCACCACGTAGATTAAATTCATGCGCTAACCGACTGGCAGTTCTATTTAATCGTTTCATCCAGTTCACGGCTTCGAGAAGATCCTGCTCATCGGCTTTTTGCTGCTTCAAAGCTGTAGTGGTGACACCAAATCCCAATGGCTTGGTCAAGACGAGCGCATCGCCAATTTTCAAGCCACCTTTGCTGAGCATTTTGCGTGGGTCAACAAAGCCGATAACGACAAGTCCATATTTTGGCTCCTTATCCTTGACCGTATGTCCTCCTGCGATGACGACGCCTGCTTCGCGCGCTTTTTCGGCGCCACCGCGAATGATCTCACTGGAGATTTCTGTTGGTAAATTATCCGGTAAGGCAGCCACATTCAAAGCCAGGAAAGGTTCTCCGCCCATCGCGTATACATCTGAGAGGCTGTTTGCTGCAGCGATTGCGCCGTAATCATAGGCATTATCTACCACTGGCGTGAAAAAATCTGTGGTTAAGACAATAGCTCGTTCATTATCTAAACGCCAAACGGCCGCGTCGTCAGGTTCCCATAGACCCACCAGCAAGTCTGGGAAGGAAGCGGCATCAAAGATGTCTTTCACGGGACGCAGTACCTGCGTCAGCGCTTCGGCGCTTAGTTTGGACGCTCAACCCGCGCAGGCGGAAAGAGTTGTAAGACGGATCTCGCGTCCAGTTTGTGGAATGGGCATGAAGCTCCTCAATCAAAATGACCAGCAACCAGTCGTTCTGGTTACTGGTCACTTACTCACTAGGTGATGGTCAATGTGTTTTTACATCAAGGTGTGGTTGAAGGAGTAGTCGTTGTCGCTGCCGGAGTCCCAGGTGAACCGGGCAATGGCAAAATGAACTGGTTGCCGCTGGGCACGAAGATAGTTTGTACGCCTGGGGAGAGTTTCAAAATGTATTGATATTGTACCAACGCAGGTGTTAGCGATGCGGCAAGCAATTGATTGGCTTTCGCGTCCGCCTCGGCTTGAATCACCCGCGCTTCGGCTGAGCCCTTCGCGGCGATCACTGCTGCATCTGCCTGACCCTGTGCAATCTGGCGCGCTTGTTCAGCTTCCTGCTTCTTTTGTTCCACAACAAATTTGGCTTGTTGTGCTTGTTGCTCGGCGATCTGCTTCTGCTCCACTGCGGCAGCATATTCATCACTGAAGCGGATATTGCGGAGCAAGAAGTCACTCATGATTAAGTTGTTTGCCTTGAGTTTCTGTTCAATCTCAGTACTGATGGACTGCTCAAGTTCGCCACGCTTACTGCTCACGATTTCCTCTACGCCATATTGTGAGACTGCATCACGGATAGCGGCACGCGCGACAGGTCTCACGATTTGCTCTTCGTAACGGTGCTGGAGGATTCTATTCAAATCAATCAAGTGAGTTGGATCAATCTGATAGATGAGCGAAGCATCAATAAATACCTGCTGGCCATCTTTGGTGCGCGCCTGAATCGAGTCGTCACCCTGCACCTGCCCCTCACTTTGTGTTGAGGACATGGTATACGTCTGCCGCGCGATGGAGTAGGTGTATTCACTTGGCACGCTCTCGACAAACGGAATAATCCAATGTAAGCCAGGTCCCAACGGTTGCAGGCGATAACCATTAGGCTCGAAAACCGATCTCACAACAGCATATTGATCTGCCTGTAAGAACACCAACCCTGCGCCGACACTTGTGAGCACCACTGCCACAATCAATAAAAGGATAAGGAGACTGCTCAACCCTTTTGTAGCTTGATTACGACTGGCTCGAACAAACAAAAGCACAACTATACCTACCACACCAAGCCAGGCGAATGATGCGAGACCCTTTAGTAAATCTGCAATGTTCATGGTTCCTCCAATATATGGTTGAAATAATTATACCGCCATGATAGCATAGCAATATGAGTACAGGGAAAGGGCAAGTCGTTGAATTAATTCTTGAGGATGGATGTCGATATGTACGCGTTTCCTGCCTGCCAAATTTGATTCCATCGTCGGGCCAGTACCTGCTTGCAGGCGACACATCCAACGCACCTTTGCCTGTTCCACTGTTCCATACGGATTCTACGCCTCAAGGTGGCAGCATGGCGCCATGGCGACATTTTATCGCCGCGGCGCCTATACCGGACTCATGGAATCCGGGTCTTGAGCTTCATTTACGCGGTCCGTTAGGTCACGGTTTCACGTTGCCATTATCCGCTCGTAGAATTGGACTCATCGCATTTGACATTTCTCCGGCGCGCCTCAAGGGTTTAATTCGGCCGGCGTTGAAGCAAGGCGCAGCTGTTGTGCTCGTTTGCGACTCAAACCCAGACAATCTGCCCGATGATGTGGAAGTGCAGCCTATGTCTTCTTTGCACGAAATCGTCGAATGGGCTGATTATGTTGCCTTCGCTGTGGCGCGCGAGAATTTGAATCAGTTGAGGGAACGATTAGGGAAGTTGAATCAATTCGCGGCTGAGAAGGAAGCGCAAATTCTCATCCATACACCCATTCCTTGTGGGGGAATCGCCGAATGTGGAGTGTGCGCGGTGACACTAAAATCCAGTTGGAAGCTGGCTTGTAAAGATGGGCCTGTTTTTAATTGGAAAGATATGTTGGAGTAAAGCGGCTTGCCGCCTTTTTGCAGGAGCTTGCTCCCGTAGTGCAAATTAGAACCAAATTCTGAATGAAGTTCTTGTTGTTCCTGCTAACCCTTGATAGGCGACAACGACATCAATCAGCACGAGCTCACCTTGTTTCTGATCCGCAAAATTGAATGTAACTGTGCCAAGTCCAGCACTATTCGTGGTGAAGAAATAATCTTCTGCTCGACCATTGGGCCAATGAATGGTGACTTTTCCAGTGACATTTGAAACAAGTTGTCCTGTCTGACTCTGGACGATCACATAAACTGTTTGCTGACCACTTGAACGAGTCAAAGATTTTGCTACGAAAGCGCGCACTTTTATGGAAAGTATTGGGTTGATGGTAGCGTCCAACGGGCTGACTGGTTTGAGATACGCCTGATCTTCATCAAGCTGATCAAAATACAAACGCCCCAGATCTGTGAGTACCACGCGCTGACCCTCTGGCCGATCTGCACGCCATTCGAAACGTGCTTTTTCAAAATACTGAACGATGAGGTTTTCGTGGAATTCAAATGGTGAGATAGGATTGCCAAACTGCCTAGTGCCACCGTTAGCTCTGTAAAAGTCAAGGAAGGCAAAGCAAACAGAAAAGCCAGTAGGAAATGCATCGCAGCCTGCTGTATTACTAAGTTTTAGTTGATCAGCCGATTTGTATAAAGCTTGCCCTAGGGATGTCAGTTGTACGCGCTGATTTTCAGGCAGATCAGCATGTAGTTCAAAGCGGGCACGCTGGAAATATTGAACAGCTTTTCCATCTTTTGACGTGATTTGTTCCGTAATAGGATAACCGAAGACAAGCTTAGGGTTACGTACGCTTTTGTAAAAACGCAAAAAATCTCCTTTTATGTTGTGACCTGTTTCAGGGAAAAATTGTACATCCGCCGACTGGGCGCTTACTGTTCCCCGTTGCGTCAGCAGAATTGTCAAAACAAGGATTGACGCGCTGAGTCGCCAAATCACTTTCATGGGACTCATTATACTCAGAGCAACTTTATTTCTACCTTACAGCTTATCCTCGTGAAGTAATGCTTCAAGAATTCGCTCTGTCGTGTGACTATCGCCTTACGATTTTTGATTTACCCTTTCCAGTTTGTTGACACCCAGGCGATAAACTACGAACCCTGTACTCTTCCAAAGATCCGTGTTCCAGCCATTTACGCAGTCAACCAAAATGCGCGCACTTGTTTTCGATGCAAATTCAATCGGATTGAAGTTGATGAATTCAGTATGTTTTACTAGAAGCAAGATTACATCAGCCTCTTTGACGGCGGATTCCAGATTGGTTGCCATGTCAATACCCTGTATATTTGCTTGAGGTTTGAAAGGCTCCCAAGCTTTTACTTGCGCGCCTTCTTTTTGAAGTAAATGGACGACCTCGGTTGCCGGGCTTTCGCGCAAATCATCTACATTGGGTTTGTATGCCAGTCCAAGGGCAGCAATCCTTTTATCCTTTAGCGAGCCAAGCACTTGTTTCACCTTATCTACGACGAAATGCGGTTGTGCATCATTGACTTGCCGCGCCTGATAGATAAGTGGCGTCAATTCGGGGGCAGCCTCCACAAAGAACCAGGGATCCACGCTAATGCAATGACCGCCAACTCCCGGACCGGGGCTAAGGATGTTGATGCGCGGATGTCGATTGGCTAGGCTGATCGCTTCCCAAACATCCACTCCAAATTTTTCTGCGAGACGTGAAAACTCGTTCGCGATGGCAATATTCACATCCCGGGTTGTATTCTCCATCAATTTCACCATCTCGGCGGTCGTGGCATCCGTTTCGATGATTTCCCCTTTGACAAATGTTGCATAGAGATCATGACCAACTTTTGCGGATTCAGGAGTGACACCTCCAACGACGCGGGCATTCTCGATCAACTCACGCAAGATCTGTCCGGGCAACACGCGTTCCGGAGAATAGCAGAGAAAGAAATCAACCCCGGCTTTCAAGCCTGATCTTTCCAGAATTGGCTTGATTAAATCTATGGTTGTGCGAGGAGGGGAAGTCGATTCCAGCACAACTAAATTTCCTTTGCGCAGATATGGCAAGATGGCTTCGGTTGCGGCGATGACAGCGTGCATATCAGCCAACCTGTATTTTCTACCCTCATACTCTCCGTGTGCATCTTCGTAAAAAGGAGTTGGGACGGCGATCAAAAACGCATCGGCTTCTTCGGGTTGGGTAGAAACGGTCAGATTGCCGGAATGAAGCGCAGATTCAACAATGATTCGCAAACCTGGCTCGTGGATGTGAATGTTCCCACTTCGCAATGTTTCGATGATTTGTGGATTGGTATCCACGCCGACGACTTTGAGGCCATGTGTGGCAAAGGTGGAGGCTGTTGGAAGTCCTATATATCCAAGCCCGAGAACGCAAATTTTTTGAAAGTTCATTGATACTCCTTGCCCCTTCCGCCTCACCTGCGCTGCACCGAACGCACGATTTGCTATGAATTGCTAAGCAATTCAAAAATCAGGTACAGGTGTCGGCGCCTCCTCCAAATTCGATATTGAGAAGTTTTACGCCAAATATAATTTTGACCTCGAATTTGGGGGAGGCTGGGAGGGGGTCAATTTCGCGCTTATTATAAAGCCTTGAGAGGAGATTGCTTTCACAACTTGTGCATGACGAATTTCGTAGATAAGAGTGGATGTCTTGTTGTATAATGAATTGGAGGAGTTATGGACTTCTTGCTTGACCCCAACATTGCATATCTCATCTTGCTCGGGGCTGTACTATTAGTGATGATGGCGCTTGCCAGTCCAGGAACAGGATTGCTTGAAGTAGCTGCACTCTTTGTAATTGTGCTGGCGGGATACGCCATCTATCACTTGTCTTTTAATTGGTGGGCATTGATTCTTCTAGGATTGAGCATCGTTCCGTTTGTTTACGCCATCCAGAAACCGAAACGCGAACCTTTTCTGGCTTTAGCGATATTGCTGTTGGTCGTTGGATCAATATTTATTTTTCCCCGCACGGAGGAGCAGGCGATGGTCAATCCTCTGGTAGCGATTGTAGCATCGGCTCTCGTCGCAGGTTTTTTGTGGATCGCGGTCCGGAAATCAGTTGAAGCCGCCGGTACAAGACCCTTGCATGACCTGACAAGACTGGTTGGTCAGGTTGGGGAAGCGCGGACAAAAGTCAATGATGAAGGAAGTGTTCTGGTTGCAGGAGAATTATGGTCGGCACGGAGTGAAAATCTAATTCCCGCCGGAAGTCAGATTCGTGTACTCCGTCGTGAAGGATTTGTTTTGATCGTCGAGAAAAATGGCTAATATCATTTCACATAAAGAAGGAGATTGCTATGCCCAACATCTTTACCTCTAGTGCAGTATGCTTTGTCGGCGCTATCTTGGTTCTTGGCTTTATCTTTTTGGCCAACGCCATTCGTATCGTGCCTGAATACCAACGATTGGTCGTGTTCAGGCTCGGTCGAAGCATTGGTTCAAAGGGCCCAGGTATCGTTTTTCTCATCCCGGTCATAGACCGCGCAGTAAAAGTGGATTTGCGCGAGCAAGTGCGCGAAGTGCCTCATCAGACTTCGATCACCAAGGATAATGCGCCAATATCCATTGATTTTCTTTGGTATCACAAAGTGCTCGACCCTGCCGAGTCCGTGTTACAGGTGGGTAACTTTGAGGTTGCCGCGGCAGGTATTGCCGCAACTACTTTGCGGGCTGTGATTGGTGGCATCCCGTTGGATGATGTTCTTTCGGAACGTGAGCACATTAACAATATGCTTCGCACCCGTCTGGATGAGGTCACAGAGCGTTGGGGAGTAAAAGTGACTAACGTGGAAATTCGCGAGATCATACCACCGCGCGAAGTACAGGATGCAATGAACCGTCAAATGTCTGCCGAGCGTATTCGCCGTGCGGTTGTGACCGAATCTACAGGTACGCGCGAAGCCGCGATCAATGTGGCTGAAGGTGAGAAGCAATCCAATATTCTCCGCGCAGAAGGCCAAAAGCAATCTGCCATTCTACAAGCCGAAGGTTCCAAACAATCACAATTGTTGCAAGCAGAAGGTTTTGCTTCCGCCCTGGAAAAAATTTATTCTGCCGCCCAGACCGTTGATCAGAAAACGATGACCTTGCAATACTTCGATACGCTCAAGTCAATTGGCTCGAGCCCATCTACGAAGTATATCTTCCCGATGGAATTTACAAGCCTGCTCAGCAATTTCCTGGGTGGTGATGGGAAAAAGTAGACAGTAAAAGTAATAAGTGAAAAGTAGAAAGTGGAGCGAACTCCACTTTCTACTTTTTTATTGATACAATCTCTTGCAGATGGAAATTCAAATTGCAAGTCTCCGCGACCTTGGAGCATTGCGCCGACTCGAACAAGCCTGCTTTGAAAAGGATGCCTGGCCTCTACTTGACCTGATTGCTGTGTTGACGTGGCCCGATGTGATCAAATTGAAGGCGGTGGATAAGAGCGAAATGATAGGATTCGTTGCAGGTGACCCGCGTCCTTCTGAAGGCGCGACCTGGATCGCCACCATTGGCGTTGATCCACGCTACCAGCGACGCGGCATCGGTAGTGCGCTTCTACGCGCCTGTGAAGAAAAGGCAAAACTGCCGCGCATGAAGTTGACTGTGCGAATCTCCAATCAGGGTGCGATCTCTCTCTATGAAAAAGAGGGTTATCGTTCTGTTGATATTTGGAGGAGATACTATAACGATGGTGAGGATGGATTGGTCATGGAGAAAACGCTGAATCGGCCAAAGATATAAGTAGTGCACTGAGCGGAGGGTAAGAGTGTCTCGAAACCCGAAGACGAAATATAGTTGAATGAGGCTATAAAAGATTTCATACATCGTGGGATATAATGCGAACTAATGTCTCATCAAGTTCTTCCACCACCCGTTTGGGTAGATAAACCCAACATATTCAAACAAATGGTCGCAGATTTAGACTCGCAAACCTGTGTTGCAGTCGATACCGAATCAAACAGCTTGCACGCTTATCGGGAGCAGGTGTGCCTGATCCAATTCTCAACCCTGAAAACGGATTACGTCGTTGATCCGCTTGCACTTGATGATTTAAGTTCACTGGGCCCGATTTTCAGCAGCCCTAAAATGGAAAAAATCTTTCATGCCGCAGAGTATGACCTAATCTGTTTGCGGCGCGATTTTGGTTTTCAGTTTTCAAACCTATTTGATACGATGCACGCTGCGCGTGTACTCGGTTATCAATTTGTGGGCTTGGATAATTTGTTAGCAGAGAAATTCCAGTTCGAAATGGATAAGCGCCATCAAAAGGCGGATTGGGCGATGAGACCTTTAACTCCTGCCCAATTGGATTACGCGCGTCTGGATACACATTTTCTGTTTGACCTGCGCGATGTACTTGAGCCTGAACTCAAAGAGAAAAACCGTTTGCAGATTGCGCGCGAAGATTTTGTCCGCGCTTGTAAGGTGGACCTCCCAAGAGAGAAAGTCAATGGAAGTTCATGGAAACGCTTTAGCATGCGCAAGGACATTTCTCCGCGCGAGTTGACCATTTTAAGTGAACTGTGCATTTCCCGAGATCGGATTGCCGAACGGATGAATCGTCCTGTGTTCAAAGTCATCTCTGATGTAATCTTGCTTGATATCGCGCGCAATTTGCCTGAGAAAGATGTTGATCTTGCGGGTCTGGGACTGAGTCCCAAGCAAATCCATTTGTGGGGGAGCGAAATTTTGGAAGCGGTCAAACGCGGGACTGTGGCTCTGCTCGTTGAACGGGAGCATACGAAACATCCGAGTGAGGCGATGGTCAAGCGACTGCAAAAGCTCAAGAATTGGAGAAAGAAAGTTGCACAGGAATTAAATGTCGAATCTGATATTGTCTTACCGAAGACATATTTGAACAGGCTAGCAGAACATCCACCAAAGAGTCTAGGTGAGTTGGAGACGATCATGCGCGAATCGCCAACGCGATTCAACAAATATGGTGAGCAGATTTATCACCTACTAGGAGGTTAGGATGCGGATCAATTTTCACGGTGCAGCCCATACAGTGACCGGGAGTCAGCACTTACTGGAGATCAATGGACATCGCCTCTTGCTGGACTGTGGGCTGTATCAGGGTCGACGCGCAGAGACCTATTCTCGAAATCTGAACTTTGTCTATGACCCACGCACCGTGGATGCTGTGCTTCTTTCTCATGCACATATCGATCACTGCGGCAACCTGCCCAACTTTGTTAAGCACGGATACGAAGGACCGATCTACACTACCGGCGCAACCGTTGATCTTGCAACCATCATGATGGCGGATTCGGGCCGCATTCAAGAATCGGATGCGGCGTTTGTGAATAAGAAGCATCTGACGCGCGGGGAAGAACTGATTGTGCCGCTTTATACCGAAGCCGATGCGGTACATGCTGCTGCTTTGTTACACGGTGTGGATTATAGTCAAGCGTTTGAACCGATTCCCGGTGTGATAGCTCGTTTCATCGAAGCAGGTCATATTCTTGGTTCGGCCGCGATCTCACTGGAAATCGAAGAAAAAGGACGAAGGATACGATTTTGGTTTTCAGGAGATATTGGCCGTTATAAATTGCCATTGTTGCGCGACCCTGTTCTGCCTTCTGACGTTGATTATTTGTTGATGGAATGTACTTATGGGGATAAGCCGCATAATGATCCCGATGTGGCATTTGAAGAATTTCACGAAATTGTCGCGCGCACGATCAAACGCGGCGGCAAGGTGATCATTCCCGCCTTTGCTGTGGGGCGAACGCAGGAACTGGTTTATCACCTCAATATGATGATGTATACGAATCATCTGACGCCCGTACCTGTTTTTGTGGATAGCCCGCTTGCGGTCCATGCATCCACTGTGTTCACAAAGCATCCTGAATGTTTTGATCCTGAGACTCGCTGGTTCGTTCAACAAGCTCGTCACCCTGCATTGGATTTCAAGATGCTGACCTATGTGCAGTCCGTTGAAGAATCGAAGGCGTTGAATCAGCGGAAGGATCCGATGGTGATTATCTCTGCTTCTGGCATGGCAGAGACGGGAAGGATCTTACATCACCTTCGCAATAACATTGAGAATCCGCTGAATACAGTTTGCATTGTTTCCTGGCAGGCTCCGAATACACTAGGGCGTCGCTTGGCGGATCGTGAGAAACATGTCAAGATTTTTGGCGAGCCTTATACCGTAAGAGCAGAAGTCGCAACGATTGGCGGCTTATCGGGCCACGCGGGACAGGATTTACTTATCGACTATGCAAGCGCTGTAAAGCAGGTAGTGCAAAAGGTATTCCTTGTCCATGGTGAAGAAAGACCTGCTGCTGCACTCACCGAAAAATTGATGGAAAAAAACATTCATAATGTCTACTACCCCGAACTGCATTCGAGCGTGGAAATTTAAGTTATAATCTCGCCGCCATCCAACTCGCGTGATACTTGGAATGAGCGCCGCGGGCGCCATCCCGCTTTGCGATATTTGACACGCTTGCCCTGAGCGGGTCGAAAGATGACACTTCTTTGGGGAGGTGCCAGAGTGGTTGAATGGGACGGTCTCGAAAACCGTTGTGGGCCTCGTGTCCACCGAGGGTTCGAATCCCTCCCTCCCCGCCAATTAGAAAAAAGTCAAGCGTTCAAATCATGGGGAAATCGCTATGCTCTTAGTGTTTTCATACAGGAATCATAAAATAGTCTATGGATAAAAAATGCACAAACTAACATTACAAGCGTTAATGGGCCTCGCGCAACTTGTGCTTATCCTTGCCATATTCCTTTTCTTGCCGGGGTGGTCGCTAAACTATTGGCAAGCCTGGGTTTTCTTATTCGTATTTTCATTATCAGTACTCCTCGTCACACTTTATTTTTTGAAGAATGATCCAAGGCTTATTGAGAGTCGGATTAAGGCAGGACCCGGTGCTGAGCAAGAAAAAAGTCAAAAAATCATCCAGACACTTGCCAGTATCTTTTTTATATTGCCATTTATCATTTCGAGTATTGATCATCGCCTCGGCTGGTCTGATATGCCACCATACTTGGTTCTCTTAGGAGATATTTTAGTGGCACTAGGATTGTTTATCGTGTTTCTTGTCTTCAGAGAAAACAGTTTCACCTCTGCTACTATTGAGGTAAGGGAGGAACAGAAAGTGATCGCCACCGGACCTTACGCGATTGTTCGTCATCCTATGTATGCCGGAGCTTTTATCATGCTCTTGGGTGTTCCGCTCGCACTAGGTTCATGGTGGGCATTTATTTTCGTCTTTCTTCTCTTCGGTGCAATTGTGTGGAGGCTTTTCGAAGAAGAGAATTTTTTGTCTAAAAATTTACCAGGTTATACAAGCTACCGTCAAAAGGTCCGCTACCGATTAATTCCCTTTATTTGGTGAAAGTAGTGACTTGCCAGATCACGAGATAGATATAACAAATAAAGTGGGGGATCGTTTTGATAAATGTCCCTCTATGTCCAAACTTTTTGTCGATAAAACAATTGAAATCAATGCATCGCTTTCCAAGGTGTGGGAAGTGCTAACTAAGCGCGAATATACCTGCCAGTGGGCACCTAAGTTTAATGGTGGTTCTCCGTTTTATATTGAATCCGACTGGAAGAGTGGCAATCCAGTCTTCTGGAAGGACGCGGATGGCAAGGTGATTGTTGAGGGGAATGTGACTGCTCTTGAGCCAGAGAAACTTCTGCGTTTCACCGTATTTGATGTTCGCAGCGAGAAATCTCCTGTCACAGAAGAAGACGGTATCACTTACCTCTCTCTGAGAGGAAGGGCAAAACGATACTTCATGCTTTGCAGGGCGATTTTTCCGCGATGGCTGATGGAGAGAAATACCGTGACATGTCCGCTGATGTCTGGGAACGTGTCTTACCAGAAGTGAAGGAACTTGCAGAGAGGATGGAGTAGATGAATACGCCAGATCAACAAACTTGTGGCAAAGGCTTGGCTGAAAACTCAATTCTCCCTGCGAAACTTGGTGAGTTGATCGCCGCCATGGCTGGAAATCTTGGGCCCACATGCAGGCGCTCGATCTGACGGATCAGAACTCACGCAGAGAATACGACGCTTATGAAAAGCTCGTAAAGGAACAAAAACAAATTGCTAATCAATTGAAATCGGTGGCAAATCAAATGGCTGGATACCGAGACCTTCCAATGGGACGACATGATGAAAAAGCGATGACTCATCCCAGAGTGCGTGAGGCTTTCGAGAAGTTTGTGCAGCATAAGCAGGAACTTAAGGTACTGCTGGAGCAGACAGTTGAGCGGGATGATAAATTATTGGAGATGATACGCGTTCACAATCGTTAAATTTCAGTAAAGATGGTGTCTTCAATCATATTATTATTATCGACTGTCGCATTAAGCTTCTATGGGGTTGGAGTGATTTGGGCGATGGAACTCGATGTTTTCCGTACGTGGGCTCTTTTAAACGATGTAGAGGAGCTGAACCGTGTCCGTGGAGCACATTGGAAAAAACTGCCATATTTTGTTTTTGTTCCAATTGGCCTTCTGTTGATTCTAAATATAGCATTGTTCTGGTATCACCCGGCAACAACGCCTCTGTTTCTCGTTGGGTTGGCCCTTGGTATACATCTTCTTTCAGATGTTCTTACCGCTTTTATGTGGGGCCGCTGGCAGGGTCAACTTACTTTTGAACATCATGGGCCAGACAGCCCTCTTCTCGCGCGACTTATAAAAACGCATTGGATTCGAACGCTTTTGGTGACGTCAAATGGAATTATCTTGTTATGGGCCGCCATTGCAACGTTTACGTGAAATAGAATTTACCTGAAAGGAGCAAAATGAATAAGAAGTTTATTGCTAAAGCAACCACAACGATTCATGCCCCAGCGTCAAAGGTGTGGGACGCTATCACACAACCGGATCTCATTAAGCAGTATATGTTTAACACAGAAGTGATCAGCGATTGGAAAGTGGGCAGTCCCATTATTTATAGAGGCAAATGGCAAGGTAAGCCTTTTGAGGATAAAGGCAAGATTCTAAAAGTCGAGCCGGAAAAACGATTGGTTTCCACTCACTGGTCGCCTCTGTCTGGTGTGCCTGACACACCAGAAAACCATCACACAGTTGCGTACGAATTATCGGAAAAGGATGGTGGAACTGAGGTCACGATTTCTCAGGATAACAATGCAACAGAAGAAGAGAAGATGGAGTCTGAACGAAACTGGAAAACGATCTTGGATGGCTTGAAAAAATTACTTGAAGGTTGAAAAGTAATGTTTCAGCGTATTCTATTAGACCCCGAAGGTTTTCGGACCATTGGGGTCTAAAATTTGGTGGTAAGATTCGGTTGATGAAACTCAACCTTGCTCTTGCGCAGATTGCTACAAAACTTGGGGATGTCGAATGTAACCTTGAAAAGCATTTAGATTACATAAAACAAGCTAGAAAACAAAAAGCTGACCTCATCGTTTTCCCCGAACTTTCTTTAACGGGATATGTCTTGCAGGATCTGGTCGCTACGGTCGCACATCGACCGAGGGAAGATGATCCGATTTTCAAACATCTTCTCGAGGCAAGTCAAAACTTGGACATTGTGGTTGGCTTCGTTGATGAAGACTCTCGTCACCGCTTTTACATTGCCTCCACCTATCTCTCCGGCGGACGCGTTCTTCACGTTCATCATAAAGTTTACTTGCCCACTTACGGCTTGTTTGACGAAGGGCGGTTCTTTGCCTGGGGAGACTCAGTTCGCGCGTTTGATACGCGCTTCGGTCGCGCCGGTCTGCTTATCTGCGAGGACTTTTGGCATGCCTCCCCACCTTATTTGCTGTGGCTCGATGGCGCGGATATTATGTTGTTTTCTTCTGCATCTCCTGGGCGTGGACTGACGGACAAGGAGAAACTCGAATCTGCAAGGTGGGTGGAACGGGTCAGCAAAGCATACGCCAGCATGTTCACTTCCTTTGTGGTCCATTGCAATCGGGTAGGTTTTGAAGATGGCCTGCTCTTCTGGGGAGGTGCAACGGTCAATGACCCGAATGGTGAATTGCTTGCGCAGGGTCCGTATTTTGAAGAAGCACTAACCGTTGTCCAGATAGACTTGAACCAATTGCGGCGCACGCGTACAAGGCTCCCACTTTTGCGCGATGAACGTACGAATTTGGTTCAAAAAGAACTGAATCGACTTCTTTCCAAGAATGTATGATTGACCTTATGGATCTGGATCTGACAATAAACACTGATGTGGCTCGCCAAATTTTGACAAGCTTTATCAAAAGTGAAGTCAGCCGTGTGGGATTCACGCGCGTAGTCATCAACCTTTCAGGTGGTTTGGATTCTGCTCTTTCCTGCGCACTCATTGCAGAAGCTCTGGGCCCTGAAAATGTAATGGCTTTGCGCTTGCCATATCGAACATCTTCACAGGATTCGCTTGAACATGCGCAGTTGATGATTGATAAATTCAAAGTGCAAAGTGAAACGATTGATATAACGGGAATCGTTGATCCACTCATTGAGCTTGATCGCGAAATGTCAAATACACGTAAGGGCAATATTATGGCGCGGGTACGTATGATCGCTCTATATGACCAATCAGAAGTGTTTAAAGGTTTGCCCATTGGTACTAGCAATAAAACAGAAATTCTTTTGGGTTACACCACGATGTGGGGAGACATGGCATCCGCGTTGAATCCAATTGGCGACTTGTATAAAACACAAGTACGCCAGTTATCCCGAGCGATGGATATTCCAGAGGTGATCATTGATAAACCACCCTCTGCTGATTTGTGGGTGGGTCAAACCGATGAAAACGAACTTGGCTTTACGTATGACCAAGTAGACAGATTACTTTTTTTGCTCGTAGATCAACGCTATAGCGCGCAGGAATGTATTGAAGAAGGATTCGATAAAAACTTCGTCAATTCGGTCATTGCACGAACACGTCGCTATCAGTTCAAACGTATGATGCCTCCGATTGCGAAATTGAGCAATCGAACTGTTGGATATGATTTCCTCTATCTAAGAGACTGGGGAACATAACGAATATTCACGAAACAAGGAGCAGAAGGCATTGCCTTCTGCTTTATGCTGTAAGGATATAAAGAAGTGTACA
>Ga0137365_10001395_pt1 | contig 18701 bp, 13 predicted proteins | sample SagtaG_9_FD_104799 | JGI IMG/M metagenome (GOLD analysis project Ga0137365, IMG submission 104799) | Vadose zone soil microbial communities from Sagehorn Ranch, Mendocino, California, USA - Sage1_L_40_16 metaG | ecosystem: Environmental > Terrestrial > Soil > Vadose zone | place: USA...
ATGATAATGACAAGTAATACAAAACATGATACTATTCCAGGCTCTGTCCTCAACGATAAGTGGCTCTTCTTAAAACCTATTGGTTGGCCTAAATTAAAAAAGAGAATTAATAAACTTCATGAAGGTGTAACTAGAGTTGTCGCAAATTCCGAGTCAGAACAGCTTAGGTCCATATCAAAAACCAAGTCAGAGGAGCTTACTTCCACCAATAATTCTAGAAATGTTCCAGGTAATGCAACAATAAGGAAAGAGTACGTTAGGTGTGGTAAGTTAGACTGTCCGTCTAAGCACGGGCCATACTACTATGCATATTGGAAAGATGATAGTAGCAAGCTAAAGAAGAGGTACATCGGTAAATATCCGCCTCCATTAGAGAATCCGAACAAGGGTTGAACGGGTCAAGTAACAGCTCAGTTACATAAGATAAATTGAATCATGACAATGAAGAAGGAGAAAAGGCCAAAAATGAGCGTGAATAAACTCCGAAAATGATAGGTTGTGACAGATTTTACGGCCTCTACATAGCGATAGATAAGACAGTGGGAAACACTGACCATATCGATCACTACTAAATAGCATATACCAAATTTATCTGATGCGAAATATGACTGCTGAAATGTGAAACAACATACACCTATTTACGATGAACGTCTTTTCAATCCAACTTTTAAAACTGGTTTATCACCGCTCGCAGTTCAAGGCATTTCTCCGTATTCAAGATCGCTTCCTTAATATCGGCAAGGCTCATGTGATGATAATGAATTCTTTTCGCACTATTGAGGTTATTTTTTATGACATAATTACTATTAAAGTGCAACCTCCTTATTGAGTCGTATTTGCTAAGCGAATCTATTATTTTACTCAAAGGCTCTAGTCTAGGAATCTCTTCTTACAAGTGTGGAAATCTCACCACGTTCTAGTCTCTCTAGCCATCTTAGCGCCTGGACAGCGGCCCATTGGGGAGTAATAAGATTCTTTTCAGGTAACACAGCGTCAACTGCACAGTCAGCTAAAGTACGTTTAAATTGAATTCGTTTCCATTTTAACATATCGTATTGGTAACCACCTATGCTGGCCTTAATAGGATATACATATGAGACGTCTCTAATCTGACCCTTTCGCACTAATCTGCCTAAAATCTGTTGGTATTGAGATTTAGTCCAACAAAGAGTATTAACAACCACACCTTGAACGTTTAGTCCAAAGATCGTGAGAATGTAATTAGCTCTTTCTATTATATTGAAGAATACTCGACCCATTCAATTATTTGTAGATTATAATGTAAAAATTTTTTCTAATGGAAAGGCTTTTAAAGTAATGAGCGTATACGAAAAAATGCCTAAATTTTCAGAAAAAGTTGAGATTCAAGATCTAACTGCAACAAATACAAGAATAACATTGGACGGCGATAATACGAACATTGCCATGACAGACAGGCTTGGGAATGATGCGATTGCTTTGAATGGGGCATGGAACCAAATTTTAATGGTAGATAATGCCAAAAGGGCTTCGATAGTGGTAGATGGGAGCAGAGGTGAGATAAATCTTCATGACGCCAAAGCGGCCACATATCCCACTGTACGATTGAACGGCGAGGCCGGAATCGTGGGTGTAGGAGGTCATGGAAAAGGTGGAATTATAAGAATTGACAACAGTAAAAGTGACATTTCTATATATTTGAATGGAGCCAATGGCAGCATGGATCTGTTTGATGAGGATGGGAAACGTTCCTTAGCTGTACGAGGCAAGTATTTTGATAACAAAACCGTTGGAATGTGGATTGGTGCAGCTGTATCTGATCCAGGTCCAAAAGCAGGAGTAATAACTATACGTGACACTAAGGGCGGCGATTCTATAATCCTAGATGGAGCCAAAGGAGATATATTCCTAAACAATGCAGACTGTGCTGAAGATTTTGACATTTTTAATTCAGAAGAAACTGAACCTGGAACCGTAGTTGTAATCGAGCAAGAAGGAAAATTGCGACAATGTACTATTCCTTATGATAAGAGAGTTGCTGGTGTTATATCTGGTGCTGGCGACTGTAAACCGGGGATTGTCCTAGATAAAAAGTATTCTCATCCGAACAGGCAATCAATTTCTTTAATGGGAAAGGTACATTGCAAAGTTGAAGCAACACATTCTCCAATAGAAGTTGGCGATCTACTAACCACATCTGCTATATCCGGTTATGCTATGAAAGCCACCGATCCTTTCAGGGCTTTTGGAGCAGTGATAGGAAAGGCTTTGCGACCACTGAAGGCAGGTCAAGGCTTGATACCTATTCTGATAGCTTTACAATAGATTGAATCAAGAGAATCTCTCATGAAAGGTATCTTTGAGGCTATCCATTCAGGAGGACGCCATTCAGAGGCTCTCTCTATAGATATTAGATCAGTAGCAAATAATTTTGGATTAACTTCCCATATTTCTACTTTGGAGCTAATGAAGAAATTTGGAGAAGTTGATCCGTGGATTGATATAAATAATATTCATTGGTATCAGCCAATCAAACTTGCTATCCAAAGAGATGAGACTACTGATGCGTGGCATGCTGGGAGAGTCAATGATATCATTACTCTAGAAAACCGTGCAGTTATTGTTGCAACGGATACGGGCGGAATTTGGATTATTCCTAGCACAGGTGGCGCAATGCCGCTTAGCAATAATTTAGAAAATACGGAAATAAATTGTCTTACTCGCGGCCTTGGTTTTCCTGAGCACATTTACGCAGGAGGGGTTGGACTTTATGAAACAAAGTCCAGCCCACCTTCTACGTTATGGAATTGGCAGGAGATTATAATTAAAGACAACAGCGGAAACATAATCAACACTGGGAAAATCTACAAGATTGCAGCATTGGATATGCAATCTTCGGGATTCGACCCAAAAATTGTATTTGCATGCGATAATGGTGTATTTTGGTCAGATATTCAGACAGGAACTAACAATTATGTCTTTAACAAAGTAAGTCGTCTGCCTGATGGTCACTACTGTGGACTGGCTGTTGGACCAGACCAATCTATCCTAGTTTGTCCAGCTCGATTAGACCATGATGAATCCGCTAATAAATGGTATGGCATATTTCGTTGTGAATGGAAAGGAGGTTTTGGATTCAGCAGATCTGGCGAGCTAATACTAACAAAACACGCAGAGATAATTGGCCTTGATGAGCAGAAAATGTGGCGTACTTCTTTAGCCTCGTGTGATAATGATCGCAAGATCATGTATGCAGTATCTTCCAAATCCGCTCTTGAACCTGATATTGAGTGGATGTACGGAGTACTAAAATCATCAGATGGAGGAAAGAAATGGAATCAATTAAAAACTAAAGTAATAGGACATGATGTTCCATTGGAATCACAAGACCCTGATATAGCCGGGGGCCAAGGAAATTATAATAATTGTATTGCAGTATGTCCCACTGATCCGGATAAAGTAGTAATTGGGTGGCGCGGTGGGCCTTTCATTTCTAAAAATGGCGGTACTGAATGGGCTAGACATACCGACATAGATAACAGAGATACTTTTATCAACGAGCATAACGTACACCTCCATTCGGACCTTCATGGAGTGTATTTCGATCCGAACGATAGTACAGGTCAAAGAATTTATATTGGTTCTGATGGAGGGATTGCAGTTACCCATGATTTAGGTAATACTTTTGTTAGTAATCTCAATAGGCAGCTACTTAATTTACAATTCTATGATATATCAGCAAGTTCTCAAACAATAGGATTGGTTGGTGGTCCTACTCAAGATAACGGAAATCTTTTTGGTATAATTAATAATGACAATGGATCTTGGAAAACCTATGAAGGTGGAGATGGGGTACTGATGAAATTTTTGGCAGATGGCAGGTTACTTCATCACAATAACACCGATCCCCCGATTGAAGTATCTTCTTGGGACAGTAGTAACAACCGCTTTAAGGAAATTGGAAAGATAACCTCGGATTTTATAAGAAACCTTACTCAAGCGCTAAAAAATAATAAAATCACTGATCGTCCGGTAAGTGTTCGTTCAATCGTACAGAGGTTTGAAATGACTTTTCCTGCTTCAATTGCATATTTGATAAAAAGTATTGGAGGTAGGGATGCTACTGATTCACATACTTTCCCCTTAGTGAAGATCATCCCATTTCCGCTAAAAGAAAATAATTCATCCCAGCTCATGTATGCAGTAGCTAATGGTGGCGGAATGTGGCCCAACATAGTATTTGGAATATTTTCAAGTCAACCAGCCCAAGGAATGCATTACGAGTTTTTATGGTCGGTTCCTCTTGAATTTGGCATTTTGAGTACATTGGCATCTATAGATGGTCGTTTAATATTTGTTGGAACGAGAAGAGGCCTCATATTCAAGATCGATACTATCAGTGGAAGCGTTAATTCGTTACCGGTGTCAATACTGAAAGATTCTATCTATGGAGATGATTGTGGTGATTATGGCGGTGTGACGAATATAGTTGTATACGAAGACATTCTTGCTTTCGCTACTTTCTCTAGAGCCGGAACTAACTATGTTCTGCGTTGGAATGGCCATAGTTGGGATACAGTTGGCCAAGGGACTATCCCTCCTGACAGAGAATTTATTGGCCTTGAAATAGACTGGTTTGCAAATCCTGTAAAACTTTTTGTAGCTACAGATCACCTATTATATGTTAGTCAGGATAATGGAGATGGTTGGAAAATAGTTTCCAGCGGTTTACCAAACAATCCACACTGCAAGAGTCTTTCTTTTGTGCTTGATGATTCTGGAAGAAAGTATCTCTACTTAAGCACATATGGCAGATCAGTTTGGAGAGCAAATTTGAACGCATAGACTCAGACATATTGAATGGCTGTTTGTGGACATCCAAGCACAAAGCAATTCTTTTTCAACTAGTTCATCAACTTCAACTACGTGTTCTTTCGATAAGCCTTGATCAGATGGTGGGTCACCAATATTTAGATTGCAAACGTTTCGAATCGTCTCAGCCAAATGATTTACATCCTTTAGACTTGGGTCCTCTGGATACTCTGCTCCATGTTGGGATATGTGTAAATACTTGGTAGGGTCTTCATGGCTTGACATATATGACCGGTCTGTGACATAGTGGCAGATAAAAGGTTCCGACAACAAGCCCTAATATCGGCTGCTAAATTCAAATCTCTAACACCGTGGATGACAAAATAGAGTCAAATCTGTCTTGCATTCCACCGAACCCCCTCTGATAACGTAATTACACGATTGACCGAACCCTTCGTCTTAGGAAAAAAGATAAATATTGTGACAGGCCAACCTTTATTGTATCTTTTAGCCCGTATTCTTGCTAAATCCTAAAGTAACTGCAGTCCGGTAGTGGTGTAGAAAACAAAGACATACTAATTTAGGTGTTCGGGCCGGCAATAGTACCGCTGCTTGTATATGCTCGTTGCACGATTCAAAGTTAGTTTGCCGAAGCCGACAAGCCGATAATTACATTATGTTTAGAAATGGCGCAGTTGGATTATTGAATCGGTTGCGAAATATTTTTTTCTGCTACACGGAAACAGTGATGAGCCTCGTCTTGGTTAACCTCATATCTTGGCATAGCTAAAATAATAACTCAATTGACTTGAAGGAACTCTGGGAGAGATCATTAGACAAGTATTCAAAATTTAAGGAATATGATGATCGTACCAATAAGATGCCCATATACATTCTTCAAGCAATATCTCTCTATTACAATAAAACTAGTGCATGCAAGCGAGAGGATATACTAAATATTTATCAAAACATATTCTGCAGCAGGCAACTATCTTTTGATAAATTGTGGGATGAAATGTCTGGCTTCGTCGATTCAGCTATCCAGAAACTGGAGAATTTACGCGATGGTTTTGGGGTCAAGAGTGCAGACGACCTTCCTTTTGCTCCCATGATTCCCATCCTTGCCGCCCTCCTTAAGGAGATAGAAAACAACGAAAACAAAGTTAAATGTGATAAGAAAATGAGTGTATGGTATTGGTCGTCGGTATTCTCTAATGCATATTCAAGTGCAGTCGATTCGCAACTTACTGCAGACTTCAAGGAAATGAGAGATTGGTTCCTCGATGACGCGAAAAAACCTAATACTGTAGAGAGAATGAGAAGAGAGTTTGTAACATTGGATCTAAAACACGTCCACGTAAAATCTGGAGCAATATATAAGGGCGTATTGTCCCTCGTAGCAATACAAGGTTCTAATGATTTCGATACCAAGAGGACATTAGAAAACGGGAGAGACAAACCAGAAGATTAAAGGATATAAAAAACCATCTGAATATATTAGTAAATTCATAGCCGAACGTTATGGAGATAATGAAACTGAGTTTCTTAAAGTGTTAGGCACACATTTCATAAATAAAAAAGCATATGAATATATCCAGAGCGACAACCTCGACCAATTCATTGCTGAAAGAGAAAATGAATTAATCCTCAAGATCAAAGAGTTAATTGATATTTCAGATCGAAATCAAATACAAACCCTAATTACTCCAAACAAACCGTTTAGTAATAAGCTAGCGATGTGGCAAGCGATAGAATCATGCGACAATTATATCTATTGGGTAGACAGATATTTCTCAAATGAAGGACTTAGATTACTTATACAATCTGTTGATAAAAGCAAAATAAAGAGTATCAAAATCCTGACTTCTATAGACAAAGCAGATGACAATCTACGACGATTATTCAAAGATTTCAAAAATGAGATGTTCAATAACTATCAAATTGTAAGTGAATTAAGAGTAATGGTTCATTCTAAATTGAAGTCATCAATTCATGATAGGTGGATCATTTCAAAAAATACCTGTTTTAATATTCCATCCCCAGATATTATATCCAGAGGCCAATATAATGAGATAAACAGCACAACCAATAGACCACCCTTTGATGAATGGTGGATGGATAGCATAGACATAATCGAAGGTTGGGATCAACTTCTAGAAGTTAAGAGAAATTCAACCTAGTCCAATTAATATTACCGTCATCCTTTTGGTCTGAAAGGTAAGGCTTTTACTTACCAATTAAAGCAGTTGTCGACACGGTACTAGTAGTAAGAATAGGGTTATGGCAACATCGTCATAGTCAAAAGACCAGAAGGAATGTGGTTCATCCTTCTTCATATCTATCTATGTTCTAATACAGAATACCATTATCAAGGCATTTAGAACAAAATGTCCGCGTAGCTGATTTAATGTAACCCGAAAACGAAACTGCTGAATGAAATATACGAATAATTGTAAATTGGTGAAAATTTTATGTCTACAATAACTATGACAAATTCTAAAGTGGCTGTGTATTATCCTTGGACAATCCGTCTAGCTTACCGTCCTTAACGGACCGTTATAATCATTTGCTCCTGATGCGAAGATAACATTAACAAATTGGTTGGAGTTGTTTTCGATAGATTTCTTTAGGGGGTCATTGAATCTTATATATATTTCATCGTCGGTATATGACTGATTTAACAAGAATCCCTCAGCCGTTCTAGTCCCGTCTAATATTACGATTTTTGCTTTCTGTTCCAAAGATTTGTTAATCTGCGAGATACAATCATTCCTAACATAATCTATCGCCTTTCGCTCAACATAGGATTTGTTCAATTTATTGTTATCATATACAATCCTGACGCTGTAAACGATTATCTAAAAATAAGGGGAATATTGCCATAGCCGTACGAATTTAAGGAGAACGAAACAGCTAAATAACTTGTTTTGGTGAATTACAGCCACGTCTAGGCCCGTCGACAGGGAATATTGCCCGTTCTCCGTGACAGTGCAATATACTGCAACATAATGTCTATTGGAAAAGACCAAACAAAAGCTGGAAGCATTGACTTTCAATAATATCTAACCTAAGTGAGGTAAACGACTCGGAGAGCAACGACAATTTGACTAGGTATGAAAGAGCACTTAGTTCTATACCTCATCGAATTTCTGTCATTATCGTTTAAGGAAATCTTCTGCTTTTTTCATCCAATATTTGCAATCGATACTATCTGGAGGATGATTCCTTCTACAAGTCCAATACCTAAAATGTAGATGTTGAAGATAGCTTCTGGCTTTGAATAATTCTATGTTTCCTATTGATTCTGTTGAGGCTGATACATAATATGTGTCAAGGAAGTGTTGTTGTAAACGCTCTGTATCTAAAGGTAGGTTGTATTTCATCTTATAGGACTGAAGTTTAGCAATAAAATAGCCCAAATCCTTAGCCGGATCAAACATACAGCTTTGTTCAAAGTCTATTACGGTCATTTTAGAAGTCATGTCTTCAATGAAAATATTGTTGGGATTAAAATCACCATGTATTAGGACGAAGCTTTTACCGTCAAGATCCCTTTCTTTATCGAGAATGTTAGAGAACATACTGCATATTCGTTCAGCAAAATTAGGATATAACGACTCCAGGTGGCCGGACCACTCCCTTAATTTTATTTCTTCTTTCTCAATGAAGAATGGTGGTGCGTATCGTACCCTCTCGATCTTATGGAGTTTAGCCAACCATCTAGCGGCCTGTAAAACATAGGTCTCAATTTGAATAGCTTTCTCATTAGTGCGGCCGTCTCCTTTTACGAGTTGCAAGATTATCTTCCCTAGTTCTATACCCGGCGCTTTCGATGTTACTATGAGTTTATAATCAGAAAAATATCCAATGGGTCTACATATCCTAAGATATTGATTATCCTCACCACCGAACGATGATTTGTCCCATAATTCCTGTAAAAGATCAAAAACTACTCTAAGTAAGCCGTCATTTCTGTACTTACCTATCAGACTGATAGAAATTTGCTGTTGATTATTATCTTCACCGTTAAGTAATTGCAATTTGAATTCTATAACTGGCTTTCTACGTCTGCTTTTTAATTGATTTATCTCGCAGTCTGAGATATTGCAGCATGATAGGTTCAATCTGGGAAGGATGTTCAATTTAACAAAATACCTAGCAAAAGATTCATCGAAGAAACAGCCAAGTGGATAGAATTTTGATAAATTTGACTCATCGTCACGCAAGCTCTTCTTGTTAGAATCCAGATCTCCTCATCCTTCCTTCCCCCAAAATTAGAATAAGGCTCAACCTAAAATTTATCCTAGACGGTTCTAAATGACTATTTCTCGCAAAAGAGTCGGCTGCCTCCTTCGCTACTTCTTTCTTAATGCTGAAATAGGTTTTTTGCGAACTAACCAAAAGCTTAGAAGAGATTAGAGCTGAATGGCTGACATATTTTAAATCTTCTTGTAACTGGCAGTCGGCTTTGACGCCTCGTGCATTTGCCCTCCTGAATTCAACCATTCTAAATAGCTAAAACGTGCGCTCCGCTGTGTTCTATACGATAGCTAAGATATTTCTATTTGGAAACATGATACCCTAAGATATTTCTATTTATTTTTCCTATATGTTTAGATTCTCAAAGTTTATCTTTCAATTTGTATATGATCTCTATAGTATCACATAGTGCTAAAGGAAATAATTGAAAATAGTAGCAAGAAGAGTTTAAAGATCCTCATGCTAACATGGGAATTTCCGCCAAGGATTATCGGAGGGCTTTCTACTCATGTATATTTCCTTTCAAAGAGCCTAGCTCGTAGGGATGTTCGTGTTCAAATCATTACGTGTGATTTTCCTACTCTTCCAAAAGACGAAATACTCAATGGAGTATACGTGACACGTGTAAATTCAAGCGGAATATCATATAGAGATTTTCTGTTATGGACACATAATATGAATTCCCTTATGATTGAAGAAGCTTGTGAGATATTAGACAGTAACCGGTTCGACCTTATTCATGCGCATGATTGGATGGTTGGACGAGCAGCATTGAAGCTCAAGATCTTGTACAAATTGCCTTTGGTTACGACCATCCACTCAACCGAAATTGGCCGAGCTGAAGCAGTTGCCGCTAAGTCTCGCATGATCCAACAGGATTACCAGAAAGTCATAACTAATATCGAACAGCGTCTGTTGAACTACAGCGACCGGGTAATAAGCTGCAGTAATTATATGTCGGGGCATATCAAACGTACGTTCAATATTCCCGCAAATAAGATCAATCTTATCCCTAATGGTGTAGATTGTTTGCGATTCAATCCCAGTACTAATATTCGTGAGCAAATCATGAAAAGTTTTCGAAGGCGTTATTCAATACCTGAAAGATCAGTAAATTCAAAAATAATTCTCTTTGTGGGTCGTCTGGTTCAGGAGAAAGGAGTTCACGTATTGATAACTGCTTTTGAAAAACTAACTCATAATAAAAAGATCAGTCTTAACTTGATCGTTGTAGGAGAAGGGCCACTCAGGCAACGATTGATGAGAAAGGTTGAAGGTTTAGGACTAAAAAAACATGTTCACTTTTTAGGATTCGTGGACGACACTACACTCATCTCATTATACAGCTCAGCAGACATATTCGTGGTACCCTCACTCTATGAACCTTTTGGAATTGTGGCGCTAGAGGCGATGTCAAGCCGGACACCCGTAGTGGTGTCTAATGTGGGGGGTTTGGCAGAAATAGTCAATGATGGTATCACCGGCTTGAAGTTCCCTCCTGGCGACGCCGATTCACTAGCAGCTGCCATAACACGTATCCTAGAACAACCATTGTTAGCCGAATCATTAACGTCAAAAGCATATCATGAGAGTATAAACGAGTATAACTGGGATCTTGTGGCCGAAAAAACATTACAGACGTACAACAAGCTGACTGTCAGTACTGATGGCATACCGATGGCTAATTCATATTCAGAGGAAGAGGAGGACGAGGAGATTACTCAAAGTTCTCGGGGTGACTTTGATGAAGTATGCTATTTAACGGATCAAGGCCTCCTTCAGGTTCTCTTTACGTTGGGAGCAACCAAAGAAGAGAACTCGAAAAGTGTTTGCGAGATCTCGAATTTGATAAGTATGTCGGAAAACTCAACAAAGTTAAGCTTGGGAAGATTAGCTGCACATGGGTATGTTTCTGTCATAGCACTTCCGAGAATCACAACTAGTGAACTATCATCATTTGATGTTAGTTATCATCTTACGGAACGCGGTATCAATGGTGCTAGCGCAGGCTTTTCATAGTCTTTCTGAACATCCCAGCATAAGTAGATCTAAATCTAAGCTTTCTTTTGCTTTTGTTCATCATGCAAATCAATTTTTGATCACTGATGGTTATGCAAATAGGAGTGGAATTTCTGAGGTCGCTGGAAAACAAGGATCTAAAACAGGTCTGTTGAATATAATAGAAATACATAGAAAGTACCGAGTTCCTCTGAACATCCATATCAGCGGGACTCTCCTTGAGTCTTTAGCTTGGCACTGCCCTGAATTTCTTCACGAGTTAGAATCTCTATCGAAACTTAGTCTTCTGGAACTCATAGGTAGTAGTTATGGGCAAAACATGATGAAGTTTTTCTCACACGAACATAATCTACGGCAGCTGAACGAACATCTCCTCCTTTATGAAAATCTTCTTAAATGGGAGCCACATAGAATCAAAGTCTTTTGGGTACCAGAAAGACTTTGGGATACAAAAATACTAGCGCCAGTTTTGGGCGATCGAGAACTGCGAAACGGAGGATACAAATACGTTATACTCGATGATAGACTATTATATTCAGACTTTGGAAAGCCTAGTCCTCGAAGTACTTACGACAAATGTCCTCAATGGGATCCAAAAAACTTTGTCAAGTATGAAATCGCACAAGGTTGTGGATTGTCTGTCATTCCAATCGCTTATAATCTAAGACAGAATATCCCCCCTCGTTCTTCAGAAAACCTTGCGAGTGTAGTGTCACAGCTATGGTGGCTTCTAGATACGAGCCTTAGCAGTATCCAAAGTGATCATATTGCTTTGTATGCCGATGACATGGAAAAGGCAGCTGGGGTAGGTTGGGACCCAAATGGGCCTATGCAGTATGAAAACTTTGTCAAGTGGATCAGCACGAACCGCAATCACTTTACGTGTGTAAAGGTTGGTGAATGGGCTTCAACGCATAAACCTATCGAGAAGAGAAATGTTGAGAGAGGTACCTACTTGGAATTAATGAATGATTTTGGAGCAGGGGAAAGCTTTGAAAGGTGGTACTGTGACCCGAGATGGACACTTCCATACAGCCAATATTATGAGTGGACAGAAAGGCGTGTGATGGAATTATCAAAATCTGGCGCTGATCCGAGCCTTATGGAACTAGCGTGGAAAGTACTTTTAGCGATGTCCTGGCAATCGGCTTGGCATACTCCAAAAAACGGTGCACACGGGGACCCGAACTCTGATGGCGGTCCTAGTCCCTGGATCAAAGCTGCAGCGAGTCACGTTCGCATTGCTGCTATAACAGCTGAAGCGGCCAATTGGATGAGAACGAAGGCCGACAACCACAGCGACCGCGACGAGGACGACGACGCCTACGGTAGCGTCGATGCGTACATTCAAGATATAGATTGGGATGGTAACTCGGAGCTCATTGTTAGAAATAATTCAGTTTTCTCTGTCTTCTCTCCTCTGCATGGTGGACGCTTAGTATACCACTTTGATGTTAGAAGCCTACATGGTGGGCGCCTCGTCATCGGCAACCCTATAGACGATTGGAATCTCTTAGAGGATCTCCATGGATATATGGACAGGCCACCTAACCATCCTGGCGCCTTTGCCGATGTTGGCTATGAACATGACAGATTTGAAGTCACGCAGATAGAAAGATCGAGTCTAGCAAAAGAACGAGCTGAAATAAGAATCAGCCTGCAAGACGTTCAGAAAAATAGCAGAGCGTTTGGATTAACAAAGAAAATATCTTTGATGCAAAATGAACCCATAATTCGTCTAGACTATTCTCTTCCACCTCAGCTTACCGATTTTTCTACCGAAATAGGTCTTTCACCGGATTATATGCAATTGCTTAAATGCGGCCGTGCAGAAGTGGTAGAATTCAGACCCAAGACCAACATACGCGGCTGGTCAAACAAAGGAGTGTCTGTGTGGGCAGGGTATTACAATGATACCAGCTCAGTCTTCTGGGACAATCCCGGCCAGGCAATGTTTGGCCATGGATACATGCTTCGCATTACTAGTCTTGATAGGTTCTTTTCAGTGTCGATAGGAGTTGAATTAAGTAGCTAATTGTTAGAGTGTTTACCGGCATCATTGAATGAAGAAAAAAATGTCGAATTGATAAAACGATCGTTATCAAATAATCTGAAGGATAGATATGGTGAACGTGAATTCTTGTTTTACAAACCATATATACTAAAGACACATCTTCGAAAAATGATAATTAAATTTACCGTAGGCTTTGACAAGTCTCACAAAACGTACATAGGGATTCACCGTGAATCAGATGTCCAACGCTTTAAACATCTCTTTCGTATGCTGCAATATCTTAGGTCGCTTGGATTCGATGAGAAGAGTGAATTAAGAGTCCCATACCCAGTCGTCTTTATCCCGTCCCTTTATTTCATCCTAATGGATGAGGCAGAAGGTGAATTGCTCTCTACAGCCGTCGTCAATAGAAAAGCGACAGATGTGAAAATATTCTTGGAGCGATCAGCAAGATGGTTGGTGAAGCTACATAGGCTCGGATATGATGGTCTTTCCCATCATCCTGGGATAATCTCGGCAGCAAAGTCTTATAGAAGAGGGAATCGTTATGCGCTTGACAAAGAAGAAGAGATCGCATCCTCAATCATCTACACAAGAGCTCTTAGAGTAACCTTTCCGTCTCTATCAGAAAAAATTGATTCACTTTCTAAGGCGCTAGTTTCAATGCAGAGAGAAGTGTTTGACAACAATACAGGTAGTTATAATAATAATAAGAATAACAATAATAATGAAGAAAATAATACTAATAGTCCTAATAATACCAAGGTAAGCCTCATCCACGGAGACTACCATCCTAAGAACATCTATGTTTCGGATCACGCCATAACGGTAATAGACCTAGAAGAGAGCCGCGTTGGGAACCCTGCTTTCGATTTGGGGTATTTTGTGGCCCAGTTTAAGATGTCTTTCGGATTTAGCCGCAAGATATTTGATTGGGTGGACATCTTCATTCGCGAATATATCGAAGGGTTGCAGTTGCAATCGCCCAGCTCTACCAGAGACGAGGACGACTACAGCGGCGGCGCTGGCTTACTGAAGAGGCAAATGAAGATTTATGAGGCTCAAACATACCTTCAAAGGAGCTATCATACATATTGGCTATTGAAATTAAAGCCGGACATAGAGCTCGTTTCGAAATGGTTGGGACAAAGTCAGTTATGCCTGGAAGATGCTAAAGGGGTTGAAAATTTAGGTTCATGAAATTTTGTGACGAATTTTGTAGGATGCTGAGTGGTGTGACGCAATCGTCAGGTAAACCCACTGGAATAATATCGTCTCTGCTAAAAGATAGAGTTGGATTGGTCGCAACTCATTTTGATAAGAATTGTCATGATATTGATACCAGTTCGCTGGACGTCGCGTCAACAGGACTACCGTCATCATCATCACCAGCACCAGCACCACCATCATCATTGTCCGGCCGCAACACATCTTCCGGGAAGACTTACGGCTCGCCATTCCATACAGAAGATTATCCAAAGGCAAGTTACGTTGAACGTTCAGAGAGAGAGCAAATCGACGACCTTTTGGAGGAAAGTTTTGTCCTTCAGCTCATGAAATCACGCGTACTTCCTATTTTGGATTTGAAGTTTGAATTATCAAAATGCCGAATAACTCCACTAAAAGTGAGCAAGAGAGGCGGGATTGCTACAATTGAATATAAGTTAGAGCAAATACCACGAGAGCGCACTGCACAAGACATAATTTCCAAAACTCTTGTTGGGAAATGGAGGCGTGACGGCAACCTAAAGCAAGTATTTGACAACCTGAAGATCCTGTGGTCGTATTGCATATGGCATGGGAGATCCGATAGTAAGAGTGGTGGCTACGAATCTCGGCTCAAAATTTGTGAACCTATTGCATACTTTGTCGACTATAACTTCATGCTGACATCCAATGGGTCTGGGACGACATTTGAAGCACTTCTCAAAGATAACAACCTTGACTTGATTGAGCCTGCCGTTACGCAATCTGCCAAATGGTTAGCTAAACTTCACCGTACCACTCCTGCAGGTGTTCAAAACATCTTTTCAACAAGAGAGGAAGAGGAAAAACTGCACAAATGGTATCAACATCTTTCTTTGCTCTTTCCGGATTATGCTCCGAGAATACAAAGATTGTTATCTTATATCCTTCATGAGCAAAAAAAACTTAACCCAAAATTTTTCGTATTCATACATGGTGATTTCCACCCGCTGAATATCCTAGTTGAAGGAAGTGATTTGACAGTTGTAGACTTTGAACACAGTTGTGTATTTGATCCGGCCAAAGACTTGGCGTATTTCATATCGTACCTCGTCATGAGGAAAGAAAAATACAGTCTCAACCTAGATGTAGAAGCGTTAGAGCAGATTTTTCTAAGAAATTATCTTCAGGAAGTGTCATCGACTAAGACGACAGAAGCAGCGGAAGCAGCACCAGCAGCAGCACCAGCAGCACTAGCAACATCACTTCAAAGAATTGATCTGTACAAAGCTAGAAGCTATCTTCAAAATCTACACTTCAGGTATTGGACTCTGAAGAAGAAATTAGATGACTCTTATCTTGGGTATTGGGTAGCTAACACTGAAAAATGTATTGAGGACCAAATAAATAAGAAATGTCACCTATAGCAAAACCCAGTTTTCATAAAAAGTCCGTAAATCTGCGGCGCACGCGAACAACGAATACACTACTTAGGCTTCTCTATTACCAAAAAGAACATTGGCCTCATGTATTGGCGTTAGCTTTGACAACTGCGGCTGTCAGCGGGTTTACATTACTTCAACCGTGGGTATTAGGATTCTACCTTGTTGGTGATGTTTTGACTAAAAAAAATCTTGACATCTTACCGTGGGTAATTCTGTTGCTTCTAGCTTCATACGCAGGTAGAGAGATCATGGGTTACTTCCAGGCGTATTTTTCGCAAGTCCTCAGTGCAAAGACTATGCACAGGATTAGGTATGAACTCTTTTATCACTTAGAACAGCTCCCAGTTACCTTCTTTGATAATAGCCGGACAGGCGAACTCGTCGCCCGGATTATTAGCGATACAGACGAGGTTGAGAAGGTCATGACTCAAGGCATAAGCAGCTACGGTACAGACATAACCACCGTGGTCGGTACATTTGTTCTACTATTCTATGTTAACACGAGCCTGGCAATATTTGTGGTTCCCGTGTCAGCTGCTCTTGTTGTATCCGTTCTTTTGTTCAGAAAGCCCCTTAAACGTGCTTCCAGACGTATAAGACAGGCTGTGGGGGAGTTGGGGGCTAAGGCTAACGAAGTCATTGCTGCTGTACGTATCGTAAAGAGCTTCTCGATGGAAAGGATAGAAGCAGATCAGTTTTTTGATAAGTCTTTGGGGATATCGCAAGCGAAAATAAGATTAGTCAAAAGCGCTGGCGTGTATTCTGGTACTGTAGATATGCTTGCTGGGTTGGCCATAGTCATTGTAGCACTTTTTGGTGCACCACAAGTAGTGCATGGATATTTAGCTTTGGGTGCACTGGTAGCATTCATTGGTCTAGTAGAAAAGTTATTCAAGCCCATTACAAGCTTAAGCAAAGCTAATGTAGACATACAGAGAGCGGTTGTGGCAGGCGAAAGGATTTTCGATATTATGGACACGCAGGCCGAGAATTATTTAGGAACAAATACCGCCGCACCAACAAGAACAACAACAACTACGGCCACAAAAACAAAAGTAAAAACAACAAAGGATTCGGACGGACTAATTGAACTTGCCAACGCCAAAGGAGAGATAAGATTCGAGAATGTATCATTTGGGTATACACCAGACAGAAAGATATTTGAGAATTTCAATTTGGTAGTACAGGCCGGACAAACTGTCGCTGTAGTAGGGAAAAGTGGTGCAGGCAAGTCAACGCTTGTGAATCTGCTTCTGCGCTTTTATGAACCATCCGCAGGTAGGATTTTTATTGATGGTTACCATTTACAGGATCTGAAACTAACTTCGATACGACATACAATTGCAGTCGTATCGCAGGACCCGGTTTTATTCTCTGACAGTATACGTAACAACATAGCATATGGAAGGCCTACTGCTTCAAACTCTGAAATAATTGAGGTTGCCACGGCGGCTAGTGCCCATGAATTCATAGTATCCTTGCCAGATGGATATAATTCACATGTAGGCGAGCGTGGGGTCAAGCTATCTACCGGACAGCGGCAGCGAATTGCAATAGCTCGTGCGTTGCTTAAAAATCCCACTATCTTAATCCTAGACGAGGCCACGTCCAATGTAGACTCACAGTCAGAACCGCTTATCAAGCCGTCTCTAGATCACTTAGTCGAAAAGAAGACTACTATTGTGATTGCACACAGGCTGTCAACTATAGTGAATTCTGAGAAAATTGTGGTTTTAGAAAATGGGGAAATTGTGGAAACTGGAGGCCATTCTGAACTTCTAAGAAGAAGAGGAATTTATGCAATGCTTTATGATGCACAAATTCATTCACAAGAACAAAAGTTTGATGAATGACAATTTGTCTTTCTACACCGGGTCGGAATAATAACAATAATAATGTCAACAGAAGGATGGTAACGCACGTAGCCCTTTTTCGTTGGGCGGTTATGTGCGCAACGGCAACACGCAACACGCTTTTTCTCTTAACACCTAGAAATGGTGAGATGTCTACTGTTTTGGGACCATTGATAATTATTGTTCTTGTTCCTCGTCACAATAAACTCGATTTCGGTGGTGTAAATTAACCTTCATAGCAAAAGGGGGGCCTCTTAGCCATTTTCGCATTTCTAGGAATGCTATATAACAAGATGCATCCTCACTTAACGTGTGAGCGCGAATAGGAATCCGCCACTAGAGGCTTTCTGACTGCTGATTTCCACAAAGGTTTTTTATAAAACTAACAATAAAGAATAGCAGTGGAAGAAAGGGATGCTTTTGACAATGCTCAAACCATAAAAACAAATCCACATGAGCATTTCTTAGATAGGACATTTGTTAAGGATTTCATGCAGCAACGTCTCATAAACATGAATCTATCTGACTTTGAACTTTCAAATTGTGAAATAAATCAGCTAAGGAGCAAAAGAAGAAAGCCAGCTATACAATTCGACTTATATCTACATAATAAGAAATACGATTATTTTCTAGCGCATAAAAGTATGGTAGGTAAATGGAGTAGCGATGAACTAGGAAGCGACGTCTTTGACTTAATGCAAGAATTATGGCACAAGGGATTCCACGGAGAAGAAGATGCTCAGAATGATGATGGCCGCCTCAAAATATGCGAACCAATAATATATTTTTCTGATTACGATTTTATGTTAACTTCTAAAGCCAGTGGTGTAGAGCTTGGAAAGATTCTAAAACAAAATGATGCTGCATTACTCGAAAGATCGGTTATACAAGCAGCCTCATGGTTGGCCAAACTTCATAGAACTAGGACAAATCGTACAAACAGCTACTCTCAGCAAGTAGAAGAAGATAAACTAAAAGAATATTCTGAACATTTAGGCTCTCTTTATCCAAGTTTTGCTGACAGAATACGTAAAATGTTATCGGTCATTCTAGACAAGGAAAGATCTCTTGATCCGAAATGCTTCACATTGATACACGGGGATTTTAATCCTAACAACATTTTTGTAGATGGAA
>Ga0137365_10001397_pt1 | contig 18688 bp, 22 predicted proteins | sample SagtaG_9_FD_104799 | JGI IMG/M metagenome (GOLD analysis project Ga0137365, IMG submission 104799) | Vadose zone soil microbial communities from Sagehorn Ranch, Mendocino, California, USA - Sage1_L_40_16 metaG | ecosystem: Environmental > Terrestrial > Soil > Vadose zone | place: USA...
ACGGACTGCTCGCCGGTTCATCTATGGGTTCGACAGATCAAACGAGCTCAACATCAAAGCACACCTTCTCAAAGGCTGGGCGGAAGACAGTAACGGTTCATTCGTTTCGAAGATGGTCGTGAACGGACTCTTCCCCGGATATGTCGAGGAAGCATGGAAGAACTACGAAGCGGCGAGAGAAGCGCTGAATGACCTGCTCAGTGAGTCAAAGAAGAAACCCATACCCAACGAGGTCGTGGTGGATGCTGATGTTACCAGGCTAAGGCCATACCTCGAAAACTGCTTGTCGTTCGAAAGATTCGGCCCACACGAAAGAAAAGGCCACGAATTCAAGGAAATGAGCATCGAAGGACCCTTCTACGCAAGAGCCTTCACGATAAACTACAGACGCATACTATTCGACATAGTCGCGCTGAATTCTCAGAGCCAGCGCCACCATCCAACCAGGCGATTACATTCTAAACATTAATCATCGAACTCGAGAATCGACAAATCTAACTTTAGGGTCCTTAATCAGTGTCTTGATGGTTTGTAAGCAAGCATGAAACTGCTAATCGACTCATTAGCTACTCGCTCGAACCAGAAGAAGGACGGTGGAGACCTAACAAATTCTATTCTGTGTCTAGGGTCGGAGATGAGTACCTTGGTTCTTGCTGTTTCGAACATATCAACCACATCTCTCGGAGGACTTATTCCAACATGGGCAAATTGCGATCTCAGATCATAAATGTCGCGAAGTACGTCATCAAGTTCGGTTTTTGAAACCCTCGTATCTGGTTTGTATAACCACCACCATCGGCTAAAGTGATCCTGATGTTCTTCGATGTAGTTCTCGCCAAAGTGTTCCTTCCTCAGACCCTCAATATAATCGTCTAGTTCCTTGGCTCGGGAGTCAGGAGACTTCCAGAAAGAGTCATGGAGGTTCTGTTCGACGAATCTCCTGAATCTGAAAGAGAGAAACTGTTCTCTGTCAAGAACCCTCTTGCAGATCTTAGCAGCAGTCTCCTTCTCAACTCCTTCTCGAGCGATGAGGGAAAGCCAACCTGAAGATTTCAAAAACTCCTCGGCTGGCGCATCTTCCTTTCCAACAAACCGTTGGGCCATCGTTTCAACCGAAGCCACAAGCAGAGTGTACGCGAGGCCTACGTCCTCCCGCAAGGTTAGCAAAGCCAACTGGTAAAGGTGCATTGCCCGAATGGTTGCAAGATAATCATCTCGCTCCATTCTTACAACGACTTCGTAGAGGGCCCCGAGCATTGTCATCCTCTTTGACTGCTCATCTGGAGTAAGAGGCTGTTGAAGTAACCCCTCAGGACCTACTGAAGTGCAGGGAAGGTAGCCGAAGACGTCCGGAGAAAGTTGCAACTCATCTCTTACGGGCTCAGAAAATGGTCGTCGATAGGCTCTGACACGACGTCTCAAACAAAAGGAAACCAGCGCTGCAACAGCTTCCGCCACTAGAGGTGCGGAGAGAAAGTCGAATGACTCTGGCAGATTGAGCGCTAAAGGATAGGGTCGAAATGGATCATAGCTTTTTCGAGGAAGGGGTGCTAGCTCAAATTTTCCAAACCCAAAAACTTTGTCCAATGGAATCTCGGACAGCAGGACAGAGCAGTATCTTCTACCATCACCGCCAATATGATACCCGGCGATCTCGGGTCGCAGCGTAAATTCGCAGTCTTCAAAAGACAACAGACCATAGGTAGTAACCATCATCTAGGATCGACTTGAACGCAACCATCCTTAGTGTTAAACAATGCCGTCTCATGGAAAATACGACTTAAGCCGGCGATCACGACTCATCCTCCCAAACGTAGTGATCAGCTTCGAATAGATCACTAAGCCAATAGGGGACAATTGCAAGTGGATAATGTATCTACTCTCAAGAGCCGATCCAGCTCTGAGGAACCAGCATCGGGTCCATCTTCATCCTTCACTGTGCGAATCGAGATTGGTGGAAGCATGTTGATCAGGGTTTACGTGACCCCGAACGCAAAACAGGCTCGTGTGGTCAGGATCAGTGAGGACTATTTCGAGGTCTGGGTCGATGAGAAAGCGGAAGGTGGCCGAGCGAGCAAGAGACTATTGGAGATACTAGCCGAATACTTCAAAATCCCAAAATCACGAATCACCATCCTGAAAGGAACCAAAACAAGAAACAAAACAATCGAGGTAGTACTATAAGGAACTGCATGTCTGTCTTTGAGTAGCTGAAGCCGGCTCGCGTCATCGAGGGGCCCTGAAGATTGCAAGACGGCTGCGAAGCTTGGCAACTCTGTGCCAAGGACCTCTATGCATGTTGTACTTCGCTACCACTCGATTCTTGCTCGAAGCCTGACCTGCTGGTTGGGGCCCTTATGCGCAACGAAACCCGCTAGAAAAGATGAGCAAACGAATCAGGTAAGGCGCACCGCGTTAGTGGACGCCATAGGAAAGCGTCTAGTCACACTGTCCAACCCCCGAAATAATGTTACTATAAGGAGATACAAGCGCTCTATCGCTACGCTTATATCACACCGTCAAGTAGTGTAGGCTCATGAAGTTTGTCCTGAACGGCACGGCCGAGATAGTGATGCAGCCTGCACGCTTCAAGATTTTGAAGTTGCTGAAGGAGCGAGGGCCCACCTTCCTCGAGCAGATCGCGAAGCAGACAGGGGTCCATCCAAGAATGGTTTCACACCACATTGACGTCCTTGAAGGGGAGAAGCTGGTTGAGAGCAAGTACGAATTGGTCAAACTTGACGGATCCAAAAGGGATGTAGCCGTGAGAACCTGCTGGGTCACTCCCAAGGCCGAGGAAGTAATGAAAGATGTTCGGGAGTCTGTGAGGTAACAGAGCAGATGTCTAAGTTCTCCCTCTTCAAAGATATCGCAGACTTCTTCTCCTTCAAAACGAGACGTCTCCTCACCTGGGCAGTAGTTGTTGCCAGCGTTGCAGGCATGCTATACTGGCACATGCCGGCGATGGCAAGGTCTCTGTTCTTTCCCGCTTACTTTTGGCTCATCACTACCGCGATCCTGTCCTCATCGAGGTTCTTCTTCGACTTCGCGAGAACGATATTTGGGGCCTTCATATTCGGGCGCAGATACAGGCCGGTCCCATTTTCTAATCCAGAAGTGGAGGCACTTGCCGGGAAGATGGGAGTCCAAAGAAGAGCGAAGGTCTTCACCACAGACAACCCACATGTCCAGAGCGCCTTTACCAACGCGTTCAATTCTAGAGTGTACATTCCAACGAGTTGGGTTCGATCGTTTCCACCGACGGAAATAATCGGAGTCATCGCCCACGAGTTCGGACACATCAAACGCGGTTGGCGATCTGTGCTGGAATTCGGCATCGCAATAACAGCCTCCTACGTCTTCTTCGTCTTGCTGTTGGAGCTAGTTTATGTCGTTCCTACGATAATATTCGACGTCGGATACATCGCGATGGCATTTCTCATCGCCAGCTTCATCTCATGGAGGACGGAATACCGGGCCGACATGGAGGGAGCCAGGGCGACAGGACCCGAGGGGCTCATTTCCATGTTTGAATACTGGAAGAACAGATTTCCGAGAGACGAAGGCTCGGAAACGCATCCGCCCCTTTCCGGTCGGATCAGAAGGTTGGAGCCTCTTCTGGACGAATCGATGCCCGCATAAGGGGACCGGACCCAGACTCCTCCCTCTTCATTGTATCTGAAGAGGTCCGAGCCTGAGTACACTAGAGAGAAGAGTGGCGGTCCAGATTGCTCGTGGTCGAAGCACGAGCGCGAGAAAGGCTGGCAAGCAAGGTTCTCGAATCGACGAACACATACTCTCGTCTCTTGACCATGTGGCTTGGTAGCCCGGGGGAGATTCGAAGCCCACCTAGCATATACCTCGGTAGGCCGAAACTAATCCCGAGGCTTCTCCCCTTTTCATTCGAAAAGCCACGGTGAAGGGCTTTCTTGATGTTCTTCTAGCCCGGCGGATATTCCACGCTTTTTCCGCTAAACTCAACCAAGAATATCCCTGCGCTCGTTGCGAGTAGCATAAGAAGAAATGTTGGAACGATGTCGAGAGATGCTAGTGTGAAAGGAAAATTCCTCCTGACTGGGGCACCCAAAGGGTCATCGGTGCCGGAAGGCGGCAAGACCAGGTAGTACGTCAGCCCGCTGTCGAGATGATTCGGACTGAAAATGAGATCAACCGTATCCAAGGGCAGATGCAGAGGCTTTCCTATTCCCATAACGAATTGGAAGAGTAGCTACCTTCAATGGATAGAACTATAGGTTTGTTTGAACAAATTATCCTATTGCATGTCCCGACAAGTAAGGAGACGGGCTCCAATCATTCTGGGCCTTCTTGGAAGCATTGTTGGACTCCTTTACTCCTACGCTGTGATGAGTAATAATGGAGACGGATGCCACTGCGATTGGTCTAACATACAAACCTTCTTTGGATGGCCGTTGATAATAGGCAGCGCAGTCGGACTTGTAGCTTGCGTTCTCTATCCGGTTGCTAGGAAACCTAGCGGAATATTCTTACTATCGGGGGCCATTCTCGCTTCTCCTCTTTCGTTGATCATCGCAGTCGGTTCCTGGCAATATCTTGGCAGTCTACTACTATTCTCTGTGCTCTTTTTCGCACCCAGCTATTTCGCAAGTCTGTTGTTGTTCCTAGGAGGGTTGCTGACCTTCCGAAAGACTCGTCGCATCATCAAGAGCTTGCACGACGGGGGATGGATACCTTAGCAAGGTCAAGACATTCGACGACAAGTTAGCAGAAACGATTCCCTGCAAACCACCCGTAACTGTATTCGTATGGGATCGGAACTGAGTCTAGCGGTCCTATGCCTTGTCTCCTTTCAACTCTGCGAGCATTTTCTGTTTGAGAACGACCCATAGCCTCTTTGCCTCTTCCTCGCCTGTGTACCTTCCCGTCATTACTCCTCTATGGGCCTCGCCAATGGCGTCTTTGACTGAGACCTTCTCAGGATCCAACCCGAATCCTCGGACCAGCTCCTTCAGCATGTCAACCCGTGTCGCCTTGGTTTTCTGACGAATGCATAGTCCTGCCGCCCTGTAGATATTCCGCAGGAACTCGGGGCCTTTCATCTTGATGTCATTGTAGAGGGCTCCCTTGTGTCCCATCATGAACCCTGCATATTCCGGGTTTACGCCTAGGGCGGTTAGCTGTGTCCGGAAATATTATCGTAACGAGTGGACTCTCAGCTCATGCCGTCGAGCCTTTCTTGCCGGGAGGTATCAGCTCTGCTCGTACGTAGATGCTTGGGAGAACGGAGTCCCATGTACGAGGGTCATCTCGGTTTCTAAGAACCCAGCGTTTTACGGGGCTTCACTATTCTCCCTACAAACAGAGTAACTGGGCATGTTACCATGTTACCATAATACACGATAACACGTCCACACGGGAAAGGGTCCCGCCCTATGTCGGTGGCTAGACAGGCTCAGGCTTCCGGGCCATCGTTCTGTGCCACTTGACGTGGAGGGGCATGTCTAAGACTTGGATGTGACAAGTGGGACATGTCTGGGCTACTGTTGGAAGATCGAAGCCCATGACTTTTCGGAATTTCCTTTTGAAGGAGTGATCGAGATCAGACAGATTGGAGGGATATAGGGACACGAACCTTATGTTGTTCTTCCGGTACTGCGCCATCTTCCACCTTATTCGCCGGATGTATTCGTCCCTCAGCCGAGCGTCAAGCGAATCGACTAGACCCCAGTACTCAACGACGAGACTGTACTGTGGAAGAAAGAAGTCTGGCCTCGAAATTTTAGATTTGAAGATGAACCAGTCATTAGTCATTGCAGTGGCTTCATAGTAGTAAGCGATGCTTTGGTGCGTAAGATAGTCTGCGATCATCCTCTCACCCTTGCTCTTGACCGTCTGACCCGTTAACGTGACTGATGGCGTTCCGTACTCCTCAGAGCCTTCGAAGAGATCATTCAACCAGGAGAGGAAGCCCAAACCGGATAAGAGTCTCTCAGCAACTCCGCATTAAAGCCGATCCTTCTTCCGAGAACCCTCATGTGGCCAGATTGAGTAGTTACGGCCGACTCAGGTATATTCGAAGTGGGCCTATGGTAGCCCGGGGGAGATTCGAACTCCCGTCGATGGGTCTCTTCCTAGTTTCGGGGTCCAAAGCCCATCATTGGCCGGGTCATTGTTTTCGACCCTTGCTAGTCCACTACACCACCGGGCTACAAGAGACCCGGGACCCCGGCCGAGTCCCAATAAGCCTTCTGCGCAACCTCAAATCGCAATCTGTCAGCGCAGACTCTGAATGACCGGCAGATTTTATTGAGTGATAAGAGATGACGATTATAGACCGTTGAAGCTTTGCCATGCTTGTTTCTTGCTCCTATTATCAGCATCGGCGATCACCATCACCTTGCTGGGAGGAACAACCATGACCCGAATGGCCTCGTCGTCTACCCACCAAGGGAGTGCTGTCGAATACCAAAGTCCGATTCAGGGTGTCGTTCAAGCCACAGGACAGAATCTTAGTGCTTACTACTGCCCGACGCCGGAAGAGAGAGTCTACGTCAGTCTCGCGGGAGACGTGTTCAATCCTGCTGTATTGTCTGTCTCGACGGGAGCCTTCGTAATCTGGAGCAGCTATGGAAACCCGTTGCCGCAACAAACACATTCGATTACTACCAATGCGACCGCAAACGGTTCGCTCCCAACCTTCAATTTCAATCTCCCGCCACAGGATCAGGTGGGATACACTTTCTCTGTTCCCGGCACCTATTATTACTACGATATCTATTACCCCTCGAATAAGGGAGAGATCACAGTTCACGCCCGAACATCAGTCGGAAGCGCGGTTTTGGGAGTGAACATGAACCCGGGTACACCGAATATCCTCTTGAATCAAATCAAGGTCAACGGTTCAAGCTTCTCTGTAAGTGTGGTAGCGATCAACGCAACTAACCTTTCTAGCTGGGAGATTTGTCTCCAATACGACACATCTGTGGTTCAGGAGACGGCCTTCTCGCTGGCTCCTGAATGGGACGCGGCCCGTAACCCGAACGCTCTGGGAGGCGCGAGCATCTACACTGGCGACGGCGTGATAAGGGCGGACAGCTACATCATCAGCGGGACACCGGGAGTAAACGCGACAGGATTGGAGACATTGTTCTCTGTAAGCTTCAACGCAATCAACTACGGACCCGGAAACTTGCAGTTGACCGGATACCTAACTGACTCCAACGGCTACAACATAAATTACACTCGTCAAAACGGATACTACCTCATCGTTCCAATAGCAGGTCTCATCTACGAGGCAACATACACTGGGCAGCCTTTTGCAGGAGCAATGATCACCGTTCAGAACACATTCGCAAACTTTGGACAAAGCACAGATAGAGTAACAGACGCCGAGATCGTAACGGACTTCGGCACATTCCACCAAACCATCGGTCTACCACTCAACCTAACAAGTTTCACAAACACCACGCTAACAATGCCTATGTCCATACCGACCTCGGCTTCTCCTGGACAGCATCCGGCGACCTTAGTCGCTGACTGGCAGTATCTGAAACTGAACCAGACATCGGGAGCCTCCACGTGGATCACCAGTCCAAAGCTCACATTTTCGGGGTCTATTACAATCCAATCAATCCAGCCCCCGAATCCCTCCAAACCCCCCAAGCCAAACATTCCGACAATCTCACAGATCCCCTCAGGCGTCCTTACGATAGCCGTCCAGCTGTTAAGTGCCCTTACCATAACCAATTGGAGGCTGTTTCTAGTGGGAGTAGCTGGAACTTGGGCCGGCCTAGTTGCGACGGCCTTTGGACTTCTTTATCATCACAGCCGCAAATCCCGAAAGGACTATCGGACACTATCATAGCGATGCGGACGTGCCATACTCTATACCCGTCCTAGTCGATAACACCAGTTGCCGAAGAAGCTGATGGGGGTCGAAATTCTACTATGTGTTCAAATCACTTCCTAGCGGCTCTCTTGCTAAGTAGTTCGATTGCTTTGGATTTGCTAGTATCTTCCTGTAGCTTCTTTTTGGCGGTCTCAGGAGATTTCATGTACAGGATAATCGCGTTTGCATGCCCGTGACCTAAGCCCATTTCTTTCTTGAGCCATGCGAGCATCTCGCCGTGTTTGGCGACAGTTTTACCATTCATGATGAAACCCTTCCTTTCGGCGAGTTCTACAAAGTCTTCAGGTGACTTCCCCGTCTGAAGTTTGATGTTATCGATATACGCTTTGTAAGTCATATTCTCGCTCCTTTCTGAAAACCATCTTCATCTTAAAGATGACAATGGTAAGCGATGTCTCGTTGCACAACGTAGCATTTTACTCGTTCGACGTAAGAAACTATGACCCCCGATCCCAGAGAGAAAAAAAGCCCCGCAGCCAAGACCAAACAATTGGAGTGCAATGAAACAGACTGGGCAATCTAGCAGTGCTAGGGTTGCAACGAATTATTCTCGCCTGAGAAAAAGTCCGAGTGCTTTACTTCTGCTTGGAAACACTCGTAGGTGCTGGCTTGTCGGGCTTGTCCGCGCGGTGATAGACTAGTTTGATCACCCCGGTGTCGAACGTTTTCGACTCGACAAGCTTCAGGTTCGCTTGGTTCGTCTCGTCGAAGAGGCGCTTTCCGGGACCCAAGATGAGAGGGTAGACTAGGAGCCGGTACTCGTCGATGAGTTCGTGCGGCATCAGAGACCGGATGAGGCCGGGAGAGCCGTGGATGACGATGTCCTTTCCGGGCTTCTGTTTCAGCTTCGAGACCCCAGCCGCAAGATCACCGGTGACCAGGTGCGAGTTGTTCCATTCGAGCCTCTTTAGGGTCCTGGAGGCAACGTGCTTGGGCATGCTGTTGAACCGGTCCGCGAATCCCTCCGGGTCCTTCCGGCTGGGCCACGCGGACGCGAAGCCCTCGTACGTCACCCGTCCCAGGAGGAGCGCGTCCGAGGAGAAGGTCTCCTCATGCTTGAACTTGCCGATCTCATCGTTCCAGTACGGAAAAGACCATTTCTCCGGCGATTCTACTACTCCGTCCAGCGACATGAAAAGGGTGGCCGCCAACCGCGACATCAGCTCATTACACTCCAGAAAAAATCGTGAATCAGAGTAGGTATTTTAGGCTTGGACACGCGGGGGGGGCTTCGTTCCTAAACCCCGATTCTGTTCCTAAAGCCGAAGCCGTCTTCGTCTCAGGTGGTCCGCTCAGCCCTTGACGGACAGGTCGCCGTACTTCGGCTTCCCGGCGCGCTCGTACGCCAAGTGAATCGCGCCTTTGGGGAACGCCTGAGAGCTGGTAAGGCGCAGACCCGTGGGCATGGTCCCTTCACCGAAGAGTCTCTTGCCGGTGCCGAGCAGGAGCGGGTAGACCCATAGGTTGAACCGGTCGACCAGGTCGTGCCGCAGTAGGGTCTGGACCAAGTTGCCGCTTCCCATCACGTGGACTTCGCCGTGCTTCTGCTTGATGTGGGCCACCTCCTTGGAAACGTCTCCCTGGATGAGGGTGGAATTGTTCCATTCTAGTCTGCGGCGGCTGCGGGAGGCCACGAACTTGGGTGCGTTGTTGAGTTTGTCCGCGATGTCCTTGTCGGTCGTGGCTTTGGGCCAGTACGCGGCGAAGATGTCGTAGGTCTTGCGACCCAGGAGCAGGGCGTCCATTCGCCCGATGTCCCTGGTGATGAGGCTGAGCGACTCCTGGTCGAGTAAAGGCATCTGCCAGCCGCCGTGCTTGAAGCCGCCCTCGGTGTCTTCTTCCGGTCCGCCGGGCGCCTGCATGACGCCGTCCAGGGTCACCATTGCACTGACGATGAGTTGGCCCATGATGTCCCCGCGCGCTTAGAGGCAATACCAATGAAAAAGGGTTTGCAGGCCAAGGTCAAGTGACGTAGTCGCGCGATTTCATCCCCGACCGTGGGGTTCCGGAGAGAAACAGGCCCCTTCGGCAGGCCATGGTCGCGCTCGATTCAGCGTTCGATGCCGCCGACCGTTCCTAGCGCTTTCGCGTTCGCGAACGCGTCTTGCCTTATCTCCGAGGGCGCTTCTTCCGTTCGGATCGAATCATGTAGTAAAGCAATGGGGTGAGCGCAACGGCGGCGACTGCTGGTATCACATACCAATAGAGACTAATTGGTGAACGGAAGTCTCCGGGCGGGTTTGGTGGGTTTGAAGCTTGGTCGGTTCTAACGTCGGTGGATAATCCGGAGATGCTCTGATGTTGGGCCGCGTCTATCGCGATGACCTTGAAAGAATATGCTGAGTTTTGATTCAGACCGGTTGCGTTGTAGCGGTTGGTCGAACCTGACAGGGAAGCGAGGAGGGTTCCATTCTCGTAGACTCTATACGCCACTACCGTTGTGTCATCGGACGCCGAGGGCCAGGTCAGTGTCACGAAATTGGGTCCTTTCGCAAGAATCATCAGGACACTACCAGCACTCCAGACCGGCGGCGCCGAGTCAGCAGGGATCATGAGAGGGAGCATATCTCTAGCACCACCGGCCAGTGTGAACGGTGTATCCCCGATGCCATCGGGGGAGGGGCAAATGTTCTGGGCCGCTCCGCTACAATTGTCTACTCCAGTGTAAGATATCCAGTAGTTTCCACCTGCAGGGTAGGATGCGTTCCAATAGTTCGCATAGTTTCCACCTGCATTGTCATAGGCAAGCGTCCCAGCCCCAACGAAAGCGTTCCCGTAGACTCGATACCCAGACGCGCCATGACCGCTATCAAAGACGATTCCTCCTTCCTGAGTGGTTCGGAAGACGTTCTGGGTTATGCTAGAGCAGCAGGAGTTCTGGTCGGAGTATATTCCGATGAAGCCGCCGGAAATGTCGTTTCCCACAACCGTGCTCCCACCAGACTCGAAATCAAACTCGATCGCCATCGAGTTGTCAATGAACAAATTGTCTGAGATCGTGGCCCTAGCCATGTACACGAGGACCCCAATCCCGGAATACAGGTTCGCACCCTGCATCGAATTCGTAATCGTGTTATTCTCGACCAGAGCGTTGGCATAGGCGACGTATACTGCGGTAGAGTCCATTGAGAGCTGGTTGTTTTTGATAATTCCTGGTGGGCAGCCGTAGAGGCAGGATCCATCGGTAATTCCCCATCGGTCATTATCTGCGACGTTGTTCGCCACCGTGACGTTGTAGGAGTCGCTGAAGATTATTCCATTGGTCTCACCTGACGCCATGTTCCGGGTGATCGTAGCATTCACAGAGGCCTCCCCGACGGTTATTCCTTTCGCGCTGTTGGATGAAACATCGTTGCCATCGATTATTGTGTTGTTGGAGTAGATGGCTTGCACACCCTCCGAGTTGCCGTGTATTGTTGAGTTTGCCAGCGTGGCGTGATTGGTATGGTCAAGCCTCACTCCTATGTACGCGGAGGTTCTGGAGTGAATACTGACGTTCCGGATCACGAAAGCCGCTTTTGTGTTTCTCACATCTATTCCGTTGGCCGAGGAGGAATTGATGTCCCACCCTGAGATAACATACGGGTCTTGAAAGGAGCCGGACCCCTGAACAACTCCATTTGACAGGACAAATCCGGTGTCGCCGTTGATGAGAATCGGCTGATGAGGTTGAAGCGTCGACGCGTTTGTCAGGACTAGATTAGCCGACAATGTAGGGACAAGAAGGCAGAGCATCGTAAGAGCTGGAAGCAGACTCTCTCTCTTCACGGCTACAAACATCATATGATCGCCGCTTCAGGCTCATATCCCTTTAGCATCCTATGGACTTCGAAGTGGAGCGCCCAGAAGGGCTGGCCAGTCATGTCAGTCACCGACGCCATACGCCTCCTGCCGAAGCAGCCTACTCAACGGGAAAAATAGGTCGGATTCCCCGAACATTCCTCTTGCACCGCCAGCGGTTCAAGTCCCATCAGTCCCGCTTGTACGATTTCACCATCCGAAAAAATAGGAGTTTCAAGTTCCTTGCGGGGAGCGAATCGCCGCGGCCTCACTATACGTCTCCTTGGGCCGACATCTCGACCACACATAGATGGTATGAGCCATAGGCGTAGGGTTCAGCCGTGTCTTCTCTTTGCATTCTCAGCTTCTGGCCCATTCCTGCTCTGTTACCATTTGCGGTTACCATACCCGTTACCAGTCGAGAATTGTCAATAGCAGTTGAGTCTGGCGACGCGAACCTCATGTTTGGGAAGATCTCAGAGGGAGCAGCTACGACGTTTTCGATCCGTGTCCCTTGATTGCAGATGGTCCTCGTCATCGACCTGGTATTCCCTAGGGAACGCCTTGAGAACGGCTGAGGGTCCATGACGATGTTAAGATCAGCGGGAGACTTGCGATCGGTGATACGGACGGTTTGATAGGTCTGCGTCAAGATCCGGTCAGCTAACGACCGTCTAGAAATTTTGGGTATGCGTGCGAGTCTCGCGACGCAGATTCCGGTTTTCCGGAAAGACTAGAAAGACTAGACCTTCATGACCTGGACGTGTGGCACGCCGGCTATCCTAATCACGGCATCCGGGTGGACCAGTCCGTTCGCGATTGCCGCGTCCACGATCCTCCGCCCGACAAGGTTCAGAATATCCGCGCCGTTCATCATTATCAGCGCCTCCGAGAGTTTCATCACCGCGCTCCCATAGAACCGCGCCTCCGGCGCCAACTTCAACCGGCCCTCCCGGAAGACCCGGCCCATACAATCCTCGTCACAGCACGCCACCAGCAACCCCTTCTCCGTCTTATACGAGGCGGCGTAGACGAGATCCAACAAACACTCCCTATGTCGTCAAGATCGACGAACGCGCCCCACACGCCTCACAGACAAGAAACGACAACCGGCCCTCCCGGACCACCCTCGTATCCGGACGATGACACACCGGACAGATAACAAACCTGTTAGAATACACCCCGATCAACCGGTTAATCGTCTCACGCGAAAACTTCCCCTGGAAATAACCCCGCCCACCCTCATACGACCCGGCGGTAGCCATCTCCTTCGCCAGATACTTCAACACGTGATGAGGATCACGATTCAGCCGATCCACCACATCCGAAAAATTCACCACAATAGTCCGCGCCCCAATAACCTGCACCATCGCGACCGGCAGCTCGAAACGCTCCCCCGAACCCCCAGGCTGCGTAATCTTCGATAAAGCCCGATCCAGCAACCCGCCATAATCGTCCATCGACAACGACATACACCAAGATAATAATTCCCGGGCCTATTTCAACAGTAGCCCCAGCACCCGCAAACGCTTACCAAATGCAAGTTGGGGCGGATACCGCGAGTATTGCGGAGTGGGCTAATGATAGTCGCTTATCGAAGGGCGCGATTGGCAACCGGAAGATTGCGTTGTCGAACTTTGAACGGGCGAACCGGGCTAAGATCGACCAATTATTAGCGGATATCAAGGCGGATAGATTGAACGTCTATCAAGCGAACAAGCGGTTCGTGGAATATATTTGCAAACATTACAAACCGTACACCGCCTACGTTTATCGGTCAATGATATTCGGAATGTGTCAGTCAGTCCTTGGTGAAGAAAACGTTCGGAAAACCGTCTTCGAAAGGTTGGTTCCCAAGGTTGACATGTACGTTTCGATTGTCAAGAAGCCGCCCACTCTCGAAGGGTTGCGGGTAATGCTCAAACTGGCAAGTCCACGATACCGCGCCATTCTCGGTTTGTTCGCGGTTACGGGAATGAGACTTTCCGAAGCCCTATCGCGCAAAATGTCCACCGTTGAAGTAAGACCGGACGGACACGCGCGGATTAGTCTCAGAGCGTCCGAAACCAAGGCTCGGACTTCGCGGTTCGTATTCGTCACGCCGGAAGTTATGGATTGGATTCGAGTGCAAAGATTAGATCGGCAAGATTCCGAATATTTGTTTCCGGAAGGTAACGGACACCTAAGCAAGGTATCGGTTCAAAAGACTCTCAAACGATTGTACCGGCACGCCGGATTCCATGACGCGCCCGACGGTAGCGAAACCTACTGTGTACATTCAATGCGAACCTTTGCGGGCGATTTCTTGCGAAACGCGGGAATGTCCGAAAAGGCGGTATTGGCTTCTATCGGTCACGTTAACCAACTTGCCGCCGACGCTCACTATCTGAATTGGGATTGGGTCGAACAAGAATTCGTCCGTTGTACTGGCAACCTAACCCTTTTTGATACTGTCGCAAACAAGAAGGTTGTAGAATTGACCCGACAGAATGGACGTTTGGAAGCGCTCTTAGAAAAACTACTTGAACGGCTAAACTAAGCCATTCGGAAGGGATTGACCGAAAGTAAGAAGCGCGCTAACCATTGGAACGAAAGCGCGTTTGAAACCGTCAGTTTGGCGCTCGCAACGTACGCGGGCATTTGGGAAGGCGACTTAGTCAGCAACAATCCCGTGTTATTGTTTGAGATTGAAAGTGCTCTTACTATTCCAGTAATCGCGATCCTTTACCTTCTGGCAAAATACGACAAAGCAAAGGCTCGCGGGTTCGCGAAGTACGTTCTCAAAGGATTAACATGGGTAACGGCGGTAATTGCCGGGAATCTATTCGCTTACGGTTACGCGCTTGTTCTTGCTTATAGAATAATTGGGTTGCAAGGATTCGGCTGGTTGGCGCTTTACGCTGTAATTGTGCTATGGCTCATTCGTGCAATCAAGGTTCGTGAATCGGTGTTGGAGAAGAAAATCGAATCGGCGAAGAAAGCGAAAGAAAGTTAACGGTATTCGGCTTTTCGAGCCAATACCCACACGCCTAACAGTTTAGAAATGCTTGTGACGAACCGGTCACATTGGGTTTCTGTCCATTCTGGATAGTACACGTGTCCGATTTCGTGAATTACGGTTTCAAGAATACTTGCCGCGCCGCGCGGATTGTCCTTTTCGCGGGTAGATAGAACGATCAATTCTTCCATTGGAAAATAGGTAGCGCGCAATCTAAGACGGTTCAGCCGTTCGCGCATTAGTCGAATAGCGCGCTTTTCTTTTCTTTTCAATATTCAGTTACTTTCTCCTTCACAATCAAAGCAAGATTGCCAGATAGACGCAGATTCCTAAGAGAGCGCCACAAAATGAGAGAACGAACAAGTCTAACTTCCGACTATCGCTCAAACTAAACATTGTGTGTTCCACTCTGGTCTAACGGGCTGTGGAAGCGGTCCACTAACAACTTACAATAGACGCAATACTTCCAGCCATTCAATGAAAAGAGTATAGAGAAAAATTCCAGTATGTGGGCAAGTTTCCTATCAAACTCTGATTGTTTCAATCTTCGCACCTACGGTAATATCCGCAACGCTGGCACGTTTCGCAGATACACGGGGATTGGTGTCCATGCTTGGTTCGACAGATTCGTTTTCCATGTGCACACAGTATGATTGTGCTATCTTTAGCCAGCAAGCCGTGAGTATAACCGAAAAACGGCTTCATTTGTCAAATAACCTTTTGTATTTTGCGAGAATCTTATTGCTCTCTGCGACGATCTTTTGTCTCTTGAAGTTATCATACGCGCGTTCTGGGTCAGAAATCAAATCGTCAGCGAATTTTTTGTGAATCCGCCGCGTTAGTTCTGCAAGCCAGCGCTCGTTTTCGTGCTTTGCGCAATAGAAGGAAGCCGGGGTTACATTTTCGGGGTTCTCTGTCCTTAACAGTACAGTTACAGAACAATTGGCAAAGGCGCACTGTCCAACGTGGAAATATTGATCGTAAAAGTCGCAATTCGTGTTATCGCAAAAAGGCGGGTATTCTTCGTTGTATTCATTGACAACGTGCTCTTTCAATTTGCGGTGGCACTTGGGACAAGTAAGCATTAATTGTTCAACTCCAATCTCATTCCGGAGCGATAAGTTAGATCGAGATATGCAAGTGGCGGCGATTGCAAATATTGGTGAAAGAGAGAACAAGGAACCGCCGCGATTTCTATATCGTCAATGGATAGAATAGCGGGCGGCTCGAAATAGTATCTATGCCCTTGCAGAAGTAGCCACAGTAATTCGTTTCGCTTATCTTCAATGTATTCGTTCACGGATTTGTCTTTTACGTCCGACATTTCGTTAAGAGTATCAAGCCCGCGGAGATAACTCGTAATCATTGTTCCTTGCCGTTCGAACAACGAATGGTGAAGTACGTACCAATGTTTCCACTCTAACTTACGATAAAGAAATCGAAAGTGTTCATGTTCGCCGCGTTCAATGTTAGCCAATCGGGTATTGCAATTTCGACAGATAACCCCGCGTATCGCGCCCGTTTTGTGATCATGGTCTATAACGTGCCGTGGACGTTTCCAGCCGCATATTTGGCAACGATCTACTATCAAGCCAATGCTTCCTTTTCGATCTTGAATTTCTCGAAGTCTTGTTCAAGCGACCAATCTTTAGGAAGTGGGTTATTGGCAAGTTCGAGACCGCGTTTCAAGGCTTTGACTATGCGTTGTACGTCTAACCATTCCCGATATGCGGCGTTTCTAATTTTTTCGTGGACGGTCTGAATGAATTCACCGCAGTGTTTACACATACCTTCTAACCATTCTTCGTGTAAACGTTGTTCAGATAGCCGGGCAAAATTTACTTTCGAATCTAAGAGTTTGACCATGCAATTAGGACAGTAATCGAAGTTGAAGTTATCCGCCGCGTGACGCGACCAACAATCACGACAAAAAGCGATATCCATTCGGAAACTATCGAGCGTAATTCGACGTTTGATCTTGAAGTCGCAATAACATTGTGGACGGTAATCGTATGCGAGACCGCGAGCAACCGTTAGATCGTCAAATTGAAGGTGTTCGCAATGTTTGTACTTGAAGTTGGCTTCTATCTCTCTCCGCTTATCGTTATTCGTCCGGTCATTGACCGGTTCGAACGGAAATCTTAACACGATAGACGGTATTTTCACCGTCACATTCTGAAGTATCATTAGCCGTTTCGGATTGCCGCAATCGATACAGCCCGTAATTGATCGCGCTAATTTAGTAACAACTTGAAACCCGCGTTTGACTTCGCCAACTATTAGCATGTGAACACCCAGAATTTTCAATTCTTTGATTCGGCGGCGATTTTCAAACCGATCAAAAGTTGAAAGTTGCTTAGGACGCGCGTGTTTTGTCCAATAGTTCTTGACGTTTTTTCGGTTGCGAGCCTTGACTTTATCGAGATTGCGAGCCGCCCACCGTTTCCATTTGGCGTAACGCGCGGCTTTGTCTTTGAATGGCATGAGAAATCACCTAAGGCGAATCCCACTCTGCGGGAACACCCGGATTCGGAGTTAATGTATGCAAACTACTATAGAGTGCGGCGCGGGTTTTACGAATGCGACCAAAGAACTCCGCCGAACTATCATTGTCCCAATGATCGGCTTCTTTCTGGTAATGCGCGTTGAAGAATGCGGTTGTCGCCGTGTCATACTTTTTGATACGCGCTGTTAACTGTCGAATTGTCTCCCGCCGCATTTGTTCATAATTGGTAACACCCTTGAACACCAGCCCTTCGTGTTCCAGAACCTTTAGGGCATTTTCGATTTGGGCTTTTTTCTTGACTGTCAATTACTTAACACCCAGAAGAACCGCCGTTGTTGAAACCGAATAGAGAAACATTACAAGAAACGCTAAGACACGGAGCAGAAACTTTCGATTTTTCCAATCGATTGGTTCGATTGTCGCTCGATAGGGGTAAGGAACACTAATCTTCACTTCTTTGTCTGATACTGAAATAGTGAAGGTTTCGAATTGTTCACCCAGATACGAAGCCAAATGTTCCAAAGTGGTGTCTGATAGTTTCATAATCCTATCACCCTTGGACGTTCGGGAAATGGTGGATAGCGTTGGATATCGCAAAATAGAATAGGCGTTACCGAGTATGCCATGGAATGATTTCTATAATTCCGACGCATAAAAAAATCAATCCGTTGAGTGATTCTTCAGATAGTCACGAACCATGCTTTCAACGGTCGCTGACATTGGAGATTTACAGCCCTTGTCTTTGCCAGCGTCAAGACTAAGCCGAAATGCTTCCCACAGATCGCGGTCTACGTTGATAGCCCGAACGATTCTTTCTGACACTTGTTGTCGATCTTCAGATTTTTTCCCTTATATAAAGATTTAGATAATTCGTCATTAAATATCCGTGGGTTGCGCCCCATTATCGTCTATTCACCTATTTTAGGCTCTGAATCGAGAAACACTCGCGGATACCGCCCCAACTTGCATTTGGTAAGCGTTTAGAGTAAGCCGGAACCCCGTCATAAAGGTATAGGCTGTCAGAACGATTGGGTAACACGATTCTTAAATATGAGACCCTTCTCGCGCCTTGAATCCACACGAGAACGCCCTTACGCCCGTTTCTTGCCCCTAATCATTAGAGATCGCTCTAATTATTAGAATGATTGACTGTCCGGGTCGATAATCAACCCCGATAGGGGGTTGATTATCTACCTTTATGACGGGGTTCCGGCTTACTCTAAACGCTTATGAAAACCCGGAACGACTAGACCCGTCTCAAGAGGATGAGAGACGACTGGGAAGATGGGTAGTCTGCAGCGCATGGCCCTACGTCAACGATAGACCCCATCTCGGAACATTCACACACCTACTATCCGCAGACGTCTACACCCGATACCTCCGCCTCAAAGGCGAAGACGTTGTAATGGTAAGCGGCAGCGACGAACACGGCGCCCCGATCGAGGTTGAAGCGGTCAAACGGGGAATCAGTCCCCGCCAGCTGACCGACCACTACCACCAAGTCTTCGTCGACAGC
>Ga0137365_10001407_pt1 | contig 18640 bp, 18 predicted proteins | sample SagtaG_9_FD_104799 | JGI IMG/M metagenome (GOLD analysis project Ga0137365, IMG submission 104799) | Vadose zone soil microbial communities from Sagehorn Ranch, Mendocino, California, USA - Sage1_L_40_16 metaG | ecosystem: Environmental > Terrestrial > Soil > Vadose zone | place: USA...
TCTGCATGGAAATCGGCTGGTTATCTCTGTTACAACGCCAGCTTGTTTTGGAGGCATTCATACAATGTGTTATAGAGGGTAATAATTTTATCTTAAGTGTCTTTTGCTTGACTGTCCGTTTTTATGTTTGTTACTGCCTATCGATCGCTACATAAGCAATCTTTCTGGGGAGGTACGTGGGATGGTGAAACTAGTAGGACGCCACCATGTGAAAGCTATGCGCGCGTTTGTGCGCCGCAAGCAGGCATTTCAGGAGCGCCAACTGGCCAGGGAGAAGGAAGCTGCGCTGCCAACGCGTGAGCTACCCGAGTACGATCCTGATGATAATGGACGTTTCGCGGGTTACGACGCCATTTTCAAGTGCGAAGGCAGGCACTACGAGGCGCTGTGCCGGGTGCTGAAGAAGATCCTACGGCCCGCACACTATAGAACCTGGCTTGCCGCGAATGGCGAACTGGTAAACGGCCCCGCCCCATGCCTATCGGCAAAAGAGATCGCTGAGCGCGTTGGTCGACACAGACGCACAATCGAGATCGACCTGCAGGAGATGAGGGAGAAGAGACTTCTGCACCTGCAACCAGCTCAGCGCGAAGGTCGCTGGGTTATGGAGATGCATTACGATGTTCTCTACAGACTGGTCCATGAATACCTCGAATGGGAACGCTCGACGGACTATATCCCCCCTGAGCGCCAGTACTTCGAGCGCTTGGAGATAGATCCAGATCTGCGACAGCACCTGCTCCAGTTTGAGGATTACCGAAAAGTACTAGTCAAAAAGAAGCCAGGACCAAAGGGGAAGTCGATCCGCCAGGAGATATGTCCAGCGCGCCCGGACAGTCCGGGCAGTGATCGTCAGCATACTTATTCCGATGCTCCAATCCTACCCGCTGCGTCCCAGGGAGGTATGAAGAGGAGCGTCAATTTAGAGCCTTCTGCTCCGCCTGCCTTGCCCCAGGCAGGCGTGAGCGGGAGCATTTCCCCCATGGCTCCGGCAGAGCCCTATGACCCCGAAGCAGTTGTAAGTGGTAGATGTCAGCAGGAGGATTCGCCAATGCAAAATACCTATGCCAGGGGCGAGACTGTAAGACGGGAAGCATTCTATGAAAAAGAGACGGAGAAGTTGCCTGTTGTGGCCCCTGTCCCTGCCGCTAATCAGGATCACTATCGACGGGTGCAGGGTCAGCCAGGACGACCAGCAGGCAGGCAAGATCGCAAGGAAGTTTCCCCTGTTGAGGTCAGGGAGCAGGCCGCTTGTAGGCAGCGCGCTGACGTCCGTAAAAAGCGCGAGGATAATGTGAACGCCTCCTCGGTATTTAGTTACGGGTCGCGGGAGATAGTTCACGGTGGCGCTGCTGGTGTGACCTACCCGGCGATTGTTCCCTTGTTGCGGGACTTTATGCAGAAGAAACTGCTCGGCGGCGATGCTGCGATGCGCTACTTCGTGGCCTACGAGCGACTGGGGATACCTCACATAGAGCGAGCATTTCCACCGGGCACCGATGGCGTGTGGATCTGGCGCCAGGACCCTGACCAGTCCGTACACGTCAAGCCGACCTGCTCAGCCCTTGATCCGGCCCTGAAGAACCGTAACCTTTCCCTATTGTCTGTAGCGGTTGGCAGACTGTCTGATGACGATGGAAGCTTCTATTTCGATGAGCCTGCTTCCGATAGTGCCAGCGGCGTCCCGCCGGGCAGACAGAACAGAAGTAACGATAGGCGCCCCCGCGAGGCACCGGCGGGAGCGGCGATCGAAAACGGAAGGCGGCAGGACGCCTACAGTGCGGATGTAACAACAGAAGCATCGGCTCGACAGCAGGGTCAGGATAGGTATCGAGCCCTGCTCAAGCGGGCGAAAGATGGGAATGGGAAAGGTTTGCAACGTCTATTCTAAATAATGCAGGAAGGATAAGTAGTGATGGTGGGACGAACTATAATTCCGTTTCGGCTCAGGCATGTCTCAAATGGCAGTAGATCCTATGTGTCACAGCCGAGACCATTGCGGCCTCGTTATCGGCCATTTCATCAGCCCTTGACCAGGGCCAGGCGCAGGGAATACGACGATGAGAGGGATATCTGGCAGATGTTGTCGCCGGATGTGGCTGAGTTTTTGCGAGCTAAGATGGAGCTGGCAAGGGAGCTAAGGCGGCAAACCGTAGTAGTGATGAGCGACTCTTGAGAGCCGCTCATCACTACTACGCTGCTAAAGCGTCATTGGACCGTCTGGCTCATCGTTTCGACGGTATTGCGCGCGATCTCCACGAAATCGGGCTTAAGGCTGGCGCCGCCAACCAGTGCTCCGTCGATATCGGGATGGGCGAGGAACTCGCTCGTGTTGGACGAGGTAACGCTGCCTCCGTAGAGGATACGCAGAGCATTGGCGCCCTCATCGCCGTACATCTCGCCGTACAGCGTGCGGATAAGATGTATGACCTTGCCCGCGCCCTCGGCGGTAGCGGCTCTGCCTGTCCCGATGGCCCAGATGGGCTCGTAGGCAACAACGACCTCACTGGCCAGTTGCGCCGAGAAGTTCGCGAGACTGCCCTTGACCTGGGTTCGGATCACCTGCTCGGTTTGATTGGACTCGTACTCATCCAGATTTTCGCCGATGCAGATAATGGGACGCAGACCATGTTTGAGGGCCGCGAGCGCCTTCTTATTGACCAGCTCGTCGGTCTCGCCAAAGTAGGTGCGACGCTCGGAGTGGCCGAGGATCACGTTAGTAGCGACCTCGCGTACCATCGATGGAGCGGTCTCGCCGGTGAACGCGCCCTTCTCCGCGAAGTATATGTTCTGCGCGCCCAGCTCGATGCGCGTCAATGGTTGCTCGTCCAGGATCGCCCGCACGGTCGTTAACGAGATTGCCGGTGGGCAGAGAACGCCGAGGATATAAGGATATGACGATACTACGTCTTTGAGCGCAGGCAGTATCTCGTGGACGAACGCAGCGGCCTCTTTGGGACCGTAGTTCATTTTCCAGTTACCCGCGATAATTGCGGTACGTGGATGTGCCATTGCTTTTACCCCTTATCTTGTAGTGCTGCTACACCCGGCAAGGTACGTCCTTCCAGGAATTCAAGCGAGGCCCCCCCACCCGTTGAGACGTGGGTCATCTTATCGGCGGCGTCGGCCTGTTCGACGGCTGCGGCGGAATCGCCACCGCCGATGATGGTGAGTGCGCCCGCTTTTGTGCGCTCAGTCAGGATCTCGATGATCGCGTCGGTTCCTTTGGCAAAGGCTGGAAACTCCGCGACGCCCAGGGTTCCGTTCCATACGATGGTCTGCGCGTTTGCAAGCGCCTGGCGGAAACTTTCGATGGTCGCAGGGCCGATATCCAGGATGCGCCAGCCCTTTGGCACAGCGTTGCTGGCAGCGACTTTATGTTCGGCATCAGCCGCGAAACGATCGGCGATTACCACGTCAGAGGGTAGCAAGAACTGGCGTCCTTTCTGCTTCGCCTTCTCGATCAGATCGCGGGCGACATCCAGCTTGCCCTCTTCGAAGAGCGAGTCGCCGATCTCGTAGCCCTCGGCCTTCAGGAACGTATTCGCCATGCCGCCGCCGATCAGAATGCTGTCAGAGAGGCTGATGAGTCGCTCCAGAACCTTGATCTTATCGGAGACCTTGGCGCCGCCGATGATGGCGGCCAGGGGACGTCTGGGATTTTCCAACGCCGAGCCGAGAAAATTGATCTCTTTTTCGAGCAGGAAGCCCGCGACGCCCGGTAATGTGTGCGTGACGCCCTCCGTCGAGGCGTGCGCGCGATGGGCAGTGCCGAAGGCATCGTTGACGTAGAGATCGCCGAGGCTGGCGAGCTGAGCAGCGAACTCTGGATTGTTCTTCTCCTCTTCCTTATGGAAGCGCAGATTTTCTAGCAGCAAGACCTGACCCGGCTGCAGGGCTGCTGCCTGCGCCGCAACCGCTGGCCCGATGCTATCGCTTGCCGTCTGCACAGGCTTGCTCAGGAGTTCACCGAGACGTTGTGCGACCGGAGCCAGGCTCAGTTTCTCGACAACTTTGCCGTCTGGGCGTCCGAGATGTGACATCAGGATAACAGCGGCGCCAGCGTCGAGCAAGTAATTGATGGTGGGAAGAGCCGCCTTGATGCGTGTGTCGTCAGTGATATGCCGCTCCGCGTCCAGCGGCACGTTAAAATCGACGCGAACCAGCACGCGTTTGCCAGCAACGTCGATGTCGCGTATGGTTTTCTTGTTCATCTGTAAATCCTACCGTTCATTTATCAACTATCAGGCGGTAGAAACCCGCTCCCACGCGCCCGGCTGATAGTAATGATTCTATACCTGACATGTGACAACGGGTCGCTCTCGTCGGGACCTCTGCTCTCGAATAGGGCAGAGATCCCGGCTGCTTCAGACCAGCAGGCGAACTAGAAGCCCTTTTGAGCGATGAAGTTCGTAACGTCGGCGACGCGAGAAGAGTAGCCCCACTCGTTGTCGTACCAGGCAATGACTTTAACCAGATTGCCGCCCAGGACCATCGTCGTAGCGCCATCGATGATGGCGGAGTGCGAGTCGCCACGGAAATCGCTGGAGACCAGAGGCTCTTCGGTATAGTCGAGGATGCCCTTTAAGGGACCTGCCGCAGCATTTTTGAATGCCTGGTTGAGCTGCTCTTTCGTTGTCTCTTTGCGTGTGGTGGCGACGAAATCGACAACGGAGACTGTCACAGAGGGAACGCGCAAGGACATTCCGTCGAAGCGACCCTTGAGTTCTGGGATGACCAGGGCGAGGGCGCGTGCTGCACCGGTCGTGGTTGGGATGATGTTCGCTCCGGCGGTGCGAGCGCGGCGCAGGTCTTTGTGCACCTGGTCCAGGATGCGCTGGTCGTTGGTGTACGAGTGGATGGTGTTCATCAGGCCGCGCTCGATGCCGAATGCATCATTCAGGACCTTGGCGGCTGGGGCCAGACAGTTTGTTGTGCAGGATGCGTTAGAGATAATGGTATGTTTGGCTGGATCGTATACATTTTCGTTGACACCCAGCACGATCGTGAGATCTTCGCCCTTGGCGGGAGCGGAGATAATTACTTTTTTCGCGCCGCCCTTCAGGTGTGCGGAGGCTTTGCTGGCATCGGTGAAGAGGCCGGTGGACTCGATAACGATGTCGGCACCAAAGTCCGCCCAGGGGATCTGCGCGGGATCGCGCTGCGCGACGACCTGGATTTTGTGCCCATTGACGATCAGCGAGTTTTCGGTGGCCGAGACCTCACCAGGAAAACGACCGTAGGTGGAGTCGTACTTCAGCAGGTGAGCATTTGTCTCCGTGTCTGTGATGTCGTTAATGGCAACGACTTCCAGTTCCTGCGGGTGGCGCTCGATGATCGCCTTCAAAGATTGTCGTCCAATACGTCCAAAACCATTGATGCCTATGCGGGTTGTCATCACAATCTCCTTCTGTGGTACGTTTTCTCATCAACGCGAAAATAAAATGTTTCATGTGAAACATTGTGATGGAGAGAACCTGCCAGTAAAGGCTAACGGATACTTCTCTTGATCACTCCTAAAGGTTATCATTTTATTGCGAGTGCATGCAAGGGGCAGTTTTGATGAAGCACTTGTGTAGAAGATACCGGCGTGGGTAATGAGGCGATGATGATGGAGCCGGAAAGCTGGAGCGCACGAACTCGACTCTAACTTTCCGGCCAATCCCCAGTTATGTATACGTATTGGGGTTACACAGTAGGAACCGGGATGACGCCGATTGAGAAGCGGATAAACTCGTCGGTGTAACCGAAGCCTGAGCCGGGAACGCCAGCAATGCCGGTCTTCTCGAAGAGCGAGAAGGCGTCTTCCTCTGGGCGCAGACGGCTCCAGTTGTATACGGTTGCATCGTCGTCTCTATAGATCTGGGCGAAGAGATGCTGCTCTTCGTCGATGCGGCGCAATTGCGCTACCAGGCGTTCGCGTCTGAGACGGTAGAAGGCCCGTATCTTCTCTACGATCCAGGGCCGCGACTGGATGAGCAGCAGGTAGGCCATGAAGCGAAGCTGCCACTCACCGGGCAGCGAGGCCATGGTATTGCTCCAGCTCGGCGCGATGGCTGAGGCTAGAGCTGGATTGCCACATGTAACCCAGCCGAAGCGCTCGCCCGTCAGGCTATGCGTTTTTGAGAAGCTGCTGATGAAAATGGTGTGCGCCAATACATCGGAGGGTGTAAATGCCTCCACGCGCTCCTGATCTTCCTGTGGGTTGCCGGTTCCTATATAAGCGAGATCGGCGAAGGTAAGGATATTCCGTCCCTGCTGCCAGTAGCGGCGCAGAACGTCGTGAAGCGCGTTCAGTTCAGTCGGATTATAAGCAAAGGCTGTAGGATTGTTTGTAATGGTCAGATAGATGAGGCGAATATCAGTATTCTGGGCCAGTATCTGATCGAGTTGCGTTGCAGTCAGTTTAAAGTGATGCTCGGGCAAAGTTGAAAATCTGTGTAAACGATATCCGCACGATTTTGCCTGCCACTCAGGCACGCCAAAACCGGGCTCGGGGAAGAGAACGGCGGGGTCGGAGATGTTTTGTTCGCGGTACATATGCGCGAGGCCGCGCAACACCTTGTCGATCCCGTCCATCGCGCCCAGGCTCAGGTAGACCTGTTCGCCGCGTACGGGCAGTCCCCACATCTCCTCCGCCAGCCACGAACGCAGGACCGGGTTCCCGACTCCATAGATGTCATAGATGCGTGGATCATAATCGTGTGCCAGCAGCAGGCGTTCGCATTCCATCATCTGCTCGCGCAGCCAGAGATACGCCTCGCCCGAAGCTATGTAGCCGTGCAGATCCTCGCCAGGCAGCGCTATGCCAAGGTCGTCTGCGAGCAGGCGGTAGTCGGCGGGGCCACCTGGTTCACCTTCGCACTCGATCACCTTGCGCAGATTCACGTCGCCGATTGTGCGATTGACGATCTCGGATGCAATGATCTCTTCGGCGATGTTGCGCCTGCGACACTCCTGTTCAAGCTCCGCTACGAGGCGAGCCATGACGCGAATGGGGCCGGGACCCTCCTGAATATGTGGTCGGTAGCGAAGAAGTATTTCACTACGTAATTGTCGGAGTATTTTACGTTGTTCGTCTGGACTGGAAATGGTGGGCGCATCTGCAGAATTGTTGTGGATAATCACCAATGGTACTCCTTTCACGATGCGCGCAACGTGGCGCATCTTCTGTAAGAAGTGGCATAGTCACCGTTGACTAGCTTTGATGCTTGCAGTGTAGCACACTGGCGCGCGCAGTTACAAGAAACACAATACTGTAATATGTATCTCTTCAGGTCCTCTCGCCGCCTGCGGCGGCTCGCCTGGGTTGGTGTGGATGGCGGGATTTGCGGCCCCGGGCCGCAAATCCCGCCATCCACACACAAGGGCTTGTGAAGCGCCTTTGGCGCTGACGAGTCTAGAAAGAGGGACCTGAAGAGAGTTATTATAGTATGTGAAACGGTGAATCATGCTGCGATGTTTCACGTGAAACGTTAACTGATCGCGGCGAAGCTCCCTTCTTTCACCGCCCGGCTGAGTACCGCGATATCCGGCGAAAGCACACGATCGTCTTCGAGCTTCGGCACACAGGTGCGCACAAGCTCATACGCGAGCTGTACTCCTCTACCTGGTTGCAGCGGCTTGCGGAACTCCAGCATCTGGGCCGCGCACATCAGCTCGATCGCGACGATCTGCTGCGTGTATGCGACGATCTGTATGACCTTGTGCGCGCTGGTCACACCCATGCTCACAAAATCTTCCATACCGGCAGAGGTTGGTATCGAGTCGATGCTGGCGGGGTGTGCGAGGATCTTGATCTCGTTGACGAGCGCGGCGGCTACGTATTGCGAGAGCATGAGGCCGGAGTGCAGGCCGGGATCAGGTGTGAGGAAGAGCGGCGCGTTGCCGTGATCCCATTCGTGTGGACTGAGCAGGTTGTAGATGCGCCGTTCGGAGAAGCTTGCCAGTTGTGCCAGGGCGATCGCCATAACGTCGAGCGCCAGGGCCAGCGGCTGCCCATGGAAGTTGCCTCCGCTCAGGATGGCGCCGTCCTCTGGAAAGACCAGCGGATTGTCGGTGACGGCGTCCAGTTCGCATTCGAAGACGTTCGCGCAGTAGTCCAATGCATCGCGCAGGGCTCCGAAGACCTGCGGGGCGCAGCGCAGGGTGTAGGGATCTTGCACGCGCGGACAGTTCTCGTGGCTTTTGTTGATCTCGCTGTCGCGCACCAGTTCGCGCAGTCGCGCCGCGCTCACCTGCTGCCCATGCTGTTTGCGGCGCTGGTGAATACGCTCGTCCAGCGGAACGTGGCTGCCCAGGAGCCCTTCGAGGCTCATTGCATACGCGACCTCGGCGCTCTGCACCAGCGTCCACGCGTCGGCTAGCGATAATATTGCCATCGCCTCCATTAGATGGGTGCCATTGATCAGCGCCAGGCCCTCTTTAGCCTGCAAACGTAGAGGAGTCAGTCCCGCTTTCTGTAAAGCCTCGCCTCCTGTGTAGCTCTGATCGTTATAGCGCGCCTCGCCCTCGCCCACCAGCACCAGTCCCAGGTGCGCCAGCGGAGCCAGGTCGCCACTTGCCCCGACCGATCCGCGCGAGGGTATTAGCGGATAGATTCTCTTGTTCAGCATGTCTACGAGGAGCTGAACGATCTCCACGCGCACGCCTGAGTTGCCACGCGCCAGGCTGGCTGCCAGCAAAACCATCATCGCGCGCGTCACCTCTTCGCTCAGTGGGTCGCCGACGCCGGCGGCGTGGCTGCGCAGCAGATTATGTTGCAGGTCCAGCAACTGATTCTGTGGAATGCGCACGCTGCTCAAATGTCCAAAGCCGGTCGTCACACCGTAAACTTTCCTGCCCTCAGCCGAGATCGCGTCGATCAGCAAACGTGCCGCCTGTATGCGCAGGATCGACTCGGCGCCGAGTGTGACGTTGTGATGGTGACGGGCAATTGCCACGACTTCTGAACTCTCCAGCGCCTGACCGTTGATGATGATGGATGAAGGTTGTATCTGAGGTTGTATTGTCTTCAACATAGAAGTAGTCCTTTCTAGGCTTCTCTGCCTTGTATTCTAGCATAACAGAGAAGGCAATTGACGTAAAGTTTAGGGGCCGTGTGAACGGGGCTGTTTAAAAGTCGGGTCAAGTGAGGTTAAGTTCCATAAGGGAGTGTAGCAAAATCACGCTCGTTCACTCGACTTTTACGAACTTTAAAAAAGTAATAAGGTATACTAAAGGGTGAAGACAAGGATACTCTCTATTGATTGAAGGAGGAGCCGCCCATGCCCAAGCATCTCACTCTAGAGCTAACCGAAGAGCAGCGCAAAATATTGAGTTGGCATTGCGACCACGATCAGAAGCCGTTGATCGATTTCGTATAAAATTACGGGAAGGTCGCTGGCACGCTTCTGCTGATAGTCAGGCGCTTGCAATCCCTCTACAAGGAGCTGAACATGCAGAAACTCACGTCATATGTTGCACAGGTTGTTAACGTTGCCCCTGCGCTACGGCAGACCTATGCCGCCTTTCTGAAAGAGCAGTATCTACCGCTCTGGGTCGAACTCTGGCAACGTGGGTTGCTCGTGGGCCGACACACCTTTGAAACCGTTCTGGTGTATAGCGAAGCTGCACAGCTCTCGCGTTGGAGTCACCTCCATCTCATGTGCGCTGCCGAGGAAGTGGACCCGCAGCAGCTCCTGCAGGCTGAAGAGGAGCAGAAACAAACCCGCTGGGCCACTCTGCCGACGGTGGCGCAGTTGGATCAAGCGCTTGCCGAGGTACGTAGGATTGAGGTGTTGCATAGCACGCCGTATGCATACTACCCCCATCCTGTACTTGCAGCCAGGCAACGCGAAGGCGAGGTCCTCTTCAGCGTTGAATACATCGACGTGCAGGCGGCAAGGCTGGACGAGTATCGCCACAGTATGATGGTTAACAGCGGGCCAGCAATGCAGCTTTTGATGCAGAGGGGCACGACCTACAATTTTATCGCGCTGGAGACAGCGGAGGTGTTGTTGACACAACCTGAGATGCCTGGCTGGAACCAGATCCATGTGATGGGAGTGTTTAGTTCGAAGACGATCCCAGACTTTCTTAGAGCGTTTGATACAGCGTTACGTGAGGTCAATCCTACCAGCGGCGGCTACCAGCAAGTGTTTGGCCGTCTCGATGAGTACCGCTCCAAGCCCCACTGGTGTTTCACTCGGGAACTGACCGATCTCCGCATTCCAGAATGAGATGCGCCAGGGAGTTACAGTTTCGCGATCTCGCGCTCTGGAAATATTCCCTGTTCTAACAAGAAACGACTCGCTTGCACCTTGCTTAAAAGAGACTTTTACATAGTCAGGTGCATGATCATTACCGTAACTGCCGTGGCGATTCTTGTGGTCGCCTTGCAGGCTTATTCGCCCTGATCTGTGCTATCGGCGCCGCAACCAGCAGAGCCAGCGCGACGATCAGCAGCGGGAGGTTGATCACGTGAGCGAGCATTGCGAGCTGAGGCGGGGCTAACAGGACAAAGAAATAGAGGGATTGTGCAGTGCCTGCGCACTTGCCCCAGAGCGTGGAGCCGAAGCGTAGAGGACGAGCAAGTAGGAAATAGCTGACGAGCGCGGCAAGAAGCGGCACACAGAAACGCAGGAGCATGACTATGCCGAGCCAGAGCGGCAAGACATTGTTCTGAATCAGAATAATGGTGACGGTCAGGTACAGGCAAAAATCGGCCTCGCTGTCAGTGATCTGACCCAATCTGCTCTGCATTCCTGTCTGCCTTGCCACCAATCCATCCAGAATATCGGTGATGATGCCGAAAAGGAAAACAAGCAACGCCAATGTCGATGGCGTCGAGAGTCCGCCGATCAGTCTGCCGAGAAGATAGGATGCTGCAAGACCACGCAGACCGGTGATTATGTTGGCCATTCCCACGTGTGGCAGTAGTTCCCCTGTCTGTGCCTGTCGATTGAGACCAAGGTGCCAGAAGAGATCGCTCTGCTGCCACGCCACGCAAAATATGAAACCCGGTAGTAGACGGAACAATGTGGTTGTCCCCGTACTTAGAAAAGTGACGAATAGTAAAATCAACGTGAGTCCGCTAAAGAGCAGCGTCACGCGCAGCCACGAACGTTTGAGTGCGGGATGAGCATGTGCCGTCGCGCACGATATGTGCCATGAGCGTGCAAGAAAGTGCCACCAGCCGGATAGACTGAAGCGTTCTTTTTTCAAAGTAGTAAGGAGGTCGATGACGAATTGTTTGTTGGAAGCGCTTTCTTGCATACGCGATATTTCCAATGCTATTTTCTTACGATCATGTTTCACGTGAAACATAATCAGTAACTGTTCCGATTCTCTTCCCTGACTCGTCGCCGCGACGCGGCTCGCATCATTCCGTATGGATGGCGTGGTGGCGGCTCAGGCCGCCACCACGCCATCCATACCAAACCGCTTGCTCAGCGCCTCTGGCGCTGAGGGGTCATGAAGAGATATCTTAGAAGCAATGTTTCACGTGAAACATGATCACGATTAAGAGAATGAGAGTGCGCCCCATCAGTCCAGCACCAGGACTGAGCGTATCAGATTGACGCCGAAGTGATAGCCGATCTCATGATAATCTTTGATGGACCAGACTGCAAGTTCGCATTTCTTGCCGAGCTCGATGCTGCCGATCTGCTCCTGCAGGCCGAGCGCCCTTGCTCCATTGATCGTAGCAGCCGTCAAAGCCTCCTCAAGGCTCATTCCCAGCGAGGACATCGCCAGCTCCAGCATCATCTGCATATTTTCACAGTAGGATGTGCCGGGATTAAAATCGGTCGCCAGCGCCACATGCAGGCCGCGATCGAGCAGGCGACGTGCGGAAGGATAAGGGGTGCGCAGCGTAAACGAACAGCCAGGCAGCAGCGTCGCCACAACGCCCGCCTCGCGCATGGCGTCCAGATCGTTGTCGCTGGCGAAATCGAGATGGTCGGCTGAGGTCGCGCCCAGCTCTGCCGCCAGTCTCGCGCCACCCGAAGGACTCAACTGGTCGGCGTGAAGCTTCAAGTGGTAGCCGAGTTCTTTAGCGCGTACCAGGATGCGGCGGCTTTCGTCAAGAGAAAATGCCTCGCGCTCGCAGAAAACGTCGCAGAAGCGCGCGAGATGAACGAACGCGGGCAGCATCTCTTCGATGAGCAGATCGATATACGCAGCTCGTCGGTCGCGATATTCGGGCGGAACGCTGTGCGCGCCGAGGAACGTGGGCACGATACGCACGCGTTTATGCTCAACGGCCTGCTTTTTTTCGAGAGCATTGAGCGTGCGCATAATATGCAGACAGGTCTCTTCCGTCCTTTTATTCAGGCCGTAGCCCGTCTTGATCTCGACCGTTGTGGTGCCGTGGCTGCGTATGCTGGCGAGGCGATCCTGCGCGAGTGCCAGCAGTGTATCGGGGCTGGCGGCGCGCGTTGCTTGCATCGTCGTGAGGATGCCGCGCCCCTGTGCAAGCAGTTCGCCGTAGCTTACGCCGGAGCGACGCAGATGGAACTCCTCCGCGCGCTCGCCGGCGAAGATAAGGTGCGTATGCGAATCGGCGAAGCCGGGCGTGACCACCGCGTTCTGTGCATCGATGAACGTAAGGCTTTCATTTGTGAGGTCCGGCTGAAAGATGCGTTTGGCGTCATCGTCGCTTCCCAGCCAGGTGATCGTGCCATGACGAACGGCAAGGGCTGCATGCTCGATAATACGTAGCGGCCCGCTTGCTCCCGGCATAGGCTTCTGGGCAACGGTGAGCAACTGGCCGATATTGCGCATGACGGTTGTTGCCGGTGTTTGAGATGGATCGGGCAACATAGTTCGGTATCTCCTCTGCTAGCGATCTTTCTAGACGTTAGAACATATGGATTCGTCCACCTTCAATTTACCATATTCGTTGCCTGTCAAAGAATAGCTTGCTCTATGCAGGTGGATTTGTTACACTGTGGGCAGTACAGAGTCCTGTGGTGAAAGAAAATCGGCAGGCGGGAGCAAGGAGTGCATTCTATGCGAGCAGTTGATGACAGCGGTCCCACCTACGCGGCTGTCCTCCGTGTGCTGCAAACCTGGAAGCAGTTGCCGGAGAGCGACGTTGGGCGTATGCTGCATGATTACTATCTCATCACTGACGACTTTCGCGAGATGGAAGATCAGGGTCTGCTGACCATGACCTTTTTGGGTGATGAGTATATGATAACCCCTACTCTGGTGGGACGCCTCTGGTTAGAGCAGTACGACAGCGAGGAGCACAAATAATGGCCCAGAATTACTACGATGAAGAGGAACAGCTACCTTATAAAACGATCGGCACCGATGAAGCGAAAAGCATGATCGAAGCAGGTGCGCGCGTGATCGATGTGCGACGTCCTGATGAGTGGAATCGCGGCCATATCGCCGAAGCCGAGCTGGTGACAATAGATGGCATCTATACGTTTGGCAAGGCTTTGAAGGAACTGGACCTCCCGGCGGATGAAGATGTTATCTTCGTGTGCGCGTCCGGCCAGCGCAGCAGCGTCGCCTCTGAGATCGCGCTGGTAACGGGCTTGAACAAGGTGTACAATCTGGCGAACGGCATGAACGGCTGGGTGGGTCGGCGCTACCCGATCGAACGCTAATTGATGAAGATAGGGTCCCGTTCATAGTGAAAATTGTATTTTATAGTTGAGAGGAGAGACTGTATGCCCTTATTGGAAGGAAAGAAGGCGCTTATCTTTGGCGTCGCTAATCACCGTTCTATCGCGTGGGCGATTGCCCAGGCGCTCGCGGGTGAGGGGGCACAGCTTGCTCTGGCATACCAGGAGCGCATGGAGAAATATGTGCGCGACCTGGCGGCGAAGATCCCTGGCACAGAAGTGATACCGTGCGATGTGCAGCAGGACGATCAACTGAATAGCGCCTTTGCACAGGCCGGCGAGCTTTTCGGTGGGAAGCTCGATATCCTTATCCATTGCGTTGCATACGCACCGCCCAGCGAACTGGAGAATCCGTTCCTGGATACGACGCGCGCTGGCTTTCACACTGCCCTGGATATCAGCGCCTACTCGCTTATTGCTATGGCGAAGCGTGCCGCACCCCTGCTCAAAGCGAGTGGTGGCGGCAGTATCCTCACGCTAACCTACATGGCGAGCGAACGCGTCATGCCCAAATATAATGTAATGGCGGTCGCTAAAGCAGCGCTGGAGTGCAGCGTGCGCTATCTGGCCTTCGAATTGGGCGAGCACAACATTCGCGTCAACGCCATCTCCGCCGGTCCTCTCAATACGCTGGCCGCGCGCGGCGTATCTGGTTTCACCTCCTTCCGCGAGCAGATGGGTCAGGTTGCACCGCTACGCCGCAATATCGAGCAGAGCGAGGTGGGCGATGCCGCGCTCTTCCTTGCCAGCAACTACGCCCGCGCGATCACCGGCGAAATCATGTTCGTCGACGCCGGCTACAATATCATGGGCGCGTAATGCTACTGTTCTATGCGCCGCACGGTTGGCGGCTGTGGAGCGGGCTCGCCGCAGATGCTACAGAAGCGTGCGTTGGGCCGGTTCATATGACCACAGGGCCACGGACGCAGGATGAATGTGCTCTGCAAATCTGCTCCCTGCGACGGAGGTCCGCCAGGAACAGGCGGCCCCGCTATGGGCCGGTTCGTAGCCGGTTGGCCCGGCTGTCCAGGACGCGGCCCCACGGGCGGAGCTCCGAACGCGGTCATGCCATTATGCATGGGATCGTTCGCCGGAGAAGGAGTCGGCGGCTGCAGAGGTCGTGGTGGCTGGGCGTCTTTCTGGCCCGGCGTCTTTTTGCGACCACGCAGCATCACGCCAAAGAGCGCGACAATCAGAAGCACCACCAGGGCGATAGCCCCGATCGTCAGGGCTATCGCCTTCCACGATGTTGGCAACGCTGTAGTCGTTTGAGCATTACTTCCCGTTTGAGTGGTTGTAGATGTTTGCTGCCCCTGGGGAACTTTCTCCGTTTTGGCCTGGCTCTGGGCATAGGTCAGGTAGGGATTGACGGCCTTGAACTGTGGATAGCTCGTCGCGATCTGCTGAAACTCCTGTTGGGACTTGTGCCAGTGGCCGGCGGCGGTTGACGCATAATCGGCGAACGCCTGACTCCATAGCCTTTGGAACGTTCCTGGCGCTGTATTCAGTTTGAGGGCGGTTACCAGTTGGCGCGCGCTATTGCTGGCCTGCAAGAAGCTGGTGCTGCCGGGCGAGTTGGTGCTCGACAGGCCGAAGCTGACGATGCCAACAACGTTCCCCTGGCTATCGAGCGCGGGCCCGCCGCTATCACCATGTTCGACGTTGCCGCCAACCTGGATGAGGGGAGCGCCACTCGTTGTTGTCTTGATCGAACTGACCGAAATGTTATTCACCGACGACGTAAACAGGTTCTGGGGAATATCGTTGACGTCGGCGTTGCCGGGGAAGCCGATAATGGTCAGGAGATCTTGCGTCTGCACATTGGAGGAGTCGCCGAGCTGCACCGCGGGAGTATCCTGGAACGGCGCGTGCACGATGGCGACATCCAATTGATCGAAAGGACTCTCTTTTTCGATGCGATCGATGGTCGCATGGATCTGCGCCGGTACAGCCGACAGGCTCTGCGCGGTTAAGGGGCCGGTATAGTCGGTGCTGAGAAAGACCTCGCTGCTCTTCTGGTCGTAATGGGCGGTCGACTTCAACTGACCCGTTTGTAGCGCCTGGGAAACCTGGTCGGATGTTGTCTGTGCGATGCCGGTCTCGGGATGCTGGTTGATATAATTAGCCACATCCGGTGCCGCAGCGGTCTGCAAAACATCGGGGGGCGGGCTTACAACGTGATCGGCGGTAAGGATATCGCCGTTGGCGGTGATAAAGGTGCCTGTGCCAGATAGCTGCTCTTGATATGTCTTGCCGTTTCCCTGGGGGAAAGTAACCGTTCCACTGGAGAACTGCACGTCAAGGTGGCCGCTGATAGGTGTGATGATACGCAGAACCGCCGGTTTCGCAACATCGACGGCGCGCACCACCGGATCGGTGACGTCGCCTCCTGGCATGCTGGCAGCGTAGGTTGTTCCGGTGCGCAAAAAGAGTGCTGCGAGCAGCACGCCAAGCATACCGACCAGCAAGAATAAACGACGCGATCTATGTAAATTTTGTTGTAGAAATTTTGCCCCATGCATATCCTGATATACCACCCTTGCCTATGGATAGAAGGACTTGTTTGTATCATTATATCCCATTTAGGATTGATACGTCTGAAAAGGATGCTGAGTTGTACATCTCTACTTATCTATATCGGCTCCTGGCGCTGGTAAGATCAGGTCTTTTGTTGTGCATGCCAATCACTGGCGAGCATGCCGAATAGATTCAGGTCGACGAAATGGTCGTAGAGCCATTCGCCCTGCCGTGCAATGCCCTCGTGTCTGAAACCCAGGCGCTGCGGAATAGCGCAACTGCGCGTGTTGCCGAGTGCGCAGCGGATCACGACTTTACGCAAGCGCAGCGTATCGAACGCGTAGGCTACCATCGTTCTACAAGCCCTTGTCATAATGCCTTTGCCTTGAAAGGGGGCGGCAAGCCAGTAGCCGATCTCCGCCTTACTGTCCGCCCAATCGATCGGGTGATAGCCAATGGTACCAGTCAGCTGCCGCTGGTACCAGATGCCACAGGCGAAACCATTATTCTCCAGGTATTGTGCCTGCAGCGTGCGAATGAACGAACGCTCGTCTTCGACCGAGCGCGTAAAATCCACCCACGGCAGCCATTCGCGCAGGTAGGAGCGATTCTGCTCGACAAGTGTAAAAATTGCCCCCGCATCGCGTTCTTCTAGTAGGCGCAATTCCAGGTCCACGTCAATGGGAAAGTATATCGATGGAGACTTCATAAGAGTGTTATCCTTCCTATCACCTCACTACAAAGGGCTTATGTCTTCTTCTACGATATGACTGCTACCTGAGTTGCTACGAGTAACTTTTGTGGGAAGGAAGAAACTCATATGGGATACTGATCCGTATAGTAAGTAGTTACGATCAAGACAAGAAAATCGGAAGGAAGCGATATCTAAAGAGCATAAAGGAGTATTCTCTATGTCTACGCAAAAAAGATTGCCCATTCTGTTCCTGGCTATGGCGAGCCTGGTGTTACTGATTAGCGCGTGTAGTCCGTCCATTTCGATCGGTGGTAATACCCAGAGCTCGCTCTCCGCAGGCCAGGTGCTTCTGAAGAGCGCCGCCACGATGAAGCAACTGAAATCCTCACATATAGATCTACAATCCATTGTCAATACGCAGACCAGCGGCGGGACCGTTACTACTGGAACGACGACAACCACGATACCTGAGAATGTAGACTTGAATATCAAGGGGAGCGGCGATCAGCAACTGCCCAACCAGGAGCAGATGAACCTCACTATTAATACGAATACCAATGTAGTGGAGATTTTGCAGGGCGACAAGGTGTATATCAAGAACCAGCAGGGCCAGTGGTACGTGCTGGACAAGAACGCGCTGCAAGGGATGGTCGGCAACCCCTTGTCCGGTATCAGGATCGATCAGAACAGCCTGCTGACTATGTTGCAAAACATCAAGATCACCGACAATGGCGACCAGAACGTGGATGGGCAGAGCCTGCGCCATGTCACCGCCCAGTTGGATAAGGACGCGCTACGCCAACTGGTGAACGCCAATCCGCAGTTAAAGAACGCGCTGGGCACGACGGATACCGATGCCATCCTCAACAACACGAAATCGTTTCTCTCCACCGTCGACGTGTGGATCGACGAAACTAACTTTTACATTCATCGCACCGAACTGAAGATCAACCTTGACGCCGATACCAGTTCGATCGGGAATGGCGCGCCGACCAGCGTCAAGAGCAATATCGACACGATCGTCGATCTGAGCAAGTTCAACGAGGCCGTGACCATCACGCCGCCTACGAATGCGATCCCGACGAACGATCCCGCGACTGTATTGGGGACGACGAATACACAGTAAGGTTGTTAAACCGCAGCCATGAAAAAGCGCCCTCCTCGCTCTCAGGGACAGCCTGTCCCTGAGAGCATCTCTGAGCGGGAAACGTCCGCGCTCATCACACCACCGCAGTCGGGCAAAGGCTTGCTGCGTGCATTTACCTCGTTACGTCAACGCAATTTTCGTCTTTTCTGGTTTGGTCAGATGATCTCGCTGTGCTGATCGCGAGCGTTGGCTTTGCGGAGACCGCCTTTGCTCAGCTTTCCATTACCACGCTCCAAACGGTCGCCCCGGACCACCTGCGCGGGCGCGTCATGAGCGTGTATGTGCTCTTCTTCGACGGAAGCGTTCCGCTGGGATATCTGCTGATTGGCTGGCTATCAGGTCTCTACGGGGCTGCCGTCGCCCTACTCATTGGCGCTCTTCTCAGCCTGACGGTCGCGGGAGCCGGGTGGATATGGCGGAAACCAGCGGAGAAGGATCTTAACACTTGAGTAGGGAAGGGGCTTGCCCCCATCCGGCTCCCCGAGCCGGATGGTTCTCTCACCAACACATTTTTTGAGCGCCCATCGGGGTAGGGACCAGGAAACCGACCTAAAGGATGCTTGACACATATTGATAGCATCCCTTGCAAAAAATTGTTAGCTGAGAGAAGGACACCTCGCCATATGATGTTTGAAAAGGGGGGTCAGTCCAATTGGACAAAAA
>Ga0137365_10001414_pt1 | contig 18604 bp, 15 predicted proteins | sample SagtaG_9_FD_104799 | JGI IMG/M metagenome (GOLD analysis project Ga0137365, IMG submission 104799) | Vadose zone soil microbial communities from Sagehorn Ranch, Mendocino, California, USA - Sage1_L_40_16 metaG | ecosystem: Environmental > Terrestrial > Soil > Vadose zone | place: USA...
GGTGAAGAAATGGTGCAGCCAGACCATGTAGGAGACGAGGCAGATGAACATCGTCGCTGCGACCATTGAGCGATAGTTGAACAAAGGCTTGCCCGAAAACGTGGAGATCACCTCGGAGAAGATCCCGAACGCCGGCAGGACCAGGATGTAGACCTCGGGATGGCCCCAGGCCCAGATCAGGTTGATGAACATCATCATGTTGCCGCCGGCGTCGTTGGTGAAGAAATGGAAGCCGAGGTAGCGGTCGAGCGCCAGCATTCCCAAGGTGGCGGTGAGGATCGGAAACGCCGCGACGATCAGCAGGTTGGCGGCGAGGGCGGTCCAGCAGAAAATGGTCATGCGCAAGTAGCTCATGCCGGGCGCGCGGATCTTGAGAATCGTCGTGACGAAGTTGATGCCGGTCATGAGCGTGCCGACCCCGGAGATGAGCAGCGCCCACAGGTAGTAATCGACACCGACGCCGGGCGAGTAAGGCAGCTCGGACAAGGGCGGGTAAACCAGCCAGCCCGTGCGCGCGAACTCGCCGACGACGAGGGAGATGTTGACCAGCAGCGCGCCTGTCGCGGTGAGCCAGAAGCTCGTCGAATTCAGCGTCGGGAAAGCGACATCGCGCACGCCGAGCTGCAGCGGCACCGCGAAATTCATGAGGCCGATGACGATCGGCATGGCCGCGAAGAAAATCATGATCGTGCCGTGCGCGGAAAAGATCTGGTCGTAGTGCTCGGGCGGAAGATAGCCGGCGGCGCGAAATGCGATCGCCTGCTGCGAGCGCATCATGATCGCGTCGATGAACCCGCGCAGCAGCATGACCAAGCCGAGCAGGGTGTACATCACACCGATCCGCTTGTGGTCCACGCTCGTGATCCACTCGCGCCAGAGGTACGGCAGGTAGCCTTTGAGCACGACCCAAGCGAGCACCGCGAGAATGATCAGCACCACCACCGAGCCAGCAACGAGCGGGATCGGCTGGCTCCATGGGATTGCATCCCAGGTCAGTTTGCCGAACATGTCAGCGCTCCGGCCGCGGACGAACCGTCGCGCCCGCGCGTTCGATGTTTGGCCCCGGACACGGCGGAAGCTGCTGGCTCACGACCGCATTGAACAAGCCCGCATCAACCGCGCGATAGGTGAAAGGACGTACGTTGCTGCTTTGTTGGCACAGCGCGAGATAACTCGATCGGTCCAATGCCGATCCGCTCTGGCGCGCCGTGGCAACCCATTGCGCGAACGCGTCTTGGGGCACCGCGCGCACCGTGAAGTTCATGTCGGAAAAGCCGCCGCCGCTGTATTGCGCCGATTGGCCATAAAACTCGCCGGGCTTGTCCGCCGCCAAATGCAGCTGCGTCACCATTCCGTTCATCGTGGCGATCATCGTGCCGAGCTGCGGCACGAAGAACATGTTCATCACGGAGGCCGACGTCAGCGAGAAATGCACCGGCACCCCGGCGGGAACGACGAGCTCGTTGACACTGGCAACGCTCTCGTCGGGGTAGATGAACAGCCATTTCCAGTCCAGCGAGACGACCTGCACCTCGACCGGTTTCTCGGGCGAGCTGATCGGCTTGTAGGGATCGAGATCGTGGGATCCGATCCAGATCACGCCGCCGAGAAACAGGATGACCAGGATCGGGATGCCCCAGACAATCATTTCGATACCGCCGGAATAGACGAAATCGGGACGGTAGCGTGCCCGGGTGTTGGACGCGCGAAACCACCAGGCGAAGATCAGGATCGCGATGATCGTGGGGACCACGATCACCAGCATGATGCCCAGCGCGTTGAGCAGGATTTTTGCGTTCGCCCCGCCGATCGGGCCCTGCGGGTCCAGCACGCCGCCTGAACAGTTGCTCAGCGAGAGAAGGAGGATCGGCGCAGCTGACACTCGCCAGGGCAGAGGGCGCCGTTGCAAAAGGAATGCTGCCCACGATGACATGGAGTCTGGCGGCTGCATCTTTGTCAGGCTTTGCTTAACCAGAATTACCGGAAACCGGCTTGAACCTCAACCGTCGTCATTCAATTTGTCTACGATCCCTCATGCACTCTCCCGCTGCGGGCGCCATCTTTCGCTCGGGGGAGATCGGTGCGCGCGGACGATGAGCCGATCAGTCCCACAGCCGCAATCAGTTCATTGCCGCCGCCGGTCGCAGCTTCTTCACCTCCTCGTCGGATGGCATCACGCTTGCCCCGTCGACATATTTGAAGTCGGACATCGTCCCCTTGCCGTCCTTCAGCGCGATCTTGCCGACATAGGCGCCCATCGTCGCCTGATGGTCGTTCGCGCGGAATTCGAACGGCCCCAACGGACCTTCGACCTTGAGCCCGCGGAACGCGGCGATGAGCTTGTCGGTATCGGTCGAGCCCGCCTTGGCGATGCCGGCGGCGAGCGAATTGATGGTGTCGTAGCCGACCACCGAACCCAGCCGCGGATAGTCGTTCCAGCGCTTCTGATAGGCGGCGACGAAGGCTTTGTGCACCGGCGTGTTGATCGCATCCCAGGGATAACCGGTGACTATCCATCCGACCGGGGCCTCGTCCTTGAGCGGATCGAGATATTCCGGCTCGCCCGAAAGCAGGCTGACGACGACGCGGTTCTTGAACGTGCCGCGAGTCGTGCCCTCGCGCACCAGCTTGGCGAGGTCCCCTCCGAACAACACGTTGAAGATGGCGTCGGGCTTGGCATCGTCGATCGCCTGCACGACCGCGCCGGCATCGACCTTGCCGAGCGGCGGGGCTTGCTCGGTCACGAATTCGACGTCGGGCTGAGCCTTCCTGAGCATCTCCTTGAACCAGGTCGCGGCCGACTGACCGTACTCGAAGTTGGGATAGATCACGGCCCAGCGTTTCTTCTTCGCTGCGACCGCGTCGGGCATCAGCATCGCGACCTGCATATAGGTCGAGGGTCGCAGGCGGAACGTGTACTTGTTGCCGTTTTGCCAGGTGATCTTGTCGGTCAAAGGTTCGGCCGCGAGGAAGAATACCTTCTCCTTGCCGGCGAACTCGGTGACCGCAAGCCCGATATGGGAGAGGAACGTGCCGGCGATGATGTTCACTCCCTCGCGGGTGACGAGCTCGTTGGCGACGCGGACGGCATCGCCGGGGGTCGCACCGTCGTCACGCGAAATCACCTCGAGCTTCTTGCCGAGCACGCCGCCCTTGGCGTTGATGTCCTCAACCGCGAGTTCCCAGCCTCTCTTATAGGGCTCGAGGAACGCCGGCTGCGCCTTATAGCTGTTGAGCTCGCCGATCTTGACCGTGTTCTGCGCGAAGGCAGGCGTGCCGAAACAAACTGCGCCCGCTGTGGCGAGGCAAAAGAGCTGCGATCTGTTGCTCATGCGGTGCTCCATTCCATGAGAAGTCGTGCGCTAATTCGCTTGTGGACAAGTAGTGAGCCGGCCTGGACGCTTGTCAAGGTCGCTTGATCGCGCACCGATGCACCCGTGCCCGCCAACTCGTAACCCGGATGAGCGAAGCGAAATCCGGGGCGCCGCATTTCGCTGCGCTCATGCGGGCTACTGGACCGCTCGCTCGGTGCGCTCGCTCTCCCCGCCATAGCGCCTCTTCGACGCGCTATGGCGATGCACCGCATCCGGGACACCTGCTCACTTGCGGTCGCGCAGGCGATCCATCAGCGACTTCTCCTGGCCGCCGTCGATCTCGATCTGGGTGCCGTTGACCATGTGCATCAGCGGCGAGGCCAGCATGACCACGAGGTTTGCGACCTCCTCGACCTCGGCGATACGGCCGAGCGGGATCGAGGCCGGAGCGAGCTTGTCGGCCTCCTCGTAGGATAATTTCATGTCGCGCGACATCGCCGCAACCAGACCGGACCAGCGCTCGGTCCGCACCGGGCCGGGATTGACCGCGCAGAAGCTGATGTTGTGCTTGCCGTACTGGCCGGCGAGCGACATCGTGAGGTTCTGCCCCGCGGCGTTGGCGGCACCCGGCGCTATCTCCCAATAGGATGCCTTCACGCCGTCGTTGCCGATCAAATTGACCACGCGCCCGCCGCCTTGCTTGACCATGATCGGCAGCACGTAGCGCAGGCAGCGCACGTAGCCCATGAATTTGAGCTGCAGCGACTGTTCCCAGTCGGCCTCGGACAGATGCTCGAGCACGCCGCCGGGCGAGGAGCCGGCATTGTTGACCATGATATCGACGCGGCCGAGCGCCTCGTGGGCCTGCGCGACGAAATTCTTGGCATCGGCGTCTTTGCTGAGATCGGCGGGGATCGGCACGATCCGGCGGTTGGTTTGCCGCGCGATCTCGGCCGCCGCCTTCTCGAGCGGTTCCTTGCGCCGCGCGCAGATGGCCACATCGACGCCTTCCTGCGCCAGCGCGCGGGCGATGCCTTTGCCGATGCCCGCGCTGCCGCCCGTGACCAGCGCGGTCTTGCCGTGGAGCTTAAGGTCCATGTGGATCTCCTCGTGAGGTCTGCCCCGGAGGGCTCGGCTCAAGCCGATTTATGCGCGAGCCAGCGGCCCGCCTCCGCGGCGGAGAACAGTTCGGCGAGCGCCGCGTTCACCACCGCCGGCTCCTCGCTGTTGATGGTGTGGCCCGCACGCGGCACCACCAAAAGCGCCGCGGTCGGAGCGGTGCGCTTGACGAATACGCTGCCGTCGAGACAGAGATCGTCCTCGTCGCCGACGATCACCAGCAGCGGCACCGAGAACTGCCTGAGCTGCGCCTCCATGTCCCACAGCGTCGGTCGCTTGAGCTGGAGGTTGAGCATGGTGTGGGCATGGCCCTCGGCGGAATGCTCCGACAACATGCGCGCGAACTCGCTCCAGCCGCGTGGATCTTTGTTCTTGAACGCCTGCCGCATGGGCGCATCGGCGTATTTGGCGGCCGCGGAGACGATGCCTTCGTCGGCGAACATCTTTCCGGTCTCCGCCGCCATCGCTTTCATGGCGTCGCGCGTCCCCGCGTCAGGGCTCGAACCCGGCGGCGGTCACCGACAGGCAGCGGCCCGGATAGCGGATGCCGACATGCAGCGCCGTGTAGCCGCCCATCGAGTGCCCGACCACGTGCGCCTTGTCGATACCGAGCGCGTCCATTACGGCGATCACGTCGTCGCGGGCGATGTCCTGCGAGTAGCGGGCGGGATCGGAGGGCACGTCCGAGGGCGGGTATCCGCGCTGACTATAGGTGACGCAGCGGTGCTGGCGGCAGAAGCGGCGCATCTGCGGTTCCCAGCTGCGGTAGTCGCCGGCATATTCATGCACAAAGACGACCGGCGTTCCGGAGCCGATCGCTTCGACGTAGAGCTTGACCCCGTCGGCTGCGGAAATTTTCGCCATTGGGTCTTCCGAATGCGCCGCAGCGCAATCCAACTTCGTCGGCGTAGCGATGAAAGGCTAGTCAAGCCATATCGCGCCTGCAAGCCGCGAAAATCTCTCCTCGCATCTCAGCCGTTCATGATCGCCTTCGCCGCGTTGCCCACGGCTTCGACGTGGTCGCCGGCGTCGAGGAAGGCGACGATGCGGCAGGGACAGCCTTCGAGGCCTTGATAGCGCCAGGGAAACGCTCCGATCAGCGCCCGCTTGTTGAGCATGAGCTCGATGTCGCCGCCGAGATTCTCGGCGTGCAGCAGCCCCTCTTGGAAGGCCCAGTTGTGAAACGGAAAAACGTCGGACACGACGCGACGTTTGGACTTCTTGTGGATGTATTCGAAGGTGCCGAAGAACTCGGCCGGCGTTTTGCCGTGTAGCCTGGTGAATTGCGCGGCGAGATCCGGCCGCATGGTGCGGATCGAGGTGTTCATGGCGTGGTCGCACGAGCCCGTATCCATGCCCCACCACTTGATCTTCTTTTTCAGCATCCAATGCAGGGTGTCGAGATTGGGACCGGGGTGGTAGCAGAAGTATTTCACGAGATCCTGCTGCGGCTGGCCCTCGTAATGGCGATGCCAACCCGTGTGCAGAAGCAAGATGTCGCCCTCGCGGATGTCGGCCCCGGCGCTCTCGATGATCTCCGGCGTGATCACGGCCCAGTCCGACATCTTTGCGGAAATGTCGACCACGACGCCGCGGTTGACCAGATAATCGAGCGGCAGCGAGGCCATGTCGCCCTTGGGGTCGTCGGTGGCGTGCATGGCGCCGTCGAAATGGGTGCCGACGTGAAGCGCCGTATCGATGCGCTGCGCAACGATCATCTGCGTCTGCAGATTCTGCGCGTAATACATTTTGTTGCCGGCATATCCGACCCATCCGGGAGTATGCACGTTCATCACGTGGCTCATGTCGATGATTTTCATCGGTCGCCCCTTCGCGCTTGCTCGACCTGCAGCTTATATCAGGCTTCGCAAATTCCGACTCTTTGCGCGCAGTCCACCATGTTGCCGCAAAGCGGGTGGCACCCTCTCCCGGCGCGTGCGGGGAAGGGGTAAGGTGAAGCGCTTTCGATCGATAGCCGTCCGCGCAGTGTCGCATAGATTGACGGCTACACGAGCACCAGTGGGTGCCCGTCCGGGAGAGAAACTTGAGAATTCAAAACATCCTGCTGCTGGGATTGGCAAGCCTGGTTTTTGGATGCGGAGGCCAACTGAGCTCGGACGAAGCAGGGTTGCTCGATGCGGTCGCCTTCATCACCGGCGGCGAACAGGAAGATGCGATCCCCCAAGGATTTGAAACCCGCTGGCGGCGGACCGTTCACGGCAGAGAGATCGAGTACCAATCAATCGGGCCACACGCCAACTTCGGCCAAGCAAATGCTCCGCGTCGTGACAGCCGCTACGTGCGCATTGGCGTGACTATCACGTCACCAAAAAAATGCGTGTTCAAGACCGTCGTAACGACCGAGTATTCCAAAGGCGAGAGCAAAGGAAGCTTCGGCGCTGCGACCAGTGAAGCTACTACGTTGGATCTGAACAAGGTACGCCGGCTCGATGTCGAGGAAGGCGATCCTGCGAATGTGGTGATCGAGGGCACGGCCTGGATGTGCAAGGAAGGCGGATGTCAAGACAACGTCAAGATCGGAATTTCGGCACTCCGTCAGGAAGCACTGGCGCGCACGATCCAGAGCAAGCGGCACGCCATTGACTTCATCCGGAAGGCCTGCCCGGGACTGCCTCGCTAGCGAGAGCGTTTTGCGGCGAAGCGGCCAGGCCGAAACATGACGCGTTGCGGCTTTGCATATGTGCCGCGAACGATCCTGCTCGGTCTCTGCAAAAAACTGCGCTTTCGTCGTGCTCAGCGCGTCATCACCTCCTTCATGTAGACGCGGTCGATCGGCAGATCGATGTCCTTGCCGGCGCGCTCGAAACCTCGGCGCCAGTCCTTGGCGTGGCGGAGCATCCACAGCCGGCTCGTTTCCTTGTCGTGCTGACTGACCGCGTCGGCGATTTTCCGATGGGCCTGAATGAGGCGCGGCACTCCCTCCTTTAGCTTGCGCAATATGATCTCGGTGGTCGGGAAGATGAGGAGGCTCGAGGGTTCGCGCGCGAGCTGAAGCACCCGGTTCTGCGACGCCTTGGCGATCAGGGAATGGAACTGGATGTCCAATTCGGCGACGGCGGCCGGATCCGCGGATGCCTTCTCGGTGCTGGCGACATTCGCCTTGAGTTCCGCGATGACATCCGCCGTCGCATGCTCCGCCGCCTGCTCCACGGTCGCGATCTCGAGCGCGGTCGTCGCCTCCCAAAGCTCCCGGAACGTGACTTCGTGCAGCAGCATCGCGCGGCTCATGCGGGTGGCGAGGCGGCTGTAGTGCGGGAGGCTGGCCATCAGCCGGCGGCCTGAATCGCGGTGGATCAGGCCGCTCTGCTCCAAGAGGCGGATCCCTTCGCGCACCGTCGACCGGTTCACGCCGAACTGTTTGACGAGCTGAGCCTCGGTGCCGATCGGCTCGCCCGGTCGGATCCGGCGCGCCAGAATCTCGCGCTCGATCGCGTCGGCGACCAGCTGGTACGCCGGTATCGCATTGATTCGACCGAACTTTTCGCCTGTCTGGGTCATTCGCCGATTCGCGCCGTCGCGCCCGTCCTCACTAAACGGATCCCCGTCAAAAAAATAGTCCTTGACTGGATGATCGATTGTCGGACAATCATACTATCGGTCTGGCCTCTGTCAACCACTGGGCCGCGTCTTTTGATCGATCTTCGCGCGCGACCGAGATCGCGCCCGGACCTCGGGAGGATCCAAGATGAAGTGCATTCGCCATGCCGCATGCCTTGCCGCGCTGGTGACCAGCAGCGCGGCCGGCGCTCAGCAGATCACCGACGGCGTCGTCCGCATCGGCGTCATGAACGACATGTCGAGCCTCTATGCCGACATCTCGGGGCCGGGAGCGATCGTGGCCGCGCGCATGGCGATCGAAGACTTCGGCGCCGCCGAAAAGGGATTGAAGGTCGAGGTCGTCGGAGCCGATCATCAGAACAAGGCCGATGTCGGCTCGAACATCGTCCGCAAGTGGTTTGATGTCGACCAAGTCGACGTCATCGTCGACGTGCCGACCTCATCGATTGCGCTCGCGGTCAACGAAATCGCCCGCGAGAGGAATAAGGTATTCCTGATTTCGGGGGCAGCGAGTTCTGATCTCACGGGGGCGAAGTGCTCGCCCAATTCCGTGCACTGGACCTACGATACCTGGGCGCTCGCCAATGGCACCGGCAAGGCGACTGTCAAGATCGGCGGCGATACTTGGTTCTTCGTCACGGCGGACTACGCCTTCGGGCACGCGCTTGAGCGCGACACCGCGGCGGTGGTTGAAGCCAATGGCGGCAAGGTCGTGGGAAAGGTTCGTCATCCACTGAACACCAGCGACTTCTCGTCGTTTCTGCTGCAAGCGCAGGCATCCAAAGCCAAGATCATCGGGCTCGCCAACGCCGGCGGCGATACCATCAACGCCATCAAGCAGGCGGCCGAGTTCGGCGTCGTGCAGGGCAGACAAAACATCGCCGGCCTGCTGGTCTTCATCAACGACGTGCATGCTCTCGGTCTGCGAGCGGCCCAGGGCCTGATGCTGACCGAAGCGTTCTACTGGGACCGCGATGACGCAACGCGAGCCTTCGCCAAACGATTCGCACCGCAATACAAGGGCAACATGCCCAGCATGGTGCAGGCCGGGGTCTACGCCGCCGTGCTGCACTATCTCAAGGCCGTCGAAGCGCTCAAAAGTGATGCTGACGGCAAGGCGGTTGTCGCGAAGATGAAGGAGATGCCGACGGACGATCCGCTCTTCCGCAACGGCGTGATCCGCGCTGACGGCCGCAAGATCCACGACATGTTCTTGCTCGAAGTCAAGAAGCCCGAGGAATCGAAATATCCTTGGGACTACTACAAACTGCGCGCCACCATTGCAGCGGCCGAGGCGTTCCGCCCGCTCAAGGAGGGCGCCTGCCCGCTGGTGAGCGGCTGAGGACTTTCGCACATGTCGCCGACAGTGAGAGCGCGCTGGCCGGCGTAACACAACGAGGGCGCTCACTCGTCACGAACTCAGAGAACCGGAACTGTCACCTAAAGACCTGGGAGGCTTTATGACAAATCTGATCGAATGTAGCGCTGCGGCATACTCCTGTCCGTTGCTGATCAAGCACCTGCTGAACGCGGCGCTGCTGCGCGCCCCCGAGCAGGAAATCGTTTATCGCACGCAAGCGCGCTTTAGCTACCGCGACTTCCGCGACCGCGTCGGCAGATTGGCGAGTGGGCTCACCAAGCTCGGGGTTCAATCCGGGAACACCGTGGGGGTCATGGATTTGGACAGCCATCGCTATCTTGAATGCTTCTTTGCCGTTCCGATGATGGGCGCCACCCTTCACACGATCAACGTGCGCCTTTCGCCCGAACAGATTCTCTATACCATCAACCACGCCAAGGATGACGTCATCTTGGTGAACGGCGAGTTCCTGCCCATACTCGAAAAAGTCTGGGATCGAGTCGAAGGCGTGAAGGCGCTCGTCTTGCTCGACGATGCCGGCGAGCGTCCGAAGACGACGCTTCCCTTGGCCGCCGACTATGAGCCGCTGCTCGCGGGCGCCGATCCCGATTTCGTTTTCCCCGACCTCGACGAGGATACGCGGGCGACCACGTTCTACACCACCGGCACCACCGGGCTCCCCAAGGGCGTCTACTTCAGCCATCGCCAGCTGGTGCTGCATACCATGGCGCTGCGCAACGCGATCACCGGCAGCGGGCACGGTCGTCTCAACGACGGCGACGTGTACATGCCCGTGACGCCCATGTTTCACGTGCATGCGTGGGGCTTTCCGTATGTCGCGACGACGCTCGGCCTCAAGCAGGTCTATCTCGGAAGATATTCGCCGGATCTGGTGCTCGATCTGATCGCGCGCGAGAAAGTCACGTTCTCCCACTGCGTCCCGACCATCCTGCAGATGATCCTCGCCCATCCGAAGGCGGCGGAGGGAATGCTCAACGGCTGGAAGGTCATCGTCGGCGGCGCGGCGTTGCCGCGGGCCTTGGCAAAGGAGGCCATGCAGCGCGGCATCGACATCACGACCGGATATGGCATGTCCGAGACCTGTCCCGTGCTCACGTTGGCTCACCTCAGATCCGAATACGAAGGGTGGGACGTGGATCGTCAGGTCGAGGTGCGGATCAAGGCCGGACGCCCGATTCCATTGGTCGATATTCGAGTCGTCGATACCGAGATGCGGGACGTTCCGGCGGACGGCACGACGCCGGGCGAGATCGTGGCGCGGGCGCCGTGGCTGACGCAGGGCTATCTGCGCGATCCCGCGAACTCGGAAAAGCTGTGGCTCGGCGGATGGCTGCACACCGGCGACATCGGCGTCATCGGCGCCGACGGATACCTCAAGATCACGGACCGCCTCAAGGACGTCATCAAGACCGGCGGCGAATGGGTCTCGTCGCTCGACATCGAGGACCTCATCCTCAAGCATCCTGGCGTGTGCGAAGCCGCCGTCATCGGCATTCCGGATCCGAAGTGGACCGAACGACCGCTCGCAATCGTGGTGCGCAAGGAGGGCGCTTCGGTCAGCGACTGCGAGATCAAGGCGGCGCTGCAAGACTACGCGAGCAAGGGCGTGATCTCACGTTACGCGGTGCCGGATCAGCTCGTGTTCGTGTCGGCGCTGCCGAGGACCAGCGTCGGCAAGCTCGACAAGAAAGTGCTGCGCGAGCAATTCCACGACTATGCCCCGGCGCCGAGCGCAAGCGCGGTCAGCGGCGCGACGCGTGCCTCGCCGGTCGAAAAGCCAGCCCGCTATGCGTGACATGGCGGCCTTGGCAGATCCAACGTTCAGTCTCGCGGACATCGGATCGTTCGTGGGCCGCGAACTCGGCGTTTCCGAATGGATCACGATCGACCAGGGACGCATCGATCAATTCGCGGCGTGCACGGGCGACCACCAGTGGCTTCACGTCGACGTCGAACGCTCGCGGCGCGAAAGTCCCTACGGCGGTCCCATCGCTCACGGCTTTCTCACCTTGTCCCTGCTGGCCCCCACGGCGCTCGATGTCTTCATCCGGCCCGCGGGTATCAAGCACGCCTTCAACTACGGGCTCGAGCGCGTGCGCTTCATCACGCCGGTCAAGGCCGGCGCGCGGGTGCGCAATCGGATCGGTTTGCTGTCGGTGGAAGAAAGGGGCGCCGAACGCCTGCTGTTGCGGACGGACAACAAGATCGAGATCGAGGCCGAAGAAAAGCCGGCCATGCTCGCCGTGGCCCTCGTGCTGGTCGAACGGGGAAACGCGAACGGGAGGTAACCGATGCGCGCCACGGAGCAGGCGGCGGTTGAGTCCGATGCATCGCAACGGCTCATCGACAACGCCACCGAGGGCATGCTTGGCCCCAATCCCTTCATCGGATTCCGTCCGCAGGACATCGCGGCCGCATTTGGGGAGGTCGCCGGCCAAGCAGTCCAGCATCCGGCCATGGTCCTCGAGCAGGAAGCCGCATTGCTGCGCGAGCTCATGGCGGTTCTATCGGGCAGTTCGAAGCTTGCCGCAGCGCCAGGCGACAAGCGATTCACGGACGCGGCCTGGCAGGAGAATCCGCTCTATCGAATCTGTCTTCAGACCTATCTGGCCTGGACGAATTCAGTAGCGCAATTCGTGGATCAATCGGCGCTCGACCCGCGCACCAAGCAGCGCGCTCGATTCGCAGCGTCGCTGGTAACGGATGCCTTGGCGCCGACGAATACGCTCTTTGGCAATCCGGCGGCCCTGCGCAGCACGCTCGCCAGCGGCGGCGCCAATCTGCTGGCCGGCTTGAAAAACATGCTGGCGGACATGGCGACGAACGGGTCGATGCCATCCCAGGTCGACAAGCGCGCGTTCAAGTTGGGCACAAATCTGGCGCTTTCCAAAGGCGCCGTCGTGCTGACGACCCCCGTGCTCGAGCTGATCCAATATTCCCCCACGACCGACGCGGTTCACGCGCGGCCGCACCTCATCGTCCCCCCGCAAATCAACAAGTTCTACTTTTTCGACCTGTCTCCCGGCCGCAGCATCGTCGAATACCTCGCGCAAAGCCAATTCCAGGTCTTCGCCATCAGCTGGCGCAATCCGACCGCCGCGGAGCGCGATTGGGACGTGCACACCTACGTCACGGCCATCCGCGAGGCTATCGAAACTATCGTGGACATCACCAAGTCGCCCGACGTCATCGTGCACGCCGCATGCTCGGGCGCGATGACGGCAACGATCCTGGCGGCCGTGCTCGCGGCGCGGCGCGAGCCGCTGATCCGCGCGATGACGCTGATGGTGGCGGTGCTCGGCGGCAGCCCGGACACCCAACTTGGGTTGTTTTCCACCCCGGAGGTGATTGCCGCGGCCAAATTGGAGACGATGCGCAGGGGAGTTCTGGAGGGAGACGAGATGAGCCGCGTCTTTGCCTGGATGCGGCCGAATGACCTGATTTGGAGCTACTGGACCAACAACTATCTGATGGGCAATCCGCCGCCTGCCTTCGACATCCTTTATTGGAACAACGACACCACTCGGCTGCCGGCGAAGTTTCACAGCACCCTCATCGATATCTTTGCCAACGATTGGCTGTTGCATCCGGGTCAATTCAAGATCCTCGGCGTTCCGATCGACGTGTCGCAGATCGCGTGCGACAAATTCATCGTCGCCGGGCTCACCGACCACATAACCCCCTGGCGCGACGGCTACCGCATGGCGCGCGCGCTCGGCGGCACAAACGAATTCGTGCTCAGTTCAGGCGGCCATATCCAGACGCTGATCAATCCGGTCGGCGGCGCAAAGGGCAAATACTTCGTCAATCCCACGCTCGTTCCGCGAGCCGATGACTGGCTCTCGCAGGCGCAGCCCGTCGCCGGATCGTGGTGGGAGCATTGGCGTGCTTGGCTGGCCGCGCGGTCGGGCGAAATTCGAGCGGCGCCGGCGCGGTTGGGGAACGACCGCTACCCGCGCGGTGTCGATGCGCCCGGGACGTATGTGAGTGCCGGCTGAGCAGGAGCTTGCAGCAGGCCAGGGTCTTTGAGTCTCGCGATGGATATTCGAAGTCTGACCATAGAGGGCCAACGACTGCGCATCGGCGTTCGTGCGGGAGCGCCGCGTTTGCCGCCGCTCATCGTCTTTAACGGGATCGGCGCCAGCCTGGAATTGATCGAACCGTTCGTCTCGGCGTTGCCGGAGCGCGAGGTCATTGCGTTCGACGTTCCGGGCTCGGGCGGCTCGCCGGCCTCGTTGCTGCCTTATCGCTTTCCCGGCCGTGCCCGGCTCGCGCAGCGGCTTCTCGTCGAGCTCGGATACAACGGTGAGGTCGATGCGCTTGGGGTGTCTTGGGGCGGCGCGCTCGCTCAGACATTCGCGTTTCAGTTTCCGACGCATTGTCGCAAGCTGGTGTTGGCGTCGACCTCTCCCGGCGCTCTGATGGTTCCCGGCAGACTGAGCGTGCTTGCGAAGCTCGTGAGCCCACGGCGATACGTCGATCCCGACTTTCTGCATGCCTTCGGCGGAGAGATCTATGGCGGCGCCTTTCGATCCGATCCGGACCTCCTCCGCCGGCACGCCCAAGCCCTGTGGGCGCCGAGCAACCGCGGCTACCTCTATCAACTGATCGCGGCCGCCGGATGGACCAGCCTTCCGTGGCTGCGGCTGCTGACGCAGCCCACGCTTGTCATGCACGGCTTGGACGATCCGATCGTGCCCCTCATCAACGCCAGGATCCTGTCGGCGCTCATTCGGCGCGCCGAGCTGCACGTGGTCGACGACGGCCACATGTTTCTGGTGTCGAAGGCGCAAGACGTCGCGCCGGTCGTTCACCGGTTTCTGGACGAGGACCAACAGGTTCATCAGCGCACGTGAGGAGCAGCGAATGAGCACGTATAGCGCTCCCGTCAGGGACATGCAGTTTGCAATCGAGGAACTCGCCGATCTCAAGACCGTCGCGAGCTTCTCCGGGTACGAGGACGCAACGCCGGACCTGGTCAATTCCGTGCTCGAGGAGGCGGCGAAATTCGCGGGCGGCGTCTGGGCGCCGCTCGATCGCGTGGGCGACGTCGAAGGGGCGAGATGGAACGACGGGCAGGTGTGATGCCCGATGGCTTCCACGCCGCCTATCGGCAATTCGTCGAAGCCGGGTGGAACGGTTTGCGCTTCGGCGCGGAATACGGCGGCCAGGGCCTGCCCAAGCTCGTCGACGCCGCCGTCATGGAGATGTGGAACGGCGCCAATTTGGGTTTCTCCCTGGTGTCGCTGCTGACCCAAGGGGCGATAGAGGCGATCCTTCTGCGCGGAACCGAGGAGCAGAAGCAAAAGTATCTGCCGCGGCTTGTCATCGGCGAATGGACCGGGACCATGACCAGGCGGGGTCGGATTTGGCGCTGCTGCGCGCCAGCGCTGTCCCCGAGGGCGATCACTATCGCATTCGCGGGCAGAAGATCTTCATCAGCTTCGGCGAACACGATCTCACCGACAACATCATCCATCTGGTGCTCGCGCGCACGCCGAACGCGCCGGCAGGCGTGAAGGGCATATCGCTTTTCTTGGTGCCGAAATTTCTCGTCGACGACGACGGCGGCCTGGGCGAGCGCAACGACGTGAGCTGCGTGTCCATCGAGCACAAGCTCGGCATCCACGCGAGTCCCACGGCCACGCTGGCGTTCGGCGACAAGGGCGGCGCCATCGGCTATCTGCTCGGGGAGGAAAACCGCGGCCTCGAATCCATGTTCATCATGATGAACGAGGCGCGCTTCGCCGTGGGGATGCAGGGTGTGGCGATTGCCGAGCGCGCCTATCAGCGCGCGCTCGCCTGGGCCAAAGAGCGCCTCCAAGGCAAGGACGCGGCCAACGGCGGACACGTCGTTCCGATCATCCGTCATCCCGACGTCCGGCGCATGCTGATGTCGATGAAATCGCGCACCGAAGCGATGCGCGCACTCGCCTACGTGGTGGCCGGCTTGCTCGACACGGCGCGCCGGCATCCCGACGCGCTCGCGCGCGCCCGCGCGCAGGCGCTCGCGGAGCTGCTGATCCCCGTGGTCAAGGGCTGGAGCACGGAATCGGCCATCGACATCGCGTCCATCGGCCTGCAGATTCACGGCGGAATGGGATATGTCGAGGAGACCGGCGCCGCCCAGCACCTGCGCGATGCCCGCATCACCACGATCTACGAAGGCACCACCGGCATCCAGGCGATCGACCTCGTCGGTCGAAAAATTCTGCGCGATGACGGCCAGGCCGCGCGAACCCTGATCGCCGACATCGAGGGCGTTGCAGACGGCTTGGATCACGCGCCCGGAGATGACCTCGCGGCTATAAAGACGCGGCTGCGCGGTGGCGTTGCGGCGTTGTCCGCGGCGGTCGACTGGATTCGGACGGCCGGCCGGAATGACATCAACGCCGTGCTCTGCGGGGCGACGCCGTTTCTTCAACTCTTGGGGAGTGTCGGGCGGATGGCAAATGGCGCGTGCCGCGCTCATCGCCCACAACAAACTCGCCGCCGGCGAAAACGACCCCTCGTTCTATCGCGCCAAGATCGCGACCGCACGGTTCTTTGCCGACCATGTGCTGTGCCAGGCGGCCGCATTATCCGACACGACGATGCACGGAGGCGCGGGCGTCATGGCACTGTCGGAAGAGCAATTCTAGCGCGCGCTCCAATCGCCTCGCGTGGGAGGTCTGTCGATTGGCACGATCAGCGCCTCCTTGCACGTGACGCGACGACCGACGCCATGTCGTCAGCTAAACATCGCCGCCGACAAGCCGATATGAGCGGTCCCCTCACTCGAGCTTCACGCCCGTCGCGAGCACGACCGGCCCCCATTTGGCCTGCTCCGTCTGCACGAAGGCCGCGAACTCATCAGGCGTGGTCGGCGCAGGCGCGGCATTCTGGCTGTCGAACTGCTTTTTCAGCTCGGCGGATGTGAGCACGGCGATGCTGGCCCTGCGCACCGTGTCGAGGATGTCCGGCGGCGTCCGCGCGGGCGCCACCAGGCCGTACCAATTGTCCGAATTGACGGCGGCATAGCCGAGTTCGGCGGTCGCCGGAACCTCGGGCAATGCCGGGATGCGCGCGGTCGACGTCACCGCCAGCGCCTTGATCGCGCCGGACCTGATATGCGGCAGCAGGAACGGAACGTCGGCCACGATCAGCTGGATGTGTCCGCCCAGCATGTCGCCCACCGCCGGGCCCACGCCACGATAGGGAACGTGCACGAGATCGATGCCGGTCTCGCGCTTGAGCAATTCGACCGCCAGATGGGTGATCGAGCCCGCTCCGGCCGAGCCGAAATTGATCTTGCCCGGGTGGGCGCGGGCATAGGCGACGAAATCGTCGAGCGTATCGACGCCGAGCGCGGGGTGGACGATCAAGACCTCCGGCACCCGCACCGCGAGCGTGAGCAGCGCAAGATCTTTCCGCCAGTCGAACGGCATCTTGCTCACCATGAAGGGGATGGCCGACAACGCCGCCGCGCCGGCGAGACAGATGGTGTAGCCGTCGGGCGCGCTCTTGGCGAGCGCGTCGACCCCGGTCAGGCCGCCGGCGCCGGCGCGGACCTCGACCACCACCTGCTGGCCGAGCTCGGTGCTGAGCCCATTTGCCAAGGCGCGGCCGAACAAATCGGCGGCGCCGCCGGCGGCGAACGGCACGATCAGCCTGATCGGCCGGTTCGGAAAGGCTTGCGCCCGCGCCGCCGCCGGCCACAGCGCCGCGACGGCGAGGGCGGATATGAGCGCGCGTCGAGAAGTGCCCATGGTTCGAGCCATCTCGTGCATTGCGCGATCTTGACCCAGCTCACGGCAAAAACAAACTCGATTTTTGCCGCGAGGGCGGCACGTCAGCCGTTGGGTCGACGGCCATGACGCCGCTGGCGGCCGAAGGAGCGTCGAAAGACGATACTTGAAATCGAGGTTTAGAAACTCAGCGCCGAACGAACCGCGATCACCCACGCATTCGGCCGCAAGCTTCCATCGCTATTGAGAACGCCACCGCCCGGACGGATGATGTATTGCACCTCCGGCTGCAGCATCCACCACGGCGCCAACTGGGCCTGGTAGATCATCTCGACCATGGCTTCCCCGCTCCGAACCGGGAAGAAAAAGTTTCCGAAAAATCCGGTGTCGGCATCGAGCCCGCGCGCATTGTCCCCGACGCGGGCATAGGCGGCGGCAACGCCGACCTTGTCGTTCGGGCGCAAGGGTATGAGGCCTTTGTAAACGAGGCCGCCGTCGGCATAGAAGTTGATCAGATTGCGATCGTTCGGAACGCCGCCCGCGCGGACGAATCCCGACAGGCCTTGGTCGTCGCTGCCGGCGACGCGATAGAGCATCTGATCGATGACACCGTAGACGCCGGAATCGCCGGTGTGATCGAGCGGAATGCCGGTCGACTGCGGGTCCGCGAGCGAGAGGCCGGTATTGTCGAAGCGCTGATCGCCGAAGCGCGAGCTGGTGTGGTACCAGGCTCCGATCCGGTAAGCGCCAGGAAGCCCTTTGGCGTCCTTGCCCTGGTTGGGCAGATAGCTCGCCTCCGCGATGAAGAAGGCGCCGCCGCGAAAGCTGGCAACGGTGCCGGTCGGAAGCGGCGCCGGTTGATTGGAGCCGTTTCCTCCGCTGGGATCGCCGCTGAACACGGCCGCTTGAAATGCCCACTCGTCGGCGGGCTTGATCCGAACGCGAACCCCCGGGGCGGGCAGCGGGTAGGCCGGTCCTCCGGCCGGAAGATTGGCGGCGAGAAACGTGGGCCAGCTGATGGCGTTGTTGATGAAGTTCGCAGCCGTCTGGCTCTGGAGAAACTGGCTGTCCGCCGACATGAGGCCGGCGCGAACGGACAAGCGGTCATTGAAGGCGTTCTGCTCGTACCAGAAGGAATAGAGCCGAGCGACCGGTCCAGCTTCGAGATTCGAAACGGCGAGGATATTGTTGAGATATGTCGGACTGAAAAAAGGCCCGTGGGTGATGAGGCCATGGGTGTGAAATTTGCCTCCCTCCCATCCCGCGAGCTTGTTCAGGTCGAGGTCGAGCTGCGGCTGGAAAACTCCGATCGCGACGGCGCCCGGTCCGATCCCGCCGCGGACATTGGCCAGAAAATCGTTGGTATAGTTGAAGGTGAAGGTGACGCCGTTGCGCTCGAGATCGGAGCGAAGTCCACCCCAATCGCCGGTCAAGGTGGTGGGCGCCGACGCTGGCTGAGGTTCCGACCGGTGAGACTGCGCTAA
>Ga0137365_10001419_pt1 | contig 18583 bp, 15 predicted proteins | sample SagtaG_9_FD_104799 | JGI IMG/M metagenome (GOLD analysis project Ga0137365, IMG submission 104799) | Vadose zone soil microbial communities from Sagehorn Ranch, Mendocino, California, USA - Sage1_L_40_16 metaG | ecosystem: Environmental > Terrestrial > Soil > Vadose zone | place: USA...
GGCAACTCCTATCCGCAGACCGTCACCGGCCTCTACAAGACGCCCAACCTTCATTTGCGGGTGCGGGGTGTCTATACCAACACCGTGCCGGTCGACGCCTACCGCGGCTCGGGACGGCCCGAGGCGACGTGGATCAACGAGCGCCTCATCGAGCTTGGCGCGCGCGAGCTCGGTATCGATGTGGTCGAGATGCGGCAGCGCAATCTCATCACGCGGGCCGAATTTCCTTATTCTGCGCCGGGGGGACGCGTCTACGACTCCGGCGATCCGCCGGCGCTGCTGCAGCGGCTGTTGACGCTGGCCGACTATCCCGCGCTCCGGCGCGAACAGGCGAGGCTGCGCGCGAACGGAGTTTTGATGGGTATCGGGCTTGCCGCCTTCGTCGACAAGGCCGGCACCGGGCCGAGCAGCAATCTCGCGCAACGCGGCGGCCTGCATGGCGGCTGGGAAAGCGCCCTCGTGCGCGTGCACAGCGACGGCAAGGTGACCGTGGTCGCGGGGACGCATTCGCACGGGCAAGGGCACGAGATCACATTCTGTCAAATCGCGGCCGATCGGCTCGGGCTCCCGATCGACGATATCCGCCTGCTCGAGGGCGATACGGATCAAATCGCCTTCGGCAACGGGACCTGGGGGGCGCGCTCGGCGTCGGTGGCGGGAACGGCGATTTACCGCGCCTGCGACCAGGTCCTCGACAAGGCGCTGCGCATCGCCGCGCATGCGCTCGAATGTGAGCAGGGCGACATCGACTATGGCGGCGGCATGTTCAAAGTGCGCGGCACCGACCGCTCGATCGGCTTCGCCGACGTCGCCCATATCGCCTACCATGGGGTGGGGTTGCCGCCGGACTGCTCGCCGGGTCTCGAAGTCGCCGAATTCTACGATCCGCCCGATACCAACGATCCGCAAGCCATGCATCTCGCCGTCGTCATCGTCGATCCAGAGACCGGCTTGGTCGAGCTGCGCGGCCTTTATGCCGCCGACGATTGCGGCGTCGTCATCAATCCGATGATCGTCGAGGGACAGGTGCACGGCGGCTTGGCGCAGGGCATCGGCCAAGCGCTTGCGGAACATATCGTCTACGACCGCGTCTCCGGGCAGCTCTTGACCGCGAGCTTTCTCGATTACGGCGTGCCGCGGGCGGCCGATGTTCCCTCCTTTGGCACCACCTTCCTTGCGAGCGCCGCGCCGAGCAATCCACTCGGCGTGAAGGGGGCAAGCGAGAGCGGAACGATCGGCGCGCCCGCCGCAATCGGCAATGCGGTCATCGATGCCCTGTGGCATCTTGGCGTACGCGATATCACCTTGCCGATAAGGTCTGAAACGGTCTGGCGCGCACTGTGCGACGCGCGCCGCACGCGGCGATCCGGGGAGGGGCAGGCGAGCCATGAACGACAAGCCGTCTGACATAGGCAAGCGCATCGCGGACGAGCTCGCCGCGTGCGGAGTGAGGCTCGTTGCGTCGCTTCCCGACAACTGGTTGACCGGCGTCATCGACGCCGTCGACCGGGACGACCGGTTCGTGCACATCCCGGTCAACAGGGAGGAATCCGCGATTGGGCTTTGCTCCGGCGCCTATATGGGCGCCATGGGGTGCGCGGCGCTGATGGGCGCGTCGGGCTTCATGACGGTGATCTACGCCATCACCAAGATCAACTACACCTACGAGATCCCGCTGTTTTTGATGCTGACCTTGCGCGGCGGCGTCGGCGATCATCACAAGCACCACGCCTCGAACAGCCTTTATCTTCGCCCGGTGCTCGATGCCATCAACATGCCCTATCAGATCATCGACGCGCCCGGCGAGATCTCCGCGATCTCCCGCTGCTATCGCCACACGCGCACGTTCTCGCGGCCGATGGCCGTCGTGTTCACGCGCGACCTGTTACGGGACGGCCGGTCATGAACTACCTCGACTGTTTTCGCGCACTCGCGCGCCGCCGCACCGATCAGCTTGTCGTGACCTCGGCGGGCAATTCCAGCCAAGCCTGGTGGGCGGCCACCCGCGATAGCGAGGCGAGCTTTTATCTCGATGCCTCGATGAGCCTCTCGACCATGTTCGCATCCGGGCTCGCGCTCGCGCGACCGGAGCTCAAAATCTGGGCCTTCATGGGCGACGGCGCGTTTTGCATGAACCCGGGCATGCTGATGGTCGAGCGGCAGATGAACCTGCCGAATTTGACCCACTTCCTGGTCTCAAACCGGGTCTATGGCGCGACCTCCAATGCGGTGCTGCCGAATGTCGGCAGCAACGATTATGCGGCAATCGCGCATGCCATGGGCCTCGAGCGTGTGTTCGAGTTCCGCACGCTGGAAGCACTCGAACGCGACTTCGCGACGGTGATGGCCGCGAACGTGGCCGGCCACACCTTCGTGGTGCTCGAAGTGGAGCCGTTCTCGGATGCGGAGCAGAAGCTCGAGCAACCGCCCTTCGACGGACCGGAACTCAAATATCGCTTCGGACGCCATATCGAAGCGCGAACCGATTGCGATATTTTCGGATATCGGCTGTGATTTGATCTCAAGCTTGCGTTGATGCGATTGGCAGTACCGAAACATCCTCATCGAAATCAAAGCCGGCGCGCATGGTGCGACGGTGCAAATTATTCGCCCGGCGCTCTGACGCCCGGTCTCGCCACGGAGGAGCAAGCGCATGCCCAAGCAGCAGATCACGTCGGCAAAAATCCGCCAGCCGTCCGGCCATTTTTCCCATGCGACCATGGTCGCGGCGCGCGGCCGCATCGTCTTCATTTCCGGCATGACCGCGCGGCGTTCGGACGGCACGATCGCGGGCATCGGCGACATCGAAGCGCAGACCCGGCAGGTCTGCGAAAACTTGAAGGCCGCGGTCGAGGAGGCCGGCGGCAGCATGGACGACATCTGCCGGGTCGACGTCTACGTCCGCAACATGGAGCATTTCGAGCAGATCCACAAAGTGCGACGCGAATATTTTCGCCCGCCCGCGCCAGCCTCTACCATGGTCGAGGTCTGCAAGATGACCTCGCCCGACTATCTCATCGAGATCAACGCCATCGCCGTCATCGCCGAGTGATACGTCCGCGATGCGGCAAGGGCTGGGCCATCACAGCTTGTGCGGCGACCCGCGATAGCCCTCGACGTCGACGTATTTGTAGAATTCACGCGCCTCTGCGAGGCATTGCTCGTTGGTCAAGACATTATTCTCGTCCGGAAATCGGCTGTTGGGAAACTTGAGTGGCGCGTCGAGCTTGTTGCCGCCCCGTTCGAAAATCGTGCGGGCGCTATCAGTGCACAGAAACGAGGTGATAGAGGGGTCATAATCGACGAAGGTCTTATCCGATGAGACGAAAAACGCCTTAGACGAATCCTTGCGCGCCTCCGCCGCCTTGAGGTCGCTAGCGAAGTCCAGATTGGCTTTGTTCAGCGCGTTGAATTCGTCGAGGTCGATCATGGATGCTGGGATGGGAACCGCGGCTCCGGGCCGGTCTGAAATCACGTTCCCCAGCGAGTCTTTGGCGGTGGGAATCCGATTGGCCAGATTGTACATGATGTTGCCGACCTTGTAGGCCGTAAAATCGTTTTGCAGATAGACGACCTGCTTGACTCCCGCGAGCGACATCACGCCCGAGCACTGAGCGCAGGATTCCAGCGATGTGTAAAGCGTGACTTTGGTGAGCGACGCCGCGCGCGGCTTCCCCGGGACCCGTCCGGTTTTCCAGCTGTCGAAGATGTCGGTGAGGCTGAACAACCTTCTAACCATACGCGATTCGGCGTGCTCGGCGGAGCTTCGGAAGAAGTCGTTGTGATTGAAATCGAAGTCGATGACTTCGCCGTTGCCATCGACTGCGATGCAGGCGATGTTGTGGCCAAGATAGCGATCCCAGTTGACACGCGAAACGGCCGGATCTGGGTCCGTAATCATGTCGCCACGATAGCGTTGCGTTGGCTGGGGAGGTCCGTTCGATTGAATCGGTTCGACCTGTGCGGTGCGCAACGGATACGATCCGAACGGACCGCGTTTATTGCCGTTCCAGAAGCGGGTGATCAGCTTCATCAGAAGATGGCAGTAAATCCTATGTCGTTCCTTCACTGCTTCCTGTTGTAGTTCGCGAGCATCCTTGTCAAAATTTATCTTGTTTAGTTCCACCACCTCATTCAGTCGTTTGTCCCAATATTCGATCAACGGCTTCTGAGCGTCGAAGCCCTCAGGTAGCTTCGTTTGCGCCAGGGCCGTCGTTGCACCTGCGGTCGCGGCGCCCGCGATACTCGCCGTTGTCACGATGAAGTCGCGTCGGTTGACCTTGTCTTGATCGCTCATTGGTGCACCGATCCTCTGATCGAGGAGGAATGGCGAATAGCTGGAATGCTATCCGTGCGGGGTTCCCGCATGATCGGACATTTAGAACTATACAATGTATGCTTGCGCGATCAATTAAAGTTTGGTCAAACAGGATTGATTTCCTTTCACGTTTGGCTGGGAGGAATCCTAAGCCCTTAGGCCAACGGCTGATGGTCTGCCGATGATCGGGCAGGTCCGGGCCCAAGCCATCGTCGACCACCGCAAGCTGCACGGTCCGTTTACGGCGGTCGAGAAATTGCTGGAGGTGAAGGGCATCGGACCGGCAACTCTGACCGGAATCCGCAATCGTGTGGAGGCGGGGACTGAGTGCATGCGACTGAAGCGCACGTCTCGTTGCGCATGTGAGACAGCTCACACTCTGGGAGCCTCAATGGCTTGTAAGGGTGGGCGTCAAAACGCTAGCGTACGCGCCTGCTGGACGCTGATCGGCCACCATCGCAGGACGATGGCTCTCATGCCGCAATCGTCGCCACATCGGAAATGCAGGAGGGAGAACGGTCATGCGCAATAGCCGCTCGCTTGCCGTCGCAGCCATCGGTGTCCTCGGAGTTTCGGTTTTGATCGGCTGGCCGATGTCGTCGCTAGGTCAGGCGCCGCGAAATTCTCCACCCGCTCCGGCACGCGATATCAATCCCCCAGTAACAAATTGCAATACCACACCGGATACTATCCCGGATCCGGCACAGCCGGGTAAACGCACTGCCAAGCCGATTACAGCCGAGCTGCTGACGTCTGGGCAGCCGTGTCAGCAGGTCGTGAACACCGAGGGTCTGCTCGACGGCAACCCTTTGGGTAATCTCCAACGCGGCTTTGACTTCTATTCATGGCTTACCTTCATCGCCATGAATTCTCCCACCGATGGCAAAACGATCGGCCAGGGCCCGCGCCCCGGCGGCGACGCCTTCACCAAGTGGGAAGACTTGGCGAACTTTCGGCCGCTCGGGGACGTCATGCTGGCCAAGGGCGCCAAGCCGACCTGGGGCACGCGCATCGTCCCGCCGCAGTGCAAGAGCTTGGACGGCAAGAGCTTGGACGGCCGGAACAAGATCATCTTCCATCTCGGGGAGGAGGCGTTCAACCAGCCGTTCAAGACCGGTCCGTTGATCGATCAGGACGGCAACTTTGCGCTGTTCGACATCCTGATGAATCGGCCGATGTACGATTTCATCGTCGAGAACGGGTTGTACAGCAAACAGGGCCAGGAAAAGTTCAAAGGCCCGATCCGTTTTCCACCGGGAAACAATCCGGTCACAGGGGACAAACCTGAACCGGGACGGATGGGCGCGATCATGCTCAAGGTCTCGTACCGAATCCTCGATCCGGAAAAGAACAAGGACCTAATCGACAAATTCCACACCTCCGACGCCTTGATCTATTTCCCGGGCCCGCCCGCGACCAAGACCGGTCCGGCCTGCGTCGAGAAAAAACTCGGGCTGGTGGGCTTCCACGTCGGTCACAAAACCCGTTTCGCCCCGCAATGGGTGTGGACCTCCTTCGAGCACGTCAGCAATGTACCGGACGAGGCGCCGGACGGCAGCGTCGAGAAGAAGTTGGATCGGTACAATTTCTTCAACGCCAAATGCACAAACGACTGTCCGGCCGTCAACGACACGCCGCCGCAGCCGTGGGACCCCGACACGTCGCTGAAGTTCAAAGGTCCCTATCGAAGCCAGGTGGTCCGGACGAGAATGCTGCCGGGCCCGGTCATCGACGAAGTGGCGAAACTCAACGAGGCGTTCCGGGGCCTCCTCAAAGGCACGGTATGGGAAAACTACGTGCTGCTCACGACTCAATGGCCCAGCAATCGTGCCTGCGTACAGGAAGTACAGAAGCTGGAAAATGAGGGAAAGGACCTGATGACTGTGGTCGATCCGACATGCGCGCCAGCCCCGACCTATCTAGCGAACACGACGCTCGAAACCTACAGTCAGGGCCGCATCCCGCTGGCGTCGTCGAGCTGCATGGCGTGTCACGGGAATGCGACGACCCAGCACGTGCCGGCGACCGCGTCGGATTTCACCTTTATCTTGGAAAAGGCGCAGAGCGCCAGACGATGAGCGCTGCAGCGTCGCTGGCGCCGTTCGGCCCGAGAGCACGACCAGGAGGAATTCATGACCGGTTTCACGCGCCGCAAAATGCTCACCGTCGCCGCCGCGACCGCGGTAGGCGCCGTGGGCTCGACGAACCTCACTACGCAGACCGCCGCGCAGACCACCGCCGCCGATGATGCGGACCGGGCGTTGTTCATTGCCTTGTCGGCCGCTTTGACGGGCATCGACAAAGAAAGACTCTCGCCTGCCGTCGATCCCGTCCAGATCAACAGGCGATATTTTGCTCAGGCAAAAACCGATCCGGCGTTCGACGGCCTGATGCAAATCATCCGCGCCGATCCGTCGAACCCGGCCGCCGCAGCCGAGAAGGTGTTTAACAACCCTGACTCGGGCATTAGGTACCTCGGACGCAGCATCATTTTGATGTGGTATCTTGGCGCCTGGTACCCTCCCACGGCGCTCGAGAATTTCAAGTCGCCGCCGTACTCGCCTGAGAAGGTCATTTCACCTGCGGCCTATACCCAGGGCTGGGCCTGGCGCGTCGCCCAGACTCATCCGATGGGCTACAGCGAACTGCTGTTCGGATACTGGTCGAAAGAGCCGCCGGCGCTTGACGCTTTCATAAGAAAATAAGGAGCCATGATATGTGCGCCGAAAGAATTTCAAACCCGGACGTGCTGATCGTTGGTTCAGGCATCGCCGGCGTCCTGATCGCGCGGCAATTGGGACACGCAGGCAAGAAAGTGCTGATTCTGGAAGCCGGCGAGGCTTTGCCGCCTGACATCAACGGTTACATGAACACCTTTTTGATGGCGACCGCCAAGGTGCCGGAGAGCCCTTATCCGCCCGCGCTGTTCGGCGCCAAGGGTCTGACCGACCCCGGCATAGTGAATGCCGGCAGGCCGACGGTGCTGAGCCTAGCCCCCAAGGGCAAATCCGGCGACTGGCAGGATCCGAAACAGGCCTATCTCATCCAGAAGGGTCCGCTGGCGTTCGGCAGCACCTACGAACGCATCAACGGCGGCACGGTGCGGCATTGGCTCGGCACCAGCCTGCGTTTCGTACCGAGCGATTTTGAGATGAAGTCCCGGTTCAATCGTTTCGTCGACTGGCCGATCAAATACAGACACCTGGAGCGCTGGTACGGTGACGCCGAGAAGGATATCGGCGTGGCGGCCGACGTCGCGGACCAGAACTATCTGAACATTAACTTCTCATCCAATTACCCGATGCCGAAGATTCCCTTGTCGCTTGTCGACATGGCAGTCGCAAAGGCGATGCCGAATTTGAAGGTGGCAGACATCGGCCTGGACGGCCTCAAATGGAAGGTCTCGAGCACGCCGGCCGCCCGCAACTCGCAGCCCTATCAGGCTCGCCGCGTCTGCGCCGGCAACACCAACTGCATCCCCATCTGCCCGATCCAGGCCAAATACGATCCCAGCGTCACCCTGGCTGAGGCGCTGCGGACCGGGAACGTCGACGTGAGCTATAAGACCGTCGCGTCGAAGGTCCATGTCGACGGCAACGGCCGCGTTAGCGGAATCGACTTTATTCGTTACGATAAGGAGAATGGAGAGCCGGTCGAGCGCGGCCGCTTGACGGCCAAACTATACATCCTGGCGGGCAATAGCATTGAAACGCCGCGCCTGCTGTTGATGTCCAAGAGCGAGCAGACCCCGTACGGGGTGGCGAACCGCCGCGACGGCAAGGGGTCTGTCGGCAAGTACCTGATGGACCATCCACTCTATCTCGCCTGGGCGCTGACGCCCAAGCCGGTCTGGGGCTATCGCGGACCGCTCTCGACCGCCGGCATCGAGGTTTGTCGCGACGGCGGATTCCGCCGCGAGCGCGGCGCGTTCCGGATCGAAATCGGCAACGAGGGTTGGAATTTTCCGATCGGGGACCCCGACACCACGACCGTCGATTTCGTCAACGGACTGAACGGCAGCGGGCTCAACAAGGACAGTAAGCCGCTGTTCGGCAACGCTCTCACCATCGCGCTGAACGACAAGCTGACTCGCCAGTTCCGACTCGGCTTTCTGGTCGAGCAGTCCCCTGACGATACCAATACGGTGACGCTGTCCGACCAGTTCACGGATCACCTCGGCCTGCCGCGACCGCAAATCACCTATGATCTCTCCGAATACACCAAGCGGGGCATGGCGGCGGCGAAAACGACGGCCACCGCCATTTTCAAGAGCATGGACGCCGAGCAGTTCACGTCGGAACCCAAGGCCGACGACGACGATCCGACCACGTTCGAATGGCCGCCGGGCCAAAAGACCCGCATAAAATATTTCGGCGCCGGGCACATCGCCGGAACCCATCGCATGGGCGCACGTGGCGAAAATTCCGTGGTCGATTCGTACCAGCGCTCGCACGACCACGAGAATCTCTACCTGGTCGGCAGCGGCTCGTTCCCGACCATCGCGACTGCCAATCCGACGCTCACTCTTGCGGCGTTGTGTTTGCGGACCGCGGATCACATCATCAGCAAAGACTTCAAATGAGCGCCCGACGAACTCGGCTCGCGATATCGCCGGGCAGGGCGCAAAAAGCATTCCCTGTGCAGACCACCGATAGAGGTGCGACATGTCAGACTGTCTAAACCGCATCGGTGATCGCGGTGATGCTGGGCGCTTTTCCGGCCTTTGTTCGGACCGGCAAGGAGGAGCGACATGATCTTTCGCAAAGCGCCTCACCGCTGCGGCAATGAGGTTCGGCACCAGATCGGCCTCCGCCGTTGCGTCGGCGCGCTCGCGGTCATGCTGATGGCGGCGCTGATGCCAGCCATCGTTTCCGCGGCTGAATGTCCAGCGCGCCGCGAGCCCAACATTCCGCCACCAGATAGCATTGCGACACGCGACACGCCGATAGCCAAGGGATTCAACATCGACACCTACAAGCGCCAGCTAACCAAATATCAAGACAGCGGCAACTACAATGCTGATATCGCCGCGGTGATCGTCGACGCGACCCGCTACGTCGAAGGCCGCGTCGAGCAGGTCAGATGGCCGGCCGTCGTGCTCGACATCGACGAAACCTCACTCTCCAATTGGGATAACCTCAAGGCCGACGACTTCGGCTTCATTGAGGACGGCCCCTGCTCGCTGCAGGCTAAAATGGCGTGCGGCTTCAACGAGTGGATTAATAAGGCGATCGCACCGCCCATCGAGCCAACGCTGAAATTTTTCCAGTTCGTCCGCGACAGAAACGTCGCGGTGTTCTTTATCACCGGTCGCCGCGAAAAGCAGCGTAGGGCGACGCTGTGGAATCTCGACCGCGCCGGATTCACGAGCTGGGCGGGGGTCGCGACCCGGCCCGACGATCAGCATGGCTCGATCGTACCCTTCAAAAGCGGGGAACGCGACAAGGTCGCGGAAAAGTACACCATCCTTGCCAATATCGGCGACCAGGACAGCGATCTGGAAGATCTAAAAGGCAAATCCGCCGAGTGCTCGTTTAAGCTGCCCAATCCCTACTATTTCATTCCTTGAGGCGAGCGTTTCCGGGACGCTCAAGGCGGCCCTTTGCCGACCCGCGATCGGCCACCACGCCCAGCGTGGCGACATCGCTCGATTTCAATTCGGAGCAAAGCACTCGGCCATGCAACCGAGACGTTTCCCGAAGTCGCTTTTGAGCCACGCTCTGCGAATTCGTCGCCTCTCCGCATCCGGCTCACTCACCCGCGAGCTGAGTGCGCGCTCTGAAGTCCGCCGTGCCCGCCGTATAGGCGCCCTTCACCCACGCGTCTCTGCTTCGCTTGAGGGTAAAGGCGTCTGCGACGCGATTGTCCGCGCTTTTCGATCGTTTCTTTCTCCCCGTTTTGGCCCGTCCGCCATGCGCCAAATTCCACAGCGCCCGCGCGCGATAGTGCCCGTAGAGGCGCATGAATTCCGCGAGATAGGTCCGCGCCAATTGCGGGTTGCCCTTGATCTCGAGCAGGTTCTCGTCGTTCTTGTGCGTCGAGTTGTTGCTCAAGTTCGCGGAACCCGTATAGATCGTGGGATCGTCGGTGTCGGCGTCGATGACGATGAACTTGTGATGGATGTGCACCGCCGGGGGGCCTCGCTTCTTTTGTCCCGACTTCGGCGGCGGCAGCGTGCTCTCGCTGCTCAGATCCACCGAGCTCAGCTCGGGCAGGAATTCGGCGGGCGTCGCGCCGGGACGGAAGAACGAGTACGCCAACACCTTCTTGTCTTTGCGCGAGCGGTTGAACAGCGTGACCTTGATTTGCGTGGCCGCGCTCGGCTGGCGCGGGGCCTCGCCCGAGTCGGAGCGATTGTTCTTCTTCGCGGTCGGGTCCGAGATGCTGTTGAGCAATCCGTAGAGGAGCTTCTTGCGATCGCCGGTCGCCAGCAGCGACGTGATGAGCTTCGGGTCGGTCGGATCGAACATGCAGAAAATCACCGAGCTCTTAGCGCCCTTCACGGACGCGATCACGGTGTCGATCGACACCCGCTTGTTCGTCGGCTCCGGTGAGAAGAACACCCGCACCGTTGTCTTTCCGATTTTGATCGGGCGAGACCAGCCCGCCTCTTTGGCGGTTTCGCCGATGGTCGGATCGTCCGCGATCAACTGCTGTCGCTCGACGTACAATTTTGCGAGCTGGGGCGAATTGAAGATGTGAAGCAGGTTGGCCTGGCTGGTCAGGCCTTCGGGCGTGAAGTTCGCCGACCCCATCAGCACCCGCCCCCCTTTCACGTCCACCAGGAACTTGTCGTGCATGATGTTGGTCTTCGAACGAGGCTTGCCCTCGAAACGCGGCGACTTGAGCAGTTTGATCGCCGGTCGGTCGGTCGTGTCGTTGCTGCGGTCTTCGTAGACCAAGGACAAGTCTCCCTTGAAGCCCTTGAGCGCGGGCACGACCCAGCGCTTGTCGGTCAGATGGTAGATGGCGCCGTCGATCCCCTTGGCGCCCGACAAGATGCGCGCGAACGAATCCTCCAGGCCGTTGGCCAACCAGTCCATCACTTGCGGGATTTTCGATTGCGGATCGGGAAATTCCCGAGAGAAGGCCTGCGAACTGACGACGGCGCGGTTGAACCAGGTCGCGATACCGTCTTCCTCCACGCGCGGGAGCGTGACGGAAATCGTGGTTTCTGCGTCGTGCTGGAGCGCAAGATCCTTCGGGCCGCTGCCGCGGACCGGCGTGATCGTGTATTTGAAGGTCTTGCCGCGATCCGCGTCGTCGATGCCGGAATCCCACCAAAGAAATTTTTGCAACGGCGCCACGTTGCTTGGCAGAGGCTGCGAATTCGGTCCCGGAGGGTCGAAGCCGATCTTGTTGAGGAGATAGCCGTCCTTCTCGCCGGGACTGAATCCCGGGCTGCGAAGGATCGCGAATCCCAGGAAATCCGAAAATCGCTTGCCGGCGGGCCAATCCATCGCCAGCAACACAAGGGTAGGTGATGTGTAGGCCCGCGCCGCGACCGCCTGCGATTGGCCGCCGCCGGATGCGCGGGAGCCGCGCGGAGTTCGTGCCATGGCTCTTCTCTTGTAAAAGGAAAGTGTCGCCCTTGAACTCGAAAGTGTGATTGAAAAAGTCGGTAACTGCAAGTATCGGTAGGGCCGACCGGCGCAGTGAACGCGGAAAGGACAACATCACCTCATCCGCAGCCGTCATGCGTCGTCATGCGCAGGATGAGTTGAGCACAGACTTGAGCGCATCGTGGCGGGAGGGTCGCGTCCTCGGCTGCCCACTCGGATGGTTCAAAGCGAAGCAGCGACTTTGGTGAGCGAACGCGTTTCAGTTGGGCTTTGCACGCGGCATGAGCATCGCGAACGCCCGTTGCTGGTCGCAAGACTTCCTCTTCAGCGCAAGACTTTTGCGGCGGCCATATTGACCCAGTCGTGCAGGAAGATCTCTTCGAAATACTGTGCCGCCTCGGCATTGTAGATGATCAGCCCCGCATCGCGGTTATCGCCGGTACCCATAGCCGACCAATTTTGGCTGCTGACGACCACGATTTGGGAATCGACGACGATGCCTTTGTTGTGGACGTGTAAAGATTCAGTATGGGTCATCCGATGAACAGGGTTACGTGACTCGTGACGCCCCTATATCCGGACGACTTTGCGCTGGTTGCCAAGCTGATGCGACGATCTAGATAGACTGCAGGGTAGACTTGGCTGAATTTTCGATTCTTGGAATCGAAATGTGTTGGCTAACTTCGCTCCCGCCATTGTTTTCACTACACAATTCCTGCGACGCATTTGCGCTTGTTGACCTGCACGAGCATCCCTTGGTCCCCGGAGAGAATTCTATCTGACTCGCGCCATGGCCAAGGAACCAAGCCGGCGCATCTCCGTGTCCGCCTCCCGGTGACGCGGTCTCATTGCCAATGTTCCGGGGTTCACTTTTCATCACCATCGTGCTCCCGGTAAATTTCGAAGTTCTGTCCAATTCACGTGTGCACACCTTTGGTGAACCAATCTGCAAACTCGGCTGACCATACATAGGAGCCGGCCACTCTATTGATCTCACGACACAGGCGTCTCACGAGCGATATCCCATTGATTTGAGAATTGCCGTCGTAAAAAGATCAACTCAAGAATGAGCGCCTCCACGATGGTGTTATGGCCAAGGTGTTCGTGCCGCGTCACTGTTGCCATGATATCATCAGCCATTGCTTGTTCAGCCGGAGTGATACCACGCATTCGCTGGTGGACCGGCACAACGTTGTTGTCGTCGTCAGTCATAGGTCACGCTCCTGCCGCCCGCGCCCACGAGCGCGCGGTAAAGTATCTCTTTAAGTGGCTTCCTAATTTCCGCCGACGTGATGAAATTCGAGTCGTTCGCGCGCACCACAGGCTTCGCACCGGTACTTCGCTCGTAGGGTTGCTCATAGACCCGGTTGTATGCCTCTCACTTGCTGAGTGGGAGACCGTGTCCGGTCGGTTTGGGGGCTATCTCACCCGGCTCGGCAGTCTCCCCGTGACCGTGCGGGTCGTTCGAGGGCAGAAGCACAAATGCGTTCGACCTCACACTCGAACGCCTTCGCTTATGCTATCCAATGTAATACATCGAGGGAGGGATATTGACCGCTCGGATATTGACGGCGCAACCTATCCGCTCTATGTTACTATGCTGTAACCTAGGGGTGTTGCTTATGAAGTCGCTCGTGTGCGCTTCGCTGAGCATCACATTTGCCGTGTCAGCGGGGTCTGCCCTATGGCTGACATCAACGGCTGCAGTGGCAGGCTGCGGTGGCCGGTGCTGACAGACGAGTAACCTATTCGGGTATGAGGCGGTACGAACTCGCGCAGAGGGCGCGATGAGCGCTGTTTTTGAAACGTCGACGCTCACCGATGACGAGTGGCGTTTGGTCATTAAGACAATCAAAATTGGCGAGTGCGTTCCCTTTATAGGAGCGGGCGCCTCTATGGGGGTTAACGTTTCAGGTGTCCCCACTGGCAGCGAACTAGCGAGAAAAATTGCCGACGAGTGCAATTATCATGGTGCAGAGCGCGACGATTTTTTACGCGTCTGTCAATTTTGCGAGTTGACAGACGGGCCCCACTTACTTCGGAAGTGTATTGTAGAGAACCTCAACGAAGCCAGGTCAACGCCGAGCGCAGTGCATATGACACTGGCAGAACTCCCTGTTACACACGTGTTGACCACAAACTTCGATTCGTTGATGGAGCGCGCTTTCAAAACTGCACAAAAAAAGCCCAAGGTAGTAATTCATGATTTTCGTAGTAAGCGCGCCGTAAACGTGCCTCAGGGGAGCAAGGACGAGCCCGTCGTATTTAAGCTCCATGGCAGCGTAGATCAGCCATCCTCCATGGTATGTACCGAGGATGATGTTGTTCAATTTCTTGCGGGTCTCATTCACGAACAACCTCCACTGCCCGCCTCCATCAGGCAATTATTCGAGTCGCGTTCATTTTTGTTTATTGGATATGGCCTCCGAGATTGGAACATCCGCGTAATGATTCGGACTTTGCGCTGGAACAACCCGCAGCCAGATTGGATCAGGTCTTTTGCAATACAGCGACGCCCACCGGACAAAAGATTAGCCGTAGACTTCGACAATATGGTCATCTACTGGAATAGGAAAGAAGGGATACTTTGTTTTGATGCGGACGCTGGGACATTCTCAACGCAGCTCAAAGAAAAATTGACGTTGTACTCTTGAGAGCCATTCGAATGCCGAACCCTTACCGTGGCTCCGCTCCATATCAGGATAATCCAATCGATCAGGCACTCTTCTTTGGGCGAACGACCGAAGCCGATGATTTAACGTCACTAATTTTATCTTCAGCGCTCGTTACTTTATTTTCCCAATCAGGGCTAGGGAAGACGTCCCTAATTTGCGCGGCCGTTCTTCCGCGACTCCGCGAACGTGAGTGCTTTCCAGTGGTCGCGCGTCTGACTTGGACGCCGCCCCAGAGTACGTTGGGGCCAGTCAGTCCCGCCGAACTGTTATCAACCAATATTGCAGGTAATTTGATTGAGCAGGTTCGGGCTGCCTGTGCGGAGGCCGGATTCGGAACTACAGATGACGCGGATGTTTCGGAGCTTTGGAGGTTCTTTGCGACATTAAAATGCATAAGAAGCGGCCGTCGTTATCGACCAGTACTGATAATCGACCAATTTGAGGAACTTTTCACGCGCTTTACACCTTCAGCCCGTGAAAACTTCATCGATCAGTTCGCAGATTTTGTGGCAAATCGGGTGCCCGACACGACGCGGCAGAAGGCCGAGAGAGAGCTCAGTGACACCGAGCCTCGAACCAAGCAGGAGGAGGAGAAACTCGCACGACTAGCATATAGCAATACGGTACATGATACTAAAGTGCTTATTGCAATACGGGAGGACTATTTTCCACAACTTGAAGAGTTAAAGGAAAAACTCCCGAGCATCTTTCGAACAACGTATCGTCTGTTGCCGCTGACCGCAGAGCAGGCGCGGGCCGCAATTACACAGCCCGCAAGTCGAATAGCGCAATTCGGTGAGAAGGGATTCAAATTCCAAGAAGATGCTATCGAGGAGATATTGGAGTTTCTTAAGGTGCGCATTGTCGGCGGAAAGGCGGTGCTGGGTGACACCATTGAACCATTGCAGCTTCAAATGCTTTGCCAAGACATCGACGCGCGTCGCAGCGGGAAGACCTTGATCACGAAGAGCGATCTCGGCGGTGAGAAGGGAATGCGTCGGGTCATTAAGAAATACTACCGTCGAGTGCTTTCAAAGCTATCTCCAATACGGCTTGGGTGGAATGGGCGGCGATTTGCGCCCTTGCGAGGCAATTACCTCTTTGTGAATTTTCCACGCCAAGCTGCCCGCCAGTTATGCGAAATGGAGCTGATCACTTCGCAAGGACAGCGCAATAGTTTAGCGGGCGAGTTTATTTCTAGCCGTTTTGGAGTTGTTCGGCGAGACCTTCAAACCATGGTCAACCATTACCTACTGCGGGCCGATCCAAGACTCAGCACTTTCTTCTATGAGCTTTCGCATGACAGTCTGATTGGCGCCCTGCTCAAAATGCGTAAAACGCGACAGATTAAGAGGGTCGGCGCATCCCTTGTGCTTGCTTGCGTGTTGGCAATCACGCTTTGGACAGGGTTCCTAAACGCCTATAGTGCCAGATTCTTATTGGAGAATTATGTACAACTAGCAAGCTCCGACGGCATTTCGGCCCGGATCGGAGCTCCGATCGTCAGGTCCATCATTCCGGCAAATCTTCCTGACATTGATCTGTCGAGTAGCCATCTCCGGAATGTGAACTTAGATAATCTTTCGTTTGCTCATTTGGATATGACTGATGCCAACATATACGCTTCAACATTTGTTGGATCGACCGTATCAAAATTGTCATTGGAGAATTCGAAGCTCCAGTCGGTTGATTTCAGCGCCTCCGAGGTACTTGCAGCTTCATTTAAGCGGGCGCAGATCGAGGATAATGTTGAGGGAACGACGACTAAGTTCGTAAAGGCATTTCTGCCATCCGCCGGCTTTGAAAAAAGCCATATTCATGCGGCAGATTTTACAGGCGCCATGCTACTGAGATCGTCCTTTGCAGATGCAAAAGTTAATGAGCCAGTTCGGGGAGTAGTTAAGTTTACAGGGAGCTATCTGCAAGATATACGCTTCGATCGGGCGAGGTTGTCTTCGGTGGATTTCAGTGATGCCGATCTGTTCGGGGCGGTGTTTAACGATGCTAAGCTCAACGACGTCGATTTTTCGGGTGCCTATCTTTACAATGCGTCGTTTTCAGGAACGAGTTTTGGTATGATGGCCGACGGAACAGAAGATTTAACAAAGTTCAAAGGCTCTTCGTGGTGGTTAGCGAGGGGGTGGACGCCCGCTCAATTTGCAAAAATGATAGTCCAATTCCCGCGCAAAGAGTTTATTATCTCAAAGGGATTTGATCTCCACAAACAGGTCCGTTTGAGGTTAATCGACGGCAGCGAAGACGACCGAGAAAAAGCAGACTATAAAAATAGGTTTGCATGGTTCTTGGCAATCTGCGGTGAGGACCTAGAGACAGCCGAGAAGCACGTTCAGGATGCCATAGAGATCCGAAAACGCACTTAGACGAGCGAGCCAGTGCCAACGACGGCGAGCGGTCAAGAACGGCGATCGCCTTAGCAGCAGCATTGGATACGTGGGCCTATATCCTAATGCAAATGCACAAGCTGGACGAGGCCGAAATCCACTTGCGGGAAGCGATCAACCTTGGCGAATCCCACGGGCTGAATGGGGCTGCGGAATCGGAAACGTACTACAAATACTGGATCGTTCTTTCAACGCAAGGGAAAAAGGAGTCCGCTCTGGAAATGGATAAAAAAGTGCGATCGTCAGGATACACTCCAACTCACGAGCTGTTGTTGTTGCGAGGCCTTGAGTTGGGCACATCCCAAAATTAGATCTTTCACTTGAGAATCTCCGGCCTGGTGAGCGCCTCGACTTGGTCTTGGCGAGGCGGAGGGATCAAAGGACAACGGCGTCCCTGTCACCAATTGCGCTGTAAGGGTCTCACTTCGTTGTCACCGCACAGGGAAGACCGTTCACGCCGGCCGGATTCGGAAACAAGTTTCGCGACTGGTGCAACCAAGCCAATCTTCCCCACTGCTCGGCGCACGGCCTGCGCAAAGCTACTGCAGCTCGATTGGCGGAACGCGGCGCGACGGCTCATGAAATTTTGGCCATCACTGGAAGAAGTGGAACGGTACACCCGCGCGGCGAATAGAAGGTCCAACTTGCGCACTCCGCGATGTCGAAGCTCAAACGATGAACACAAGGTGTCCGCCCACCTGCTCGGTGGGACTTGTATGCCTCACACTTGCTAAGTGGGAGACCGTGTCCGGTCGGTTCGCGGGCTATCTCAAGGGCGGACCTCAAAATCGAGGCAATCAGTCTGCGGTGGAATCGTGGAGAGCGTGCCGCTGTGCCGCTTGGCCGCCGCGACCAGCTCGGGCCGGAGCTGGTCGTGGTAAGAATTCCAATTTCACCTCCGAAGGGCGATCGTTTGCTGCTGCTTCCCCTCATAGCGCTGTGGCATGGATGCGTCTCCGTGTAGCCCGCAGCTTTGATCGCTCTGCCGGTAGCAAAAAGCATGATGCAGCCTGAGTTGATAGCCCCTGAGGGCAGGAGGCCAGATTGCGCCGATAGTCGGACTGCTCTAACTTCAATAGCCGATACCTTCAGGCGAGAACATGGGCGGCACAATGCGGCCGCATTAGATTGCATAGGCACCTTCAGTCAAACCGAGCAGCGCAACCCAGTCAACTTGTAGACGAGGCGATTTGTAGACGAGGCGATGCGCGTCACTTGGATCCACTAGCGCGGACGGGTGGAATCGACATGGCTCGACCGACAGCGATGGGCGTGGGCAAAAAACGTGCGACGCGGGGCGCGGACATCCCTCGCCAACACCGCGCAGAAGGCGCCACCGCTGATCTGCAAGGGGCGGCAAGCCCGGAACTGCCGGCAGCTCGTCCAGCCGAAGCCGGCACCCGTAGCCCGTTCTCGTTGCGAGACGAGGCAGTCGAGCGCGCCTTGCGTACCGGCGAGCAGCTGGGCCTCTTGGAGGACCTGTTCGGCGCGCGGGAGCTGGAAGAGCTGCGCCGGCTGGCACGCGACGCCCAGAGTGCGGGGGTACGTGGCGGCGACCGCGTCCTCATCCTGCCGGGCATTATGGGCTCCAAGCTCGGCTACACGGGCCCGCTCTTGTTCGACGAC
>Ga0137365_10001422_pt1 | contig 18555 bp, 14 predicted proteins | sample SagtaG_9_FD_104799 | JGI IMG/M metagenome (GOLD analysis project Ga0137365, IMG submission 104799) | Vadose zone soil microbial communities from Sagehorn Ranch, Mendocino, California, USA - Sage1_L_40_16 metaG | ecosystem: Environmental > Terrestrial > Soil > Vadose zone | place: USA...
ATGAGACTGTCAGCGTAAGCGAGGGCCTTATCCAGTTCGCGCATGTCTCGCAAGATGCCGATGGCGCCGATGACTTTGCCGTCCGCATCGCGCAAGGCAGAAGCGTTCAGGCTTGTGGGAATGATCTCACCAGACGCACTGCGCGGATTGAGGCGTGCATTGCGCGTTGCACCCCGCTCGATAACCTCGCGCAGGGCAGCCGTAAACTCACGCGTTTCTTCAGGACTGATGAAGCGCGAGAGCGATTGCTCCAGCACCTCGTCAGTCCGAAAGCCCAGAAGCTCGTAGACGGCATCGTTAGCCGAGAGGATTTTGCCTTCCAGGTCAGAGACAAAGACCGGGTCAGGCGCATTCTTGATGATGATATCGGCGTCAAGTGAGCCATGCGCTTTGGTACTACGCGGATGTATGGGAGCCGATATCGTAGTGGTCGACACAGCGTTATCAGGCATGAGATAAACCTCCAACTCATGATGAAAGCTACGGCAGGACGTCTTCTTCCGTGAAACCAGGCTGAGCTTCTGGAAGTAGCTCTGCATCAAGGATGTAGACCATAATCACAGGCAGGTAAGTCTTCAAAAGCTCTAGAAGCCCTGGCATGAATATGCAAAAGAACAACTTGATACTTATGCAGCTTAACAAAATAATCCGGGCAGCCGTAGGGGCCGCTTGATCGGCCCTCGATGCACGTATCGCTATCCAGCTTATTTTGTTAAAAATCATAAGTATGGCCACACATATTCAGTTGTCAAAAGTGTACCAGACTGCTTTCGTGAAGGACAAGAAAAGGGGAGAATAGTCACGTTGAGCTTAATTTTTACTATGCGAGTAAAATGGCTAAACAAACAGTTTGCCTGCTACGCCATGCTCCAATTGTAGAAACAACAGAAATGGAGAGAAGGTAACGATTCAGTAGGGAGTCCCAAGGGGCCTGCAAGGCTCCTTGGCGGGGTGCGGGGCGTCCCCGCTTTCCTCGCCCACCCCGCTGCCGGAGGCGGCGCAAGAGAAAAGAGATCTGAATAGTTACGAGAGAAGGTCAAATAGTCGCTATCACACTTTCGGAGATCAGGATGAAAGTACTATAAGCTGTACCTATTTTGACATTCATCAAGCAGGCTGGTTATACTTATACTGCTGTTCAGTCCCAATGCTGCTCAGGCCCTAAGGATTGACGCGATTGATCAAAAAAATTAATTATAGAATGTCCCTTTGCCCTAACTGCCGCATACCGTTCACGCGCTAATCTAGCGATACTCGTTACACTTTCATTGCATTCAATCTGTCTTGAGTACTATCTCATGTCCCTAAGTGCAACAGCACATAAGCCTTCTGGTTTCCTTGTGCAGCACACAAACAACGTGAAGGAACGAATGCAATAGCACCGGATTGAACCTGCCGGTTTTTTCAAGGTCCGAAAGAAGAGTGCGACTTTACACTCGTTCTATTTCTTTATAGGGAGTACCATAACGTGGACATTCGCACAGTACATTTTTCACATCTCCTCGAGACCAGTGATCTGGACAACCTGAACTACTTTTTATCCCACACTGCTTTTGTCATTTCCCATAAAAGTGAAAGCATCGAAACACTTCTCGGCGTGCTCTGGTACCTTCCTGTGAATAGCCCTATCATTATTGTGACCAACTCCCCAGAAAGGAACAAAGAGGATATCGCGAGGGATCTACGAGCTCATCTGGTGCATCACAAGAAGATGTACCTGGTACACCAGAAGGATGAAACCATCGCTCGCTTGTTTAAGGAATGCGGCATCTACTCTATCCTCGGTAGTGATGGTAGGGTTGTTGATGGGAAAGGTGAAGGCATGTACATCGGAACGCTTTGTGCCTATCAGTTAGGCTATCCACAATGGATCATCTTTTACGATGCGGATAACTTCGTTCCCAGCGCTCTGTTGGAGTACACGTTGGCCATGAGCAGGCTATTTATGTCAGCTACATCAAAGGTACGCAGCAGTATATACAACATCCAGATTGTAGATGGACGAGCGGAGCGAGAAGCCTCTTCATGTTTGCACAATGTGCGCATTTGCTGGTCATCCAAACCAGAGTTGGGCAGTGAAACTCTAGATGCCAAGCGGCCTGGTCGTTGCACCAGAATCGTTTCCCCGCTATTTAGTGACCTATTGAAAGCGTGGTTTGGAATACGTAATCACGCTATCAGTTCATCCAATTCTGGGGAGCAGGGAATGACGATCAAGACGGCGCTAGCGTTACGTTTTTCTTCTGGATTCTCTATCGAGACCTTTCAGCTCCTCGACCTGCTCTTCAACGCTACTAAACGTAAGGACCAGGTGGGCAGTGTTGTAATAGAGGAATACCTGTCCCAAAGCCCGCACTTCCACGAGAAAAAAGGAGATGAGCACATCAAGAAGATGATCGCGGAGAGTTTGGGCAGCTTTTTTCTTTTTGAGAGAATTCTTCCCGGCGGCGTGAAGCGCCAGTTGCGGATGGTCTATAACGACCTGGGCCTTGAGCTTGTATATCCAGTAGTCTATCCCCCACTACAAGATTTGTCAATTGCGAGCAATAGTGCTTTTGCGGATCAATACAAACTGTTCGAGGATGTGGATCACCAGGTTATGTCGTTTGCTGATTAGCAGTGTCACAGCCCCGTCTCCCATGCTCAATTTTACAATAAATAAGCGAGGTAACGATTCAGCAAGGGGTTCCAAGGGGCCTTGCAGGCCCCTTGGCGGGGTGCGGGGTGTCCCCGCCTTTCTCCCTCCCCCTGCCGCTGGAGGCGGCGCAAGAGCAAGGAGACCTGAGGAGTCACTAAGCGAGATAAGATTGTTGTAAGGCTGTATAATGTAGTATAAGATGCACAGTCCAGGACTGGAGGCGGGGCGAGTCGAGGATGATCACAGGCATCCCACCAGAAAGGACACCCGGCTATAATGACGATGGCCATAATGATTGACATCTTCGCCAGTATCAACGAGATGGAAAAAAGAGCTGCCAAAAAATTAGCGTGCAAAATGAGCGATACTTGCACCATATCGCTGCTACCACAGCCACTGGAGCGGATACCTGGAGGACTTGAAAAAAATTACTGTGCAAAATGAGCGGTACTTGCACCATATTTTGCGAGACTCATTGGCTTAATGCGCCATAAAACTCTGCCAGAAGAGATGCATCCGTTCTCGCAATGCTCCATGTTCAGGTTTGCGCAAATAAGGATCGCTCTCCCAGAGCTTTTCCGCCAGCGAACGAGAAAGCTCAACCAGGCGAATGTCGTTCAGATCAGCAATACGCAGCTCTGGCATACCGCTTTGACGCACGCCAAAGAAGTCGCCGGGGCCACGCAGACTCAAATCTTCCTCCGCTAGGCGGAAGCCATCATCCGTCATCTGGAATACTTCCAGGCGCTCCTGGGCCTGAATACCCGCATCAGCGCTGAGCACGTAACAATACGATTGATGTATGCCGCGCCCGACGCGCCCACGAAACTGGTGGAGTTGTGACAGCCCAAAACGATCAGCATCCTCAATCACCATCACGGTTGCATTCGGCACGTCGATACCAACCTCAATCACCGAAGTCGCCACCAGGATATCCAGTTCACCGTCGCGGAAACGGCGCATCATCTGGTCCTTCTCAGCAGATTTCATCCCACCATGCAACAATCCCAGGCGTAAATTGGGAAAGACCTCTCTGCTTAACCTCTCATATTCAACCGTGGCAGCCTTTACTGCAAGTGACTCGGATTCCTCAATCAGTGGACAGATGATGAAAGCCTGCCGCCCCTCCGAAACTTGTTGAGCGATTAGCCGATAAGCTTCATCGCGTCGTGCGCCGCTTCTCCAGCGCGTAATAATCTTCTGGCGGCCGGGCGGTAGTTGGTCGATAACTGAAACATCCAGGTCCCCATATACCGTGAGTGCCAGGGTGCGAGGAATAGGCGTAGCCGTCATCACTAGCATATGTGGATGATAGCCCTTTTGCCGCAGGGCATCTCGCTGTTCAACCCCGAAGCGGTGCTGTTCGTCAACAATCACCAGTCCCAGTCGCGCGAAATTAACATCTTCTTGAATAAGTGCGTGTGTGCCAATAGCCACCATTGCCTGGCTATTCTCGATAACGGAACGTCCCATCGTACGCTCGCGTTGACGGAGGCCACCGGTGAGTAGCACAGTACGAATACCAAATGGCTCCAACATCGTGCTGATACTCTGGGCATGCTGTTCCGCCAGCAGTTCGGTCGGAGCCATGATTGCTCCCTGGTAGCCATTGAGAGCCGCCATTAACAGTGCAGCGGCTGCCACGGCAGTTTTACCAGCCCCAACATCCCCCTGCAAGAGGCGGCACATAGGTTTGCTCTGCGCGAGATCACCAAAGATCTCAATAATCACACGCCTTTGCGCCTCGGTAAAGCGGAACGGCAATGTTGCCTCAAAAGCCTTGTCAGTGGCCATCAGTGACCACAGGGTCGAACCGGGGACAAGTGGACCATTTGGCGAATCACCCTCTTGTTCATTCTCCGTATCTGAAACCTCTGTCATTCCATCAACATCATCGGCATTAATATAGATTCTCTTGAAATCTATCTTGAAAGCGTTCCCCTGTAGCGCCTCGCGTTGCCAGCGCGACCTGCGTTCTTGCATTCCAAGTTGGATCATAAACAGTTCGTCGAATCCCAGGCGTAGACGAGCAGCTTTGAGCGCTTGCTCATTTTCAGGATAGTGGATCTGCGAAACAGCTTCGGGCAGAGGCATTAGCTTGCCTGCGGAACGAACCGTTGTGGGAAGATATTCAGGTATCATTGCCGCGTAGCGGTCCACAACCCATTTAGTGAAGCGCCGCAACGTCTTTGCGTTCAGTCCCTCAGTAAGTGAGTAGGTCGGCACCAAACGCCCTGTGTTCAGCAAATCGCCTTTTTCTGGCAGTTCATGGCTCCTTACGGAGAACTCAACTTTATTCCCAAAACGTTGCTTGACGCCAGTTACGACAAGAAAGGAACCTTTGGCTGCGTGCAACTGCTTCTGTAAGTAGGGCTGATTGAACCAGGAGACACGCAGCTTTCCAGTCTCATCGGAAATAGTTGCTATTGTGCGTGCAAGACCCCTGCTAGTGCGTACAGTCTCCACCTCCCATATCATCCCCAACGTAGTAGTAACCTCGCCAAAGGGGATATTAGCGATTTTTACAAGTTTGCTATAGTCGCGATGCTGGCGTGGAAAATAAAAGAGCAGGTCGCGTACTGTACGAATACCCAGGCTGCGCAGTTTGGCTGCTACAGATGGCCCGACCCCTGGTATGGCGGTCACCTCGGCGCTCAACAAGGTAAGAGAAGCATGTCCCGTTGACATATCTGCTTCTAAACGAATCGGATTCTGTGAAACAGGGTTCTTAGGGGCAGCAGTCCGTAGGGGCGACCCCGAGGGTCGCCCGCCTGGAGGTGTCTCCCACTTTTCCTCCCCAAAATCCCCCCTTTGGGATAGAGATCCGCTGATTGCTGGTGATCCCTTATACTCTGTTTTGTCTACTTGAGCAGGTGTTGGATTGGTAGGGGCTTGAGATCGAGCAGAAGTTACTACCTTATTGTCTCGTCCGAAGTTGTCTAGCTCATTGAGTATAGCAAGGGCGGCACGCAAACTAGCCGCACGCTGCATCGGATCCTGGCGCCGGTACCCCTCGAGGTGTTCTGTGAAGCGATGAATAGGCTTAGTATCCAGGCCCGCATTTTTGCAGACAGTGCTGACTTCATCAGCCCAGCGGACCACAAATAGTTCCAGGCCACCCTTCACGACCCGATCTTGATGATTGCCACGCTGTTCATACTGCAGGACTTTCCGAGCTCGCTCAAGATAGGGCGTGAGTTGCATGTTTGTTGAATTAGACATAGTTCACATTTTATATGCTTGCTTACTCTCCATACCGATGCTCCCATACTATAGTGTTTACCCTGAGGGGTGTCAACCCTCTTTCCCCAGGTTCACAATCAACTCAACAGAATGATGCCTCTCATCAACCTGTTTCACGGCGCTGCGCTCGTTGCCAGGTATACTGGGTAGGCTCCATTCGCCGAGGGTTCGCCAGGTATCTCCATCGGTATGTTTCCCATCCAATTGGCCTGCAAACCGTGTGGCAATCGCGCTGATCCCATAACCCCTGTCCGATGCAGTGTGACCAATGTCACGTCGTCCTCTTGCTCCCAATCGGAGCCAGTGAACGCCGCCAGCTCATTGAGCAATACATCGATGATCGTCTTCTCGCCAAGTTGCTTTTCCAGGAGTGCCTTAAGACGAGGGAATCCGAACATTTCATGTTTTGGATTGTGTGCCTCAACTAATCCATCACTGTAGAAAAGTACACTCTCTCCTAGGGCCAGTGTCGTCTCCTTTTCTTCATAGCTCATATTAGGCATCAAACCGAGCGGCATCCCTCTTGCAAATAGCTCAGAGGCACCTCCATTGTGGCTGTGATATGGTTGGTCGTGACCTGCATTCGCATAACGCAACCGCCCGGTAGATGGGTCCAGGATGGCGTACAAACAGGTGACAAACATCTTGGCTGGCATATCGGGTAAAAGCAGGTTATTCGTTTGCTCCAGTACTTTACCAGGTGAAGCCTCCGACTGCGCGACGGAGCGTAGTATGCTGCGTGTCGTCGCCATGAGCAGTGCCGCTGGTATACCTTTATCGGTTACGTCCCCGATTACAATGCCAAGGCGGCCATCTTCGAAAGAAAGAAAGTCGTAGAAATCACCTCCAACTGCCCTGGCCGGCTGGTAATAGGCAGCCAGTTGCCAACCTGGCAACACTGGTAAGTCTTTGGGCAGAAGAGTTTGCTGGATCAGCCGTGCGACTCGTAGTTCTTGCTCCATATGCTCGCGTTCGCGGGCCAGCATATGTTGCTCACGTACCAATTGAGCTACACGTACAGCTGGCGCGGCCTGGGTAGCAAGGGTGTTAAGGAGCCCACGGTCATCAGTGGAGTAGTCCTGTTCACTCATACGTGGTCCTAGGTTGAGTATGCCAACGAGCTGACCCTGATTGATCATAGGCACAACCAGCTTTACTCCCGACTCTTTGAGTGCCCGCAGCACAGGCGATTGCAGGTGTAGTTTTTCGATTTCTACAGCTCCAGGTGCGGTAAGGAAATACGCAGCAAGCGGATCGCTGGGCTTGATGCTCATTGGTGGTGCTATCATATGGCGAGGACTACTTGTGCCAGCCTTCCATGCCGTAGTAGATGTAGACTTATCCTGCCCGTACCATATTTGCCGAAAATTTTGTATAAATTTAGCCATAACAATTTACTCCATTTTATAATTCACATACGTAAAAGACCCGTATAGCGTGAAGCGGAGGTCCTTGGTTCAGATTCTCTCAACCACAGTGAGACCGATACAGGTTCCATTGTCTCTTGTACGACTGTTACCAGTTCCTCGCTCAGCTCGCTTAAATCGACCTCGTCGCGCAAGCTCATACTAAAATCAGCCAGAGCTTTCTCTGCTTTATACTTGTGACTATAGAAGCTGCGGTTAATAAAAGCCTGAATCCTCCGCCGTAGCGGTTGGAATAGTGCCACAACTCCTAGCGTTGATCCGATTATGAATAACTCTGAGCTTTGACCTATCAGTGCGAACAGGAATTCCTGTTGCGCGATAAGACTTCCCAGGAAGATCAACCCCAGTATGCCAATTAACGCTCCATAGATCAGTGTGCGATTGATCAAAACATCTATCTCCCACAACCGGTAGCGTAGCATAGCTATGCTGATTGATAATGGGATCAACAGCATCGACAGGTAGGTGGTTGTATAGGCTATGATACCAATTAAGGTGGCCAGGTGTGTATTGGAATGGATGAGCAGCGACGGGAAGAATATATGCGGTACAACGAATCCAAAAAGCCCTGCTCCGAAGAAGCCTCCAAGTCCGGCTATCATGCCGAAAACTACCCACTTTGTCTGTTGGCGTTGCACTTGGCTGAACACGTAACGATAACGATAAATCTGAGTGATCACGATGCTCCCAAGCCCTAGCGTAAATGCCAGGTTCTCAAGCAGTAAGAAGCTGTCACTCGACCTGATAGCCGAGTCAATCAGAAAGTACATGCATATTTCCCATGCGATCCATACTACCAGGAGCCAGCGCGTCCAGCGAGGTACGAAGCGCCCATCGGGGAACAGGTAAAAGCACAGCGGGGAAGCTTATCTCTCCGATGAAGCTTATAATTTTAATTGGCCATGTCCATGCCGGGTAAGCCTTCGTCAGTACCCCAGGGACATCAGTAAAGGCCAGCACGAAGGTCATCATAAAAAGCGCAACCAGCAATGCCATACGATCATTTGATTTGCGCCAGAAGATCACCGCTGCAATTGTGAAGTAGACCAGCGCAAACATAATCTGGAGTGTGAGAGAATATGTTGCGTAGGCATGGACACTCAATCCCAGGCTGCGAAGTCGATCCGCTACATCGACGATTGATTGGGATCCTCCGCACATAATATTAGCGCAAATGACATGCAGGTGCGAGAAGCGAAAGGGTAGAGCCGCGAGAAAAAGTCCCAGCGTGCACACTGCCAGTATTACCCAGGCGGCCCGTGCAATCAGTAGTGTATACCCTACCAGGTGCGTCGTTGCCGCGCTTTCTCGGTAGGATACGCTAACTTGAACCTCTACAGGCTGCTGCTCGTCTTCCGTGTATGGTAGGTGCAACCCTCGCGGTGGCCCTGCTTGTGGTCGATCTGCTTGTTGATGCCCTGCTAACGCTTGCCCTGCCTGCAATCGTTTCTCCAATGGTTGCTCTGCTTGTGTATTCTGCCAACCTCGATCGTCTCGCAAATGCTCTTGAAGCACCGGTTCGACTAGCAGGAGCGAAGCGAGGGTAGGCTGCATTGTCGCTTTGATGACCCCTATCACGTCGTTAGTCAGCGTTGATAGATCCAACTCGTCATACATGCGCAACCGATCTTCAAAATCATTGAGTGTCTGAATTGCATCGCATTTACAATGATAGAAGCGTCTATCTATGACTTTCTGAATGTGGTTCCGCAGCGGCTGGAAGAGTAATGCAATCACAAGGGTAGAACCCGCAACTATCAGGGGTGATCCCTGGCCGGTAAGTGAATGGAAGAGATGCTGGAGCAGTAGGACACTACCGAAATAAATCAGCGCTAGAACCGCCGTCAATGTTCCATAGACCAGCGTGCGCTTTACGATTACGTCGACACCGAAAAGGCGAGCACGAAGAAGCCAGCGATCTTGCAATCCCATGGCCGCTTTTCCGTACTGGTTGGGACGCTGGGTTACTTGCGCCTCTTCTTGTTCCTGTCTCGGCTCATACGTAACGTTCATTGTCGTACCTGTTTCCTTGCGTATGCCGATCGTTTGCTATCTGGCGCCAGCTCTTACTGGCACAACAACTTCTTCAGTCCAGCTCAACAGGCGAGTCGGACTCAGACAGCATTTTTAAGAGTACTGTTATAAGTGTCGGCCACTCCCGAAAGTAGCGCACTTCTCCAGTATGCACATGCTGCACTTTGCCGCGCCACTCCGTCTGACCATTACCTAATTCTTCCTGCCATACCCGCACTGTAAAAAAATGCGAGTAGTGATTTTGTGTGTGTCTCTCCATCATTTTGATCTTTTACTTCCAGTTGCACTATAGAGTACAGTCATCTGTCCGAGACTAAAGTGCTATTTTGCCATTCTCGACCAGTAGCTTGAGAAACTCTAGGTGACGCAAAACCTCGACGCGATCGCTTCCACCGCTCTGGTACCAATCCCGTAGCCAGACCAATGAAACGATCTCCTCAGATGTGAACCCGCATTCCGTCAGATCCTCTATTTCAGGAATAACAGGCTCACCAATAACTTCGCATTCAAAAGATTTTACAAATTGATTATTCTGATTCATTTTAGTATCCTTTCGCCAAAGCAGGTATATTACTAACTGCTTTGAGTGTACTCCATATAGCGTTTCTGAAACGTTTCGTGGAACGTTTTTCATCACAGTATTTCATCAGGATGAATCAATTCGTGTATATCACTGTAGAAGCGAGGGGGGAGTGGTGTGGAGAGGGGAACCTTGTGGTAAGAAAGTCGAGGGGACTTTCCCTTCCGTGTCGGCTTGTGTAATCCCTGGAATTTGATTATACTCTAGACATAATTAATGATTTACTCCCCTCTTTCTCTCTTGAGTAGACAGCTACGAGCAATCCATTCGACGTAGCGAGATGGCTAATCAGCTTACTGGCTGATGTATTTTCTTTACCGAGGTAGTACACATGACTACGGTGGCACATTCCGAAACTCTCTTCCTTTCAACGCTTCCTGGTAAGTACTATTATGACCCCGCGATCTACGACCTGGAGCTAGAGAAGATCTTCTCCAATATGTGGGTCTGTGCTGGTCGGGCTGATATGCTTCCTAAGCCTGGAGCATATCAGGTAGTCACAATTGGGCGAGAAAGTGTGATCGTAGTTCGTAACAGGGAGGGCGTACTCCAGGCATTCCTCAATGTCTGTCGACACCGCGGCGCTCGTCTATGTTCCGAAACTTCGGGGCAGCTGAAAGGGTCAATCCAGTGCCGTTATCATGCCTGGACCTATGGACTTGATGGGCGACTGATTGGCGCACCGAATGTAATGAATGACGTGCAATTCGATCGCACGGCCTTCGGGTTACTACCAGTGGCATTAGATATCTGGGAGGGATTTATCTGGCTGAACCTGTCCGACGATCCGCCACCAGTTGCCACTCAGCTCAACGCGCAGATTGTTCAGCGCTTCGGCAGTTATGAGCAGTTCAGTCGCTATGGAGTTGGAGAACTCAAGATTGGTAAGACGCTCTCCTATGATATCCAAGCTAACTGGAAGCTGCTGCTTGAGAACTTTATGGAGTGTTATCATTGTGGACCTATGCACCCTGAGCTTTGTGATTTGCTTCCCGGCTTCCGTTCAGGTAAGATATATGCCAATGGCGATGCGGCTACTTTAGCTCGTGATGCTGAAGCATTCACAATCACAGGCAAAGCCAGCCGTCCACCACTTAGAGGACTACACCCCGAAGATTTACGACTTTACTATGGTGAGGTGCTGCTCCCCAATATACTGATCAACCTGTTGGACGATCACGTCGTTGTCCATACTATATGGCCGAAGGGACCAGACCACTCGCGTGTAGTCTGTGACTGGCTCTTTGACCCGGAAGTCATAACCATGCCGAACTTTGACCCAATGGACGCTGTTGAACTCTTCGATATCGTCAATAAGCAAGACTGGGAGGTATGCGAAATGACCCAGCAAAGCATGGCCTCGAAGGCTTTCAGATCCGGTGGTGTCTACGTTCCGGCTGAATGGCACATTCGCGAACTTGCTGACTTTATCCTGGAAAAGCTCGATCAGCCTATGGAACCCTAACAACCTGTTTATATTTCTTTGCATTCAGAAACGCTGCAATCCCAGCGTTTCTGAATGCATATAGGTATTAGCACAGGTTTTATCCAAACAAAGGAGCCAGGTGCTCCCTCAAAAAAGCCTGCTCTGCCTCATAGGGTAGCAACTGAATTGCTTCCCTGGGCGCAAACCAGCCGACTTCAGTGAATGAGAGATCTGAGGGTGAGGGAGGGGGAGATTGGTTGTGGCTCATTGAGTAAGCCAGAAAGAAATGGATGGTTTTCTGCACTACGTCACCGTTGCTTTTGATCGATTCCCGCATGATCGTACCGAGGTGCTTTATCAATTGCACATTGTCCAATCCAGCCTCCTCGTAGATCTCGCGTCGTGCGGCTTCTTCGAGTGACTCCCCCTCTTCGACATGGCCTTTCGGTAATACCCATGTTTTTGTTGCTCTTTGATGCTGTGCGAGTGCGATCTTGAGCTGACCTTCGACTTCGCGCAAGATGATAGCGCCTGCCGAGGTTTCTGTTCTATGTATCATCTCCAGCCTCCTTATGACATCCATCCTCAACATCGGAGTTCTAGGAGGTTGTCAGCCTCCGAACCGGGAAAGGGAATATGTCCTTTCCCCATTTTTACATAGAAGGCTGGAGATTTCCACCTAATTCAGGTATTGATAAGCAGGCAGGGTCAAAAACTCAACAAACTGGTCGCTTGAAATCACCTTGTCGAGTATCTCAGCTGCCGTTTGAAATTTACGCCTGGCAAATTGCTGCTCTCCAAGAGCCGATCGAATTTTCTCAAGCTCATCCTTTACCAGCTCCCGGAACAACTCGATAGTCACTTTCCTCCCGTCATCCAATACACCCTTGGGATGATGAATCCATTCCCAGATTTGTGACCGCGCAATTTCGACCGTAGCTGCATCTTCCATCAGATTATTGATGGGAACACAGCCGGAACCCTGTAACCATGAATCAAGATACTGTAGGCTCACACTGATATTGTTGCGTAATCCAGCTTCGGTAATCGTGCCTTCGGGTATCTTCAAAAGGTCGGCTGCCGTCACATGTACATCTTCGCGTTTCTTGTCGATCTGGTTGGGTCCTTTCATGACCGCATCGAATTCTTCCAGCGCAATAGCAACCAGGCCTGGATGAGCTACCCACGTTCCATCATGACCATCAGTGGCCTCGCGCCTTTTATCAGCACGAACACGTGCGAGCGCTTCCTCGTTCGCTTTTGGATCATTCTTGATGGGTATTTGAGCAGCCATACCCCCAATGGCATGCGCATTGCGACGATGGCAGGTTTTGATTGTCAGCAGTGAGTAGGAGCGCATAAAGTGCGTTGTCATTGTCACCTGTGCGCGGTCAGGAAGAATAAAGTCTGGAATCTTGCGGAACTTCTTGATCGCGCTGAAGATATAATCCCAGCGTCCGCAATTCAACCCCGCTGAGTGCTCTCGCAGTTCATACAGGATTTCGTCCATCTCAAAAGTTGCCAGGATGGTTTCGATCAACACTGTGGCTTTAATTGTACCCTGAGGAATACCCAGTTCGCGTTGTGCCAGCACAAACACATCGTTCCAGAGACGCGCTTCAAGGTGATTCTCCAGCTTGGGCAGGTAAAAGTAGGGACCTGTCCCTTTCTCGATCAGCTTTTTAGCGTTGTGGAAAAAGTACAGGCCGAAATCAAAGATGCCACCTGAAATCGGCTTACCATCAATTAAAACATGCTTTTCTATGAGATGCCAGCCGCGAGGACGAACCAGCAGTGTAGCGATCTTTTCATTGAGCGCGTATTGCTTTCCCTCAGGACTGTTGTACGATATGGTGCGATCGACCGCGTCGCGGACGTTGATCTGCCCTTGAATCGTACCCTCCCATGTTGGGGAAAAGGCATCCTCAAAGTCAGCCATGAAGACTTTCGAACCGGAATTCAGAGCGTTAATTATCATTTTTCGTTCAACAGGACCGGTAATCTCCACACGCCGATCCTGAAGGTCCGCAGGCACAGGCGCGATGGTCCATTCACTATTGCGAATATGTTCAGTTTCAGGCAAGAAATCGGGCAGCTTGCCTGAGTCAATCTCCGCCTGCCTCTGTACTCTTCTCTGCAACAATTGTTCCCGCCTTTCTTCAAAGGCACGAACAAGAGTAGCCACAAATTGCATAGCTTCCGGTGTCAATATTTCCGTGAACTCTGGAGTGATTGTCCCTGTGATCTGGATGTTTTCTAGTCGAGGATTATTCTGAACCATCGAGGATATGTCCTTTCGAAAATGGAAATCAACCTCTAATCATGTAGGGGCGGCGGCGGAGCGGTTACGGGGAGAGGACCCTTATGATAGCCTAGGCACTAGTGACCTGTCAACGTTCCTGTGACAAGTGAAATGTAGTGGCGGGGCTTGCCCCCGCCAGGTCCCCATCCATCACATGAGGATTGACAGTCCTCTGGGTACTTCTCTCCCGCGTTCTCACCTGCACCTACAAATTACCATGTTTATTATCAGTTTACCATATTTATTACCAGTGTTCATGGGGGGAACACCGCATGTCTACAGGCGAATTAATGGAACTGCTCAACTTCCGTAGAGCCTGCCAGCGCAGTTGTTGAGGATATGCCGCCTGAGATAATCTGAGCAACCTCGTCGAAGTACCCTGTACCAACTTCACGCTGGTGCTTCGTTGCGGTGTATCCATACTGTTCAAGCGCGAATTCGGACTCTTGTAGCTCAGAATAGGCGCTCATGCCATGTTCGCGATAACCTAACGCTAGCTTGAACATGCTCTGGTTGAGGGCATGGAAGCCAGCCAAAGTGATGAACTGGAATTTATACCCCATCCTCGCAAGTTCTTTCTGGAATATTGCAATCGTCTCAGAATCGAGCTTCTTGCGCCAGTTAAACGAGGGAGAACAGTTATAGGCCAGCATCTTGCCTGGGAATTGTTCATGAATCTCGTCGGCAAAGTGCTTTGCCTCTTTGAGGTTTGGCTCAGAGGTTTCGCACCAGATCAGATCACAATATGGCGCGTAGGAAAGTCCCCTGGCAATGGCTGCTTTTATCCCACCATGCATCCTGTAGAATCCCTCTGGCGTTCGCTCCCTTGTAAGGAATTTGTGGTCGACCGGGTCAATGTCGCTGGTGATTAAGTGTGCCCCATTAGCATCAGTTCTGGCAACAATGAGTGTTGGAACGCCCAGCACATCAGCGGCGAAGCGTGCTGCAACGAGATTTTTGATCGCTGATTGTGTTGGCACGAGAACTTTGCCACCCATGTGCCCACACTTTTTCTCAGATGATAACTGGTCTTCAAAATGGACGCCTGCGGCTCCCGCTTCGATCATAGCTTTCATCAATTCGAAGACATTGAGCGGACCGCCAAAACCTGCTTCGGCATCGGCCACGATTGGTGCAAACCAATAGATGTCACCCTTTCCTTCTGCCTGTTGGATCTGGTCCGCTCGTTGCAACGCCTGGTTGATTCTGCGGACAACATGCGGTACACTGTTGGCCGGGTAGAGACTCTGGTCAGGATACATCTGCCCTGACAAGTTTGCGTCAGCAGCCACCTGCCAGCCGCTCAGGTAAATGGCCTTTAAACCTGCCTTTACCTGCTGTATTGCCTGGTTCCCCGTCAACGCGCCTAAGGCGGCCACATAGGGCTCGGCATGTAAAAGATTCCAGAGCCGTTCTGCTCCAAGGCGTGCCAGTGTATATTCAATTTGGATAGACCCTCGAAGACGGATCACATCTTCTGCAGTATAAGGGCGCACTATACCTTGCCAGCGCAGGTTCCCTTTCCAATATGTTTCAAGCTCAGAAGCATAGAAAGCATTCATAGGAAGTCTATTTTTGCCATGACCATTCATTCCATGTTTGCTGTGTCCATTGCCATTTGCTGCATTTAGTTCGCTCATTTTGATGACCCGTCCTCTCTCCTAGGGCTAGTAGATGGATCCTGTGAGGTAGACACCATTGTCTACTGTCTTATTTCCATCCATAGGAAAAGAGTAACATGCAACTACCAAAAAGGGCTAGGAAAATGCTTAGAAGGTTTTGAGGATACGTATAAGTAAAAGGTTATATATTGTTGACATAGATACTTAGTAACTATTCTGCAGGGGGTTTCAAGGAGCCTGCAAAGCCCCTTAGCGAGGTGCGGGGTGTCCCCACTTTCCTCCTCCATTGTGCCGCAGGAGGCGGCACAAGAGAAAAGAAACCTGAAGAGTTACGATACTTAGAAAGTGTGCAAAGAGTAAGGAGGAGTTAAGATATTGCTTGTACAACAATAAATCAGTTTCGGCAAAACGTTAACCCACGTTGAAATATATAACTGTATCTTAACCAAATCATAACTCCAGTCCTATCTCCCATCTCTGCTATAACTGCTAGGATAGAACAAACAAATTCGATTGCCTCTGGCGTTCACAGTGTATTGTATTCCGGCCTGATGTTTATTCCCAGTCTATTTAAGGAGAGAAAGATGAGGAGAGTTCTTCGACCTTCTGTTGCAATCATCAGCCTGTTAGTGATGCTGCTGGCTCTTACAAGGGTGATAAGTGTCACCGATCGACCACCAATTGCCCTGGCCTCAGGGATGTGGAATTTCACTGGCAGTATGCACACCCCTCGCGCCCTCTTTACGTTGACCCAATTTCATAATGGCAAGGTACTGGCCACTGGAGGAGTAAACGGCAGTAGCTATCTGTCATCAGCGGAACTATATAATCCGTCAACGGGAACCTGGAAGCTCACCGGCAGCATGAGTATCGCTCGCTTTAACCATACGGCCACCTTGTTGCCCAACGGCAAAGTCCTGGTTGCTGGGGGAAGCTGTAGTGCCTCCTCTTGTTCGGCCCTGGCTACAGCAGAATTGTACAACCCGTCAACGGGAACCTGGAGCCTGACAGGCGGTATGAATGCCGCACGTGAAAATCATACAGCAACTTTGCTGTCTAATGGTGAAGTTTTAGTTGCTGGTGGTGATGATGGCAATCAACCTTTCGTAAAGGTTCTGTCCTCAGCAGAGTTATATAATCCCGCGACTGGCAAGTGGACGCTTACCGGTTCTATGCACACCGCCCGCTTTAACCACTCAGCTACCACCCTTGGTAATGGCAAAGTCTTATTTGCTGGGGGAGATAATGGTGCTGGGGACTGTTGTGCGGTTAACTCTCCTGCATCGCATAGTCGTAGCAGTGATATCCCCAATTCGCCATGTTTTTGTCCTCATGGTATAGCATCAGCGGAACTGTATGACCCGGCCACAGGAAAGTGGAGTCGCACCGGGCGGCTCAACACGCCCCGCACGTTGTTTACAGCCACGTCTATACCTGACGGCACCTTCAGAGTCGTGGTCGCTGGCGGCATCCAGTGCAATATCATAACGAGTATCTGTAAGACTTATTCATCAGCCGAGATATACGATCCTGCCACAGGAAATTGGACACTCACTGGCAGTCTAAACAAAGCCCGTTATGGGCATGCGGCAGCGCAGTTGAGTCCAGGAACAGGTCAGGTCATTGTCTCTGGTGGGTTTGGTTCCTCCACTCTCGCATCAGCAGAAGTGTTTTCTGTCTCAACAGGAACATGGAGCTTGACGGGTAGCATGAACAATGCTCGCAGCTTCCACAGGTCACTTCGGCTGCACAATGGTCAGGTTCTGGTCGCTGGCGGTAGTGGTGTATCAACCGCAGAGCTGTTCACACCTTGATCTTTCTCCCTGATGCCTTCAAATAAGAGGCTGTGTAAAGCCCTGAGAAGCAATTCGAGTGGCTTTCCCAAGTCAGCCATTGGAGCAGCTTTACCAAAAAGTGTGCCGGCCCTTTCACACAGCCTCTCATAATTCTCCCATAAGATACCTATCCTTTCTTTTCTGGAACAGATTGACTAAGTTATGTGAAATAGGAGAGAGATCGTCCATGGTAGGGGCAATCCCATGTGGTCACCCCATCCACTTCATACTATCCCTGCACAACAAGCCAATTCAGGTCACGAGGAATTTTTGCCGATAGCACCTCGTTTCCATCCGATCGAACCAAAACGTTATCATTAAGGCGCATGCCGCCCTTTCCTTCCAGGTACGCTGCTGGCTCCATGTTATGCACCATGCCACTGCGCAGGACTCCGTTGGAGGCAGGATGTAAGATGGGAGCTGCGCTATGATTGATAGCTTGAAAGCCAAATCCATGCCCTAACCCATGCTTGAAGGCTGGACCGAATCCTGCCTTTGCCATCACACTACGCGCAGCACCATCTACCGCACGCGCTTCAACCCCATCTTTGATAACCCGTAAAGCAGCATCTTGCGCCTCGACACATGCCACATGAGCTTTTCGCCACTCATCGCTAATCGTTTCTGCAAAGAACGTGCGTGTGAGGTCGGCCCAATAACCGTTGATTCCGACCTCCATCTGCACTGTCACAGTATCTCCCTCATCAATTGGTGCATTCGAGGTCAGGTTGAAGGCTCGATTCGCAAGTGCCGAGCGCTTGCCCGCCATCACATGCACATGTGGCTGTACGTGCTTTGCTCCAGGTGCTGCATATCCGGCAAGCAGTAATGCAGCATAGGTCTGGGCTGCAACTTCAGCCTCAGTACTTCCTACACTAATCGCCTCGCGTGCGGCCATAAATCCCAGGTATGCAACTTCCTCGGACCGCCTGATAGCCTCAATTTCTTCCTCAGTCTTGATTGCTGCCAACTCCTCAAGTATGGGTGTGGCATCACGCAAGTATCCTCCGAGGAATAATAGGTGAAGCAGGTCGAGCGTTGCTGGCCCGGGTGCCCCTACCTGCGTATATGCGGTAGCGATAGGAGAGTACACACCTTCGTATCCAACAACGGCGTTTTCTTTGATTCCTGCTGAGCGAAGCAACTCAGCTAAGGGTTCGTGCACGGCCTGAATCGTATTGCCGATATAATCCATTGTCTCCTCAACAAACGTTTTCACCTCAACCGCTATCCCTGGAGGCACAAGATCCTCTTCGTCCTTTGGCACTGCGAGACGAATCTCCACCTCTTTTGCTGAGTTAAGTGAGACGATGCAAAATGAGTTGCCCAGAATCGGCTGATAGCCTGTCAACATGACCACGTTTTGCGGCAACCGGCAAACAATAGCGTGAAAGTCCGCTCCCCTTTTGGTAAACATCTCTACGATGCGATCGGCACGAGTTTTATCC
>Ga0137365_10001430_pt1 | contig 18516 bp, 17 predicted proteins | sample SagtaG_9_FD_104799 | JGI IMG/M metagenome (GOLD analysis project Ga0137365, IMG submission 104799) | Vadose zone soil microbial communities from Sagehorn Ranch, Mendocino, California, USA - Sage1_L_40_16 metaG | ecosystem: Environmental > Terrestrial > Soil > Vadose zone | place: USA...
CCGTCCTGCCAGCTGCGCTCCGCCTCCGCGTCCGCCATCTGGCTGCGTGCCTCCGCCGCCGGGTCGCCCTCCAGCATGCCGCCGAAGCCCTGGGGCGGGCCTCCACCAATCCTCTCGCGCAGAGTGTCAGCCGCCCCTGCAAACTGGAGGGCGTCGCGCGGGCGCCCTTCCCAAACGGCCAGGAACGCGAGATCTCGGAAGGCGAGCGCGATCCCGGTCGCATTGTCGGCCTCGCGGAAAATCGAAAGGGCTTCGACCGCAGCCTGGTGTGCATCCTGCCGGCGACCCGCACGACCGTAGGCAAAGGCAAGCCAGATCAGGTCGAACGCTAGCTGTAGGCGCTCACCCAAGCGGCGCCAGATCGACACCGCCTCCTCGATCCGCGCTGTAACCAGGTCCCACTTACCGGCCTGAGCGTCCGGGAGTACGAGCATGACCAGCGCGCGGGCCACCCCCTGCTCGTCGTCCACCTGGCGGTACAGTCGGAGGCTCTCTTCGAGTAAATGATTCGCAGCCTGGAGATCGCCGGCGGCTCCCAGCGCGAAGGCATCGTTGTAAAGCGCTTCCGCGATCCGGGCCGGCTCGCCGACCTGCCGCTCGACCGCCAGAGCCTCGTCGTAAAAAGTCCGGGCTGCTGGATGGTCGATCTGCCACCAGGCAATGCCGCCGGCTCCCGTCAGCGCCTTGCCGCGAGCCGCGTTGGGTTGGTGGCCGGACGGCATGGCCAGGATCTCGTCGAGCCATCTCCGGCCTTCGGCCAGATGTCCGTGCTGTTGCCAGAATCGCCACAACGCGCCCGCGGCCTCTTGCGCCAGCTGGGCCTGGCCGGTGTCCACAGCCCACCGGAGCGCCCCGCGCACATTGCCGTGCTCCCGGTCCAGTCGGCCGAGCCACTCACCCTGGTCCACGCCGGTCAGGTGAGCCTCAGCCTCGAGAGCAAGCTCGAGAAAGTACTGGCCGTGGCGCTGGCGCACAAGCTCCAATTCGCCGGCGGCCGAGAGCTGCTCTTGCCCGAACTCGCGAATCGTCTCCAGCATCAAAAACCGCGGTCGACCGTTGGGTTCGTCAGCCCGAATCAGGGACTTATCCACCAGTGAGGAGAGCCCGTCGAGGGCATCGAGCCCCAGCTCTTCCGGCTGGGCGACACCTTCAGCCGCCGCCAGCGTCCAACCCCCGCCGAAGACAGACAGGCGCGTGAACAGGCGTCTCTCGGCCTCGGTCAGGAGGTCATAGCTCCACGAGATCGCGCCTCTCAGCGTGCGCTGACGTTCTGGAAGCGTTCTCGCCCCGGAGGTCAGCAGCGTCAGGCTCCGCTGGAGCCGAGCCAGCAGCTCTTCGGGAGGCAGGACCTTCGTGCGAGTGGCCGCCAGTTCGATGGCCAGCGGCAGGCCGTCCAACCGGGCCGTGATCTCAGCCACTGCCTGTGCGTTCTGGGCGGTCAGCCGGAATCGCGGCTGCACCGCCAGCGCGCGCTCCGTGAACAGCCGCACTGCCTCGAATCGTTTGAGGTCATCCGGATCGGGTCTAGGCTGGAGGTCAGGTGACTGTAGCGGCGGCACCGAGTACTCGTGCTCACCGCGCAAGGACAGCACCACACGCGAGGTCACCAGCGCTTTGACCCTCCGCGCAGCGGTCAAGAGCTGCTCCAGGACGGGCGCGGCAATCGCGACCTGCTCGAAGTTGTCGACCACGAGGAGAAGCTCGCGCTCACGCAGATGGGCCTGGAGACCCTCGATGATCGATACCCCCGGCGTTTCCGGCACTCCCAGCGCCCGGGCCATGACCGCGGGCACCAGGGCCGGATCGGTGATCGGAGCGAGGTCGACGAAGAAGCAGCCGTCCCGATAGTCGGTCAATGTCTCGGCCGCGATCTGTAGCGCGACGCGGGTTTTTCCGGTCCCACCCGGCCCGGTAAGAGTGAGGAGTCGCGTGCGATCGAGCAGCTGCCTGATCTCGGCGATCTGCTCCTCGCGCCCGACGAACGAGGTCAGTTGAGCGGGCAGGTTGTTGGGGCGCGCGTCCAGGGTCCGGGGCGGCGGAAATTCCGCCGGCAGACCGGCGACGACGAGATCGTAAAGATGCTCAAGATGCAGGATGTCCTTCAGCCGGTGCTCGCCTAGGTCGCGCAGCGAGATCCCCACCGCGAGCGAGTGCTCCACCAGGCCGCGGGTTGCAGCCGAAACGACGACCTGTCCGCCATGGGCTGCGTCGGCGATGCGAGCGGCTCGATGCACGTCCATGCCCACGTAATGGGAACCGCTGACGACCCCTTGACCGGTGTGGAGGCCCATGCGGACCCGCACCCGCGCGCCCTCGGGCCAATCGTGGGCCTGAAGGTCGCGCTGGGCCATCACGGCGGCGTTGACTGCGCCTTGAGGACTTGCGAAGGCGGCGAAAAAAGAGTCGCCGGCGGTGTCCACCTCCGTGCCGTCACCCGCCGCAATGGCGCTGCGGATGATGCCGGTATGTTCGCTGCGAACCTTCGCGTAGGCATCGCCCAGAGCGTGCACCAGTCGAGTCGAGCCCTCGATGTCGGTGAAGAGGAACGTGACGGTGCCGCTCGGCAGGTCCGGCATCTTTGAGGCAATGTAACTATTTGCTTGCGTCTCCAGCCGGCGCTCTCAGGATGGAGGGAAACGAGAAACCTCCGCCAGGTCTACCTCGTTGGGACCGAGCCGCAGCTCAGGTTGACGCCGGTAGCGGTCAGGGCGCCGGCGCGGTCGGAGGCCACGAAGGAGGCCATGTCCGCCACGTCCGCAAGCGTCGTGAGCCGGCCGAGCATCGTCTTGCTCTTGAGCCAGCCGACGAATTCCTCGCCCGACATCGGCCGTCCGGTGCCGTAAGCAGGCTGCTGCCCGCCCGGCTCCTGAAACGCCTCCGGGATACCCGTCGTGTGCAGCCAGACCACCCGGATGCCCAGGGGACCGAGCTCTGCCGCCCACTGCCGGTAGAGGCTCTCGATTGCATCGAAAGCAACTCCAGTACCACCGACCTCAGGAATGGAGTGTCGAGCCGTGGTGGCCGTGATCCCCATGATCACGCCACTCCGGCGCTTCGCCATCTGTCGCGCCGCTGCCCTGGTGGTGAGAAAGTTCGCCTGAGTCGCGCGAGTGACCGGACGCGCGAACTCCTCGTAGGGCATCTCCAGCAGCGGCTTGCCGTGGACGTCGCCATGGCTGATCGCGTTGAAAGAGATGTCGACGCCGCCGGCTCGCGCGGCCACGCCGGCCATGTGCTCCTCAACAGCGCCCTCATCCAACGCATCGAGCAGGGCGGTCTCCGCCACGTGGCCTGCGCGCGCGATCTCGAGAGCCACTCGCTCCATGGGCACCTGGCTGCGGCTCGCGAGAAAGACGCGCGCGCCCTCACGGGCGAAAGCGCGTGCAACCACCCCGCCGATGGCGCCGCCGGCGCCGTAGATCACCGCATTCTTGTTTTCGAGCAGCATCTCTATCCCCTCAGTTGAACCTCGTGTCTGGATGCGCCTGATTGAACGTGATCATGCCGCTGGTTTCAGGGATTGACAGCCAAGGTGACAGCCAACCTCGCGAATCTTGGCGCACGCTCGCGGAGGAATGCGAACGCTCAAGCTGGGTTTGACTCCGAACGGACGTCACCAGGCGGCTGCGGACCTCGATAACGCGGTCGTCAAACCGTCTGCTTACTCTCGACGAGGAGGGCGGCGGCTACGAACCAGCCGCGTTTTCGTCCGAGCTCAGGCTGAGTCGCCGCCGCAGCCCGCCCTCCCTTGACGAGGACCACCCCGAGGCCGAGAAGGAGCGCGCCGCCCATCCCTTCCTCCCGCTCCTCAATATGCTATAGGATATTGGCATTTCCCACACACTTTCGCGACCAGGAGGTACGTTGTGACTGGCAAGAGGGAAGCGATGTCCATCCTCGCGGCGCTGTTCGTGCTGACCGCGTGTGGCGGCACGACGGGCGGGGGCGGCGGAACCACGGCGGCATCGGTGGCGATCGTGCCGGGCGGCCCGCACCCGTACTTCGAACCAATGCGCGGCGCGATCACCGACGCAGCGGCCGACTTCAAACTGACCAAGGGCAGCTTCCAGGTCCCCACCGACTGGAAGCAGGACCTCCAGAACCAGCTCCTCACAAGCCTGGCGTCGCAAGGCTACAACGGCTTCGGCATCTTCCCGACTGACGGCGACGCGGCGAACGGAATCGTGAGCCAGCTCGTCTCCCGCGGCGACCCCGTGGTCGCGGTGGGCGGCTGCGTCCACGAGCCGACCAAAACGAGCTTCTGTCTCGCCACCGACGTCGGCGCGTCCGCCTACACCGCGGCCAAGACGGTGATCACCGCGATGGGCGGCAAGGGCGTGCTGCTCCACGGCACCGGCCTGCTGACTGACCCAAACACCCAGCTGCGCGACCAGGCGGTTAAGAAAGCCGTCAGCGAAGCCGGCAGCGGAGTGACTCTGATCACGATCGCCGACATCGACAAGGACGCCCAGACTGCCGACACGGCGATCAACCAGGCGCTCGCCGCGCACAAGGACATCACCGGCATCGTGACCACCGCGTACAACCCAACGGTCGCCGCCGCCAAGGCGCTGCGGACGCTGGGCGACAAGCGGATCAAGATGGTCGGCATCGACGACGACCCGATCACGCTCGCTGCGGTCAAGGACGGATTCCTCGTCGGCACCATGGGCCAGAACCCATACGGTCAGGCCTACATCGGCGCCTACACACTGGACCAGCTGCACCGCGGCTGCAAGAAGAAGGACGGCGCGCCGTACTTCATCGACTCGGGCACGCTGCTGATCACCCCTGACAAGACGGCCACGTACGCGAACGACTTCAAGACCCTGACCAAGCAGCTCACCGACGGCTTCAAGGGCAAGTACCTGACCTGCTGATGGAGCGCGCCGTCACTCCGCAACCGGCCATGGAGAGCACGATCCGGCGGGTCGACGCGTACCTCGTCGACCTCATGCCGGAACGTCCCCGCACCGATGCGATCCAGGCCTTCGTCAAGCAGGAGACCATCTTCGTCGAGGTCGAGAACGACGACGGGATGGTTGGCGTCGGCTACGCGTACACGATCGGAACAGGTGGGCGGGCCGTGCTCGCCCACCTGCGCCACGACCTGCTCGGGCTGCTGAAGGGAGAGGACGCCAACCAGATCGAGGCGGTCTGGCAGAAGCTCTTCTGGTCGACCCACGGAACGGTGGTCGGGGCGATCACGAGCCTGGCCCTCGCCGCCATTGACACCGCGCTATGGGACCTGCGCTGCAAATCGCTCGACCAGCCGCTGTGGCGGCTGGCCGGCGGGGCCAAGCGCGAAGTGCCCCTGTACGACACCGAGGGAGGCTGGCTCCAACTCTCCATCGAGGAGCTCGTGGAAGGCGCGATCACCGCCAAGAAGCAAGGCTGGCCCGGCGTCAAGCTTAAGGTCGGCAAGCCGCGGCCCGGCGAGGACTTTGAACGCCTGCAGGCGGTGCGCGAGGCGGTGGGCGACGACCTCGACATCATGATCGACGCCAACCAGTCGATGACCTACGCCGAGGCGAAGAGAAGGGCGCAGCTCTTCGAGCCGCTGCAGCTGTACTGGTTCGAGGAGCCGCTGCCCGCTGAGGACATGAGCGGCCACGCCCGTCTCGCCTCGAGCACGTCGATCCCGATCGCCGTCGGCGAGAGCATCTACTCGCCGAGCCACTTCCGCGAATACCTTGCCGCCGGTGCAGCGGGCATAATCCAGCCGGACGTCGCGCGCCTCGGCGGGATCACCCCGTGGCTCAAGGTGGCGCACCTCGCGGAGACTTTCAACGTCAAGGTCGCCCCGCACTTCCTGATGGAGCTGCACGTCAGCCTCGCCGCCGCGGTCCCCAACGCGCTCTACGTCGAGCACATCCCGCAACTGCGCAGCATCACCAGGAACGCTATCCAGATCGCCGGTGGGAGGGCGATCGCACCCGACGTGCCCGGGCTCGGCATCGACTGGGATTTCGAGAAGATCCATCATCTGAAGGTGGAATGATCGCGACGCGCACAGCCGCCGTGCGGACTCGGCTCACCGAGCTGCGCGGCACAGGCCTGCTGCGCACGTTGGGACTCCTCGCGCTGCTCATCGTCACGTCAAGTTTCTGGATCTTCTTCAGCGCCTTCGCAATGGGTTTCACGTCCGACTTCAACCTGTTCTTCCTGCTGCGCTCCGCCGCCATCGCCGTGACCATCGGCTTCGCCCAGATGGTTGTGCTTTCAATCGGCGACATGAACCTCTCGGTGGGCGCGATCGGCGGCGCGACCGGGATGTTCGCCGGCTGGCTGATGCAGGTGCTCGGCGTGCCGCCCGCGCTGGCGGTGCTGCTGGCCCTCGCCCTCGGCACGACGCTCGGATTCGGCAACGCGGCGCTGGTGGTCTGGACCCACCTCAACAGCTTCATTGTCACCCTCGCCACGGCGAGCCTGATCACGGGCGGCATGCTCATCCTCACCCAGGCCCGGCCGTTCAGCACCCTGCCCGACTCGTTCATCGCGATCGCGCAGGTCGAGCTCTTCGGGATGCCCGTGGCGCCGCTCGTCCTGATCACACTCGCGGTCGCCGTCCTTCTCGGCCTCGTCTATCGAAGCACGAGCCTTGGCCGCGAGATGCTGGCGACCGGCGCCAACCGCCGGGCCGCGCGCATGTCGGGCCTTTCGGTGGGAAGGGTCGTGCTGGTCGCTCACGGGCTGTCTGGCCTGCTCGCCGCGCTGGCGGGCGCCATGTCGGTCGCGGCCAATAACACTGCCTCACCCGGGATCGGGAGCGACTGGGTGTTGTCGTCCTTCGTCGCGCCGGCGATCGGCGGCACGCTGCTTTCAGGCGGCCTGGTCTCGGTATCGGGCACGGTGCTCGGCGGCTTGCTCGTGGCGACCATCTCCAGCGGGCTGCTGCTGATGAACGTGAGCAACTTCTGGCTCAGCGTCTTCCTCGGCGCCGTGCTCCTGCTCGCGGTGGGGCTGGATCGGATCACGCGTACGGTCGGCGGCGCGGCGAGTTGATGGTCGCGACAGCCCGACGGATGTCACCGGTGGCCCTTGGCCTCTTGATCGTCGATCTCATGGGCGCACTGCTCCTAACGGTGATCACGCCGTCCTTCACCTCGACCTACAACCTTTTCATCACGGGCCGCGACTTTTCGATCCTGCTGCTGGTGGCGCTGGCGCAGATGATCGTGCTCGCGATCGGCCAGATGAACCTCTCGATCGGCGCCATCGGCGGGCTGGTCGCGATCGTCGAGTCGGGACTGATGGTCAACGCCGGAACGCCGGTGGTAATAGCGCTGGGTTTTGGGCTGCTGCTCGGCACGGCATGTGGTGTCGCGAACGGGCTCTTGATCCACTGGACCAAGGTCAACAGCTTCATCCTCACGCTGGGCACTTCGTACGTCTACGCCGGGATCAACCTCGGCATCACCCACGCCACGCCCTTCTATCACATACCCGACGTGGTCTCCGCCTTCGGCCAGGCGCGCACAGGCGCGTTTCCTCATGTGGCGATCGTCACGATCGTGCTCACGATCGCGCTCGCGGTCTTCCTGCGCCAGGCCGTACTCGGCCGCCAGCTGCTCGCGGTCGGCGGTAACGCTGTCGCGGCGGCCCTGTCCGGTCTTCCGGTCAGGCGAGTGATAGTGACTGCGCATGGCATCTCGGGCTTTTTCGGCGCGGTCGCGGGCACGCTGCTCATGGCTCAGCTCGGCGAGGGCCAGCCCACGATCGGTGTGACGTGGATCCTGCCTTCGTTCGCCGGCCCCATCATCGGCGGAGCAGTCCTCTCCGGCGGCAGCGCGCCGCTTCTCGGCACAGTGTTCGCGATGGTGCTCGTGTCGCTCATCTCCGACGGGCTGATCCTCGTCAACGCCAACCCCTACTGGGTCCAGTTCCTGGTCGGTGCGCTCATCCTCGCCGGCGTGCTGCTCGGCCGGATCCGCGCGGTCGGCCTGCGCGACGTCTTCAGGCTCAAGTCCACGGTGCCGGGGGTGGCGGAGCAGAAGTGAGCACGATCGCGCCGGCTCGACTGGTCCTCGCGGCCACCGGGATCCGCAAGCAGTTTCCGGGTGTCGTCGCCCTCGACGACGTCTCGCTGCGCCTGCGCAGCGGTGAGATCCAGGCGCTTGTCGGCGAGAACGGCGCCGGCAAGAGCACGCTGATCAAGATCCTGACAGGCGTCTACCAGCCGGACGCCGGTGCTGTTGTGATCGATGGCGCGCCTGTCCGCTTCGGCTCCGCGCGCGACGCGTTGAAGGCGGGCATCAGCGTCGTGCACCAGGAGCACAACCTCATCCCGCAGTTCACCGTGGCGGAGAACATCCTCCTCGAGCGCATCCCGACACGGCTTCCGCAGTTCGTCGATTACGGAGCCATCCATCGGGAAGCCCGACCCTGGATGTCGAAGGTCGGACTCGGCATGCGGTCCAGCAAACCGGTGTCCGAGCTGAGCGCCGCGCAGATGCAGCTGGTCGAGATCGCCAAGGCTCTGTCGCTCGAGGCGCGAATCCTCCTGCTGGACGAGCCGACTGCGTCCATCACGCCACACGAGACGGGCTATCTCTTCCGCGTCCTGCGCGAGCTGCGCGCCCAGGGCGTCGCGGTGGTCTTCGTGAGCCACAAGCTGGAGGAGGTGTATGAGCTGGCCGACCGGGTCACCGTGCTGAGGGACGGCCGAAACACCGCGCTGGACTACGAGATCAAGGGTTTGACCCAGGACCAGATGGTCACCTTCATGATCGGAAGGTCGGACGTGCTCGCGCAGCTGCCCGGGCGTCCGGTTCACGGCGAGCCCGTGCTTGAGGTGCGAGACCTGGCCACCGAGGCCGGGGCACGCGGGATCCGCTTCACCCTCCATCGCGGCGAGATCCTTGGCCTCTATGGACTGGTCGGCGCCGGGCGAACCGAGCTGGCCAGGGCGATCATCGGCGAGCTCAAGGTGACCGGCGGCGAGGTCATCGTGCGCGGCCGCGCCGCGCACATCCGCGACCTGCGCGACGCGCTGGTCCGCCACCGCATCGGCTACGTCAGCGAGAACCGCAAGGAGGAGGGGCTCATCCTCCTCCACTCGGTGCTCACCAACCTGTCCATCACCATCTGGCGTCGCCTCAGACTTTTCGGCCAGTGGATCCGGCGCTCGTCCGAGAAGGCGGCTGTGATGCCGCTTGTGCAGCAGCTCGACATCCGCGCGCACTCGTTGGGGCAGCAGGTGGGCACGCTGTCGGGCGGCAACCAGCAGAAGGTGAGCCTGGGTAAGTGGCTCGCCGCCGACGTCGAGGTCCTCATCATCGACGAGCCGACGATCGGGATCGACATCAAGACCAAGAGCGCGCTCCACGAGCTCATCTGGAATCTGGCGGGTGGCGGCAAGGCGATCATCGTCATCTCGAGCGACATGCCGGAGATGGTCCGGCTGACGGACCGGATCCTGATCATGCGCAACCACAGGCTGGTCGGTGAGATCGCGAACAATCACGATTACGAGGAGGTGAGCGCGGCGATCATGAGCCGCCTGAGCTGAAGAGATGAGGAAGGCGTATGGGTTGACGCTGCTGCTGAAGGACGATCCGGCGGTCATCGAGCGCTACAAGCACTACCACCGCAAGGCATGGCCCGAGGTCATCGCGCGCCTGAAGGAGATCGGCATCACCGAGATGAAGATCTACATGATCGGCCGCCGCCTGTTCATGTACATGGAGGCGGTCGAGGCATTCGATCCCGACCGAGACGTCCCCAAGCTCAACGACCTGCCGCGGTATCGCGAGTGGGACGTGCTGATGAGCTCCATGCAAGAGCGCGTGCCGGAAGCAAGAGAAGGGGAGTGGTGGGCGGCGATGGAAGAAGTCTTCGACCTCAACTGGTGATGAAAGAGCGTGCCCGTCCCGCGCCGCTCCCGAGGCTGATTCTCACCGACAGCGTCTACGAGGCGGTCAAGGAGCTGGTGATGGACCAGCACATCGAGCCCGGCGCGCGGGTGAACATCGACCAGCTCGCGCGGGAGCTCCGGGTCTCGCCGACGCCGGTCCGCGAGGCGCTGGCCCGACTCGAGATGGACGGCCTCGTGATCAAGGAGCCGCTGCGCGGTTATTCGATCGCTCCCATCCTGGACGCAGCCGCGTTCGAGCAGCTCTATGAGGTGCGTGGATTGATCGAGCCCTTCGCCGCCCGGCGAGCGACGGAACGGGCTGACCATCAGCTCGTCAAGGCGTTGCGGCGCGAGATCGACGCAATGCGCAAGACCATCGATGGGCTGGGGCCCGAAAAGCCGCTCGGCTATCGCGACTACCGCGAATTCGCCTGGCAGGACGCGCGTTTCCACGAGGCCATCGCCGCGGCGTCGGGCAACGAGCTGCTCGGCGAGACGCTCAGCCGCCTTCGCTCGCATCTTCACCTCTACCGCCTGTACTACGCGACCGGGATCGGCCCCGAGACGGCGGCCGAGCACGAGGCGATCGTGGCCGCGATCGCCTCACACAAGCCCGACGACGCCGCGGCCGCGATGGCCGAGCATATTCGGCGCTCCCAGGGCCGCCAGCGGCGCGCCTTCGAACGCTAGCGATCCCGCCGATAACGAGTCTGTGGGGCTGCCGGTGGGGGGACACAAAGCCCATGGACGCGACCACACATCGCGACTACGATCCCGACAAGGCGTCCGTTTTTGCGTCCTACATAGGAGGTGATGCGATGCGTGAGCTCAGGTTCGACCCGTCGCAGTGGTCCATCCCACCGCCGGCGGAGATCGTCTCCCACCATGCGAGGCATCTCGTTTCGCGCCGTTCCTTCATCGGGTCGGTGGCCGGGGTGGCCGGGGCGGCGGTCGGCGGCGGCTTTTTTCCCGTCAATGCGCTGGCGAAGAAGCCGTTCAACGCCACGCCCAAACCCACCTCCAACACGATCGCGCTGGGCGGCGTGACATTCCACCTGACCTTCTTTGGGCCAGGAATGGATGCCTCTTCGATCGGCGATTTCAACGGATTTGTGGGCGTGGCCGACGTTCAGGGGACGGGAACGGCGACAAATCCCGATGGCAGCACTGAAACCCTCTTGTTCGACACCGACATGAGATTCATGAGCGGCGTTTACGTCGGAGTCGACGGAGCGGTCCACAAAGGAAGTTTCGGCTTCGTTTGATTGGACCTCTACAGAGGTCAGTATGACTTCACGAACTTCTCGACCCAGGTCCATGACTTCGACCCTGGAATCGACCCATATCCGGGGGGAATCTTCTGGACTGTGCCCATGTCACCTGTGGGGAACGTCGAGCTAGGGACGGGAAGCGCTCACATGAGCGCCAGCAATCTCGCGCTGCGCGACTTCTTCAACATCCCGAACGCGCTGTTCCGTTTCCTCACTCCTGATTCGGTCGGCGCGAGCTGCAGCTTCGACATCAACTGGAGCGGTCCTGTCTCCGGCCGTGGCGGCGTCACGACGCCGGGTTCGACCGGTGAGCTCGTCATGTGCAACGCCGACATGACCTGGTCGGCAAGCAACAGCCTGGGCTTCCGGTTTGTTTCGAATCCGTCAGGCACCAAGAGCGTTTTCGCCCAGCTGGGTCACATCAGCAACGGGGTGTTCGCGACCTGAAGAGGGTGGGGAGGTCTGTCGGCAGACCTCCCCTTTCTCAGTGGCCGCGGAAAGCCTCCTCCAACCATTCCGCGACGACAGTCCGAACCACCTTGGCATCAAGGAGCAAAGGACGCGGACGTCCGCGGTTCATCCACTCCCGCACAGCCTCCAGGTCGGCGATGCTTTCGACCCTCGCCGCCTCCAGTCCCATTGCCCGCGCGATGTGCGCAAAGTCAGTGTCCGGGAAGCGAACCGTATCCATGGGCAGCCCATCGGGCGCGAAATGATGGACCTCGGCGGCATAGGAGGCGTCGTTGTAGACGACTACGAGCGCATCGAGCCCGAGCCGTCCCAGCGTCTCCAGCTCAGGTAAACCCATCAGCGCCCCGCCATCACCGAGGGCGATAACAGTCGGTCGTTCGGGCCGGGCGACGGCCGCGCCGATTCCGGTCGCGAGACCGAGACCGATCGACATGAAGGACTGCGTGAAGACAAATGAGCGTCCGTCTGGAACATCCATGTACATGGGCGCCCAGCCCATGAAGTGGCCGGAGTCGACCGCGAGAGTCCGCTCCGCGGGCAAAAGCTGGTGCAGCGCGATGGTCAGTGCGCGGGGGTCGACGCGGCCGGCTCCGGTCACGTCGTCAAACGGTTGCTCGCGCCAGCCACCGCGGCGGATCCGCTGTGCGACGTCCTCTGTGCGGCGGCCACGCGAGTGATGGGAACCCAGTGCGCTGATGAGTGCCTCGGCTGTCGCGGCGGAGTCCCCGCACAGCCCCAGATCCACCTGACGGTGTGCGCCCAGGGCACCCTCGTCGACGTCTATCTGAGCAACCCTGGTGGTGGGGCGGATCAGGTGCCCGCGGCGGGTGGTCCACATGTTCAGCGAGGCGCCGAAGGCCATCACGAGGTCGGAGGCTTCGATCAGCTCGGCTCCGATCGGCGACGCAAACCCGCCGCTGATTCCGACGCACCACGGGTTGCCTGCGAAAAGCCCGTCGGCCACCGCCGACGTCGCCAGCAGGGCGCCGGTCTGTTCGGCAAGGCGCTCGAGCGACGCACCCGCTCCCGACAGAACGGCGCCCCGGCCCGCCAGCAGAAGCGGACGCTCCGCCGCCGCCAGCCAGCCGCCGAGGGTCTCCACCTCGGCAGAATTCGGCGCCTGCGGCAGGGGCCCCGATGGCGGGACCAGCCCGGTGGGCGGCGGGCACTCGGCCGCCTGCACCTCGAGCGGGAGCGAGACCAGCACCGTCCGCCGCTCGCTGCAGGCGATCTGCGCCGCCGCCGCAATCTCGGCCACGGCAGACGCAGGTGAGGTGACTCGGCGGTGGATGGCGCCGGCGGCCTGCGCGACCGCGCTCTCGTCGATGAAGAAATTGGAGAGCGGTGCGGTGGCCTCGGCCGCCAGGAGCAGCAGTGGCGTTCGGCTCTTGGCGGCCTCGGTCAGGCCGGTCAGGGCGTTGGTCAGCCCCGGTCCTTGATGGACCGTACACACGCCAAACCGGCCGGAGGCGCGCGCGTACGCATCGGCCATGGTCACCGCCCCGGTTTCATGCCGCGCCGCGATGAATCGCATCCCGCTCGCGGTCATCGCATTGGCCAGGTGGAAATTGCCGCTGCCGACCAAACCGAAGAAATCGCGGCCGCCGAGCTGGGCTATGGCGCTGCCGATCGCTTCGGCGACGCGCATCGAAGCGTCAGCGCTCGACGAGTGCGAGCACGCGCGCTGGGCTTCCCGATCCGCGCACGATGGGGAGCGGCCCCGCGATGACGATCGCGCCCGTCGGTGGGAGCCTGACCAGGTTGGCCAACTGGGTCAGCCCGTACTTGCCCGCGCCGAGCAAGAATGTGTGACACGGAAACGCGGGCTCGAAGCTGTGCGCCTTGCCGGCGTCGGTGCCGACCGTCTCCACGCCGACCCCGAGCACGGGCGCTTCGTCCGCCAGCCAGCGCGCGCATTCGACCGAGATCCCCGGCGTGTGCGGGCCCATGTTGTCGGCGTTGAGAAATCTGTGCTGGTCACCGGCCCTCGCGTCCCAGCCCGTTCGGTACAGGAGCCATCCCCCGTGGGGCATGGGGCCGTGCTCACGCTCCCAGGCCTTGATGTCCGCGACCTCGAGGAGATAATCGGCGTTTTCGGCGCACTCCCGGCTCTTGTCGATCACGACGGCGGGTGCGATCAGCTGTCGCGCCGGGACCTGGGAGACGTCCTTGTTGTCGCGTCCTGTCACCCAGTGGATCGGTGCATCGAAGTGGGTCCCGACGTGTTCGCCGGTCGAGATGTCGTTCCAGTACCAGGCCGGTCCCCGTTCGTCGTAGTGGCTGATCTGGCTGAGCTCGAAACGCCTCGTGTTGGCGAATGGCGGCGGGAGCTGGATGATCGGCGTCCTCTCCGACAGAGGGGCGGTGAGGTCGATCACGTCGATTCTTCCGTCTTCGATCGCCGCGAAAAATTCCGTCAGCATGAGGCGAGTCTATCTCGGCCTCTTAGACCGTCATAGTTGAGATGAGCAGGGAAAGATGGATCGCCGGAGCCTGCGTGCCGTCGTGCTGATGGCGATGGCCATCGCGGTGATTGCCGCAACGAGCGCCGTGTACCTGCGATCAGCGGGTACCAGTGCGGCGCCAGTAACGGTGACGCGCTCGGTTCCGTCAATGGTGACCGTCGAGCCGGTCGATTACTACTTCTCGACTCCGGCCCAGGGCTGGGCGGTCGAGAATCCGACGCAGGCCGCTGACTTCGGCGTATTCCGGACAACAGATGCCGCGCGGCGCTGGCATGAGGTGCTCGAGCTCGACCCCGGGCTGACCCAGTTCGTCGAGCCGGCGGTCCAGTTCCTCGATTCATCGCACGCCTTCATCGCGGTAGGCGCGCATTTCCAGCGCCTCACGCGCACGAGCGACGGTGGCGCCCACTGGCAGTCGCTCGCCCTGCCCGATGGAAGCGTGCGCGTCGATGCGGTCGCGTTCAGCGACCCGGACTACGGCTGGCTTCTGGTCGGCGGAGGTTCCACACGCCTTTTCGCGACTCGCAACGGCGGTGCAACGTGGCGCCGCCTGCCCGATCCACCCGGCGACGCGGAGACACTTACGTTTCGCGGCCCGCACGAGGCCTGGATGGGCGCGGCCGCCCTCGGCACCCCACACGTCTACCTTTCGACTGACGCCGGCATGACCTGGACGCGCCGCGACCTGCCGCCTCCGCCGAGCCGGTCGTGGGACGGCGGCGTCCCATCCCGCGTTGAGCTGCTGCCCGGAGGCGGTGTGCAGGTGCTCCTGCCGCCTGTGGGACAGCCCGACTTCCTCGAACGGGGTTATGCCCTGATCCTCACCGCCCGCGATGAAGGTGCGGCGTGGAGGTACGTACCGACACCTCCGGGTGTCCTGGCGTACGAAGACTCGTGGCACTGGTGGGCGATGTTCCAGACCTCGCTTTTCAAATCGAGCGATGGTGGTCAGACTTGGGCGACAGTCACCAACCGGCTGCCGGACTGGGGTTTTGTTCCGCACGTGATCGATACACACCACGCGTGGGCCGCGATCAAGCTGGTGAGCGGCAACGGCCTTGCCCTCACGGACGATGGGGGCCTTCACTGGTCGCGTGCAAGCGTGCCCGTCGCCTCTTACTGAAGGGACCTTCTCGTTGGTCACGATCCAGGACGTTCGATCGGTGGCTGAGAAATTGCCCCGCAGCTACGAGGTGCTCGTCGGCGGCCGGTTGAAGTTTCGGGTCGGCCGCATCGTCTACCTGTCGTTCTCGCGCGACGAGAGCGTGATGGGCTTTGCGTTTCCAAAGGATGAGCGGGACTGGCTGATCGGCGGCTCCCCGGACAAGTTCATGCAGCCGAGCAAGTCCGACCTTCGGTACCACTGGGTGCTGGCGCGCCTGTCCGCCCTCGATCAGAAGGAGATGCGCGAGCTGGTCCTTGACGCCTGGCGGATGGTCGTCCCCAGGAGCCTCGCCACGAGCTATCAACCAGACTTCTGATCGCCGATAACGCGTCACACCGCCGAATGACTTTGTCACGCTATCCGCCGCGTGGCCACGTCGATCCAGCCGAACCAGACGGTGAACGATCTCAACTGGACTTTCGTGCTGGTCGGGGTCGCGGACGCGACGATGCTGCCGTATATACCCCTGTACCTTGCCCAGCGCGGCCTGAGCGCTGCCCTGATCGGGCTCGTGCTCGCCTGCGCGGCTCTGGCGACCTTCGTCGTGGGGCTGGGCTGGGCCTACCTCGCCGACCGCAGATTCAGCCCTGAGCGCATGGTGGTCGCCGCCGCCGCCGCTGCCGCCGGGATGGCGCTGCTCCTGGCCGTGGCGGCCGGACCGGTCGCGATCGCGGCTGTGATCGTCGGGCTGTCGATCGCCCGTGCGCCTTTCATGCTGCTCGATCCGATCGCGCTGAAGAGGCTGCGCGTCACCCGGCGGACCGATTACGCCCGCATCCGTCTGCGGATGAGCGCGGGTTGGGCGGGGTCGGCCGTCCTGTCGGGCGCTCTGTTTCAGGCTGCGGGCCTCCGGTTGATTCCTTTCGTCTACGCGCCGCTGTCGCTGGTGCTCGGATGGTGGGTGTTCAGATCCTTGAAGCCGACGACCGAGGGCCAGACGGTCGACCCCACTCCGGCTATCACCTCGAACGTGCGAAGGGTGCCGGTAGCGTTGATCACGTTCTTCGCGAGCTGTTTGCTGCTGGGCGCGTCGCTGGCGGCCACCCAGAACTTCCTGACTCTCCAGATCAACGTCCTGGGGGGTGGAGCGGTCCTGATCGGCGCTGCTGCGGCCTTCCAGGCGCTGACCGAGGTTCCGACGATGGGCTTCATGCACGTGCTGACGAAGTTCCTCAGCCACCGCGCGCTGTTCGCAATCGGGTGCGGGGTCTATCTCGTCATCTTCGTGGCGTGGGCCTTCACGTCCGACGCCCTTGCAGCCGCCTTGCTCAAGCTCGTCGCCGGAGTGGCGTTCGCGCTCACCCTGATATCAGCGGTGATGATCACCAACGACCTGGCGCCGTCACGACTCCGCGCGACGGGCCAGACGCTGATGAAGTCAGTCCTCTTCGGAGTGGCTCCGATAGTGGGCGCGCTGGGCGGCGGGGTGGTCTACGAGGCGCTCGGCGCACGGGTGATGTTTCTGGGCGCCACCACGATCGTTGGCGCAGCCGGGCTCATTGCGCTTCTGGTGCGCCCGCGGCCCGCGCCGCTAACGACGGCTACTGAGGCTGCACCGGCTTCGCCAGGATTAGCGACACCTCCAGCGTGATGTTCGGATCGACCTGTACGAATCCGCCCGCCTCCTGCGGGACCTCGACTCCATAATCGTCGACCGCGACGACAGTTGCGCCTGCCGCGGACAGCTCGCTGTTTGTCAGCCGCACGTCAAGGCCAAATTTCGCCGGCCTCGTCACGCCGCCGATCTCGAGGGCGCCCGAGATCTGCACGTGCTGGACGGCGTTCGAGGACCCGTCGACCGAGATGGCTGCCGGATAGGGCTGGAAGATGACGTATGGATGCTCCCTCGAGCTCAGCATCTGTCGCGCGATGTCGTCGCGGTCCGAGGTGCGGAAGCCGGGCAGCTCATCCACGCTGCGCAGCGTCCGGACGTCGACGGCGATGCACCCCGTTTCGATCTGCACCCCTGCCGCCACGGCGCCTACGAGCAGCCACCCGCCCACGGTATCCGTCCGCGCGACCGCCACGTGCGGCGAGGTGACTTCGGCGAACTTCTCACGGGCCTGGTAGCCGGCGAGCGAACCCGCCTGAACGGCCCAGAGCCCCGCGACGCCAGAGCTCGAGTTGTCGGGCACGGCCGGCCGGCGGCATGCCAGGGTCAGCGGATCATCCGGGCGCGGCGAGGTCGTGTGTCGAGCTGCCTGGGCGAGGCCGAGCGGCTGCGGCCGGCTGTGATTGATAAAGGTGATCGCGCCAACCGCGCCCAGCACCATCAGGAGCACCAGCGCCGCACCTGCCTTGAGGAGTGTCGAGGGCTTCACGTCCCTACTACGCCCCGAGGTCTATGTCGGTTCCGCGTGTATGTTCCGGGATATTCGATGAGGCGCAGGCGCGGGCCATCGACCCGATCGAGGTCGCGGCTCAGTGAGGCCCGCGCGACTCAGCGTCTTTTGATCGCTGCAGCAGCTCCTCGGCCGCGGCCTTGTCCCCGCGCAGCTCGGCCACCCTGGCGAGGTTGCGCCAGGTCCAGGGCGGCAGCTGCTTGTCGCCGAGCTCTTCCGCAATCCTGATCGCCGCGCGGAGGTCTTCCTCCGCCTCGTCGAGCCGGCCGAGGTTGCGCTTGGCGATGCCGCGTGCGGCGCGGGCGTCGGCGATCTCCCAGCGTGCACCCAGCTCGCTGAAAATCTTCACGCCGCGATCGAAGCACGGCAGCGCCTCTTCCTCGCGACCCAGGTCGCTGAGCACTCGACCTCGCTGGACCGACGTGTTGGCGACGCTGAAGCGGTCACCCGATTCGTCTGCGAGCGCGCCGGCTTCGTCGATCAGCCGCAGCGCACCGTCGTTGTCCTGCGTCTCGCTGTGGTTGATCGACAGCGCAGTCAGGGCCCGTACGCGTGCCCAGTGGTCTTTGGGGTCGGCAAGGTCGAGAGCCCGCCGCCAGATCGCTTCGGCCGCGTCGTGCCTGTCGCGCGTCCACGGCACCCAGCCTGCGAACAGGAGCGATCTCACGATCGCCCACGGGTCGCCGAGCTCCTCGGCCGCGCGGATCGAGCGGTCAAGCAGGCGCTCCGCCTTGTCTACGTCGGCCTCGAAGTTGATCGCGATGTCGCCGAGGTAGCGGAGGGCCAGCGCGAGCGAGAAGGCGTCGTGCCCGGCCTCACCAAGAGTCACGGCGCGACTCAGGGCCTCCATCGCTGGGGCGTACTCCGCGAGCCAGTAGCGCGCCTCTCCCATTCCCGCCAGAATCCGCGCCTCGCGCACCCCCCAGCCTGCTTCAGGCCCGGCTAA
>Ga0137365_10001435_pt1 | contig 18508 bp, 15 predicted proteins | sample SagtaG_9_FD_104799 | JGI IMG/M metagenome (GOLD analysis project Ga0137365, IMG submission 104799) | Vadose zone soil microbial communities from Sagehorn Ranch, Mendocino, California, USA - Sage1_L_40_16 metaG | ecosystem: Environmental > Terrestrial > Soil > Vadose zone | place: USA...
CCACGCGAGACGGCGACCGTCCTGAAACCAAAGCGGTTGGCGAACTGGATGCCAAGGTGACCAAGGCCACCCAGACCTTGCACCGCCACGAGATCCCCCGGTTTCGCAACGCTATGGCGCAGTGCATTGAAGGTGGTGATACCGGCACAAAGGAGTGGTGCCCCTTCAGCCGCTTTGAGCTGGTCTGGCACGAGGGCCAGCGCCTCTTGCGGAGCCACCATGTACTCAGCGTACCCGCCATCGTAGGAAATTCCGGTGATCTTAGCGTTCTCGCAGTTGATAAAATCCCCCCGGCGACAGGCACGACAAACAAAGCAGTGCCCTCCATGCCAGCCGACGCCCACACGCTGGCCGACGCTCCACGGGCGCACGCCTTTGCCGACCGCGTCAATCACCCCGATCACTTCATGACCGGGAATACGAGGATAGGTGATGGGGTAAACCCCGCCTTCCTTCACGGTGCTATCACTGTGGCAGACACCGCAGGCTTCCACTTTGATGCGCACCTGGCCCTCTTGAGGCGAAGGTCGAGGTCGCTCGACCAGTTCAAACGCACCACCCGCCTGAGGCACCTGCACCGCTTTCATTGTGGACATATCTTTACTCACTTTTCTAGGGGCGCTCTTAGATAGAACCAAAAACGACAGGATCATCCTTCATACAAAAGCTGAGAGGATTCTTCCCATCATTATATCAGGATTCTAAGGTAACTGCTCAGGATAACGAGAGCAAGGCATGCACCGACGAGAAGAGTGCATATGATCGAGATATTCACCTTCTAGAAATGAACGATCAATCGGCTCACCATAATAGGAATCGCCTCGTTAACCTTCATTTAAGGGCAGCCCTTGATAAAGCACCCCTGATAGGACTTCATTCGCAAATGTCCATCAGCCGAGGTATACAGGAACTCGATCGCCTTGTTGATGGGATCGTGGTTTACGTCGAAGGCGATCTGCCCGCTCACCCCCTGGTATGCTTGCGCGCCCGTGATCTGCGGCAAGGCGTTAGCGAGACTCTGCGGTGTAAGAGTCGTCTTCCCATTCGGCAGTGCCATCTGCATGCCTAGCAGCAGAACCTGGGTGGCATCATAGGCAAGCATGACCGTATCATCCGGTCGCGTAAAACCGTAGTAGCCTGCTGATTTTAGCCTATCAGGATTAAAATCGGAGATGTAATCCTGGAAAAAAGGAGGATTATCTTTCCCTATGACACTCCACGCATCAGGATATGCAAAGGCAGTGAAAAACCAGCGATTATAGCTGTTTGGATGAGCGGTATAACCAGCATCTCCTGAGATCACCGGGAGATGGGCAAACGGACCCGAGGTCGGAAGCGCATCCTGGAATGAGCCCGTATCGGCGCTGCTGGCACCCGTGAAGTAAAACGCATCGGGATGATACCTGTTCAAGGCATCATTGATAAGCGAGGAAAAATTCTGCTTCGCGTCTGTCACAAATGTCTCTTCATGCGGTCGCTGGTATCCATCCTTCACAAACTGCTCCTCAAAATCGCTCGCCAGATTTTGACTATAGTTGTCTTTAGGATCCACAAAAACGACCGGATTCTTTACATGTAACGCCTGTTCAGCAAATTTAGCCGCCGCAGGTGCCTCCACTCTATTTGCCGGTGCTACCCTAAAGAAGTAGGGAGAGATGCCAGAGAGAAAGTCGTCAGATGCCTGTGGCGAGACCTGGGGGATCTTAGCATTTGATAGAATAGAGAGTGCCTGGAGGGAGCGTGATGAAGTCAACCAACCTACTACACCAACGATGGTCTTATCCTGCCTGGTTATATTCACGATCTGTTGCGCGACGAGAGAGGCAGAGGATATGTCGCTGCCCGAATTGGCGATCAGGATACGCAGATCGTAAGGAGAAGATGAGCTATTCAGTTCGTGTTGCGCCACATACACGCCTTGCAATTGACTTTGCGGCGAATTATCATCAGGGCTGACAAAAGCGGTACAGACGACCAGGGTAAGATACGGTTTCCCGGATTCCAGGACGAACTGATTCTCCTCGTAAATTAGCGCCTCTGCATCGCTACTATCTATCTTCAGTGCAGAATTCCATAAAGGTATCGCTTCTGACCCTTGACCATCACGCACCTTCTGAGCGGCTTGTTGTTTCAAAGCCAGCTCCTGATTAATACGCCATACATCGAAAGGTGCATAGGAGCCATCATTTACACCTATGGTATCCCCATTGGACGCTGTGAACTCGCCCAGTCCATTGGGCACAGATATTTTGACATTATTAGTTGATCTAAGGAAATAAGCATAGTAGGATAGAATTAACGCAAGCAAAATTACAGCTATTACAGGTATTACAAACAACAACCGTTTGCTAAGTTTTGGGCTTGAAACTGCAAGTGTATGACTTTCCGCTTTTACATCTAGTTTTTCTGGGATAGATACACGCTGTGGGTCATAGGGAATGAGAAGTGATTCCCCTAATAATATCCTTCCACAATTTCTACACGATTGAGCGTAGGAATAATTTTTCACACCGCAAGTAGGGCACTCGTTTACCTTTTCCTTCTGCATACATCTGCTCCAATAATGATATGTTCGACTCTTTTGATTATTACGGATCATTGAGACACCAGAAGATATCTGTTTCCCAATAAACTTTCTTCTACATCAATCTGCCTTTAGATCTCCACCAACAACACTATCTAAGTACTCCTTCTGCTCCGACTCTCACTTAATTTGTTGTGGCAACACATCCGATATCTCTTTAAGTTGTCGCTCCATACGACTATACACCTCCTCTATACCCTTATATGCAGCTTTAAAATTTGGTGAAATCACGGTTGCGTTCTTATAAGAAGCAAGTGCCTCAGTTAGACGATTGAGTTTGCAGAGCACATCTCCTTGATCTTTATAAAGAAAATGGAGAGAAGGATCGTCATTAGAAGACATTTCTACCCCTTCATTGTAAACCTTCAATGCTTCCTCCAGTTGTCCTAAATCGTCAAGCCTATTACCTTTATTTCGCCAAATGGAAATATTTTTAGGATCAATCCTAAGCGCTTCACCGTATGCATCCAACGCCCGTTTATGATATACGGTAGAATATTGAAACAAGGTATTTCCCAGGTGCATATAAAGCTCAAAGTTTGTTGGGTCGAGAGCAATCGCTTTCTTAAACTCTTCTTGCGCCTCATCAAAAAGCCCGGCCATACGCAATGCGTCTCCTATTTTGTCATAAATGACAAACTTTTTCTCTTTTTCAGAGAACTTAAGAGCATCTTTGTATGTAGCAATCGCTTCATCATACCTTGCATCCTGGGCTAGAGCTTCCCCTTTGTTCAAACAGAGCTGAACATTTCTGGGTTGAAGACGAAGTGCCTGATCATACATACCGACTGCCTCAGAAAAACATCCGAGTTCTTTGTATGTATTTCCCAATTCTTTATAAATATCAAATTCATTTGAGGAGAGTCGAAGTGCTTTATGATAACACTCTATTGCCTTATCAAGGCGATTGATTTCTCTAAATCTGCCTGCCAGCTTTTTGTAAATATTAACATCATCAGGAGAGAATTTTAAAGCCTGGCAATAAGCGTCATAAGCCTCTTCATCTCTTTTAGCATTAGAGTAGGCTTCAGCATCGGCGATACACCAATTCGTCAGCATTTCATCGATCACGCGATGAACACCCTCCGCAACATTGGTATACGCACTATCTAGATTAGGCCATTCACTTATAGCTTTAGCATCTCGGGGTAAAGCTTGAATATAGTTAAATGGAGCTTTCTTCGATAAATAAGTAGGACGAAGGTAAATAGGAATGACGCGAGCTTGTTTTGCATCATGTCTTTCTAAGGCGCGCTTCATTTCCTTGCTTACACAATAATCTGAGGTCATGAAATCTACGCTGATTAACAGAAGAACGATATCAGCTTTCTCCAAATATTCGTCTATTTCTTCTTCCCAATTATCGCCCGCTTTGATTTTTCGGTCGTGCAATTCGGAAATATTTACTTTTCCTAAATGTTTTGCTAGCTCATCCCTCATCTTCTCATCTTCATGAGCATAACTATAAAATAACTTTACTGATGGCGCATGCGCTTCATACATGGCTCGCCCTCCCTGTCACATTTTTTGGCAACCCCAACAGCAACAAATCCTGGCAATTGAAAAGATTGAATTTAGCAGGATTGTATGTAATCTTCTTGACGAGTGAAAAAAGCCGTCATAAAAAATCTGGTACCAACGGTTAGCGAGCGCATAGCAGACAGTTTGCAATCCCTACAAAAAACATACTATAATCCAACGTGTATTTAGCACAGTCTAGCAAATATGGTCAAGACACAGACGTCCTTACACATAGGGGAGCGCGCCATGCCCTTTTCTTCCACCGACGGCCAGTATGATGTGATCGTGGTCGGGGCCAGTTTCGCGGGTCTCAGTTTTGCCAGTGTCGCGGCGACGCTCGGTATGCGCGTGCTTGTCCTGGAGCGCGATGAGCAGGTTGGCGGCATCGTGCGCACGACGGGGGTGCTCTTCAGCGATGTGCTCGATTTTCTCGATGTGCCCGCACGCTACCTGATGAACGCGGTCAGGCGCGTGCATATTCAGCCGCCCGGTGCCGGGCCGCTCAAGATCAGCGCGCGGGCCTACCGTTTCTATATGGCTGATGTGACGGGGATGCTGCGCTGGATGGCCGGGCAGGCGGAGGAACATGGCGCGACGATACGTTGTGCTACGCTCTTTCTCGATGCTAAGCGTGGCGAGGATGGACTGATGAGCGTCCAGGTCGGTCAGGCTCCGGGAGAGCCCGAGACGCTGACGACGCGCATCCTGGTCGGCGCCGATGGGACGCGCTCACGCGTCGCCCAGCGCCTTGGTCTGGATCAGAACACCCGTTTTCTGGCAGGCGCGGAATGGTTGCTGGAAGGCGTGGAGCTGGATCGCGAGACGTTCTACCTGATCATGAATCACGAGCTGGCACCTGGCTATTGCCTGTGGCTGGCCCCACACGGCGCGATTACGGCGCTGGGCGTGGCGGGCCACCCGCGCACGTTCAATCCGACCACCTCTTTGCGCAAGGCTCAGGAACTCTTTCAAAACGTGGCAGAGCTCAGCCAGGCGCGCGTCGTGGAACGCAAGGCGGGCGTTATCCCGACGGGTGGGCGTCTGCGCAAGGTGTACCGCGACGATGAGAGCGGGCACGCACTGCTGCTGGGCGACGCGGCTGGCCTGTGCGGTGCAGCGACGGGCGGCGGCATCTATCCGGCACTGATCAGCGGACGACTGGCAGCCCACGCCGTGGCCAACGAGGTGAGCAATGGAACGCCCGGCGCTATCAAGGCTTACCTGCGCAATATCGCGCAGGCGGGACGGCTGGGCCACTATCTGCGCATCGAGGACTGGCTGCGTTTCGTGCTCGACAATATGCGGTCCGATGCGGATGTCAGTATGCTCTATGGCCTCTTCGCCTCGCCCGAGGGACACAAGATTCTACAGAGTGCGCTCCTGGAGACGCCGATCATCGGCATGGATAGCAACTTCTTCGCCCTGCTGCGTGGCCTGCTGAGCAAGCACCCACGCATCTACCGTTCGGCGTTCCAGGCACTCTGGCAGCGCGTCACCACAGCGAACAGGGCAGCAAAAGAGTCATGAGCGAGCAGGATGGCATTCAGACAGGGAACGATCAATCGCGGACTCCATCATGACCTCAGGGGAATTAATTCTGGAGGCAATGGCTGGTCTGTGAGCCAGGCACGGGTGACCGCATTGAACAGCTCAGGCCGCTGAAGGTTCCAGTAATGCTCCTCGGCTCCACGTTTGCTGAAGGCGACCAGATATGCCTGTCCTGCGGGTAACGCCGCTGCGAGATCACGAGCGGACTGGCGCACAATTGCCAATTCGTGCTGACCGGCAATGATGAGCGCGGGCACCTGCACCTGGTCCAGCCCTGCTGGAATGCGGAAGCGTTGATTTTCCAGGAGCATATGGGTAAAGGAGTTGGCAGTCATCCGTCTGGTATCCTCGCGCACCTCGGAAAAATACTGCTCGGGGAGGGCGTTTCCATAGCGCATATTCAGGTGAACATACGCATCAGAACGGAGAAAGGGAGCCGCAAAAAGACGAAAGATCAGCGTTAAAGCACGTGGGCCAGGCAGACCAACGCCGGGTAAGGGATGCACCAGAGCGCTGCTAATGATGGCGTGATCTACGACCATGGGGGCGCTGCCGAGGAGTTGCACCGTGATCTGGGCTCCTTCCGAAAGGCCGATCACATGGGCGCGCCCTCCATGGCCTCGCTCATGGATCAGTTCCGCAACGCGACGTGCCGCATCCGTGATGGTAAACGGTTGGATCGCGGTGCTCAGTCCATGTTCGGGAAGATCGGGGACCAGGCAATGATAGGTCTCCTGCAGAGCCTCGACCTGCGGGCGCCACATCCACCCACTGATCCCTCCACCATGCAGAAAACAAATCGTGGGCGCGCTGTCCGGCCCACATTCGCGGACACCCAGGTCCGCAACGGTGATTGGTGAGAGCGCTTCAAACATGATCTCTTTTCCTTACTTCACTTTCTCGCGGCTCAATACATGTTCCTGACGGTAAATCTTGTCGGGATTTATAAACCATCCGTGGCAAGGTTTCATAGTCCCTACGGTGATAACGTAATAATACCTGTCCATAGCTCTACAGGGAAAAATTCCGGCTTCCCAATTGTTATAGCTTTAAGAAAGACCAGGTGAGACATGCTCTTGAGCCGGGCTGTCATTTGATCAGTATATCTCTTCAGGCAATGTTTCCACGTGTCTTTTTTAAAGAAGGAAGATAGTAGTAGCGCCATTTTAGCGTCAAAGAACTTATAGGCATCTACTCAGGAAGACCACGACTTATGCAATCGATACAACCTACCACGCAAACAGAACACGTTCAACAGCCCGCACACAGCTCGATCGATCGCAAGATGGTATGGCTGCTCGCAATCGCCACTGCCTTCGCCGTTGGCAATCTCTACTATGGGCAGCCGCTGCTCGCCGATATTGCGCAGAGTTTCGCCGTTTCGGTGAACAGTGTGGGTATTGCCGCCACCGTGACGCAATTAGGGTACGCAATCGGGTTGTTACTCATTGTGCCGCTTGGCGATGCCTTCGAGCGACGGCGCCTGATCGTCACTATGCTGCTTGCCGTCACCGTCGCGCTGATCGCGACCGCCCTCGCACCGTCGATCTCCTGGCTGACGCTTGCCTGCTTTGCGATCGGCGTCACGACCGTTGTGCCACAGCTCATCGTACCGCTGGCCGCCAGCCTCGCAGCTCCACGGGAGCGCGGGCGCGTGGTCGGAACGGTGATGAGCGGTCTGTTGATCGGCGTGCTACTGGCGCGAACGGTGAGTGGATTTATCGGCGCGCAGTTCGGCTGGCGGGCAATGTACTGGATCGCGGCGGGAATGATGCTGCTGCTGGCGCTGGCGCTGCGCATGACGCTGCCCCCCAGTCGTCCGCGGGCGCGCCTGAGCTACGCCCAGTCGTTGCGCTCGTTGGGAGAGCTGCTGCGCACAGAGCCGAGCATCCGCGAGATGAGTATCTTCGGTGGCATGGTCTTCGGCGCGTTCAGTGCTTTCTGGTCGACGCTGGCCTTTTTCCTGAGCACGCCTCCCTATCACTATGGCAGCGAGGTGGTCGGACTCTTTGGGCTCGTTGGCGTCGTGGGCGCGCTCGCAGCGTCGCTTGCTGGCAGGCTCTCGGACCGCATCGACGCACGCTATATCACGGGAGGCTCGATAGCCACTACGCTACTCGCATTTGTCACTTTCTGGCTCTTTGGACAGTGGCTCTGGGGCCTGATCATCGGCGTTATCCTGCTCGACCTGGGAACACAGAGCAACCAGATCTCTAACCAGGCCCGCGTCTACAGCCTGAATCCAGAGGCGCGCAACCGCCTGAACACGATCTACATGGTTTCTTACTTTGTCGGAGGCTCGCTGGGCACGGCGCTCGGCACCTATGGCTGGAGCGTGGCACGCTGGACCGGCGTCTGCATTGTTGGCGTCGCTATGCTAATGGTGGCCATTATCGTCTATCTGTGGAACTGGCATCGCACCCGGCGGGAAGCACCGGTAAGCGATGCGCTCGACCGCGCGTAGACCTCGCTCTCAGATACAGAATGCGGATGAGGAGATCTCTTCAACGCTTTTTTCACTCCCACGTTGTAGTATTCTGAGAGAGAACATTTTCAGTACAGAAAGAGGAAAGGAAATCTTTTTATGTCAGGCTTCAATCTTGCCGTGCCGGTAAGCGAGCGCGACCATAGTCAGGGACCGGCGACGGCTCCGGTGACACTGCTGGAATATGGCGATTTCGAGTGTCCCTATTGCGCCGAGGCGTATCTCGTTGTGAAGGAGATTCAACGGCGGCTCGGTCCGCAGCTTCGTTTTGTGTTCCGCAACTTCCCGGTTCCCGAGGTCCATCCACACGCGCGCCACGCCGCCGAGGCTGCTGAGGCAGCCGGCGCCCAGGGCAAGTTCTGGGAGATGCACGATACTCTGTACGAGCACCAGGAGCAGCTCGACGATGCGTCCCTGGCGCGCTACGCCGCCGATCTGCAGCTCGATACGGAGCGCTTCCAGCGCGAGATGGCGGAGCATACGTATTGGCGAAGGGTGAGCGATGATGTGGAGAGCGGGCAGCATAGCCGCGTTCGGGGGACACCAACCTTTTTTATCAACGGCATTCGCCACGATGATACCTATACGCTGGATGTGTTGTTGCCCGCAATAGAAAGAGCGCTCGCTTCCCGCTAATAAGATGCAGTTATTGGTATCGTTCGCGAGAAGTAGGATAGCCCTATTAAGAAACACGAAACCTACGGGGAACGTGTTATTACTGATGCCTTGAGAAAGGGAAAGCACCAGTATCTGGGACAGTTACATCAGGAGAATTGTACCTTGGAACGCAAGATATATGCACAAGAATTAGGAATTGACCTGGCGTCAAAACAAGAAAAAGAATATTTCAAATGGTTTCTGGCGTGTCTGCTATTTGGTAAACCTATCCAGCAAGAAGTAGCAAAGCGGACGTATGGTGAGTTTGTCAAGGAAAGGCTTACTACTCCTGACGCAATCATAGAAGCTGGATGGGATAAGTTAGTTGAAGTTTTAGACAGAGGCCATTACGTCCGCTATGATTTCTCTACGGCGACGAAATTGTTGGATGCTTCCAAAACACTGAAAGAACAATATGGAACGCTTACTGACTTTTTGAAACAGTCTCAAACGATAGATGAGTTATCCTCACGGTTGCAAAAATTCAAAGGCATTGGCCCGAAGACAGCAGAAATCTTTCTGCGCGATATTACTCCGATTTTTTTAGAGTACCACAAGTAAGGATGGACTTTGTGGTTATAAATCGCGCCCCTACAGCAACTGCGACGATTGTCACAAAAACGACGCTTGAGGCGATTGATGCGTATATTCCTGTTAATCTTCCATGAAACTACACCTGCTCGGAAAAATGGCAGGCGGCATAATGCTCATGTCCCGTCTTTGCCTCGAAGGCCGGCTCCTCCACGCGGCAGATAGACTGCGCCATAGGGCAGCGTGTGTGGAAGCGACAGCCACTGGGAATATTGATTGGGCTGGGCACGTCGCCCGAGAGAATGATACGCTGGCGCTTCTTCTCGATTTTGGGATCGGGGATCGGCACGGCGGAGAGCAGCGCCTTTGTATACGGGTGCTTCGGCGACACGTAAAGCTCGTCGCGGTCGGCCAGTTCCACGATCTTACCGAGATACATTACCGCGATGCGATCGGCCACGTGGCGGACGACGCTCAGGTCGTGCGACACAAACAGGTACGTCAGATTCAGTTGCCGCTGCAGGCGTTGCAGCAGATTCAGCACCTGGGCGCGCACAGACACATCCAGCGCCGAGACCGGTTCATCGGCGATGATGAAATGCGGATTGATTGAGAGGGCGCGCGCCACAACGATGCGCTGCCTCTGGCCGCCGCTGAACTCGTGAGGATAGCGATCGATATATTCGGGTCGCAGGCCGACGACGTGCAATAGTTCCTCTGTGCGCTCGCGAATCATCTTCGCAGAACCTGTTTTATAGATATACATCGGTTCGGAGACCAGCGAGCCAATGGTATAGCGAGGATTGAGCGAGGCGAATGGGTCTTGAAAGATCATCTGCATATCTTTGCGTATCATGCGCAGAGGCTCGCCACTCAATTGCGCCAGGTCCTGATTTTCAAAAATAATCTGGCCCGTCGTTGGCTTGTAGAGTCTGACAATTGTGCGCCCGATCGTCGTTTTGCCTGAGCCGCTTTCACCAACGAGACCCAGCGTTTTGCCGCGCTCGATGCTGAAGCTGATGCCATCGACAGCGCGCACATAGCCCACGGCGCGCTGGATAATGATGCCGCTGGTGAGCGGAAAGTGCATCTTCAGATCGCGCACCTCCAGCAGCGTATTGCTTGCCACAGCGCTATCCACCGTATCAACCATCGCTTATTCTCCTTGCAATATATTCGTGACCTCACTAACCGCGGCTTTCTGCGCGGCCTGCCTCGCCTGCAGACGACGATCCGCGTACGCCCGCTCCTTCGGATCGGTTGTATCGAACCAGCAGGCTTTCCGGTGCGCGCTATTCCCAGATATGGGATCGAGCGGGGGTTTCTGCCGGCAGATACTACGCGCGAAGTAGCAGCGCGCCATGAACGGGCAACCGGACGGCGGCTGCAAGAGGTCTGGGGGCGCGCCTTCTATGGTGCGCAGTTCCCCCTGGCGCGCCTCGTCCAGGCGGGACACCGATGCGAGCAGGCCAATCGTATAGGGATGACGGGGATTGCTGAAGATCTCGTCGGTAGTAGCCTCCTCCATCACCTCGCCGGCGTACATCACGATCACCCTATCAGCCATCCCCGCGACCACGCCCAGGTCATGCGTGATCAGAATCAAGGCCGTGCCAAATTCGGCGCACACGCCATTGATCAACTCAAGGATCTGTGCCTGTACGGTCACATCGAGGGCCGTCGTTGGCTCATCGGCGATCAGCAGTTTGGGGTTGCATGCCAGGGCAACCGCGATCATCACGCGCTGCCGCATACCGCCGCTGAACTGGTGTGGATAGGAATTAAAGCGCTCAACGGGGGCCGGGATACCGACCTGCTCTAAAAGCGCGATGGCGCGTTGGCGCGCGTCATCTTTGCTCAACTTGAGATGGATCTGCAGTCCCTCCATGATCTGCTTGCCAATGGTCATGGTGGGATTGAGGCAGGTCAGCGGGTCCTGGAAGATCATGCCGATCCTCCCGCCGCGAATCTTCTGCATCTCCCTCTCAGAGTACGTCAGTAGATCGTCCTCCTCGAAATAGATGTTGCCGCCCGCGTACTCGCCGGGCGGCTGTGCGACCAGGCGCATAATCGAGAGCGCCGTCACACTCTTGCCGCAGCCGCTCTCACCAACAATCGCAATCTTCTCGCCCGGCTTGACCGCGAAGTTCACGCCATCGACCGCGTGGACGTGGCCCGCCTTTACTTTAAAGTAGATCTTGAGATCCTGTACATCTAACAGATAGTCGCTCAACGTCTTCTCCTTCTTACTAGTAGGGATGGGGCTTGCCCCCATCCGGCCTGGGGCCTGCCCCATCCGGCCCAAAACGCCGTGTTCAGGGACCCGTATTGGTTCTCTCGCCGACACATTTTCAGGAGAGAGATCGTTTGGGTAGGGACCAGCTTCCAGCGCGTCCGGATTTATCATGTTCCTCCACGTTCCATATGAATAAACGCGCAGTATATATGAAACATGCATATCTACATGTCAGGAGAGGAAAACGATAAATCGCGGACGCGCCGAGGCTGGTCCCTACCCAAATCGATACTCAAAAAATGTGTCAGTGAGAGAACCCTTTCTGTCCCTCGGACCGCTCAAAAACACGCACGCTTTTCTCTTCCTTCTCCTTTTACCTCTCTTCTCCCCTAAAAAATGTGTCAGTGAGAGAAACCCGTATGGGGGCAAGCCCCATCCCTACTGAAGAGTTACCGCTCAGTCATATACGGATCAAGCGCGTCACGCAAGCCGTCGCCGACGAGGTTAAAGCTCAGAACCGTCAAGAAGATCAACAGGCCCGGAATAATCACGAGCAAGGCATCAGAGTCTAGAAATCCCTGTCCATAGTTAATCATATTCCCCCAGCTCGCATAGGGTGGCTGGATACCGAAGCCGAAGAAGCTCAACACGGACTCAAGGATAATGTTACTGCCGATGAGCAGCGTCGCGTTCACAATAATCGGACCGGCGGCATTGGGGAGAATGTGCCTGAACATCAGGCGCAGGTCCCTTGCGCCGATCGTGCGAGCAGCCAGCACATACTCGCGCTCGCGCTGCGCGATAAACTCGCTGCGCACGAGGCGCGCCGCCGTCGTCCAGCCGAAGATCGAGATGAGCAGAATCACGCTTTTGGGAGTATGGTCGGATAACGTCGCCGATAGGACGAAGAGCAGCAGGTAGAGCGGCACGGCCAGGACAACATCAGTGAGGCGCATCAAGATATTATCGATGATGCCGCCGAAGTAGCCCGCGAAGGCACCAATGCCTATGCCCAGGATGATCGAGACAAGCATCGAACCCAGGCCGACGATAAGCGAGACCTGACCACCAGCCATCGCGCGGGCGAACTGGTCGCGCCCCACATCATCCGTGCCGAACGGAAACTGCGGGGAAGGAGGAGCAAAAACCTGCGATGCCTCAGTGACATGGAGCACATCTGGTTGATTATGGCCCGTGATAAAGGGTCCCAGAAAGCAGAACAGAAACAAGAGAATAAGAAAGACGGCACCGCCCAGAGCGATCCGGTTGCGTACAAAGCGATCAAAGATGATGCGACCCTGGCTACGTCGCTTCTGTACCAGAGCGGGTGTAACCTCTATGACTGGCTCTAACTCGTCTACAGAGGTAACGTTGACTTGCTCAGATGAGTCCATGGCAGGTCTCCTTTACGAGTAGCGAATACGTGGATCTACCACTGCATACAGTATGTCAGCCAGCAAATTTGCCGCCACCACGAATACAGCCCCCAGCACCAACATCGACAGTAGCACGGGATAATCCCTGGACTCGAGCGAACTGATAAAGAGTTGCCCCATTCCAGGCCAGGCGAAAACGTTCTCTGTAATCGCGGCCCCACCGGCGACCGCACCAAAGTCGATGGCGACTACCGTGATGAGAGGGATCAAGGCGTTGCGAATGGCGTGGCGCCAGAGCACGGTCCTTGTGCTCGCCCCCTTCGCGCGCGCGGTACGGATGTAGTCTTGCTTGCGCACCTCGATCATACTGGAACGCATATAGCGACTCCAACCGGCAAGGAATGAGGTCGCGAGGACGAGCATCGGCAGGAGCAGGTGATTAAACTGGTCCCACAATGCATTGAAGGGATCAAACGTTACGCCCGCCGTCGCTATGCCAGAGACGGGGAGCCAGTGCAACACGATACCGAAAAGCTCTTGTAACAGCAAGCCAAGAAAGAAGATCGGCATAGAGATACCGAAATAGGAGAGCGTCGTTACAACATAGTCGGTTACCGTGCCCTGGCGTATTGCGGAGATGGTGCCCAGTAAAATAGCCAGGATCAACGCCAGCACCAGAGCAGTAGTAAATAATTCTAGCGTCGGGGGAAAGCGCTGGCCCAACACCGTCAACACAGGCTGATTGGTAACAAAGGAGAAGCCAAAATCGCCCTGCAAGGCACCCCATATCCACTTGAGGTATTGTATAGGTAGGGGCTGATCCAGGCCAAAGCGTTGCTCAATTGCCGCGCGTCCTGCCGCACTCAGGCGTGGGTTCAGAAACACACCAACCGGGCCGCCTGGTAGAAGATGGATCAATCCAAACATAGCGACGGAGACCAGGAACAGCAATGGTATGGCTTGTAGCAACCTTCTGATGATATATCTTCCCATGCGAGGACCTCCATCATCAAATCTCTAACGGATATATGCGAGGTTTAAAAGGTAAACAGCTAATTCAGTATTATATCCATCCTCACAGATAAGAGCAAGCCTCTGAAGAAGTTTCACTACGAGACCGCCTCAGAGGCTTCTTACATGAGTTATTCCGGTAACTCTTCAGGTTCCGCTCCTGGCAGCAGTAGTAGGGATGGGGCTTGCCCCCATCCGGCACGGGGAGCGGGAACCGGCTCGGGAGCCGCATTCTGGGGACCAGGATGGGGGCAAGCCCCATCCCTACTGAACAGATACCGGGATAACTCATGACTTATCCGCGCCTGGCTAGCACTTGCCGCCGGTACACCACCAGTTCCAGACGTTCACGGTCTCAGACGCGCCCATCGAACCGATCTGGTAGTCGTGGGTCGTATTTTTAGCAACTGCGATATCAACAACTCCATACAGCGTGACAAACGGGAAGTCTGTCAGGTAGATCTGGTGGATCTGATTAAATGCCTGCTGCCGGGCGTTAAAGTCCACTGTAGACTGCTCCTGAATGAACAGTTTGTCCAACTGGGGATTGCAGTAGAACGAGTAGTTCTGTCCACCATAGTTATTGGCCGCCGAAGGGATCTGGGCGCAAGACTCGAGCGTGGAATCATCAGCGTCATAGACGAAGGAGTCTTCAAACTCTGACAGATCGTACTTGCCGACCACCCCCTGCGGCAGGAACGTACCGAAGAACGTGCTGGCAGGGTAGTTGGTGATATTGAGCTTAATGCCTATAGCTCCCAACTCCTGCTGGAGAATATCCTCGTCTTCAGCGCGCCAGGCATTGTTCGCGGTGGTGGAATACTGGAACTCCAGCTTCTTCCCGTTTTTCGCGAAGACGTTATCGGACCCTAGAGTATAGCCGGCGTTCTGCAGCAACGTTTTGGCCGCGTTCGGATCAAATTTGGGACAGGGAGCATCGGCCTGATAGCCAGGTTTATACCCGCTAGCATGATCGGTGCAGAGCGGTGTCCCCTGTCCATGACGCGCGACCTGGATAAGAGTGGCCTGGTTGATCGCCATAGAGATCGCTTTACGAATATTTACGTCCTTCAAGACTGGATTCTTCAAATTGAAGTAGATCGCCTCGAAGTTCGTCGCCACCGGGGATTTCACTATGCTGTAATTCGACAGCTTCTGATAGGTTCCTGTCTTCGTTACATCAAGGAACCATGCGGAGTTAATAGCGCCCGACTGAGCATCCTTGAGGATCGTGTCCTGGTTGGTAACAACACGGAAGACAATCTTGTCCAGGTATGGCAATCCTTGAGCGGCCTGGTAGTAGTTCGGGTTACGCGAAACGACGTACTCGCTGCCGGGCTTGCTCTCGGTTACGGTAAATGGTCCGCTGCTGACCGTGGGGTTCAGGTTTTGTGAGGATTTCAGGATATTACCAGGGCTCATACTGCTGAAGATGTGCGCCGGCAGCGGCGCATATGCCCCATCAGTCCATGATGCAAGAAATGGCGAGAATGGCTGAGACAGATGGAAGGTAATCCACAGATTATCATGCGAGACGGTTGCGGACTTGATCAGATTGTAGCCTGTGGTCACCGAAGCGCCAAAGTTGGGATTATTCCACAACTTCCAGGTGTAATCAACATCCCTTGCATCATATGCTTGCCCATCGGACCATTTCAATCCTGGCCTGAGCTTGAAAGTCCATGTTTTGAGGTCAGATGAAATGTCACCATTTGCCGTCGTTGGGATTTCCTGCGCTACTCCAGTGGCGATCGTGCCATCAGGTTTACCTACGAATAATGGTGCCCAGATCGTCTCGTCAAACAAAGTAGCAAAGGTTTCTGAAGAACCATTCGGGATGAGCGAAGCCGGCTCCTCATAGAGATCATCCGTCCAGGTCCCGCCCTTTACGGGCTGACCACTGTTGCTGCTGCTGCTGCTGCTTGACGTTGGAGTGCCTGCGGGACCGCAGGAGCTGACCAGCAAAGCAAGTAGCCACAGGAAAGGAAATACCGTCATGAGTGTACGATAAGGTTTCCTGGTCATCAAGTCCTCCTTCAGGTATAAATGTGGTACAAAAGATGACACTTACGTGTAAAAACGTAAGACACCGAAATGCTTTTGAGGAACTTCAACCGGCACCATGCAAGAGGCGAAGATGTAGAGCTTCGATTCCCCTTTAGCAATTCATCAACGTTTATCGTGCTGACATGTACTACGTAGATATCAGACCTTACCTCACAAGGAATTATAGCGATTATCCAGTGTTTGCAGCAGGGGAACAGGGCGGTGGCATCGTGCATGGGTTATTCCCCTCACATTGCCACAGCACGCGCCCACATGGTACGATGAGAGCATGTTGCTATCCTACAACTGGAGAAAAGATTATCGACCATGACGCTCACATTCACACGCGCTTATCCTCCCGCTCAACCCGCACCTGGCCCGGCCTACTGGCTGCCTTTTCGCGGCGACCACATACTGGTATGGTCTGCCGATGCCGGCTACACGCTCATTGAGGGCAACGAGGAGATACGCGCGCAGTTACAACCAGTGGCGGTCTTCTACCTGGGAACGTTGAATGGGCAGGCGTGCCTTGCCTGCGAGGTAGCGCCGGAGTTTGTCTTGTCCGCCGGCTGGCAAGACATGACGATGCGCGGACTCTTCGGGCGCATCGACGAGCAATCGCTAGGACTGATCGGTTACGCGACTCAGATTATCGAATGGCAGCACGGCAGCCGCTATTGCCCGAGGAGTGGCGACCTCACCGAGGCCATGCCAGGGACATGGGGGCGCGTCTGCCCTCGTTGCGGCTATTCACGCTACCCACCCGTCACGCCGGCGATCCTCGTTCTGATCCATGATAGAGAGCGCATGCTGCTCACGCATAAACCGGGCTGGGGCAGCCGCTATAGCTGCATCGCTGGCTTTGTCGAACCGGGCGAGGCGCTAGAAGGATGCGTACAGAGAGAGATTTACGAAGAGGTGGGACTGGAGGTCACCGATATCGAATATATCGGGAGCCAGCCCTGGCCGTTTCCGCACCAACTCATGGTCGGCTATGCCGCGCGCTATTTGAGAGGCGAGGTGCGCGTCGACCAGCGAGAACTGGACGACGCGCGCTGGTTCACCACCGACGCGCTGCCAGAGCTTCCACCGCCACAGAGCCTCGCGCGCCGCATCATCACCACGTGGATCGAGAGGCGCCGGTAGAGACATGACCGGCGCGCCTCTACTTCACACTCACCGTCTCACTGAGCCGTCCGGTACTCACAAGCCAGCGCACAAACTCCATGCGCCGCTGATCAGCAGGAGTGATATAGATCTCCTTTGCCGCATACGCCGCGCTCAGTTTGCGCAGGCTCTCTACTTGCTCCTCATTAAAACCGACCTTGTACAGCATGTGGCGACTTCTCTGGTTATCCATGATATCCTCCCGCTGTTGATACAGAATGGACTGTTAGTGGATCGACGGACTTCTAAAGATTTACAGATGTAAGCATACCCGGGCGAAATCACGGACAGATCACGGCGGTTCCACTTCTCATCACTACCACCACACACGAATGGACAAACTGATGCGATCTGCCTCCCTACAACGCGAACGAATATGTTACAATGAATGTACAAGAAGTTTCATCCAGTTCTTCTATTCAAACGACATATCTATGGTCGTGCTGGATCAACTCTGTTCGTCTACGTGCATCGCCGCAGCGTAAACAGTCCCGCAACCATTTCATTCACGTGAAGGGGAAGTTCTTCTTGTTCACATAACTGAGATATTCTCATGAGCAAAGGAGCAAAGAAGACTCATGCAGAAACTGACGCTGGTACTTTTGCCACAGAAATACGCCGTGTGTCGCCTTGATCCGAACGGGCATATTCCCCCCTGGGCGCTTATAGGTGACGATTTTATCTCTCTTACGCGTACAAAGAGCGAGCTCTCGGTGATATGCCTTGAGGAGAACGTGCCCCTGGAAGGCACGAAGGCCGAACGCGGCTGGCGCTGCTTAAGGGTAGAAGGCCGCTTCGATTTTTCGGCGGCAGGCATCCATGTCTCCCTGGCCATCCCACTCGCCGAGTCCAACATCAGCGTCCTGGCCATCGCGACCTACGAAACCGATCACCTGCTTATCAAAGAAGGCGAGGTAGAGCACGCCATTCGCGTCCTTACCCAGTCGGGACACCGCGTTCGCAGATAGGCGCTAGAGAGGCGGCTGCCAGAAACGGCCTTCCCAGGCCGCGACCGAGCAACCAACAATCGGCGCAATTACGCCAGGCCCAATATATTGAAAGCCGAGCGACCACACAGGGTTAATCAGGTCTACGCTTACGAAAGACCCGGCGTAACGTTTCGCGACCGTAGCAGGCTTTGGCAAAGCCTTCGAACAGGCAGCTTGTCATGCCCAGTATCATTGAATCAACATTGTTTGGCAGGTGGCAGGCTGGCCTGTTTGTGTCAGACCATATACTTGACCAATAGCGAAGTTTGGGTAGTGACTCTTGAGAGAAGTGGTACAATACCGATCAGGAGGACTATCATGACAGTCCCATCAGCCCTACCAAACTGTCCCAATCCG
>Ga0137365_10001440_pt1 | contig 18496 bp, 11 predicted proteins | sample SagtaG_9_FD_104799 | JGI IMG/M metagenome (GOLD analysis project Ga0137365, IMG submission 104799) | Vadose zone soil microbial communities from Sagehorn Ranch, Mendocino, California, USA - Sage1_L_40_16 metaG | ecosystem: Environmental > Terrestrial > Soil > Vadose zone | place: USA...
CTGCTCGCCGGAGCCCAGCATCCCCGGGTTGAGGAAGTCCATGATCGACCACAGCTCGGCCAGCCGGTTCTCGACGGGAGTTCCGGTCAGGGCGACCCGGTGGCCCGCGCGCAGCCGTTTCGCCGCTTTCGCGGTCTGCGACAGGCTGTTCTTGATCGCTTGGGCCTCGTCCAGCACCACCCGCCGCCACTCGTAACCGGCGAGTTCCTCGATGTCACGGGTCGCGGTGGCGTAGGTGGTGACGACCAGGTCGGCCTCGCCCAGCTGGCAGCCGAAGTCCTCCCCACGCAGGCGCTGCGGCCCGTGGTGTGCGTAAACCCGGAGGCTGGGCGTGAACCGTGCGGCCTCCCGCTGCCAGTTGCCGACCAGAGACATCGGGCACAGCAGCAGGGTCGGGCCGATCGCGGGGTCGTCGGCGCGGTGCGCCGCCTCCAGGGCCAGCAACTGCACCGTCTTGCCCAGCCCCATGTCGTCAGCCAGGCACGCCCCCAGCCCGAGCGAGGACAGGAACGCAAGCCACGACACCCCGCGCTCCTGGTAGGGGCGCAAGGCGGCCTGGAAATGATCCGGCACAGGCACGGGACGCAGAGATTGCGCAACGGATCCGCCGAGCAGCTCTCCCAGCCAGCCGTCGGCTGTGACGCGGCTGAGGGGCAGCGGCGTGTCGAGGTCGTCGGGATGGCTGGCGGCCAGCCGCAGTATCTCCGCGGCGGTGGCCTGCCCGGACTGCTCGCGCGCCAGGAAGTCCAGGCCGCGCTTGAGCTGCTCGGAGTCGACCGCCACCCACTGGCCCCGGAGCCGGACGAGCGGGGCTTTGGCCGCGGCGAGCGCGGCGATCTCCTCCTCGGTCAGCGTGTCATCGCCGACGGCGAGCTGCCAGCGGAACTCCATGAGCTGGTCCCGGCCGAACTTGCTGGCCTTCTCCACCATGCCGTCGACCGGGGTGTACGCGGACGCGGTGAGCCCGAGCCGGCGGCGCCGGTCCCACCAGGAGGGCAGCAGGACCCCGAAGCCCGCCTCGTCCAGCGCCGGGGCCGCGACGGACAAGAAGTGATACGCCCCGTCGGCGCCCAGTTCGAGCGCGCACGGCTGCGGCTGGTGCAGGCCCTCGGCCAGCTCGGGATAGACCCGGCAGGCCCGGCCGAGCTCGGCCAGCAGCAGTTCCTGGGGGCGTGATAGCCACCGGCTCAGGCTGCCGTCATCCGTCCATGCCCGCGCGGCCGGCACGAGCAGGCTCGGGTCGGCCATGGACTGCAGCAGGAACTCCAGCCGCCACCGGCCGCCGTCTGCGTCCAGCTCGCCGGTGCCCCGTTCATCGGTGCCGGGCTCGCCGGCGTCTAGCTCCTCGGCGGGTAGCTCATCGGCGCGCGGCCCGGAGGTGGCCTCCGCCAGGCGGAAGGTGGCCCGGGCCGGCCCGGTCAGGCCGGTCCCCACCTCATCCCAGGGATGCAGGGTTTCGGCGAGAATATCGATCTCATGGGTGTCGGCGTCGAACCGGCCGTCCGGGGAGCAGAGCGCTGCCAGCCAGGCCTCAGCGGCGGTCAGCCGGGCCGGCCGGCGTCCCCGCCGCGGCGGCGTGAGTGACAGGCCGCCGGGCAGCGCCTCGCGGGCGGCCGCGTCGACCATGGCCCCCAGCGCGGCGGTGAGCAGCTCGTGTGGATCGTCGCTGCCGGGCACGGCCCGGCAGACCGGCGGCATCGCCCGGACGAGTGCGTGCATGGCGACGGCATCGGGCCCCTGCAGGAACGGCCGCCACCTGGCGAAGGCACCGGCTTGGTCTCGCATCAGGGCGGGCAGCACCCGGCCGCGTGACACGAGTTCGCCTGCGAACGCGGCTATGTCGGCCAGGTAGCCGACGGAGGCACCGTAGCGGACGCCGGAGGCGCGTTCGGACAGGGCGGTAAGCGCCGCGGCCGCGTCGAGCGTGACGACGGGAACGGTCCACGGCAGCAGCGCGGCCCTGGACCGCGCGGGCGGGCGCGGGGTGATCCTGACCAGTTCGGGTGAGTCAAGCGGAGCGGTGCGCAGCGAGGGCAGCAGCAGCACGTTCTCGGCCGGCTTACCGGCATGGATCGCCGCCAGCGTGCTGGCTGATGCGGCGAAGGGATGCGGCCGGGCTGACCGCATCGCCTGGCTCCGGCTCCTGACGGCGGGTGCGGAGTCCTCTGCCCACAGGCACAAGCCGCCCCGAAGGGACCAGAACCCATGCAGCGCAAGCATGTCGGAGTGCTCCAGGGGTCTGCGAGGCTACGGCGCGACAGCCTACCGGCTTCGGCCGCACATCAGCACCAGCCCCGCCAGGTTAGCGCTTGAGCCGATCTGGCCATGGCCGGCCCGGCGTTTCAACCACATCAGCGGGCTCCGGGTATTCCGCGGCACCCAGTAGCCGCTGCCCCGTAGCCCGCAGCGTCTGGCTAAGACCATGTGGGGCCGGATCGCCCGGCGGCCCGAGAGGCGACGTCGTGACCTCTGCCGATGATCCCTAAGTAAGCTGGCGGCATGCGTGTGGTGATCGCGGGCGGCCACGGGAAGATCGCGCTCCTGCTGGAGCGCCTCCTCGCCGGGCGCGGTGACCAGGCGGTGGGGCTGATCAGGAACCCGGCCCATGTCGCCGATGTGCAGAAGGCCGGTGCCGAAGCCGTCGTCTGCGATCTGGAGGTAGCGTCGGCCGATGAGGTCGCGGTGCTGCTGTCCGGGGCTGACGCGGTGGTATTTGCGGCCGGCGCCGGTGCGGGCAGTGGCGCCCCGCGCAAGGACTCCGTCGACCGGGCTGCCTCCGTGCTGATGGCCGACGCCGCCGAGCGGGCCGGGGTGCGCAGGTTCGTGCAGATCTCCTCGATGGGAGCCGGCCAGCCGCCGCGGCCCGGCACCGATGAGGTCTGGGCTGCCTACATCACGGCGAAGACCGCCGCCGAGGACGACCTGCGCTCCCGGGACCTGGACTGGACAATCCTGCGCCCCGGCGGCCTCACCGACGCTCCCGCCACCGGCCGGATCCGGCTCGCGGTCCCGCCGGTCCCCCGTGGCACGGTCCCCCGCGCCGACGTCGCCGCGGTCATCGCCGCCCTGCTCGACGACCCGGGTACCGGGCACCAGACGCTTGAGCTGACCGGTGGAGACAGCCCGGTCGCCGCGGCCGTGCGCAGCATTGCTTAATCACGGCGCCGGGACCGCGCTACCCACATCGCCCCAGCCCGCGCTCCTCGGCTGACGCACACGGCGGTCCCGCGGAGCATGCCCCCCGCAATCTCCCGGCAGTCATGGTGAAGATCCGCAGCCCCACCACGTGAGTCACCCGGTAAGTCTCTGCCGTCCCCTATCCGCGCTCGCCGTGCCGCTCGGCGAGCGCGGATAGCGTGCGGTGCATCCCGCGCTGCACGGCCTCGGCCAGATAGGGCCGCAGCCGTGCGGCCGGGACGATGGCGTGGACCGAGCCGACGCTGCGGGCCCGTTCGATGCTGTGCCGGCTGTCGAACTCGTCGGCGACCTGGCCGAGCTTCTCCGAGCGTACGACGGGGCGGACCGACGTCAGCTCGGCGCGCAACCGGGCGGCATCGGCGTGGGCGCCGTTATCCACGGCCTCGGCGATTCGGGCCTGCAGGTCGGCCACCCGCGGATCGGCGGCGGTACGCCTGTTTACCTCGCCGGCGAACACGACCGCTGCGGCGGGCGCCCCGCCGATCACCGAGGCGTAAGAGCCCTCGACGGCGGCGATCTCCATGTTGTCGTTGAGCGTCCCGGAGAACACGACGAAGGCCCCGCCGTGATAGCGGGAGACCACGCAGAACACGATCGGGCCGTCGAAGTTGACCACTGCGCGGCCGATTTCCGCGCCGTATTCCAGCTGCAGCCGGCGCATCGACTCCGGGGACCCGTCGAATCCCGACAGGTTGGCCAGCACCACGAGCGGGCGGTTCCCGCTGGCCGCGTTGATTGCCCGCGCGGCTTTCTTCGACGAGCGGGGGAACAGCGTGCCGGCCGTCCATTGGGACGGGCCGTCGACCGGGTAGGGCCCGCGCCGGGGCAGCGGGCGCGACTCGATACCGATCAGCGCGACCGGCTGACCGCCCAGGTGCGCATCGAGCACCACGACCGACCCTGCATCATGCATGTCGGCCCAGCGCTCCAGTGGGGGATGGTCAGCATCGGCCACCCCGCGCAGCAGCGAGCGAACGTCGAAGGGTTTCTTGCGCTCACCGTTTACCTCGCGATCGAAGATTTCCCCGAGCATGGTGAAGTCGCAACCCGGCCCGGAGTGCGGCGACGCGGAGATGTCCCGGTCAGCCGGGTCGGTGGTCGGGGCCGGGCGGGGGAAACGCTCGCCGGGAGCGGTGTAGGCGTGCTCGTAGTGGGCGAGCAACACGTCGACGGCTGCTGACAGGTCGGGCGCCCAGTACTGGGCCTGGCCGTTCGGGCCCATGATCCGGTCATAGCCGCCGATGCCGAAGTTGTCGTCGGCGGAGACCCCGCCGGAGTAGTCCAGCGACTGCTTGCCGGTAAGAACCATCGCCGAGTCCGGGGTCATGACCAGGATGCCCTTGGTGTGCATGAGCATTGTGGCCTCGGCGTTCCAGTACGGCTGGGCGCCGACGTTGATCCCGCTGACCACGATGTTGATCTCACCGCCGTCCTGGGTGAACTCGATGATCCCGCGCAGCACCCGGGAGATCCAGTCCATGGTTTCGGTGCCGGAATCCATGGCAATCTTGGCGCCCGCGGAGAGAGCGAACCACTCCAGCGGGGCCTCCATGCGCCGCGCCAGCTCCAGGGCCGCGAGCACCCGGCGGCATTCAGGCTCGGCCAGCGCGCCGAGGGCGCTGGTCGGGTCGCCCAGCAGCACGATCCGGCGCATCCCCTCGGGGTAGCGCTTGGTGGGCACGGCGACCACCCCGAGCACCAGGTTCGCGGTGTTCGAGCCCGGTGCCCGGTCGACCGGCGCCGGGGCGCCCGCCTTATCGAGGTCATACTCGGTGAAGGTGCCGGGGGCGCCGTCATGGTCGGGAGAGCGGGTGATCAGCGGGACAAGCTCGTAGGGGTATACCGCGCCGCGGCGGCGGGCCCTGATTACCTTCTGCGTGTAGGAGTTCATTTCGCTCAGCGGCTGCGACGGCGGGTCGGTGATGCGCAGCGTCAGCCCGGCGCCTGGCGGGCGGGACATCCGCAGCATCAGCTCGCGGGGCGGGGCGTCCCGGTCGCTGGCGTCGGTCATCCGGAACTGCACCAGCACCTGCTCCAGCCCGAGCGCTGCGGTTCGCGGGGCGAAGGACCGGACGACCGGGTCGAGGTCGGTGAGCGGTACGTCCACAACCGGCCAGATGTAGAGCTGGACCCGGTTCCAGTCCAGCTTCGCCAGGGCGCGGTCGGCGGAGCGGGCGGAGCGCAGGCTGTCCAGGCAGGCGTCGAGGATGCGCTCGATCTGCGGCAGGCCACGGATCCGGCCGTCCTCATCGCGCAGGACGGTCAGATCGCGGACGTCGGCGAGGGCGATGAGCCGCTGATCGTCGGGGACCTCACGGCCCTGCACGCGGAACAGGTGCACGTCGGTGGCCGCGGGCAGCCGGGTCAGCTCGAAGGCAGAAAGCCGCCACAGGCCCAGCCGCTCGGCGACCATCGGATGCAGGCCGCGCTGCGTCCGGTCTTCGACCGCCTCCCCGCTCTCCGGCGCACCGTAAAAAGTGAACCAGGCAGGCTCGTCCCCCTCCGTGCCGTCGGGCCGGCGCACCGCGACCGCGACCCGTTGAACTGTGCGCGGAATGATCTCGAGCTTGTCGCGGATCCTCCCGGCCCGGGCGTCCGGGCCACCGCCTTCGTCCTCGGACGTCTCGGACGTCACGTAGAGATCGATCAGCACGGTGCGGTTGGCCGGAAGCGAGTCCACCAGCTGGCGCAGGTCGGTTCCGGCGGCGCTGTCCGTGCCCCTGGCCACGGTCGCGGCGATCATGTAGTCATGGCCGCCGTGGTCGTACTCGGCGGTCAGCACCGGCCGGCCGCCCCGCTCGAAGGCCCGGACCCGCTGCAGCGGCCTGATCTGGTAGTACCGCCGGGTCATCACCTCGAGCATGACGGTGTGGTGCCGCTCGGCGAAGACGCCCAGGATCGGCGCGCCGGAGGCGACCATGTCGTCGATCTGGGCCGCCCTGGCCTCGGGGTCGGAAGACAGGTTGTCGAGTTCGGCGCGCACCTGCCGCTGCGCCCGGGCCCGCTCGCGGGCGATCAGCGGGGCGTCGAAGCAGCGGTACCGGACCTGACGGGCCAGGTCGCCGACCCCCGGGTGACGCAGCTGGGTGGCCGACACCAGCTGGTCGATGACCTGCCGGTAGCCGTCGCGGGCGTCCTCGGGCAGCGACCCCGGATCGCGCAGCCGCCACTGCAGCAGTTCCGACACGACCGGCACGTGTGCGCTCGCGCGGCGGTGGGCGAGGAACATCTGGTAGAGGGCGGGCTCCAGATCGGGAGAGGGTTCCAGGTCGGTGACCCCGTAGTGGGCGAGCGTCCGGCGCAGCTTGATCCGGAACGACTCGGGCAGATTTTCGGCGTCGGCATCCCTGGAGCGCAGGTAGGCGTAGAAGTACTCCTGCGGGTTGCGGGCGGCCTCGGCGTCAACGGCGGCCTCCTCGTCGGTTTCCGCCTCTTCGGGCTCCCGGCGGTTGCGTGAAAGCGTGCACAGGTCAGCGAAGATCCGCAGGATCTCGGTCTCCCCGGCGAGCAGCCGCGGGTCGTCAGCGGGCAGGCCGGCCCGGGCGGCAGCCAGCCGCCGCAGCGCCTGGCCGGCCTCGCGCTCGTCGACATCGAAGCCGAGCACAAGTGAACGCAGGGCCGCCAGCGCGTCCGTGGCCGTGGCGGCCGGATCGCGGTCAGCTGCGGGCACGCCGGCCAGCGCGCTCAGATCGGCCCTGCTGCCCGGCTCCGGCTCCCCGCCCTGGTCCTGTCCCGGGTCGGGTTCTATCCGGACCAGCTTGGTGCTGCTCTCGACCTGGGTGTTGACGTCGGCGAGCACTTCGGCCACCCGGCCCGCGACCGGTGCATGCAGGGCAGTTTCCAGCTTCATGCTCTCCACGACGGCAACGACGTCGCCTTCCGCGACCACGTCGCCGGCCTTGACCGGGATGGCCACCACCATGGCCGACGCCGGGGCGCGCACCAGGCCGACCTCACCGCCGGACATCCGGTGCACCGCCCCGTCGACCTCAACCAGGTAATCCGGGCCCTGTGCGACCGAGAGCATGGCGAAGGCCTGATCGCCGATGCGGAGCATGCGCTCGAACCGGCCGGGGCGCTCGACGTCGACGTGCACCGTCGTCCCGTCCAGTTCCACGCGGTAGCGGGCGTACCGGCTGCGGGACACCCGCAGCCGGTAGGCCTCCTGGCCCGCGCGGACGTCCACCTGGTGCCAGGTCTGGTCGCCGACCTCGGGACGCCCGCGCTCGGCGGATGCGAACAGCCGGTCCTGCTGTCGTTTCGCATGAGCGTCGTACGCCTCGACGGCGGCGGCCAGCAGGGCGACGTCGAGCCGCCGCGGCGGGGTGTAGCCGTCGGCCATCATCGTGTCGAGCCAGGTGGTGTCGACCTCGCCGCTCACGAAATCTGGCCGGTCCAGCAGGTCGAGCAGGAATGCCTTGTTCGTGGTACCGCCCCGGATCACCGTGGCCGTCTGCCTGATTGCGCGCGAGAGCCTGGCGCGGGCCTCGCCACGATCTCGTCCCCAGGCGATCACCTTGGCGATCATGGAGTCGAACTGCGGCGGGATGACATCGCCCGCGGCTACCCCGGTATCAACCCTGATGCCGGGGCCGGCGGGCAGCGCCAGGTGCTCGATCAGGCCCGGCGCGGGCGCGAACCCCCGCTCCGGGTCCTCAGCGGTGAGCCGGGCCTCGATGGCGTGCCCGTACCCCGGTGGCGCGTCGGCTGAGACATCAGCCAGCGTGCCGCCTGCCGCGATGTGCAGCTGCAGCTTGACGATGTCGATGCCGGTGGTCGCCTCGGTGACGGGGTGCTCGACCTGCAGCCGGGTGTTGACCTCCAGGAACGACAGCAGCCGTGCCCTGGGCTCGTAGAGGAATTCCACGGTTCCGGCGTTCAGGTAGCCGGCCGCCCGGATGAGCTCGACGGCATGGGACCGCAGCGACTGCTCCTGCCCCGCGTCCAGCACCGTGGAGGCGGACTCCTCGATCACTTTCTGGTTGCGTCGTTGCACGCTGCAGTCCCGGACACCCAGCGCCCACACGGTGCCAGCGCCGTCGGCGACGACCTGCACCTCGATGTGGCGGCCGCCGCGGATGGCCCGCTCCATGAACACCGTCGCGTTCCCCGCGGTCTTCGACGCCTCCGAGCTCGCGCGCTCGAAGGCCTCGTCGAGTTCCGCGGGGGAGCCGACCAGCCGGATGCCACGCCCGCCGCCGCCCGCGGTGGCCTTCACCATCAGCGGGTAGCCGATCGTCTCGGCATGCTCGCGGGCCTCCTCCAGGCCTGCTACCGGCCCGCCGCTCCAGGCGGCGAGCGGCACGCCGACCTGCTCGGCCAGCCGCCTGGACTCGATCTTGTCGCCGAGCCGGCGCATGACCTCGGCCGACGGCCCGATGAATATGATTCCCAGCCGGTCACACAGCTCCGCGAACTCGGCCTTCTCCGAGACGAACCCCCAGCCCGGCCACACCGCGTCGGCCCGGCACTCCTGCAGCGCCCGTTCCAGCTCGGGGTAGTCGAGATAGGGGCTGGCCTCGAACGCGGCGTCGCCAGGGTCGGCCGGGCCGATCAGCACCGCCTCATCGGCCTCGCGCACGAACATGGCGTGCCGGTCGGCGGCCGTGTACACGGCGATCACGCGCAGCGCCGGGCGCCCTTCGGCGTTCCACTCCCGGACGGCGTTGATTAGTCGCATTGCGGGCTCGCCCCGGTTGACGATCGCCAGGCGCTGGAAAGAGGGCCGGGGTCCCTGGATGCTCATTCGGTCACTCGCCGAAGGCAACGCGCATGTCGTCTGTCGTCGTTCCGGTCACCCGCGACGCCGCTGCGGATCCGCTGCTGACGTCCTCCAGGATATCCAGCACCACCTCATCGGCGACGACGGCAGGGTCGATGCGCATCACCGCGTAACCGCCGACGGCGCCCGCTCCGAAGCCGGGCGCGAAGACCCGGGTCGGGCGGGTGATCACGCCGTCGCGCACGGCGTCGTGCACCGCGATCGGGATACTCGCCGCCGACACGTTGCCCATCCTCTCGATGTTGAAGTACAGCCGGTCAGCGGACAGCCCGGCCTTGGCGGCCACATTGAGGATCATCGTCTTGTTGGCCTGGTGCGGGACGATCAGCTCGATGCTCTCCAGCAACGTCCGCCCGGGGTCGTCCGGATCAGGCTGGGCACCGAGCTCATCGATCATCTGAGCAAGGTAGCGCTGCACCAGCGACTTGACCTCGGGACCATACACCGTGATGTCGTTATCGAACTCCGGGTTCGGCCAGATGATCGAGTTGACCTCGCTGCGCGGCCCGCTCGCATAGGTCTGAACGACCTCAACGTCACCGCCCGTGCCCGGGGCGGCCGGGGCGATGACCATCGCCGCGGCGCCATCCCCGAAGATCATCCGCGAGGGGCGGGCGCTGCCGATCTTGTCGGAGAACTTCTCCACGCAGACCAGAAGGACCGGCCGCTGGACCTCCTGCAGCTGCCGGATGGCCTCGGACAGGCCGTACGGCAGTCCCGCGCAGGCCGCCACCAGGTCGACCGAGGTGTGCGTCTGCAGCAGGCCCAGCTCGCCAGACAGCCAGCAAGCCACCGACGGGATCTGCCGGTTGCTGGTGCAGGTGCTGACCAGCACCGCCCCGATTTCCTCCACCGCCCGGCCGGACTTCGCCAGCGCGGCCGACGCGGCATGGATGGCCAGCTGCTCCGGCCCCCGGCTGGTATAGCGGCGCTGCTCGATACCGGTCTTCGCGCGGATGTCGTCGGCGCTCATCGGCGACCAGGAAAAGCTGGCGTTCCGGATGACGTCGGTGTTGCCGCAGACATGCTCGCCGCGCACGATCGCGAGCGCCGCCAGCTTCGGCTGGATCGCGAACGCCTCGCGCATCCGCACCGGCGGGTAGGGGGCGGCCGGTGCGACAGCCTCCATGGGCCTGCGCCGGGTTGGGGCGGCGGCGCTCATACCGCCGGGATGCTGGCTGGTGGTACCGGTGCCCTTGACCCGGTCGATGAAGGCCATCACGTCACGGTTACGGGGGTGGAACGCGACCACGAAGTCGTCGCGGCCGATCTCGGCAGGCCCGCGCAGCTCGGTGCGCGAGCGGTCCCACGGGTACTGGTTGTGCAGCACCATCGCCCAGCGCATGAGCGCTTCCAGCTCAGGGACCCTCTCGTCGGCGTCGAGGATCTCCTCGGTCCGGAAGACCGGGTAGTCCGGGTCGTGTTCAGGCATCACAAACGTCAGCGCGCCGGGCCGGTCCAGGAACTCGGCCACCGTTGGCTTGATCGCCGGCAGCTCGGTGGCGTGGTGCAGCTTGTTGCGGAACAGATCGAAGAGCAGGCCGAACACCTTTTCTTCGGTGTCCTCGTCCCACGTCGCGGGCAGCCCCCGGAAGGCGCCCTCGACCGCGGCTACCTTCCGCTCGCTGTCCTCCCACGGGGTCAGCACCGGCAGGAAGACGTCATCGCGATGTTTCGGCACGTCGCGCCAGCGCGTCGGCCGCTTCTCGAACATGGTGATCGAGTACCGGTTGACCCAGAACAGGTTCTGGCCCAGATCGCGCAGTAACTCGAAGCGCCCCGGGTAAGCCCCCGACTCGACCCGGGCCAGGATGTCGGTCCCGGTCGGTGCCTTGGCCTCGAAATCCCGGCCGATCACCGCGGTGAACTGATCGAGCGTCTCAAGAACCGAGAAGTCCAGCTCGCCAAAGAGATTGGCCGGAAACACCAGACGATCGTGCCGGTTGACCACGAACGGTTTCACGCGTCACCTCCGAAGGGCCTGATCAGCCGGCGACCTGTCCCGTGTGGTCATGTGGCCCGGACCTGTCTGCCCTTACCCGAAACCGGAACCGCGACACGGACTTGCCGATCAGAGCCCAACACGCCTCTCGCATCTGCGCTGCCGTAACCGCTCCCAGATCGCGTCCGGCGCTAGCGCAGCAAGCATGCCCTGGTCCCGGGCGATCGAGATGACGGCATCGGCGTCGATCACCATCGTGACCACGATCGCCGCCCGCCGCGCCGCGCCTGGCAGCTTCCTCTCATACAGTGGCAGGACTTCTCCTGCACGTGATCGAAGGGATGTACGCGCCCGTGGGTCACACGGCTACAGAACAGGCCGGTCCCGGCGGCCTGACAGCGACCGAGCACCGGCTGGGCAACGGCCTGCGCCTCGTGCTCTCCGAGGACCACCTGAATCCGGTCGCGGCGGTCTGCCTCTGGTATGACGTCGGCTCGCGGTACGAGGTCAAGGGGCGCACTGGCCTGGCTCACCTCTTCGAGCACCTCATGTTTCAGGGTTCGGCGCAGGTCAAGGGAAACGGCCACTTCGAGCTGGTCCAGGGCGCTGGCGGCTCGCTCAACGGGACGACGAGCTTCGAGCGCACCAACTACTTCGAGACCATGCCCGCGCACCAGCTGGAGCTGGCGCTGTGGCTGGAGGCGGACCGCATGGGCTCGCTGCTGGCGGCGCTCGACGAGGAGTCTCTGCAGAATCAGCGGGACGTGGTCAAGAACGAGCGCCGGCAGCGTTACGACAACGTGCCCTACGGCACCGCGTTCGAGCGGATGACCGCGCTCGCTTATCCCGAGGGCCACCCGTACCACCACATTCCCATCGGCTCCATGGCCGATCTGGACGCGGTGACGCTGGACGACGCGCGCGCGTTCTTCCGTGCGAACTACACGCCGGACAACGCGGTCCTGGCGGTCGTCGGTGACATCGACCCGGAGCAGACGCGCCGATGGGCCGAGAAGTACTTCGGCTCCATCCCTGCCCACGACGGCAAGGTGCCGCCCCGCGACGGCACGCTCCCCGACATCATCGGCGCGCAACTCCGGGTGGAGATCCGCGAAGAGGTCCCGGCGCGCGCGCTGATGGCCGCCTACCGGATGCCGCGCGACGGCACGCGTGAGTGCGACGCGGCCGAGCTGGCGCTCACCGTCCTCGGCGAGGGCACATCGTCCCGGCTCTACAACCGGCTGGTGCGCCGTGACCGCACCGCGGTCACGGCCGGATTCGGGCTGGTGCGGCTCGCTGGCGCCCCCTCGCTGGGCTGGCTGGACGTGAAAGCCTCCGGTGGCGCCGAGATCCCGCAGATCGAGGCCGCCGTCGACGAGGAACTGGCGCGGCTCCGCGCGGAGGCCCCGGGCGCCGGGGAGATGGAGCGGGCGCAGGCCCTGGTGGAACGCGGATGGCTGGACCGGCTCGCTACGGTGGCCGGCCGGGCCGACGAACTGTGCCGGTATGCGCTGCTGTTCGGTGACCCGCAGCTCGCGTTCACCGCCGTCAGCCGGATCCTCGACGTCACCGCCGAGGAGGTCCGGGCGGTCGCCGCGGCGCGGCTGCGCCCCGACAACCGTGCGGTGCTGGTATACGAGCCGGTGACCTCAGAAGACACGGCCGGCCCGGCCGGCGGCCAGGCCAGCGCAGCCGATGAGAACGACAAGCGGGACGGAGCCGGGCGGTGACCGACGCGGCCGTGACCATGGACTTCCACCCCCAGCCGGCGCCCGGGCAGGCGAAGCCCTGGGCTTTCCCCGTGCCCGGGCGCGGCGCCCTCGCCAGCGGGCTGGCCGTGCTGCGCTGCCACCGGCCCGGCCAGCAGGTGGTGGGCGTGCAGATCTGCCTGGATATGCCGCTCGACGCGGAGCCCGACGGGCTCGACGGCATCGCCGCGATCATGATGGGTGCGCTGTCTGAGGGCACCAGCAAGCACCCGCCGAGGAGTTCGCCGCTGAGCTGGAGCGCTGCGGCGCGACACTCGACACGAGCACCGACTACCAGGGCGCGCGCGTCTCGCTGGAGGTGCCCGTCTCCCGCTTGCCCAAGGCGCTTGGGCTGCTCACCGAGGCGCTGCACACGCCCACGTTCCCCAGCAGCGAGATCGAACGACTGGTGCGCAACCGGCTCGACGAGATTCCGCTGGAGATGGCCAACCCCGGGCGGCGTGCGGCCAGGCAGCTGGCGCAGGAGCTGTTCCCCGCGTCCGCGCGGCTGTCCCGGCCGCGCGGCGGCACCGAGGACACCGTCGCCCGGATCGACGCGGTGGGCGTGCGCGCGTTCTACCAGGCCCACGTGCGGCCTGGTGGAGCGACCGCGGTCGTCGTGGGCGACCTGACGGGTGTCGACCTGGACGCGGTGCTGGCCGGCACGCTCGGCGGATGGACCGGCGACGCCGCCGAGCCGGTGCCCATGCCGCCGGTCACCCCCGCTGGCGCCGGCCGGGTGGTTATCGTGGACCGGCCCGGCGCCGTCCAGACGCAGCTGCTGATCGGGCGGACCGGCCCGGACCGGCACGACCGGGTATGGCCGGCCCTGGTGCTCGGCACATACTGCCTAGGCGGCACGCTCACGTCCCGGCTGGACCGGGTTCTGCGCGAGGAGAAGGGCTACACCTACGGGGTACGGGCCGCCCAGCGGGTGCTGCGGTCGCCGGCGCCGCACGCCGCAGGCCGTGCTATGGGTGTGTCGGTCCTCGCCATCAGCGGCTCCGTGGACACGGCGTCGACGGGTCCCGCACTGGATGACCTGTGGAAGGTGCTGCGCACGCTGGCCGCGGAAGGGCTGACCGAGACAGAGCGCGACACGGCGGTGCAGAACCTGGTTGGAAGCGCGCCGCTCAGGTACGAGACAGCGGTGTCGGTCGCGGGGACGCTGGCCGATCAAGTGGAACAGCACCTGCCGGACAACTACCAGGCTGAGCTGTACGCGCGCCTAGCCGAGACGGGTACCGTCGAGGCAACAGCCGCGGTTGTCGCGGCCTTCCCGGAGAACCACCTGCTCACCATCCTGGTCGGCGACACATCGCAGATCAAGGCCCCAGTGCAGGCCCTTGGCATCGGCGAAGTCGGGGTAGTCACAGCCTGACCCCCCCACACGCCCGCGAGGGACTTGCCTGACGGCTGGCGCTAACTCACCCGCCGCCAAGCCGGTTCGGGCTGTAGTTCCGGGTCAATGCGCCGGGCGCACCGGGCGGTCCCGCTGCTGGGCAGCATCGGCCAGGCGCTCGGCGAGCAACTGCTCGAGTTCGGCGCGCGTGCGGCGCCGCAGCAGCAACGCCATGCACCGTTCGCGCTCGGTCTGTCCGCTGCCGGGATCGGGGCTGCCGGCGGACGGCGCAGGTGCCCCGCACCGGCATCCCCAGGTAGCGGGCGCATCGATACCGGCGGCGAGCGTGATGGTGAATGCATGCCCGCGGACGCACCTATACGCTGCTTGCTGGCGGGAAGCCGGCTGGGCGCCCGGCCGCTCGTCGATTCCAGTGCCCGCGCCTGGCATCGACCGCTGCTGCTGCCGGCGAATGATCATGAACTCACCGGGCCCGGCCGGGCCAGCCTGGGGCCTGCCCGGCGGGAAGCCCAGCCGGGACGGCATCTGCCGATCCCGGTTGCCCGCCACGCGGTGATGCGGCCGCCCACCCGTGTGGCTAGGTAAATCATGAGCATCACCCCCCCGTCGCCGGCTGGGTCACCTGGCCACGGTAGCACCGAGCGCCTCGGCGGCCATGACTTCGTGCCACAGCGTGCCGTTCGCCACCGGGCTCGGGCGAACGACGACGGCCGCTGGCGGCTCCGGGGAAAGCGCATGCGGCCCGCCGGGCGCTCCCGGGCCAGCGGTCTGTGGCCAGGGCCGACTTCCGCACTCTGCGGTAGAGTGCCGCATATGGAGGAAACCAGGACCGAGAAGATCTCGGTGAATCTCACGCCCAGCGTGCTGGCGCGCCTCGACGACATGCGTGCCCGCCGGCGCTGGACGCGTTCTACAGCAGCCGCTGTCCTGATCGAGCACGGCCTCGACAGTGAGGACCGGATGACGGCGCTGGCTGGCAAGGCCACCACCAGCCAGGAGTACACCGCGCTCACGCAGGAGAACCTCGGCGCCGACGGGAAGGGACGATGACCGCTCATCTGCGGTCCGGCACAGGGCAGGCAGCTCAGGGAGACGCCCCATGACCCAGGTCCCGGGCGAGCCGCCCAGCCTGCGTGAGACCGCCCGCTGCCACGAGGAGATCCGGGCCCAGTTCGGCGGGTACGAACGCTGCCACCGCAACACCGGCCACGGGCAGCAGCCCCACCATGCGCGGGGCCGGTCCTGGTCGGGGAGCTGGTCAGCCGGAACAGCCCGCATCCAGTTCGGGGTGGGCTGCGATGACGGGTGCGTGTTCGCCGACGAGGTGTCGATATGGGGCGTCCCGGGTCCGGCATCACGGATAGCGCCGTGGAGGCACAGGCGCAAGCGATGATCGGCCAGCCGCAGCGCGTCAGCTGCCCGCGACGGGAGCAGCAGGAGGGTCGGCATGCACAGGCCAGCACGATGGGCGCAGCCCCAAGACCTTCTCCCCGGGCGATCAGCTGATCATCAACGATCAGCTCACCACCCGGGTCAACGGCAGATACCCGATCGTGGGCTCCGGTGAGCGAACTGGACGATGCCAGGCAAGAGCTGCGCGCCGCTGCCGAATGCGCCGAAGGCCTGGCCAGGATGTCAAGTCTTGAGCTGCGCGCAGCGGTGTCGCAAGTGCATGCCGTGGCGGCCGAGCTTCAGGCTCATCACGACAGTGTGCGGGCCGCCGGCCAGAGGGTGGCCGTAGCTTATATGCGTGTCCAGCAACTGGCCGAGAAGGACGCGCTGGCGTGCTGGCCACAGATCACCCCTGACTTTGGCCCGCCGCCAGACGATGCGATGCCTGGCTGGGTGAAGGACGCGTATTACGGTCTCCTGGCGAGTCTGAACGGAGGCTCGGTTGCGATGGTGGCGCGGCACCTGGGCGAGCTGAACGGCTGGCTGCCCGGTGACCCTAGTCCGGGCGATGAGGACCCACGCAGTAGAGCGCCTGAGGATAGCTGACCGGCCGGGGCAGCGGCCGCCTGGAGCTCGCGAGCACCGGCCCACGGGTCCAGCCGCGGATCCCGCTCAACCTGCCTTGCGGTCCTCAGCTCAGCTGGCCGACACGGCGGATCATCTCGCCCGCCGGATGTCCGCCAGCCGTGTCGATGTCGTCGACCACGGCGCCGTCGGGCGTGCCTACTGTTTCACCAGCCCCGCGTCGTCATAGTCGATCCGCCCGGAGGGCCTGCTCGCGTGAGCACCACCAGGTGGAGCGCCCGCCGACCGTTCCGTGCACCATGGGGGCGCCGTCCCGCGGGCAGGTGCCGCCGGGGTGGCGGGCCGCGATGATGCAACCGGTGTGCGCCCCGCCCTGGGCACTGGCGGACTCCAGGACCGACTTCAGCGCGCGGTAGAGCCGGTTGACCTGCGCGGCAGAGAGACTGTCGACCCGTGCCAGGGGTGACACCTTGGCCTGCCAGAGAATCTCGTCGGCCAGCAGGTTGCCGATACCGGCCATCTTGGACTGGTCAAGCAGCCGCGCCTTGACGGCGGTCGTCCCCTTCGTGATCAGCGCGCGGAACTGTGCCGGTGTGACGTGCCCGGCATCCGGCCCGAGCGCGCTGATGTCGGGGTTGAGCCAGACCCGCCCCAGCCGGCGCGGGTCCAGCAGCACCAGGCTGCCGCCGTCCGCGAACGTGATGGTGAGGCGGCTCCACTGGGCCTTGTCCGGCCGGGCGCCGTAGCGGCGCGGGTCGCCGCCCTCGGTCACGCTGCCATCCGGTCCGGTGACCACGATGCGGCCGCTCATGCCCAGGTGGATGCCGAGCTCCGGGCCGCCGGGCGCGGCCGTGCCGCCGGTCCCGGAGGTCTCAAGCCAGATCGTCTTGCCGCGCCGGTGCGCGGCGGTGAGGCCGCGTCCCGTCAGCGCGTTCCGCAGCTCGCCGGCTGAATGCGGCCGCACGACGTAGCTGTCGGAATCGTCGACGTCCACGATGCGCCGGTGCAGGGCCTGGTCAGCGATCAGGCCGCGGGCGATCTCAACCTCGGGAAGCTCTGGCATCGGATCAGTTCTACCCTCCCGCGGACCTGCACCCGGTGGCGCGGCCGCCGGCCAGCCGGCCGGCTCACTCGGATGGACTGGCGGCTGGGCCGGTCGCGCCGAACGCCTCTCCCAGGCTGGTCAGGTCCAGCGGGAGCCGTTCATGCGCGGGCATGCGCTCCAGGAACGGGCGCATCGCTTCGAGAGCGACCAGGATCTCGCGCCCGACCTCCTGCGCGGAACGCATCGCATCCACCGAGACCAGGATTCCGCGGTCGCGGTACCACGCGACGATGGGAGCCGTCACTTCGTGGTAGAGCGCCAGGCGCTGGGCAATGACCTCCGCGGTGTCGTCGGAGCGATGCTCGAGCGCGGCCCGCGCCAGCAATCGGCGGGTGAGCTCCGCGTCGTCCGCCTGCAGGTGCAGCGCCACGTCCGCGGTCATCCCGAGTTCGCGGCCGATCTCATAGGCCGCGCGGGCTTGGTCCATGTTCCGCGGGATTCCGTCGAGCACATACCCGCCTCCCGCCGCCTTGGCGGCGATCATCGCCTCCCGCACCATGTCGAGCACGATCTGGTCGGGCACCAGCTCGCCGCGGTCGAGATAAGCCTTGACCGCCTGGCCGAGACCGGTCCCGCGCGCCACGTGATCGCGCAGCAGCTCGCCGGTCGCGATGTGGGGGATGTTGAAATGCGCGGCGATCAGCGCGCCCTGAGTTCCCTTGCCCGCGCCGGGGGGCGCGATCATCAGTATCCGCATGCTCGTCTCCGTAGGTCATCATCCCGCGCACCCGCCGCTCCGGTCGATAGCCCGGCGCGCGGGCGGAGCGGCCAAAATGACCGCGCTCGGGGTGAGCCCGTCATCCCTGGCGGGTCACGGTTTCCACCTTGCCGCCTCGCTGCATCTCGGGCTCCGCACCGATGGCTGCCGGTGCGGTGATCCGCCGGCGCCGGTTACGCCGTTCCAGCCGGGTGGCGGCCCAGGCAAGGCCGAGGTTGAGGGGTATGTAGACGCAGGCGATGACGATCGCCGCGGGGATGGCATTCGTGTAGAGGTTCTGCAGGATCGAGACCTTGGACGTCAGGTTGTCGTAGGCGATGATCGTCCCCAGTGCGGGAAAGCCTAACCATCCTTGACTGGTTCTTGACCATACCGTCCGCGAGAGACGGCTTGCGCGGCGCTGATCTCGCCGGCGCGGGTCCAGCAGCACCAGGCTGGCGCCGTCCGCGAACGTGACGGTGGGGTCACCGGTCCAGCTCATGGGTGATCGCCCTGCCCCGCGACGCGCATGCCGTAGCGGTACGTCAGCTTGCCGCCCAGCCACATGGCAGCGATAAGAAACGCCACGGCGATTGCGCTCAAGGCGAGCTGGCCCCACCTGGTCTTGTCCAGCTCCACATGATCGCCGGCCCGCCAGGCATAGCCGACGGCGAACAGTACGAA
>Ga0137365_10001452_pt1 | contig 18418 bp, 19 predicted proteins | sample SagtaG_9_FD_104799 | JGI IMG/M metagenome (GOLD analysis project Ga0137365, IMG submission 104799) | Vadose zone soil microbial communities from Sagehorn Ranch, Mendocino, California, USA - Sage1_L_40_16 metaG | ecosystem: Environmental > Terrestrial > Soil > Vadose zone | place: USA...
ATTTATAATTACTAATTATTATGCAAACAATACACGAGGAAGTAGTAGCGCATATGATGGAAAATGATTTTTTTAGTCAGTGGATGGGAGTTGAAGTACTGGAGGTAAAGGAAGGATACAGTCGTATTAAAATGAGTATAAGAAAGGAAATGGTAAATGGCTTTGGAATTGTGCATGGAGGCCTTCCCTTTTCGCTGGCAGACAGTGCCTTTGCTTTTGCCTGTAACAATCGTAATAATTTATCTGTTGCATTAGATGTTACTATCACGTTCACAAAAGCTGTGAATGTTGGAGATGTACTAACGGCTGAAGCAAAAGAAATTCATAATGGCAGAAGCACTGGTGTTTATTTAGTTTCTATTTTTAATCAGAAAAATGAACAGGTAGCATTATTTAAGGGAACTTGTTTTAGAACAGGTAAAAAATTAGTTTGATTCATTCAAAAAAGAAAGCGGTTCACCGGAAACTATCGGCAAACCGCTTTTATAAAAACAATCCTCATTTGGTTACCCCGCGCTGAATTGCTGCTGTATCTTTTTGAAAATAACCACACTGAAATCTTCCATTGGCGCCACGATGCCAGCCTCCAAACCGGAAAAAGAAAATATTGGCTGAGATAAATAATACAATTGCCAGAATCGATGCCACTTTTGCAATAGTTGATAATGCCGGATTCTTTGAAAAATTTCCAAAAACATAACCGATGATGAATACCATGCACGCTGCAAAAAGTATTCTGATTAAAATGATAATTCCGAAAGGCATAATTTTTAATTTTTAGTGTTAATAAATAATTATTGTTTGTTTAGTTGTTTAAGTAATTCGTCCACTTCTTTCTTGCCCCAGTGCGGTTCAATACCAGGAGAAATGTTGTTGTCAAGTTTTTGCTTAGCTGATGTCAGCAACTCTTTTGCTTTAGTTTTATCGCCACCCCACATCTTCGGCGTGCTGAATTTTTCCCAGCCTTCCAGATAAATGGCTCTTGGATTATCAGGATTTGTTTTTGCTGCCAATGCCGCATATTGACTTGCTGGGGGGCCATACTGTTTTCCATAAGTTGCTGGGTTCATAAATACTCTTGCCCGGTTTACCATGCTCAATACACAATACACTTCCGATAACGCTGATTTTTGTTTTGATGTGTCAAGTAATGATTGTGCTTTTTTTATTTCTTCTTGCGCTTTATTAGCAAACACCTCTATGTTGTCAGGATCATCCTGTTTTAGCCAACCTGCTTTCGCATTGCAAAACGCAGCATAGTAATATGGCAACCATTGCGTTTTTTCGGCGTCTGCTAGGCGCAAAAAATTACCGGATAGTTGCTGATAATCTTTCACAGTCGTTGCATTGTCAAGCTTTGCAACCTGCTGTTGCATTTGTTCTGTATATGCATCCTGTGCATTTATAACTGCGTATGTGCTGATTGTCGCAGTGATAATTAAAATTGCTTTTTTCATTGTCTCTTTTTTTTTATTGATGTTGATATTATAGATTTTCATTGATGAAATCATTGCGACGGTCTATGCCGAACGTCATAAATAAGCCTATGTAATAACTGCGATTTGCCGGCAACGTAACCGGTACTTTATTTAAACCATTATAGCTGTAGTTATAGCCAAAGATTTGCAGGGTGCCAAAAATATTGCTAACACCGAATCCAATGCCTGAAAAATCTTTATTCTTCCATTTTTTAAATAGGGTAAAGAGATAAGCAAAACTTAAGTTCATTTGATCATAAGTGTTTGTAATGCCTTTATCAAGGATGGAAGACTTGCCATCTGCATTCGTTTGCATATTGTAATACGGGCGGCCTGTTGCCAATGAATAAGAAAGATTAGCGCTGAAATTAATATCCTGGAAATATCTTTTTATTGCAATAGAAGCGGTATGAGGCCTTGCAAAATTTGGGCGCAGTTCGGCCGGATAATTGAGAAACTTTCTCTTCGTATCGAGGTAGGTATAGGTGACCCAGTAATCAAAATTTTTGAATGTCTTTTTATCTCTAAAAAACAATTCTATGCCTTTGGCATAACCACTACCGTTATTGGCAACAGAAGGTTCAGTGGTTATAAGATCTTTATATTTCTTATAATACGCTTCAAGACGCAATAAACGATTATTTGCCTTTTTTGTGTAATTAATTATATAGTGAGTAGCCCGCGTAAAAGCAAGATCTTTGTTTTGAATAAGGTTAATGATTTCAGGCTTTTGATTAAAAATTCCATACGCCATATTTATCTGTCCGCCATCACTGAATCTGTAAGCGAAACTGATACGCGGATCAATGCTTAATTTATTAAGCAGCGAAGAATGTTCAATACGTATTCCAATCTTTGTCGCAATATTTTTGGCAACATTTATATCTCCTTCAGCAAATGCGGCTGTAAGATTATCTTTAAGATTCGTCAGCGTATCATTGTGGGTATAATCATCATTATTGTAAAAATATTCAGCACCAAACCGCAATGCCTGGTTATGGTTGAACATCTTTGTCATTACCACCCGCGGCTGTGCAAAATTTGAATGAATGATGTCAGTGTTATTTTCCCTGCTGTAAGGATAATAAGCAATGAATAATTGCTGATGAGTTCCATCCTCGAGCTTGTTTGTTATATTCTGTTTATTATAGTTGTAGGCAAGGGCCGCATCGACTTTCCATCTGTTTGCAACCGGTTGCCGGTAAGAAAGGTTAGCATAAATATTTGATCCTTTTGTTTCGAATGAGGATAACAGATCGCTGCTGTCCAAGTTTGTATTCCGCATGCCAGTATGATTGTATCCATAGTTGGTATAAAATTTCAGCATGCCTCCATTGCTGATTTTTATCCGGAAGTTTGCATCGGTTTCAAAGTATTCAGGAGCATGAAAAAAATCGGGTTTGGGGCTCACCACTTTATTGTATAATGCATAACTGCCGTAATTTGTATTGATGCCGTACCTGCCTTTATTATTTTTTGCAAGCTGCTGCAGGCCTGCTCAAACAGTCATTGGAAAAATATGCAGGCTGGCTGATGATTTATCCGGCAAATCAACACTTTCCAGTATCAATGCACTGCTCAAAGCCTCACCATACAAAGCAGAATATCCACCCGTGTTGAACAATATTCCCCTGAATAAAAAAGGGTTTAACCTTGCAGGCTGAGGCATGCCGGGTACGCCGCCATAATTCGGGCTTTTGAGTAAAGTACCATCAACGAATTGTTTGGTTTCTTCGCTTGTACCACCCCTCACAAATAACCCTTCCTGCTCACCGATCTGTTGTGCACCCGGTAATGATCGCAGTGCGTTTGCGATATCGCCTCCGTTGCCTGCCACTGTTACGGCATCCATCGGCGTTAAAGATGCTCCCTTTGCTTTATCGCTTGCTTCAAAACTCCCTGCTGATACAACTACAGATTCGAGGGTCTTGTCTTCAGGTTTTAATGCAAAATTTATTTCAACAGCAACTCCATTCAGTTGAATAGTTTTTTCTGCTTCCTTAAATCCTATGGAAGAAGCAACAAAAGTTTGCTCACCCCTTACATTTACAGTAAAAGAAAAATGCCCAAGGCTGTCGGTTATGGCTCCACTGATTGAATTTTTAATATAAACACTGGCATCACCAATGGGATGTTTGTGATTATCTGTTACAACACCTGAAATTTTTGCCTGGGAAACAGCATAGTTTGCACTGCATACAAGAAAAAAAATACTTAGGATTTTATTCTTTAACGAACTGATAGTCTCCTTTACTATTTTGAAAGAAGTTGCCATAAACTTTGTTTGTCATCACAAAGCTATCAGGCATTGATGGGGTAAATTTTGAAGAATAGACAGGAAGGAGAATTGTTTCGACAAAAGGGATGTTTATGAAAATTTCATTTTACTTATTCGTTATCCTCGACAAATTGTCCTTATAAAAATCACTTACAGGAATCTCAGCCTGCGCTACTACAATAAGATCTCTTTTAATAAGGGTGATCTTTTCAACAGAAACAATATAAGATTTGTGCACACGAATAAATTTATCAGCTGGCAGCTTTTCCTCCAGCGCTTTCATACTCATTTTAGTGATAACAGGCTTTGATGAAGAAGCAATAAATATTTTTACATAATCCTTCATGCCTTCTATATACAATATTTCAGCAAAGGATACTTTAACAAGATTATATTCTACGTACACAAAAAAGTAATCAACCTGATCTTCTTTTGATGCAGACTGGTGTTGAAGCTTATAAAATTCGTAAGCTTTGTTACAGGCTTTCAAAAAGCGTTCAAAGGAGACCGGTTTCAACAAATAGTCAATCGCATTCAGATTAAAACCCTCCAAAGCATGTTCTTTATAAGCGGTTACAAAGATGACCATCGGCGGGTTTTGTAAGGATTGAAGGAATTGCAATCCGCTAAGTCCCGGCATTTGTATATCGAGAAAAATAAGATCAACCTGTTGCTTATGCAGAACATCCGCGGCTTCCATTGCGTTTTTGCACCGTTTGACTAAATGAAGAAATGGAACCTTCTGTATGTTATCCACCAAAAGATCCAATACCAGTTTTTCGTCATCTACTGCAATACAGTTCAGCATGTCAATTCAAGATTTAACTCAATAGTATAAATTTCATCCTTATCATTTATTGACAACCGATATTTTCCCGGGTATAAAAGCTTAAGCCTGTTCTTCACGTTAGCAAGGCCTATGCCGGCGCTTTTATCTTTAGATGAATTCTCTCGGCTGTAATTATTGCTCACTTTAAAAAACAATTCCTGGTCTTTTAGTTCAATCAGTATCTTAATAAATGTTTTTTTTACCATTCCAACGCCATGTTTAAATGCATTTTCCACAAAGGGTATGAGCAGCATAGGTTCAACTGTACAGCCGGGTTCATTATTTTGAATTTTTAATTCAACATCCACATCTTCTCCAAAACGCAATTGCTGAAGCTCGACATAATTTTCCAGGTAATGTATTTCTTTGGTGACAGAAAACTTTTCTTCGTTTGTTTCATAAAGCATATAGCGCAACAGGTCTGACAACTTTATTAAAGAAGGTTCCATTAATTCGGATTTTTGCCGGGCTAATGAAACCAGGTTTGTAAGCACATTAAATAAAAAATGAGGGCTAACCTGAGACCGGAGGAACTTTAGTTCTGTAGCAAGCCTTTCTGCCTTTCTTTCTTTTTCCAGTTTTTCGAAACGAATACGGTTAACAATCGTGCGAAAAATAAAACTGGCAATTAAAAATGCGATCGGGGGGAAAAAGATGATCCTGTCATTGATTGAGCTTAGCGCAAAAGATGGATCAAGCAGTCGTAAAAAAAATAATTTCCCATAATAAGAGCCTTCAATGATTCCCGCAATGAGAATTAGATAAATCAACCATCTTTTTTTTGTGAAGAATTTTGGATACAGATAATATGCATTCAGATAAAATAATCCAATATGATAAAAATTGGTGATCCAAAAGAAATTATCGGGCAACCCAGTTTCAAATTTTACATTATGAAATACAATAGCAGGAATACTCAATAGAATAGCCCAGATAAAAATATGAATTGCCGGTACAAAATATTTTGAAAGCATAGTCACTGGGCCGCCATTAGTGAGCCAAATTTAAAATAGGAGTGTTTCAATAAAACGTTTATAATAATTCGTCATGCAAATTACCTCAAACGGCCGACAGAAATTTGTTGAATAGACAAAGGTGAGAAATGTGTGGATCAGGTGGCAACTATTGCCTATTGCTTCTTATTTAAAACGGCAATGTTATTATAACTTCTTTTGCTTTTTGTATTAATAAAATTTCCGTATTGGCTATTGCGTTCTCTTTTCACCTTAGATCAACGAAACAAAAAGCGTTGGCCTTACGGGGTCAACGCTTTTGCAATTCAGTGAAGAAAAATCTTTACTGAACTACTAATTTTTGGGTGAAGACTGATTTGCTGTTAATGTCTGTCACCTTTACCAGGTAAATTCCCTGCGCCGTATTCTTTTTGAGATTGATAGTTTGTATTTGTCCGTCATTGACAAGATTTACTTTTTGGGTCATAATATGCTTGCCGGTCACATCTGTCAAATCTATTGTGTAATTTCCTGCTTCCAATTTATTAAACTGAAGTTTGAATTGATTATTATCCACACTGACAGGATTTGGATAAAGCTGGACGGCATTTGACAGAAGCGATTCAGGCTGCTGAATGGTAGCAATATCAAATCCTGATTTTCCATTCGCAAATAAAATATTACTGTTGGCCATGTCTGAGGTAAGGTAAACACCATTTGGTGATTTGTAAGGCAGCGCACTCCATGATTTTGGATCAATTACATACCAGCCTTTTGTATAAACCTGGCTTCCTGCCAATAAATTTCCATCATCAGTTACAACCACTCCATTTATAGTAAAGCCCTGCGGCAATCCTTTAATGGGTCCAAGCCATTTAGCAACCTTGGTATCAATATTAATTTTGAAAACGCTGTTATTAGCAGAGAACAGGTAAAGGTTTCCTGCATCATCGGCAACCATATCACCCCCCCAGCTGCTGCAACGATTATGAATAGAAATGCCGGTATTGGCAGGATCATCAACCAAAGATCCCAACTGTTCAATAGTTAATTTTTTGCCTGTGCTGAAACGGATAAATGTGGTAGCATCGTTTGTAATGGCATAACCATAACCATCGGGCGTAATAACCATCCGGCTAACCACTTTTGCATCATCATTATGCAAATTTTGCTGCCCGATGAATGATCGATCCGCTACATAATAGACTTTCATTGTTTTCAGATCAATGTAACGAAGCTGATCGACGAACATAGGTGTATAATAAATCCGGTCATTTTTTTTGTCATAGGCAATGGCTGCCACTCCCGTGCTGAAAGCAGAAAGAGTATTGCCACTAATTTGCTGCTTAGATATCGCATCATATGCAACGGCCTTCGGATCGACACCATTAAGTAAAGCATCTCCATAAGTACCAGTTTGCAGATTGAGCTTCCGTAATACAGTCCAGTTTGCCGTATTTTGATTAAAATCCGTAATAGCGAAGGCAAAACGATCCTGGGAATGGATAAACGTATTGAGTAAAAAAGATGCGATTAATATAAGAGTGAAATGGCGTAAACTTTTTCTCATATTCAGGTTTTGATTAGAAATAATCCGGACATTTAAGTTACAAAGATTTCAGGAAAACTAAATTATTTTATCTGTTTTTTTATCAGCGGTAATCGCTTAAAACAATTTCCTTCTGGCAGTATTCTTGCCGGGAGAGACCTAAATTTGAAAACATTTAAGCAAAGTATGAAATGGCCGGTTATCGCTATATTGTTTATTATTCTTCAGGCGCAAAGCTGCAAAAAAGGAGCAAACGTAAAATTACCTGCCTGCATACAGGATAAGATTGAAGCAATCCAGCAACAACCCAAATACAACCCACCGGCTACAGTATATCGGTATTTATACGCGGATAAATATGTTTACCTGTTTAGCTCTGCTTGTTGCGATCAATACAATTATTTATATGACAAGGATTGCCAGGTAATATGTGCTCCAAGTGGCGGTTTTACAGGAAGAGGTGATAAAAAATGTTCAAATTTTAGTCAGGTGGCCAAAGATGAAACGTTAATTTGGAAAGATACCCGGTAGTGCCAGGCGCACCGTGTTTTAGGTTATTTATGTTTTAGAATAACCTACGATGCTTTTATTCTATTCCATGTTGAATATAAAGTTTCCTGATGCGGCCTGTTTTTCGGAATTTCTTGTAAAGGTTCGCAGAGCTTAAAAGACTCAAACATTTCTTTGGGAAGTTGCTGGTATAATTTTGTCCCCTTCGCTTTCCATGCAATCATATCATCACTTACTTCTTTGATAACCTTTGCCGGATTGCCGACGATCAAACTTCGCGGTGGAATATTTTCTCCTTCCTTAATAAAACTTAATGCACCCACAATACATTCATCACCCAATTGCACATTATCCATAATAACACTATTCATCCCCACTAAACAATTTTTCCCAATGATTGCTCCATGGATAATGGCGCCATGGCCAATATGAGCCGATTCTTTTAGTAAAACGGTTACTCCGGGAAACATATGAATGATACAATTCTCCTGTACATTAGAACCATCCTCAATGACTATACCGCCCCAATCACCGCGCAGTGCGGCGCCGGGACCTATGTAACAATTTTTGCCAATGATCACATTTCCCGTAACTGCTGCCAGCGGATGAACAAATGATGATTCATGAACAACCGGGATAAAATCTTTGAATGAATAAAACATAAGTATTTTTTCTGAGTTTTAAAAATTGACTTCTTTTATCCATAAATTAATACAAATTTTTTTGCCCGTTTCTAAACACTAATATATTTTCTCCTGTTATGCTGAAAATTGAGTTTGTTTTATATGTCAAAGAAGATAACAGAAGGTATTATTATGGGCGGCTGCTGATTTTTTAAACAAAATCACGCTATACCATTTTCTAAATTTAATTTTATTCAACAAAAAATCTATAGTTATGAAGTACAGAAATCTCGGTAAAACAGGAGAAAAGTTATCTGCCATCGGTTTGGGTTGCATGGGAATGAGTTTTGCCTACGGTCCCCGAAATGATGAAGAATCTGTTGCCACACTGAACCGGGCCATTGAATTAGGCATCAATTTTTGGGACACGGCAGACATGTATGGCATAGGTCATAACGAAGAATTGATCTCTAAAGTTCTTGTACCTAATCGTAATAAAATTTTTATCGCAACAAAATTCGGATTCAGACAAAGGGAAGGAGCCACTTCCAATTTTGCAGGTACGCCTGCAACATACATTGATTGTTCGCCGGCATATATAAAAGAAGCGATCGATAAAAGTTTAAAGCGTTTGAAAATTGATACTATAGATCTCTATTATGCTCACCGCGTGGATCCGAATGTACCGATTGAAGAAACTGTTGAAGCGATGGCTGAATTGGTAAAAAAAGGAAAAGTCCGTTACCTGGGCTTGTCTGAAGCATCAGCGAAATCTATTCGCAAGGCTCATGCGGTACATCCGATCACCGCTTTGAACAGTGAATACTCATTATTAACAAGAGAAGTAGAAGGCGAAATATTGGATACTGTTCGTGAACTTGGCATTAGTTTCATTCCATACAGCCCGCTTGCCAGGGGGTTAGTTACAGCAACAGTTGAGGATAAGGAAAAACTGGCACAGGATGATTTCAGAAGAACCTTGCCAAGATTCGATGATGACCATTGGCAAAATAACAAACAACTGGTTGATGACTTTGCAGAGTTTGCAAAATCTAAAGATTGCACACCCGCACAGATCGCCCTGGCATGGGTTCTTGCGCAAGGCGATGACATGATACCAATACCCGGAACAAAAAGAAGAAAATATCTTGAGGAAAATGCAGCAGCTGTAGATATTATATTAAACAATGATGATCTGCAACAGATTGAAGAGATCGTCAGTAATCATCCAAATATCGGTAATCGTTATAGCGAAGGCTCGATGAAACTGGTGAATAAATAATCTTCACACCAATTATAAAATTATTTCCCTGACGATTCATCTCGAGAATATACCTGTTACCAATAATCAAAAAACAAGAGGCTGACTCTCCTGAATCAGCCTCTTTTTCCCGCCAGATAAAAACTATCTGTTACGACGATTGCGACCTCTGCTACCGCCATGCGAAACTCTTCCTCCCATCCTGGCAATTCTTCTTACCTCTTCACGTGGCATAGATCCGAATCCTCTTTTGCCCGAGCCGCTTCTTCTACGACTGCCTGAAGAATTACTCCCTCCAGAGCTACTTCCTGAAGAGCTTCTTCCATCACGGTCATTTGAAGAGTTACTTTTTGAATAACTTCTTCCTCCACGTCCATTTGAAGAATTACTTCTTGAATAACCGTTCCCACCACGCCCTGATGAACCTCTCCGGCGATAATCATTATAACCTCTGCCCCGATCATCGTCTTCCCATCTTGCCTGTCCTTCCCTGCCGCTTACTCTCCTTCGATCTTCCGGATCCCAGGAAGCAAACCCTCTTCCGGAAGAACTTCTTCCTCTTGCTGGCGAACTTCTTCGGCGCCGTCTCCCACGATCATAATCATCTTCTTCGTCTTCCTCGTACTCATCTTCATCCTCATATCCAATATTTTCATAATCGTCGTGTTCATCATAATCCTCATCCCAATCTTCATCTTCATTATACCTATTACGCACATTCTGATCTTCATCCTCAACATAGTCTTCATCATAATCCTGATCATAATCTTCTTCATAATCCCTGTTGCGTCCTCCGCGTGAAGAACGTCCGACCTCACTGGCAATTCGGCGCCTGCTCACCGGACCCAGCGGGGCAAAACCCCTCTTGTCTGATCTTCGTGCCATAATTCTTAATTTTTGTGGTTAATAAAAATTATTAGTTTGCTTATTATTGAAATTAAAAATGGGAAATAGAAAAAGATGTAGAAAGTATTCTACAAACTGAAGTTTGGAAATTAATCCTCTACAATTTCATGGCTATATTGATTATATAAGGCGAATTCATCATGTCGTTTTATCAGTAACCAATCATTTCTTTTTTTCATCAAAACAAATTCGCCTATTAATTTTTTTCCCTGCAAAAAAAATTTTAATGCCCCCTGTTGCAAACATTCGAGTGCTTCATATTCAGACAATACATTCCCACTGTCATCGATAGGAATATAGTTACCCTTATCCCATGTTCGTAAAACCTCTGCTGTTATTGATTCTTCTAAATTTATTTCAAGAATTTTATCTTCCTCCGCCTGGCGCTGATCCAAAGGATTCATAGATGGCACATCAGGAACAGCCCAGCTTTTTATCCCATTCAATTCAATGGTGAAATCAAATTTTAACCTATCGTCTTTTTTTCGGTGAATCACAAATCGTAAATGATCTCTATCTGACCTCTTTTGGCAAGCCGGTTCGCCGGAACGAAGCGTTTTCAATTCTTTTATCATATAAAATTTATTTGGAGGATTTATTGGGCTTTATTTTTTATAGAAGTTTAATATATGCTGAAAAAACTTTGCCAAAGACTGATAGGATTCTTTATTATTCCTGCCCGACTGCATCAGGCAGGCGGGGATTACTGATTATTCTTGGTACCAGGAATCAGGCAATAGAGATTTTTTGTTTCTTTCAAACCACCAATAATTAATAATGAATAATCAGTAATAAGGAGTGCCTTACTTTTGCCCGGTAAAATTTTTTGTGGAAAAAAGCAATTTTGTTGACCAGATTCGAATTTTTTGCAGAAGCGGGCATGGAGGCGCCGGCAGTAAACATTTCTTACGAAACAAAATGACTGCTTTCGGCGGACCTGACGGTGGCAATGGCGGACGGGGAGCACATATTATTTTAAGGGGAAATAAAAACCTTTGGACACTTCTTCATCTGCGTTATTATAAAAATATATTGGCTGAAAACGGCGAAGCCGGTAGCAGCAATAATAAAACCGGTCGAGATGGGAAGGACATAATTATTGAAGTTCCTCCTGGCACCATTGCAATAAATGAAGACACCGGGAAAAAAGAAGCAGAGATATTAAAGGATGGAGAAGAAATTATTTGGATAAAAGGAGGCATGGGAGGACTTGGCAATACAAATTTCAAAACGGCTACTAACCAGGCACCCGAATACGCACAGCCAGGTCAGTCCGGAACAGAAGGCTGGAAAATTCTGGAATTAAAAGTATTGGCTGATGTTGGCCTGGTTGGTTTTCCGAATGCAGGCAAATCAACATTGCTTTCGATAATGACGGCTGCAAAGCCGAAGATTGCTGATTATGCCTTTACGACAATCACCCCCAACCTGGGCATTGTTGAATATCGCGATGGAAAAAGTTTTTGCATGGCCGATCTTCCGGGGATCATTGAAGGAGCAGCAGAAGGAAAAGGTTTGGGCTATCGTTTCCTCAGGCATATTGAGCGAAATCCGGTCTTATTGTTCTTAATTCCTGCTGATAGCAAGGATCACAAAAAGGAATTTGAAATACTAATAAAGGAATTGGAGCAATACAACCCTGAGTTATTACACAAACAATTCGTCATTGCAATCAGCAAAACTGATTTATTGGATGAGGAATTGATCATGGCAATTGAAAAGGAATTGCCTCAAAATATCCCGCATATTTTTATTTCATCTCTCACCAATAAAAATATACAACAATTGAAAGATTTATTGTGGGGTGTTTTGAATGAGCCAATCCAATAGTGCTACGGCCGATAAAATAAAATTGTATAATAATTACATCTGCCAAAAAAAATTTCAATGACTCCGGTTTAAATTTTCATGCTACAATATTTAAGATGGGCCAGGGTCATACTGCAATTGCGAAATTTAAAGTACTTTGCCCCAGGTAAAAATTACAGGCATGAGAAAACTATTCATAACGATCATTTTCGTTTTTGTCCTTTTCTTCAAATCTCTTGCCGATGAGGGCATGTGGCTCCCTTTGTTGCTGGGTCAGCAGGTGTACAATGATATGGTGAAGAGAGGATTGAAGTTAACCAAAGAACAACTTTATAGCATCAACAAAGCATCTCTTAAAGATGCCATAGTTATTTTTGGCGGAGGCTGCACGGGTGAAATGGTGAGTCCGGAAGGATTGGTTTTTACCAACCACCACTGTGGCTATGAAGTAATCGCTTCTGCCAGTACAGTAGATCATAATTATCTGCTCAATGGTTTTTATTCCAAAACAAGAGATGAAGAGATACCGGCTGAAGGCTTAACCGTTCAATTTCTTTTACGCATTGAAGATGTTACCAGGGAAGTCATGGACTCATTGCAGGGATTAACAGGCATGGACAGGATTCAACGCCAGCAAAAGGCAATTATGAGTATCAACAGTCGCTTCTCTGATACGGCTCAAAGTATCGAAGCAAGGGTAAGCACTTTATTTAAGGCAAATCAATTTCTTGTTTTCATTTACCAGCGTTATAAAGATGTAAGGTTAGCTGTGGCGCCTCCCGAAAACCTGGGTAAATTCGGTGGAGATACAGACAATTGGGAATGGCCCCGTCACACAATTGACTTCGCTGTGTTTCGTGTGTATTCAGGTAAAGATGGAAAACCTGCAAAGTACTCAGAAGCAAACATTCCCTTGAAACCAAAATGGTTCCTGCCCATTTCTATAAAAGGAGTGAAGGAAGGCGATTATTCAATGATCTATGGCTACCCGGGAAGTACAAATCGCTATGAAACTTCTTACGGAGTAAAACAAAAGATCGATATAAATAATCCTACACTGGTAAAACTTCGTGACGTGCGGCTCAAATACATGTTCGAAGAAATGAAAAAGGACCCCGCGATCAAATTGCAATTGGCTTCTTCATATGCAAGCATTGCTAATTACTGGAAATTTTTTGATGGTGAAACCAAGCAGCTTATTAAGTACGGTATATATGAACAAAAGAAAAAAGCTGAAGATCAGTTTATGACATGGGCAAAAGGGAAGCCCGAATATGAAAATATTTTTACTGAATGGGCAAAGGCTTATGATGCCTGGCGCCCTTATTCAAAGAACAGGATATACATGAATGAAGGAATTTATGGTTCACCTCTTGCTATGTTTGCAGGCAGTTTAATGCAATTGGAAAATGCATTGGTAAGTACAAAAGCCACAGCGGCAGATCTGAAGAAAGCAGTTGACATGGCTGACAATTATCGAAAAGATTTTTTGAAGGAAGAAAATAAAACTTCGGATCAGAACATACTGGCAGCGGTAACTAAAATGTATTATGAAGATGTTCCGCAGGATCAGCAACCAACCGGTTTTTATAATAATCTCAGAAATCAATATGGTGATCTGAAAGATGAAACCACTTACAAAAAATTTGCTGCCGATGTTTTTAACAAGACCATGATCTTTGATGATACAAGATGGAATGATTTTGTTGCGCATCCTGATGCAAACAAGTTGCAACAGGATCCTGCATTTGATTTTGCCAGCACCTTCACTAAAAATTATAATGGCAAGTATGCCCCGTATTATCAGCAGTTCGTTGCAACAAATAATGAGTTGGGAAGACTATACCTGAAAGGCATCATGCAAATGGATACTGTAAAAGCAAAAAAAATGTATCCTGATGCTACCTTTACCATGAGGGTCAGTTTTGGTACGATTAAAAGTTATAATCCGCGGGATGCTGTCCATTATGATTATATCACTACAGCAAAAGGTTTTTTAGAAAAATATATACCAGGCGATTATGAATTTGATATTCATCCAAGGGTTTTAGAAATGATGAAGAAAAAAGATTTTGGTCAATATATTGATAAAGGCAAGAATGACCTGGTGGTTGCCTTTATCACCAATAATGATATTACAGGTGGAAATTCCGGCTCCCCGGTCATGAACGCAAAGGGCGAGTTGATCGGACTTGCTTTTGATGGAAATTACGAAGCGTTGAGTCACCAGATCGCTTATGACAAAGACCTGAACCGTACAATTTGTGTGGATATACGGGCGGTGCTCTGGACCATTGATAAAGTTGGCGGGGATCAAAATATCATTAAGGAATTGAAACTGATGAAATAATTCTGCAAAGGATTTTCCAAGCCATTCTACTTTAGCAAGTCAGGATGGCCTTGTTGTTTTCATCAATTCCCTTAACATTGTAATCAATACCTGCCTTGAAAAAAAACAAAACTATACTGCTGCTTATTGTTTCATTCTTCCCGCAAATTCTCTTTTCGCAGATCCGTGTCAGCATTTCAACAGATATTTCCCTCCAAAGGAATTTTAAAAAAGAACAACGTTTTTGGGCATTTGGGCAAGATGTTGTTGTTAACTGGCATTTCACTCCCAGGGGAGGTGCCTATGCCTCCGTTACTTATTATTCAAATGGAAATTTTAAAAATCGTTTGGCCGCTTCAGCAAAATCATCAGCCACGTCACCACAGGAAATCTTTTTTACAAACAAAGCTCAGATCCGTTTAATCCAAATTTCACTTGGATGGAAACGCTACCTGGTTGGCACAAATGATGCAGAATCCAAATGGAATCTTTATAGTATTACAGGATTTGGATTGATATTCGGAAAAGCCACGAATATTTATTCAACAACCATTGATACCTCTTTATATAATGCTCCTCAACAACCGGTCAACGGCAGTGGTCATTTTAAAAGGCTTACACTTGATCTTGGATTGGGCCTCGAAGTTCCGCTGGGTGGTGATATTTATTTTTATTCAGAAGGGAAAATCTGGATACCAACATCAGAGTATCCCAGTAAATATCTATTTACTAATAATAATGCACCGTTTGCTGCCATGGCAACTGCAGGTTTACGAATACTTTTTTAAATCAATTCAATTATACAATGGCAAAAAGAAATTTACCGGTCAAAAGCATTCAAATTTATAAATTGATCATTCCTTTAAAAGAACCATTTGTGATCTCGCTGGGCACCCAGTATGATGCGGAAAGCATTATTGTTATTATTAAAACAAATGACTACACGGGCTACGGTGAATGCAGCCCATACATGAGCATCAATGGCGAAAGCATCGATACCTGTTTTATTGTGGGGCAATACCTTGCCAAAATATTAAAGGGAAAAAATGCGCTGGATATAAAAGGATGTGTCGAAGAAATGGACAAAACGATTTATGGAAATCACAGTATTAAAAGCGCTTTTGATATGGCACTGTATGATATTGCTTCACAGCATGCGGACCAGCCATTATATAAATTTTTAGGAGGAGAAAATAATAAAACTCTCATTACGGATTATACCGTAAGCATTGGCGAAGCAAAAAAAATGGCAGCGGATGCAACGAAATATAAACAACAAGGCTTTCCTGTTATTAAAGTCAAGCTGGGTGAGAGTAAACACAAAGACGCTGAACGTATCCATTTGATCCGTGAAGCAATAGGATATGAAATTCCCTTGCGCATTGACGCCAACCAGGGATGGGATCTGAAAACAGCGATTGCTACATTAAAAGAACTGGAACGATACAATATTCAATATTGTGAAGAGCCCATTCCCCGCTGGGATTTTATGCGGCTGAGGAAATTGAGAAAGAAAAGCCCCATACCGATCATGGCGGATGAAAGTTGCTGCGATCATCATGATGCAAAAAGATTGATCGGTCTGAAAGCCTGTGATATGCTAAACATTAAGCTTGGTAAATCAGGTGGTATTTATGATGCCTTAAAAATTATTTCATTAGCAGAAAAAGCGGAAATGAAAATGCAGGTAGGAGCATTTATGGAATCAAGGCTTGGGATGACAGCATTTGCCCACCTGGCCCTGTGCAGTGATAATATTTTGCATTGTGATTTTGATACTCCTTTAATGTTTACTGAGGACCCCGTTAGTGGTGGTTTAACTTATCATGAGAACGGAGTAGTCAAAGTTCCGGAAACAACAGGACTGGGAGCATGGATTGAAGAAAGTTATTTGGAGAAATTTGAGAAAATTGTATTGTAAAAAAATAAAACTACAATATATGAAAATCGTTTTTGCGGTATTCTTATTTATTCCCTTTCTTTCCTTTTCCCAAATTGACAGTTCATTTATTTTAAAACTAAAAGCATTGGATACAGCCAATATATTAAAATCAGATACGCTTACTGTTCCGGATGATGCGTTAACCAAAAAAATTAAATTGCTCCTGAGTGAAAAAAAAGGGCTGACGATCGGAACTATTATGAAACTTAAATTAATGGAAGAACAACAAAAAGATACTACCCATTCAAAAGAATTTTATAACAAGCTAACGGAAGATGTGACCACAGGAAGGACAAGTAAACTGATTGAGAACAGTTTGATCAATATATATAGAAGAACTTTTACTGAAAAGGAGGTTGATGATCTGATAAATTTTTATCAAACTTCGGCCGGTAAAAAAATGGATAAAGAATTTTTATTGTTGTTGGTCCAATCGGTAAAAGATGGTGAACAACTTTTAAAATTAGCAGCCGCAAGATTGGAAGCAAATAAGTAACAGCAAGCATTTATTTATCTTTTGTCCTGTTACCATCCACAATCGGTGGATTGTCTTTCCATCTCCACAAGTACATGCAGGCATACGTTCGATAAGGACTCCACTGTTCTGATATTTTTAAAATTTTATTAAGCATAATTTTTTTCTTCCGGTGTTTTAAATCATACAATGTTATTACTGCTTGTTGCAATCCAAGATCGTCAATCGCAAAAACATCTTCGCGGCAAAGGGCGAACATCAGTAACATTTCTGTTGTCCATCGGCCAACGCCCTTTATCTGTGTCAAATATTCAATCACTTCTTCGTTGCTCATTTTTGAAAGCTTTTGATGATTCATTCCTTTTTCCATTTCAAACCTTGCCACATTCTGCACATAATTCGCTTTGGCATTACTCATGCCAATGGCCCTTAACTTTTCAAAAGGAGTATCTACAATTTGGTGAGGAGTAGGTTCCGTTCCATACAAATCAATAAACCGTTGCCGGATGACCCTGGCCACCTTGGTTGAAAGTTGCTGGCTCATGATCGAATAGCAGAGATACAGATATAGATTCTTTTGCTTTTTTAGCGTAAGTGTTCCATGCCGCTCAATAAGCGTTTTTAATTTTTGATCTTTGGAGAGATGCGAGATATATTCCATGCTGCAATTAATAATTAACCTGCCTGCCGGCAGGAAATTAAGAATTAAAAATTGATTTTAGATTCGAAATTTGACCGGTGGAAAGAAAGATCATTATTACAGAAGACGGTTCTAATTCCATTTCAATTCCTGAGCTGAATGTTACATATCACTCTGTTCATGGAGCTATCCTGGAATCGAAACATATTTTTATTGAAAAGGGATTACTATACCAAATAAACCAATCAACCTCTAAACAAATAAACATATTTGAAATGGGTTTTGGAACGGGCCTGAATGCTCTACTTACTTTAATAGAATCAGAAAGACTAGGCCAAAAAATTTACTATGAGACCATTGAGTTGTTCCCAGTAGAGAATAGTCAAATCAAATTATTAAATTATTGTGAACTCCTTCAACGAAATGATCTTCAAAAAACATTTGAGCAATTACATCATTGCGATTGGGAAAAGGAAATAAAGATTTCCGAAACATTTTACCTGCACAAAACAAAAGAAACACTGCAGAACTATAAAACTTCAGCGCCCAGGAATTTAATTTACTTCGATGCCTTTGATCCTAATGCCCAACCGGAGTTATGGACAGAGGAAATCTTTAAAAAAATGTTTTCAATGCTTGAACCGGGCGGACTTCTTGTTACTTATAGCAGTAAAGGAACGGTAAGACGAGCCATGCGGTCTGCAGGTTTTATAGTTGAAAAACTGCCTGGTCCGCCGGGAAAAAGAGAAATAATAAGGTGCAGAACCACGATTAACGGGAAATGATTCCCACTTTTCTTTGTATCCATTAAAATCGTAAAGTCGCGGTTCTATTCA
>Ga0137365_10001453_pt1 | contig 18413 bp, 20 predicted proteins | sample SagtaG_9_FD_104799 | JGI IMG/M metagenome (GOLD analysis project Ga0137365, IMG submission 104799) | Vadose zone soil microbial communities from Sagehorn Ranch, Mendocino, California, USA - Sage1_L_40_16 metaG | ecosystem: Environmental > Terrestrial > Soil > Vadose zone | place: USA...
CCCACCGGTGAAGTTCGGCACGACTGGCGGCGGAAGGAAATTCGGGCCGTGCACGACCAACCCCTCCTCGAGTTGGTGTTTTGCGCCGCAAGGGTGCATCGCCGCTTTCACCGCAGCGATGAAATGCAGGTGTGCAAGCTGATTTCCATCAAGACCGGGGGTTGTCCCGAAGACTGCGCCTATTGCGCGCAATCGGCGCATTACTCGACCGGCCTTGAGCGCGAAGAGCTCTTGTCGCTCGAGAAAATTACGGCCACTGCGCGGCGAGCCCGCGCGCAGGGAGCGACGCGTTTCTGCATGGGCGCGGCCTGGCGCGGCGTGCGGGATGGGGCGGAGAAATTCGAGCGCGTGCTCGAGATCGTGCGCGAAGTAAGCCGTCTCGGCATGGAGGTTTGTGTCACGCTCGGCGAGATCGGTCCGGCGGAGGCGCGCAAGCTCAAGGCCGCCGGCGTAACAGCTTACAATCACAACATTGATACCTCACCGGAATTTTATCCTGAAATCGTAAGCACCCATTCGTTCCAAGATCGCCTGAACACGATCGCCGCCGTGCAGGGAAGCGGCATGTCGGTTTGCAGCGGCGGAATCATCGGCATGGGCGAATCGGAAAACGATCGGCTCCGCATGATTGAGATTTTGAGCGAGCTTGATCCGCCGCCGCAAAGCGTGCCGATCAATTGTTTGATGGCGATGCCGGGCACGCCGCTGGCCGATCAACCGCCGGTGGATGTTTTTGAGCTCGTCCGCCTCATCGCCGTCGCGCGCATCGCGTTGCCGAACGCGCGCGTGCGCCTCGCCGCTGGGCGGACCAGAATTTCGCGGGAGGGCCAGGCACTCTGTTTTTTTGCCGGCGCGAACTCGATTTTTTTCGGCGAGAAGCTTCTTACCGCGCAAAACCCGACGGTAGATGTCGATCTTGCCTTGTTGCGCGAGTTGGGATTGGAAATTGAATCACCCAACGCTCGAATATTTCATGGCGCGCTTGAGTGAGAACGCCGACTCTAAGTTTGCTGTCCGACACCTGCCGACTCCTCAAATGAAGATCTCCACCGATACCGGCAAAGCGATCGGTTTAATTTTGATTTACACAGCGCTCCTTTGCTTTTTGGTCGGCGTCGCTGCTGACCACAAAAGCGATTTCCACTCGCGCGCGGTCATCTTTCGGACGGGGCTTGTCACTGCCGCCGTCCTCGCCGCGCTGGGAGTGATCACGTTTCTGTTTTCATCGACCAGAAAACAAGACTGAGGCGGATTTAAGGTGGCGCCCGTTTCCAAAAAATGCGGCGGCGACCCTTCTCCCTGATCGCCGCCGCTCCACTCTCGAAACAACGAGGTTATTGCTTCGTGGCGTCGTGAAGTTCCTTCCGCGCGTTGTGCATGTCTTGATGCGCCTTCTGCATGGCATCAAGTTTCTGCTGCTGTTCCGGCGTGAGCAGGGGCCGGATTTGCGACATCGTTTTGTCCATCACCGCTTTCATTTTCTCCATCGCCTCCTGATGGATGGCGGCGATTTGTGGTTTGGCCTGATCGAAGATCGGCTGAACTTTCGTCTGTTGATCGGGCGTCAATTTCAATGTTTCGGTCATGTGCTCAAGCGGATTGCCGTGACGGTGCCAGCCGCCTCTGCCTCCGGGGCCTGCCTCCGGCTGGGCAATGGCAAAACCGCCGAGCGCGATTGCTCCCACAGCGGCAAGTACAAATAGGGTTCGTTTCATAGCTTTGTTCTGTTTGGTGATTTGGTGTTGTCCAGGCGCTTTTGCGCCTTTTCACAATTGGTGACCGAAGGAAAAGATCGCTGGTTACAATTTTCTTGTCCGTCTCAATGGCGTCATACCTTGTAACCGCAACCCACGCACGGCGGTCTTAGTTAATAGTGTGGATGCGATCTCGACTACTACATGGATGATACTGATGCACGCGCACTGGTTGAAGCTGCGCTCCAGCATGACGATGAAGCGGCTCGCGAACTGGTTCGCCGGCTTTATCCGCTTGTCGCGAAAATCGTGCGTGCCCATCGACCGCGACGAACTCCTGAGGAGGATCTTTCCCAAATGATTTTTATCAAAGTATTCCAAAAGTTATCCCAGTTTTCCGGGAAAGTGCCGCTCGAGCACTGGGTCTCCCGCATTGCCGTCAACACCTGCCTCAATCAAATCGCAGCCGAGAAAGTGCGACCTGAGGTACGACACGCCGATTTGAGCGAAGAAGAACAGGCAGTGGTGGAAAATCTGGCTGCATCATCCGGCGAGCTCTCCCCGGACCAGCGGTTCGCTTCGCGCCAATTGGTCGAACATCTTCTCGATCTTCTGAAACCGGTCGAGCGTCTCGTCATCGATTTGCTTTACTTGCAGGGGCGTTCGGTAGAAGAGATTCGCAAGATCACTGGTTGGAGCGCGTCCGTGATCAAGGTGCGGGCGTTTCGCGCCCGGCAGAAAATGAAAAATCAATTGATCAAAATTACGGCAAAGGAAAATTTATGAACGATGTCGATGGAAAAATCGCGCGGTTATTGCGATCGGCGGCGTTGATTAAAGAAGACGTTTCGCTGGAAGCGCCGTTTGGATTCGACACCCGCGTCGTTGCGCTCTGGCGCGCGAGGGAGCAGGCGACTTCGCTTGGTCTCGGACGGCTCATTCGACAGGTCGGCCTTGTTGCCGCGGCTGTGACAATTATCGCAACCGCCGGCGCCTATCGTGAATCCAATCGAAACCTGGAAAAGAGCGAGCCGTTCGCCAATGAATTTGCGATCGCGGACTCGGCCATTCAAGACGAGTTTTTGCAATGAATCGGGCGTTGAAATGGAAATTGATCGCCGGCTTTCTCCTCGTCTTTATCGCCGGCGGGATGACCGGCGCCTTCTTTGGCGCGTCACACGCGCGTCATCTCTTTTTCGGCCCGCCTTCGAGGATCCTGGGTGAACGAATGCTTAATCGCCTGCGCTGGCAACTTCATCTGACCGACGAACAAGTCGCGAAAATCTCACCAATTGTCGATAAAGCTGCCGCCCAACTTCAAGAAATTCGAAAAAGCACCGGACGCCGTGTCCACGAAACGATCGCGGAATCGCATCGGGAAATGGCGGCTGATCTCACCCCCGAACAACGCGCCAAATTGCAGGAAATAGAAACGCGCCACCAACGTTGGCACGGCTTTCACAAAGGACGGTCTTCTCCGACGGGAACGCCCGCTGGATAGTTGCCAATTCAGGCTCCTTTGTAATTCTGCTGGCGACAAAAACGCCTACAGCTTCTTCGCGACGGAAATGCCGATAATGAAGAAGACCAGACAAATAACCACGAAAAGAAAAAAGAGAAATTTCGCGATGCCCGCGGCAGCTGAAGCGATCCCGGTAAATCCGAACAACGCCGCCACCAGCGCGATCACCAAAAAGATTAACGCCCAGCGCAACATTTTGTTTACCTCCTGATTTTAAATCGAAGGTCGACCTCTTCTCGCGCGTGCTTAAAGAATGCTACGCCCCGTCAATGATCTCGCGGAGCAAGCCCGGTCCCCGATAAACGTAACCGGTGTAGATCTGAAGGAGTTTTGCCCCAGCTTCGAATTTTGCGCGAGCAGATTGGGCGTCAAAAATTCCGCCCGATGCGATCACGGGGATTGTCGACCTAGCGCTGATCTGGCGAATCAAGGCAGTTGATTTTTCGCACAGCGGCGCGCCGCTCAAACCGCCTTCTTCATCGGTTGCGGACGGAATTGATGAATGATCGAGGGTGGTGTTCGTCGCGATCAGCGCGGCGACCTCATTTCCTTCACAGGTCGCGACGATTTCTTCGAGCTCATCCACCGAAAGGTCCGGCGCAATTTTTACGACGAGCGGTTTCTTTGTCGTTCGATTTTGAGCCTGGATCGTTTGCAGCAAGATCGACAAGCTGGCGCCTGCCTGGAGCGAACGCAGCCCGGGCGTATTTGGCGAGCTGACGTTCAACGCGATGTAATCGGCAAACCGGTGCAGTTTTTGAAATGAATAGAGATAATCCTCCGCCGCTGCCTCAAGCCGCGTATTTTTCGATTTACCGATATTGATGCCGACCGGAACGGAGGGCCACCGCCCGCTCGCGCGAAGTCTTTGCAACCGGGTTGCGATTGCGTCCGCCCCATCGTTATTAAATCCCAGGCGGTTGATCAAAGCCGCTTGCTCGGGAAATCGAAAAATACGCGGCTTGCGATTTCCAGACTGCGCTTGGGCGGTCACGGTGCCGATCTCGATAAAACCGAAGCCGAGCGCGTCCCATGCGGGCAGAGCAACACCATTTTTGTCCAGACCGGCGGCCAGTCCAACCGGATTCCGAAAGGTTAAACCGAAAAGCGTTCTTGGACTCGGCGCAGGCTGAAAAGATTGGAGCGCGCGCAGCGCAGGATCGACATGAGACGCGCCCCGCAGTAGCGCGATCGCGAGATGATGCGCCGCTTCGGCGTCGAGAGAAAAGAGCAGCGGCCTGACGAAGCGCTCGTAGGCATTTCTCATTTGCCAACACAAAACTGGCTAAAGACGGAATCGAGGATTTGCTCGACGTCGACCTCGCCCAGCACTTCGCCCACCGCGCGCAACGCAGCGTGGAGATCGACCGCAACATATTCCGGAGCGAGCCCGTTTTCCATCGTCACTTGCGCGCGATCGCACCCTTCCAGCGCGCGCCGCAGGCAATCACGATGTCGCATGTTGATCGCGACTGCGCTCTCCGTCCTTAAATTTTGCCCGGCAACGCGCGCCAGGATTTCGTTTTCCAGCTCCGGCAAACCTTCGCCCGTTACACAAGAAATGCGCAGCGCGTCAAAACTTTTCCAGTCGGCGTGCTCGGCCAAGTCGCTTTTGTTGAGCAGAAGAATCTCGTTCCCATTCGCGGTTTGCTTTTCGAAATGTGCAGGTTTCGGCGCGTTTCGATCGAAAATGTGAAGACGCAGGTCCGACATTTGCAAAGATCGTTCGGTAAACGCGATCCCTTTGCGCTCAAGATCGCATGTCGATGTTCGCAAGCCGGCAGTATCGAGCAATCGGATTGCCACGCCGCGGAGGTTGATCGTTTCCTCGATGATATCGCGTGTCGTCCCGTGGGTTTCGCTTACGATCACACGATCGTATCCGAGGAGTCGGTTCAGCAAACTGGACTTGCCCGCGTTGGTCGCGCCGTAAATGACAACGCGGACGCCTTCGCGCAAGATGCGGCCCTGGTCGGCCGTGGCCAAAAGTTCGGAGATTTCCTGGCGAATCGACTCAAGTCGCGCGCGCAATTGGTCGCCTTGATCCGGCGCGAGTCCTTCCTCCGGAAAATCAATTGACGCTTCGATGTGCGCGACAAGATCGACCAGAGCGTCGCGGATGGATTTGATTTTCAGGCCAAGGCGGCCTTCGAGCTGTTCGGTGGCGGAACGCAGCGCGAGATCAGTTTTGGCGCGAATTAAATCGATGACCGCTTCGGCTTGAGTGAGATCCATTTTGCCGTTGAGAAAGGCGCGCTCGGTGAATTCGCCTGGCCGCGCCGCGCGCGCGCCGGCGCGCAGGCAGGCTTCGAGCACCCCGGCGCTGACCAGCATGCCGCCGTGGCAAGTGATCTCGACCAAATCTTCGCCGGTGTAGCTGGCGGGCGCACGATGGATCGACATCATCGCTTGATCGATCAATCGACCGGTTTCATCGACAACCTCGCCGAGATGCTGGACATGCGGCGCAAATTCCGACGGCTTTTCCTGGCCGCGAAAGATCTTGTCGGCAGTGGTGATGGAGTCGCCGCCAGAAATGCGGACGAGAGCGATCGCGCCTTCGCCGGCCGGGGTGGAGATGGCCGCGATCGTGTCGCCCGCGATCGATGGTCGATCTTCGGTTGATCTCGCCTTTACGAGAGAGCTTCCTTCAGCGCTGCGATGCATTTTTTGTTTTGTTCCATTGTCCCGACGGAAATGCGGACCCATTCCGGCAAATTGTAGCCTTTGAGCGGACGAACGATGATTTTGCGCGCGAGCAGTTTTTTAAAAACAGCTGTGCCATCGCGGACGTTGACCATGATAAAATTGGCTGCGCCCGGCACGAACCGAAGCTGCAGGTCGCGGAATTGTTCTTCCAGGTAAGCGCGCCCGGCATCGACAAGCTCTTTCGTCTTGCGCTGATGCGCACGATCGTTGAGCGCGGATAATGCGCCGGCCTGAGCGACGCCGTTGATGTTGAAGGGCTGCCGCGTTTTTTGCAAGACATCGATCAAGTCGCGCGATGCGATGCCGTAACCGACCCGCAAGCTGGCCAGGCCGTGAATTTTTGAGAAGGTACGCAGCACGACGACGTTTCGGCCTTCGCGAACATAGCGAAGTATGTCGGGCGGGTCGTTGAGAAGCTCGATGTAAGCTTCGTCGAAAATCGTGACGATGTTCTCCGGAACGCGTGACATAAAATTGTCGATCTTGTCCTGTGCGAGCAAGGTGCCGGTCGGATTGTTCGGGTTGGCGATGAAAATTATTTTCGTTTTCAGGGTGATCGCGCCGAGCATCGCATCGAGATCGTGACGATGATCGGGACTCGGCGTTTCAATCGTGCGCGCACCGAAAAGGGTCGCGATCAGTTTGTAAGCGATAAAAGCGTGCTCGCCGGTAATCACTTCATCATCGCGATTGAGAAAAGCATGGCCGAGAAACTCGATTACTTCGTTCGAGCCGTTGCCAAGAATGATGTTCTCGGGCTGGAAATCCAGGCTGGCGGCCAGCGCCTCTCGCAAATAAAAGCCGCTGCCGTCCGGGTAAAGCTGTGCGTTCTCCAACGCCTCGCGCATCGCGTCGAGCGCCTTCGGCGATGGGCCGAGCGGGTTTTCGTTGGAGGCGAGCTTGATAATGGCATTTGGATCGACATCGAGCTCGCGCGCCGTTTCTTCGATCGGTTTTCCCGGTTCGTAAACGACCAGATCGCGCAATTGCGGGTTGGCGCGGTCCCAGATCGAGGTCATTTCGCTTCCGAGTTTAAGCAAGATTTTCGAGATGAACAGCGGGACCGCGGCTCCCGGTAACAAAAAAGCTGTTCAGGTCGCACGATCTGTCTCAACGTTTCCGCCGTTATGAACAGCTTACAATTTCTGGCCGAGACGAAGTTTTTTGGTCTCGCGCTGACTCCGTGGAAAATTATCGGCCTGAGCGGGAGCCTGATTTTTGGCCTTCGCTTTTTGCTCCAGTGGATCGCTTCAGAACGGGCACGCAAGAGCGTGATTCCGTTTGGATTCTGGGAATGCAGCGCTCTTGGATCGTTTCTCTTACTCGCCTATTTCGCCATCTATCGCCACGATTCAGTCGGAGTCCTGCAAAGTCTTCTTCCGCTCCCGATTTATCTCCGCAATTTGTATTTCCGCTACACCCATCATGAGCCGAAGCACGCCGGGAGTGAGCCGCGGGCGGAGGAGTAAGTTCGCAATTCTGCGACCCTCGTCCAGGGCCGCATGAGGGAAGAGAAATCTAATTTTGCGCGATTTTTTCTTGCTTCGCCCTGGGCCTTTCGGGTAAAGGGTTGGCGCGCGGAGATCGACCGCCCGGGTGGTGGCATAAGAATTGTTCAGTATCAGCACAGCCTGCTTATCTCCGACCTGACTGGAACTACCTATAATGGGGTCAACTACTACGTGTTCGAGTTGGATTCCAATCAGTCTGGTGGCGCATTCGCTCACGAAATCACGATGACCAAGCTCCAAATCTTCACCTCCAGCGATCCCAACCAGACGGTGACAACGTTCGATTCCAACGGCATCCTCCAGCTCAGCGGTACCCTCGTTTATAATCTCGGCAACAACCAGGTCAAGGCCACCGCCAACGGCAGCGGGAAGTCGGATTTCTTTATGTATATTCCGACCAGCATTTTGCAGACGGGCGAACAGTATCTTTACCTTTATTGCGCCTTCAGTGGCGCAGATGGCGTACACGGCGGGTTCGAAGAGTGGAACTTCCAGTCCGGAACGTTGGTTCCCGAGATGGGAACGTTCTTCCCGGTGATAGGTTTGCTGGTAGCAGTGCTTTCAACCCACGTGTTGCGGCGCCGGAAAATCGCGCAGTTGGCGCGGCAACAGAGTATTTTAGACTAGAGTCATCTCCATTGTTGGGCGAGGGCGACAGGGGTTCTGTCGCCCCTTTTTTCACGGGAGCGAGCAATCATTTCGCCCGCGCGCCGAACACTTAATTAGCCAGGTTTAGCCGGGTCGCAAAAGTTCGGCGGACGATACTGATGCTGCGTCGGCCGAATCAAGTTCCGGGTCTTCTGCCTTCTACATAAGATGGTAGCGGAACGGCAGAATCTTCTTTCTCAGTCCAAGCAAATATATTGCCCAGATTGAAACGCAACCAAACGCACGTAGGTTGCGGTGCGTTATCCCGCTCCCGTTTGTGATCAAGAGCATCATTGTGGCGGCCATCCTTCTCGGACTTGGCTGCGTTTTCTTCCTGCAAAAGCAGTATGAAAAAAAAGAAGCGCTCGAGTTAAAGAAGCGACAAGAGGAGGCCTTTGTAAAAGCGCACGCAACGCGTTCGGCAGCTAATTCCTCCTTGAAAGATTTCCGCGAGCCGACGCCGATGTTAGCGCCAACTCCGAAGCCGAAGCCGACGCCGATGCTGCCCAAACCGACTCCGATGCTTGGGCGGACCCCTTAGCTGTGTCATTCCGGTGCTTATGCCAGCAGCGGCCTGGTTCTATAGTTCTTCGAAGCTGATCTCGCCGCTGACGAACTGGAAGCGCGCTTGCATCTTCTGCTCGAGCAAGCGCGTTGGTGCTTGCGCTTTCAGCGACGATCAAGGTGGAGCGCGAGCGAGTGAACGTTGCGACTAACGGGTATCTTCTACGTAGCTGACGATACGAAAATCGAGGAGCCCCCCCTCATCATTGAGTGCGCGATCGTAATGCCAGCTTATGTTTCCGTTCGAGTAAAAACTCTTGGCGACCATTGTCCCGATAAAGTCGGGGTTCCCATTCTCGTGGACATCTGCGCTCGGCGCGTAGAACGTCGCGGCGAGAATGGCGGGGGTGCCGGAGTTGAGATCGATTGTTTGCGTCCACATGGGATTTCCGTTCGCGTCACGCGGCGGACTAATACCGTAGAACTGTAAGTTCCCGGCGATCGGGTTCGTGAGGCTCGGGTTTTGATTTATAAGGTTGTTGTTTTTGACGCTCATATTGCGATCGAAGTATATCTTGACGTGCACCTTTGGGTTTACCGTGATTCCTGCGTTGCCGCCTGAGATGTCGCTTGTGACGTGAATGGCAACGTAAGTATCCTGGGGGACGGAGACGGGCGGAGTCCCCGTCATGATCGTGACCGGGTTCACGGTCAACGCACCACTCCAGGACGAAACGAGATAATAAATTGGAGCAACGGAGGTTCCGGCCGCCGGCGGCGTAAGAGTTTGATTACCTGTCACGGCGGTGAGACTGGATTGGTAATTCCATCCGGTTACGCTCGGCATTTGATAATCCTCCAGAGTGAAAGGGACATTGTTATCTATGGTTCCAGTAACGTTGGCGGTTTTTTTAGTGACGTTTCCTCCGTTCGTCCCCACATCCCCATAAATCGTGCCCATGATTGTTGCTGTCCCACTGTTGATCTCGACCGAGCCGTGGCGGGAATCCTTGTAATAGGGACTGGCGGGATTGGTTTTCACCGTGGGATCATACGGGCCGTTGCGCGAATCGTAGCTGTCGATCCACGCGGCGGAGCCGAGTCCGTAGAAGGAGCTGGAGACTTTGATCGCAGCGTCGAAAAAGGGTGTCACCGCCGCGACGATCTGCTCGATTCGCCGCGAGATTAGAGGCGTGCTCCCGACCGCTGCGGGATCGTTCCTCGTGCTGAGGGGGTCGTCCCAATTTCGTCCGTAGGTCGCAACGAAATGATCGTATTGGAAATCGATTTTGCGTAAAAGACTATCGCCGTTGCCTCGGGCCGTGATGTCCTGCATTGCAGTCGAACCGATCGGAGCGAAGTGCGCGCGGCCGTCTTTTATGAGCGCGTCATCCATTCCCGTTCGCTTCAGACCCACGATCGGTACCGTTCCTTTGCTCCGAAGACGATACCAGCTATTTGCGTTTGGATCTGGATTTGCTCCGAGATGAAAAACTCCGGATGTATCGAAATAGCATGCTTCTACGACGGTTCGGGCCTTGAGGTTATCGCTGCCGAACGTTGTAACCTGGCTGACATGCGTCGTTTCGGAATTGGTCCACCCCGCCGTCGTCGACCACTGAGTCGCCCTGACCGTTGAATCAGAGGAGATCTGTTTCCGTAACTCAGCAAACCCGATGTCACCGCCTGTTTCGGCGGCGGAGAGCGCTTCCTTCCACGCTCGGACCTGAGTGGATGACGCGTTTAAACGGGTGGTGGAGTTGCGCAACACGGTCGCGCCGATGATCGACACGATCAAAATCGTGGCGAGCACACAGAGCAGCACGTTACCGGTTTCTTTAGTGTTTCTTTTGGTTTGCATGGGTGTTTTCTTGGTTTGCTCCAGTTTCTCCTAAGGGGTCGGTGGGCGCCGCCGATTTCTCAGGTAAGCAGTCGAGTAAACAATTGTTCCGTTTCGGTCCGCTACGGAGATCGGCTTGAACGTAATGGACGTGGTGGTGTACTCAGTGTTGGCTAACTCCGTGTCGATCGTCTTCGGAATGAGGTTGTCAGTGCTTGAGGCAATCGTGGTTACGATCCCGTCTTCTGTCCGCAGAATAGAAGAGCCGCTCACTTTATACTGAACAACGCTGATCGAGCTGGTCGGGGTGCCGTAGTTTATATCCGGAGTCCCAGTAATTCCCCCGGGCACGCTCACGTACGTTCGGGTTGGTGAGCGCGGCGTTCCGATGTTCGATCCAGTCGCGTCCGAGTCAACAGCTTGAATGATATACTTTGGAATGTTTATCGTGACCGTCTGTTGATCGAATGAGGATGTGACGCTTAATCCGCGTCTCACATCTCGAGCGAGAAAATCCACAATCCGGATCTGCTGCATGTGCGTCGCGAAATAGTTGTCCAGCGCATTAAAACTTCTTTGTAAAGCGATTGATGAGGTCAGTGTGACGCCAAGAATGGCCGAGGCAGTCGCGATCGCGACCATCATTTCTATGAGAGTGAAGGCATGAATTTTTGCCGGAATTCCAAGTCTCATTTCTTCGTTCCATTCGAGACAATGCTGCTTGTCTGTTCAGTTCGGGCGCGACGGCCCAGGGTCATGGTCCAGGAAAGCGAGACATCCACTTCCACCAACTGCGCCAGCCCGAGATTCGTCGCCACAGAATCCGTGGTGACGGTGCCGTTCGGCAAGCGCGTGAACTGGGTCACTCCGCTGGCCGTTGGGTATTGCTTGATCTTGACTACCTCGGTAGCCTTCTTTGAGAAAAGTGTCGGGGTCGTGTCCGGCGTGTAGTTAGCGGGCATAACGTTATCCCGGACAAACGAAGTAGATGTCAGATCAGAGAAGGCGAGATTGCGCAAGGCCTCGGCGCGATCCTGAACACTTTGCAAAGCAGCTAGAGACTCCTTGCTGGAGTCCATGTATCGCAGGCATAGCGCATTTAGCTCGAAGATCGATGCGAAAAAGATAGCGACGAGCATCGTCGCAACCATCACTTCGACGAGAGTGAAAGCACCCTCGGGTTTTGTATAAACCGGAACCGGATTGACCCGTTTGCGGGTGGGCAGAGCCATAATTAGTAATTATGGGAATTATAAGCAGCTTGAATGCCATGTCGGACCTATCCGACGCTCTCCCAAGCGGTTGGATCGACAGCTGCCAGTCGCTGGCCCAGGCCTTACTCCCGTTGGCTTCGGGGTTTGAGGTTCGCCAGCGTTTTATCGACCAAAGCCTTTTCTTCGGGCAGAAGGTCTGCTTGTTTTCCACGCTCGAGGTACTCGCGCGCTTTCATCTCTTCGCCGTTTGCGGCCAGGAAAACTCCGTAATATGCAGCCAGTGGCGGTTCCTGAAGTTGATCCTGGCGAAGTTTGTCCATGACATCCAAAGCGCCTTTCACGTCTCCGTTGGCGTAAAGCGAAAATGCATAGGTGGAGACGTAGGCGGTGCGCGGCCGTCTCCGGGCGCTCTTGCGACCCCGACCCGAAATTGGCGCGGTCCTCGAACTGATCGTCTGGGGTTATCAAGATGATGGCGAAGCGGACCGAGCGATGCAACGTGAGTTGAAAGACACAGTCCGCTTCGACTGAGAAGCCGGCGCTCTTTTCATTTCTCCGGAGCTCAGTCGATTAGATCGACAATCTCGATCCGGCGAATATTGTGCGGCACATGTTCGAGACGCCGCATGATCCTGCCGCTTCGCGTTATGAGCATGCCGCCCACGGCCTGCGCCGTCGCGATCTCGATCCCGATCCGATTAAACAATTTGCAAACTGGTTCACCGCCGCGATCGAAGCTGGTATTCGCGACGTCAATGCCATGTGCCTGGCTACCGCCGGGCCGGATGCCAGACCGTCGGTGCGGATCGTGTTATTAAAAGGGTTCGACCACGACGGCTTTGTTTTCTTCACGAATTATCAAAGCGAAAAGGGCTGCCAGCTCCAGGCAAATCCCTATGCCGCACTCGCCTTTTATTGGATCGAACTGGATCGGCAAATCCGCATCAACGGCAAAGTGGAAAAAACGTCGCGCGAGGAATCGGAGCGTTATTTTCATTCCCGTCCCGTTGGCAGCCAGCTCGGCGCCTGGGCTTCGCGCCAAACCGATGTGCTCGACGCGCGCCGCGTGCTCGACGCGCGCATGGCCGAAATGACCGAGCGCTTCGCCGACCAACCGATCCCGCTGCCACCGCATTGGGGTGGGTATCGGCTGAAGCCGCAAACGATGGAATTTTGGCAGGGTCGCCCGGACCGTCTGCACGATCGATTTCGCTACACCCGGCCGGAGGACAATTCCTGGCTCATCGATCGGCTCGCGCCTTGATCACGCCGGTTATAAAATTGCGGAGATTTATTAGGATCGCCCGCTGAGCGGTCGATCTGCCTTGCAAGGGCAGCGCCAGAACGCCGCTTATCGGTGGCTTGTTTAGTTTGCGTACCCGCCCATTTCAAATCCCGCCACGGATGCCACGGTCGGGATCGCGCGGCGCAACATCTTGACTCAGCTTGGCCCAGGCGGCATGCACTGCATGACGAGCATGGTCCCACGGGAGGGCGGCCCCGGCTTTGGTCCGTTGATAGTTCAGGGCCAGGTCGTCTTCGATTTCTTCGTAAGCTTTACCCGGATAATTGTGGAAACCTTCGTAACCCGTGCGATACGCCGCGGCGTAGTCGTCATAGGAAAGCTCTTTTTTCGCATACGGTTGTTTCGCATGATGTTCACGCCAATAGGAATCTTCTTTCGCTATATCTGCCATGTCGTTCCTTTCGCTAATCCGCTAAGGTTTCGCGATTCGGTAGTGCACTGGACGTGGAGAACCGGTCCGAGAAACGCAAGATCGCCCCGAGTTGCGAATTAATTGTATGATCAATCCAAACAGCGACGATTTTGTGGAAGACGAACCTCTTTCTGCTTCGCTACCATCCGGCGAAGAGGAGATTGAATCGAGCGCGAGGAGAAGTTTGCGGCAAACAGCCCGCAAAGTTTCGGCTGCGGCAGGCGATACCTGGGAACAGACGAAAGCAAAAGCTGGAAATGCTCGAGAGCGCACCGAATTTTTCCTGCGCGAGAACCCGGTGCCAACGATTCTCGGCGCGCTCGCCATCGGCCTCGCCATTGGCTTGGCCATCCGTTATTCCTCGACTGCCGAAGAAAGGGAAATCAAGGTAAAGCCTGCGCTTGGAAATATACACTGGAGCTTTCTTTCATTGCCTTTTCTCTGGCCGTTCTTCAAGTCGGTGAAGGATAAGTACGAAGATTCGGCCGAAGCGATGAAGGAAAACGCTGATCGCCTCAAAAACATCGATATTCGTCGTTATACAAAGCCGATCAGAAAACGCTGGAAAGCGTGGACAAATTGACCGCCTATTCCGCGCGATAACCGTCCGTCCCTGGACGACGCGAGCTTGGGCCCAGCGGCTACACGCGCCTTTCTGTTCGCGTTTTTTCCGGCCCGAATGCTAATCTTCCGCGGTGGATCGACAATCCGCGTGCTGCTTCGCTTTGTCTGTCGCGAGTTTGTTTGCGCTTAGCGCGGTTCTTTGTGCCAAGGAAATAAAACAAACGCGCGAAAGCGAACAGAAGTTCATCGGCGCGGTCGGTTGTCGATCTTCCAGTTGTCACGGCGGCGCGGGTGAGAAACGCAATCAATACGTCACCTGGTCGCGCCAGGATTTCCACGCGCGGGCCTACGCGATTTTGCTGGACGCGCGCTCGGCTCGAATGGCCGAGAGCGCTGGCATTGGCGAAGCGCAATCGAGCGCGCGCTGCACTGTGTGCCATTCGCCGTTGCAATCGGTCGCGCAGACCCGGCTCGCTCCAACCGCCCATCCCGATGAGGGCGTTTCCTGCGAAAGTTGCCATGGTGCGGCCGGGCCGTGGCTGCGCGGACACACCCGCACCGATTGGAATTACGCGACGCGCATCAATGCCGGTATGCATGACCTGCGCAACCTCTACGTCCGTGCTAATGCCTGTGTCGCTTGTCATCAAAACATCGACAATCAACTTTTGAAAGCCGGCCATCCCGCGCTCGTCTTCGAACTCGACAGCCAATCGATCGACCAACCGAAACACTGGCACGATGATGATTCTTTGAATGGGCCGCGTGCCTGGTTAACCGGCCAGGCAGTGGCGCTTCGAGAAGAGGCGTGGCGATCGCAAACAGATCCCGATCCAGCGCCGGACATGCAGGAGACTTCGATCGCGCTCGCGTGGCTGCTCGCCAAATTGACCGCTCTTGATGCAAGTTTGCCGAGAGTGCTCGAGCCAAGTTCATCCGATCTTGAGCCGGTGCAAAAGCAAGCCGACGAACTGGCGCGCCGCGCGGCGAGCTGGAATCCAGGAGCCGACTCGCTGATGTCGATCTTGCGCTCGCTTGCTGCGACCGATCCGGACTTCGCCGTGACCAAACAAGTATCCGCGCAAACATTGTTCTATCGCGCCAAACGTCTGACTCTGGCGCTCGATCGGCTTACTGCGGCATTAAGCGCAAATCGCGGCGCACCTTTGAAAATCGACAATGATTTAACTGCGTTGCGCGAGAGTGTTCATTCTTTCGATAACTTCGATGCCGCGCGCTTCGCCGGGCAGCTGCGGGAATTTCGCGCTGGTCTCAAGTAGGACCGTTTTTCAGAAACGGCCGACGAACTCCGCGATTGAACGCGACATTATCCTCGCGGAAGATGTCGATCTTCACATGGCCAATTCGAATCTCTCGGCGCGACCGGTCTGGCAGAAAAATCCGCTCTTTCGTTTTTTTGCCTCGCTCAAGCTCGCGGTTGTTCTGCTCGCCGTTTTGATTGTGGCCGCGATTACCGGCACGATTTACGAATCGAGTTTCGACGCGAATGTGGCGCGCGCCTACGTTTACGGTGCGCCATGGTTTAATCTTTGGTTGATCCTCCTTGGCACAAACCTGGCCGTCTCCGCGATTTCGCGCTGGCCGTGGCGCAAATATCATGTCGCCTTTCTCATCACCCATCTCGGCATTATCACCCTGCTCACCGGTTCGCTCATCGGCCGAATTTGGGGAACTGAAGGCACGATCACTCTTTTCAAAGGCGAACCGCCAACCAATCGCCTCCTGGTCAATCAACATCAGCTTCGCGTCCATGACACCGACGGCATCGTCAAAGGTTACGCCGCGGAATTTTTGCATCATCCGCCAAATCCCGATCATCCAAAAGAGCTTGGCCTGCTCGCAAGTGGCGCGCGCTTGAGCATCATCGATTACGCAGCCGCCATTGAAGGGAAATTGAACCCAAGACCGCTCGGCGATGGAGGGGCTCCCGCGGTCCATTTCACGATCTCGACTGCGCTGATGAACCAGCATCTCGAAAACTGGTTACTGGCCGACGATCCGCAGCATGGAAATTTCTCGATGGGACTCGCGAACATCGAACTTAAGCGCGGTGTTGCACCAGCATCGAAGTCGAGCGTGAGCACGAGCGCGAATAAGAACGAACAAGATGTCGATCTCGAAGAGTCGATCTTCGCTTTTAGCAAAGCGCCCGATGAACAAATTGGCCATGTTGCCAAAGGCGGCAGCGTCGGCGCAAAGGTGCAATTGCTCGCGCCAGAAAACGGAAATAAAGGTCGGGTCGCGATTTCGTTAGGCGGTAAAGAAGCGAGTTTCGATGTCATAGAAAACCTTGGGCACGAAGTCGCGATCGAAGGCACGCTGTTTACGCTCACGATCGATAATTATTGGCCGGACTTCCGGATTCAGGACGGCAAGCCGGCTTCGCTAAGCGAGCAGCCAAATAATCCAGCGGTGCTGGTCACGATTCATGGCAAAGGCGCTCCCGTCGCGGCGCCCGTGAACAAGAATCCGCATGCCGGCACCGAATTAACCACCAATGGTGGCCCGCCGACCATGCCGCCGGCCGGCACTGAAACACCGAATCGGCTCACCCTTTTTGTCGCCGCTGATCGCTCGCTTAGCTATGAACTTGTTTCGCGCAAAACCGGAGCTTCAACCGGCAAGATCGACATCGACAAACCGCTCGCTACCGGTTGGGCCGATTGGCAGCTCAAGATCGATAAGCTGATGCCGCACGCTGAACCGTGGATGGATTTTGCGCCGATGAAAACATCTTCGCTCGCGGCCGATTTACCCGACGGTGTCCGCGTTCGTCTCAAACAAAACAGCGAAACGTTCGAGCAATGGGTCCCGGCCGGCTGGCAGATCGCAGTCCCAACTTCACCAAACGAAACTCAAATCGCTTACGGCTGGAAAGTGATCCCGCTGCCGATCGCCCTTGAACTGCTCGATTTCGAAGTGAAACGCAACGAAGGCAGCGATAGTCCCGCCGGGTTCAAAAGCACCGTGCATATTTCCACCGCGGAAGGCGAGAGCGCGACCGGCCAATGCTGGATGAACAACCCATTTAGTTTTCCAGGCGGGTGGTCGCACACCTGGACCGGCCTGACCTACAAAATCTCCCAGGCCTCGTGGAACCCGGACAATCTCGGCCAAAGCACAGTACAAATTTTGCGCGACCCCGGCTGGTTGTTGAAATGGATCGGTTCGCTCCTTGTTGTTACGGGCGTCTTTCTCATGTTTTATGTGCGCGGGTTTCGCAGGGGAACTGCGGTCGCGCCGGTGATCGCTCCGGTTCCGTTGCAAGGCCAAAGGCGCGCCGGGGCTCGCGAAGAAGCGATCGCTTCCCAGCGGCTATAATTTACCGGGGCCCCAGAGCGCGCGGCCCGGTTTGGCACCGGTGTGCTCGCCGTCTTTGATTACCTGCACGCCATTTACAAAAACTTGCTTCACGCCGACTGCGTACTGGTGCGGTTTTTCGAACGTCGCACGGTCCGCGATTGTTGCCGGATCGAACAAAACGACATCGGCGAACATTCCTTCCTTGATGAAACCGCGGTGATCGAGCCCGAGGTTGGTGGCGGGCAGACCGCTTAATCGCCGCACCGCTTCGGCCAGCGAGATCACTTTTTCATCTCGGGCATATTTGCCGAGCACTCGCGCAAAACTGCCATACGCGCGCGGATGCGGATTCGATTTCAAGAAAACGCCTTCCGGCGCTTGCGACGCTTCATCGGAACAAAAAGAAATCCAGGGCTTAGCCATTTCCTTTTTCACGTTCTCTTCTGACATCAAAAGATAAATCGTGCCGATGCGCGACTCGTCTTCCGCCAGCAAATCCATAATGGTTGTGATCGGATCTTTGCCGCGCATCTTCGCGACTTCGGTGAGCGATTTGCCCGTGAGCGGTTTCAACTTATCCGATTTGAATCCGACCAGCAAAATGTTGTCGGGCGAACCCGCGCCGATATAAAGATTTTCCCATTGGTCGCTATCATTGCTGACCTCGGCGGCAATTTTTTCTCGCGTCGCCGGGTCGCGCGATCGTTTGAACAATGCCGGGTAACCGCCGTTTTCGGTCCAGGGCGGCAAACAGGCATCGAGCCCGGTCCCGGCTGCGGTATAAGTGTACATGTTCGCGCGGATGTTGAGCCCCTCTTTTTGTGCCGCTTCAATCCGCGACAGCAGATTGTCGATCTTGCCCCAGTTTTGTCGTCCGGCGGCTTTGATGTGATACACCTCAGCCGGAATTTTTGCTTCCCGGCTGATCCGAACCAGTTCATCGAACGCTTCCAGTAATTGATTTCCCTCGCTGCGCATGTGCGAGATGTATTTGCCTTTGTATTTCGCGGCCACCTTACAGAGCTCGATTATCTCTTCCGTCTTCGCGTAAAACGCTGGCGGGTAAATCAACGCTGTGCCGATCCCAAGCGCGCCGGCTTCCATCTCCTTGCTGACGAGCGACCGCATCTCATCGAGCTGTTGCGGCGTGGGCGCCTTGTCTTCG
>Ga0137365_10001458_pt1 | contig 18371 bp, 15 predicted proteins | sample SagtaG_9_FD_104799 | JGI IMG/M metagenome (GOLD analysis project Ga0137365, IMG submission 104799) | Vadose zone soil microbial communities from Sagehorn Ranch, Mendocino, California, USA - Sage1_L_40_16 metaG | ecosystem: Environmental > Terrestrial > Soil > Vadose zone | place: USA...
CCGGCGGCAAACTGAGCGGCGACAAGAAGATGGAATGGGAAGGCAAGGTCCAGAAGGCGAAGGGTAAGATCGAGGAGGCCGGTCGCGAGATGACCCAGGGCGATCCGACCAGGCCAGAGACGGTCCCCGACAAAGGCCTCTAGGCGACGTCGACGGGGCCGGGCCGTTTTCGGGCCGGTCCTTTTCTATCGAGGAGTGGCGGGGGGCATTCCGGCGGCGGGTGGCGATGACTCGGCCGTGGCCGCCTCCGCGGGGCCGGCGGCGCCCGCAGGACGCCGTCCCGCCTGATAACGGGTGGCGCCTTCGGATGAGGGCGGCGATCCGCCATTGCGCACCCGGATGTGGCTCAGCGTCGACTCGCGCAGGATCAGGAAGAGCAGCAGCGCGATCGAGCCGAGGAGGAAATTCGTTCCGAGCCAGCTGTAGTTGATGAAAAAGCCAACCACGAACCCGATCAGCGCCATCAGGAAGGCCGCGATCGTGCCCGCATGGGTGAACTCGTCCTGGAGGTGATGCCGCGGGAAGATCTGGCGAAGCCGGTGCTCGAGACCGGCGCCGGCGGGTTGGCGAGCCGGCGCGGACGACGATGCGGCGGAAGCCGAGCCGCCGACCGGGTCTAACTGCGACTTGCCACAGAACCGGCAGAACCGGGCGCCCGCCTCGATCGCCTTGCCGCACGAGCGGCAGAATACGGTCCCCGCTTTCGCTAGTGGTTCCGAACTCGACAAGGCGGCCCCATTATACGGGCGTCGTTCGCGATCCGCCTGGATCTGCGGGCGCCGTAACCAAAGCGCGTCGCCCCCCGTTTGACAGGCAGCACGGGGAAATTTCAGGCGCCACCTGGTGCGAAGGCGCTCCTTAGAGGTTATAATGGCGAAGTCAACTTTTTCGGAAGTAGGACAGTAAGATTTAAGGGGCCTGATTTGATAAGTATCCGGCATGCGACTCACCCCGCGACGGCCAGCGGCCTCTCATCCCTCGCGGCGCGGCGACGCCAGATCCGGCGGCAGCGCCGGTCGGCGCTCCGAACCCTCGCCAGCGGCGCGGGCTGGGGAGCGGTTATCCTTGTCTCTCTTTGGCTCCTGTTTTCCGGGATCTTCGGGTTTCTGAGCGCCTAGCCGCCCGCCGGCGAAGCCAGCGTCATCTCGCCCGCTGGCGCAAGCGGAGCCGCCGCGATTTTCGCCGCGTGGTCATTCTCGGCCTCATCGTCGTCTTCCTCCTGCCGCTTATGGGCATCCCGGCGATCACCGCGCAGGCGGTTGGTCCCCTCCCCGCCGTCAGCGGGCTTGCCTCGAACAAGATGGATCAGGACACCCTCATCTACGACCGCCATGGCACCTTGCTTGCCGATATCGGCAAGGCGGGTGACCATCGCATCGTGGTGCCGCTTAACTACATCTCGTCCTGGGTGGTCAAAGCCACGCTCGCGACCGAGGACCGCACCTTCTACGCCAACAGCGGGATCGACATCGGCGGCATCGTCCGCGCGGCGATCGCGAACTACCAGCATCACAAGGTCAAGCAGGGTGGTAGCACGATCAGCCAGCAGCTTGTGAAACAGGTCTACATCGGCACCAATGCTCCCGCGGATATCCAGCGCAAGCTGAAGGAAGCGATCCTCGCCATCGAGCTCAACCGTGAGTACAGCAAGAACCAGATCCTCGAGATGTACCTCAACACGATCTTCTATGGAAGTCAGACCTATGGGATCGAGGCCGCCGCCCGCAGCTACTTCCAGACCAACGCCCACGACCTCAGCCTGGCGCAGGCCGCGATGCTTGTCGGCTTACCCCAGGCGCCGACGCAGTACAACCCGGTCGTGAACTTTCAGTCGGCCAAACAACGACAGGCGCAGGTGCTGGCCGCCATGGTCGGCGAGAAGTACATCACTCCTGCGCAGGCCGAAACGGCCTATGCCGTCAAGCTCCAGGTCTCACCTCCGATCACGAAGTTCGAGGCACCCTACTTCGTCGACTATGTCCTGAAGACGCTCGCCAAGCCCCCCTACAACATCAACAACTCGGATAACAACCGCAAGGGGTATCGCGTCTACACCAGCCTCGACCTCAACCTCCAGCACATGGCGGAGCAGGTGGTGCGCGAGCAGATCGCGCAGAAGGGGAATTACTACAACTTCCACGATGCCGCCCTCGTCAGCATGAACCCCAAAACCGGCGAGGTCCTCGCGATGGTCGGCGGGGATGACTACACACGGCCGGGTGGACAGTTCAACCTTGCCTACGACGTGCCGCGGCCTCCGGGATCCAGCTTCAAAATCTTTACCTACACCGCCGCGATTGAGAGTCGCAAGGTGAACATGGAGAGTCCGGTCCTGGACGACTCACTGGTCTTCCCCATCGGTGGCGATGGTCCGGGGTTCGTGAGCGGCTTCGCCAAGTACGTTCCGCTCAACTACGACCGCCGCTTCCACGGCACCCTCCCCCTGAAGATGGTAATGGGCAACTCGCTCAACATTCCCGCGCTCAAGGTCGAGTTGCGCACCGGCATTCCGGCCGTGGTCGACATGGCGTCACGCCTGGGCCTGACCTGCCTCGGCGAACCCTGCGGCTCGAAGAAGCCCGAAGACTATGGCATGAGCCTCACCCTGGGTGCGTATCCCGTGCGCCTCGCCGACATGGCGACCGCCGCGTCCACCCTCGCCACGCTCGGCGTCCGTCACCGTGAGGCCCCGATCCTCAACATCAAGGACGGGCTCGGGAAGGATGTCTTCACCTATGACCCGGCCAAGAACGAGTACCGGGCCGTCGATCCTGGGGTCGCGTTCATCATCGCCTCGATCATGTCGGACGACCGCAACCGCTGCATGTCGTTCGGCTGCCACGGCGACCTGACCCTTAGCGGGCGCCACGTCGCCGCCAAGACCGGCACGACCAACGACTTCAAGGACAACTGGACGGTGGGCTTCACGCCCAGCCTGGCGACGGCGGTCTGGGTCGGCAACCCCGATAACAAGCCGCTGAGCCACAACTCCACCGGCATCGTCGGCGCCGCACCCATCTGGCATAAGTTCATGACGCAGGCCCTCGCCGGAAGGCCCGACGAGTGGTACCCGGTGCCGGCCGGCCTCCACCAGGTTGGCCAGGACTTCTTCCTGCCGGGCACCGAAAACCTGCCGAAGACGCTGGCGCAACCATGGCCGCAGTGCAAACTGCCGGCGAACTACAACCCCTACACGCTGACCTACAGCCAGATCACGGTCGACGGCGTGTATTGCATCGTCAACCCCCCAAAGCCGCCGCCCGCTCCGGCGCCGACGCCGACGCCGTCACCGACGATCTGCCCGCCGTTAACCCCCCCTGGGCAATGCAAGCCGCAGGGACAGAACTAGCGGCGCGGGCAGCGTTCGTCGACCGGCGCGCTTAGGCGTTGCCCGGCTGCTCGCTGGATGCCTTTTCGGTGCGACCCTGCTCCCCGTCACCGAACGGACGACGGGACGCCAGCTCACCGGCGCGATCGCGCAGCTCGATGCCGCGCTGCATCAGGTCGTCGCGTAGCTCCTCGCCGGACTTGGGCGCGAGCAGCAACGCGAGCCCGAAGCCGACCGCGACCCCGATCAATAGCCCGGTGACGAAGCGCTCAACGCCGCTGTCGTCGTCCTGGGTGATCCGGGTGCGTCGCAGGGCCGCGACCGCGTCCGAGAGGCGGTCCTTTACCTCGAAATCCTGCGCGGCCTTATTGGCCCGCTCCAGCAACTCGCTCAACCGATCGACTGTCTTCTCTACCGTCTGATCCATCGCCGTCCTCCCTAAGGCCGCCTGACCTTGCTTTCTGTTCCGCCTGCTGTCCGCCGCCGGGGTGTCGCCGTCGACGTCGTGGCCCCGCCGCTGTCAGAGGACAACATGGCCTCCGCCTGGCCCAGGAGCCGTGAGACCCGGCGCCGGGTGTTCGCGCCCGAATCGGGCGCGTAGAGAAACGCGAGGATCGCCCCAGCGATCGCGCCATGCGTGACTCCCCGCAAATATCCCATACGAAATCGCCCGCCTCCCTGGAACCGACGACCGTGCCGCCGAAACGGTACCAGCCATCGTATCACGTGTCCTGGAGCGCCCCGCCGATCGTCCCCGCCTCCGTAAATTCAGGTTTTTGAAGAAAGGTGCGGTATACTAGCGACCAGTGGACAGGGGGGAAAGGTGACAGGCATGATGTCCATTTTCCCATCTGGCAGCCTAAGGAGGGGATATGAGTGAGGTAATCGACGAGGACGTAAACGTCCTGTTCATCGAAGATGATCCGGCGGTGGCCGAGATGTATAAGCTCAAGTTGGAGCTGGACGGCTACCGGGTCACCGTAGCGAAATCCGGCGAGGAGGGCCTCGATCACGCCAAGAGCCAGGTGCCCGACATCGTCTTCCTCGACATCCGGCTCCCCAAGATGGACGGCTTCGCCGTGCTCGAGAACCTCCGCTCGGACGGTGTGACCCGGAACATCCCAGTCATCATCCTTTCGAACTACGGCGAAAAAGAGCTGGTCGACCGCGGCCTGAAGCTCGGTGCGCTCGATTACCTGATCAAGTCGGAGACGACGCCCGCCAGTCTAAGTCGCGGCGTTCAGGATTGGGTCAAGGAATAGATCGATTGGTCCACAATCGCGATCCCCGGATCGGCGGAGCTTTCGACCTGGACAAGCCCCTTTACACCATCAGCGTGGCGTCCGAGATCCTGGAGACGCATCCCCGAACCCTGATGATGTACGAGGACCTCGGCCTGATCGAGCCCTACCGCACCGCCACCAACCGCCGGCGCTACTCGCAACGTAACGTGCGAAAGCTTCAGGTGATCCAGCAACTGACGCGGGAGAAAGGCGTCAACCTCGCCGGGGTCAAGTACATCCTGATGCTGCTCGAGTCGCTCAAGACTGGCGGCGTGAAGCCGCCGGACGACCTCAAGCAGGTCTACGACCTCTACGAGGAAATTATCTAACTGGCGGCGATCGGCGGCAGCCCCTCGCGCTCTTGAGGCGCGCCGCTCGAGGTTTCCTCCCACTCATCGGCTTGCGCCGCGGCGATCCGCGCCGCGACCGCCGACTTGACCTCGGGCGACACCATGACAGTCGGTGGGCCGGCCTCCCCCAGGAGCAAGCGGTCGAGCGCCGGGCCGTCGATCGTCTCCACGATCTGCAGGTGTTCGGCGATCCGCACCAGGGTGGCGCGGCGGGTCTGGCAGATGTCGTACGCCTGCTGGTAGGCGGCATCGGTCAAGGCCTTCACTTCGGCATCGACATCGGCCGCCGTCAGCTCGGAGAAGAACTGGCTGTCGCCATCGGCTTTCCGGTGTAGCGTGACCAGGCCGAGTCGCTCGCTCATCCCGAACTCGCACACCATCTGGCGCGCGATGCTCGTGGCTTGTTCGATGTCCTGCTTGGCGCCGGTGGTGACGTCACCGAAAATGATCTCCTCGGCGGCGCGCCCGCCCATGGCCGCGGCCATGCGCGCGTTGAGCTCGGACTTCGACGTCAGATAGCGGTCCTTGAGCGGCAGCTGGATCGTGACGCCCAGGGCCTGCCCGCGTGAGACTACCGACACTTTGTGCACGGGATCGCTCTTGGCGATCGACTTCATGACCAGGGCGTGGCCGACCTCGTGGTAGGCGATGATCGCCTTCTCTTCCGGTGTGATCATCCGGCTACGCTTTTCCGGGCCCGCCATGACGCGAAGGCTGGCCTCCTCCAGCTCGAGGCTGCCGATCGCCGCTTTCTTGTTGCGCGCCGCCAGGATGGCGGCCTCGTTCAGGAGATTGGCCAGGTCGGCGCCGGTGAAGCCGGGCGTCTGGCGCGCGACCACGTCGAGGTCGATGTCCTCGGCGAGCGGCTTGTGCGCGGCGTAGAGGCTCAAGATGGCGCGTCGGCCGTTGAGGTCGGGCGCGTCGATCGCGACCCGCCGGTCGAAGCGGCCGGAGCGCAGCAGCGCCGGGTCGAGTACGTCGGGCCGGTTGGTCGCGGCGATCACAACCACGGCGCAATCGGTATTGAAGCCGTCCATCTCGACCAGCAGCTGGTTGAGGGTCTGTTCGCGTTCTTCGTTGGTCCGGATCTGCGCGCCGCCGCGCCTGCGGCCGAGCGCGTCGATCTCATCGAGGAAGACGATGCAGGGCGCATTCTTCTTGGCGTGCTTGAAGAGATCACGTACGCGCGCGGCGCCGACGCCGACGAACATCTCGACGAAGTCCGAGCCACTCAGCGAGTAGTAGGGAACCTTGGCCTCGCCTGCCACCGCGCGTGAGAGAAGCGTCTTGCCGGTGCCTGGTGGGCCCACGAGCAGGATGCCCCGCGGCATGCGTGCCCCCAGTTGACCGAAATTGCCGGGCGCCTTGAGGAACTCGACGACTTCCTCGAGCTCGTGCTTCGCCTCGTCGACGCCGACCACCTGAGCAAACGTGACCGGCGCGCCGTCACCGGCGCGCGACTCCGCCAGATGCTTGGTCATCGCCCCCATCGGATTTCCGAGAAGGTTCGAGCGCCGGAGCAGCATGAACAGGAGCGCGAGGAGGACGAGCAAGCCCAGCAAGTTGGGGAGCACCGTCGCGACCGAGGTCTCGTCGGTTGACTGAACCGCGACCTTCACGTGGTGACTGCGCAGGTACTGCTCGGTCGAGCCCATCGACGATTCCTTCTCGATCGTCCACGACTGCCGGCCTGCGGTGTCCATCAGCAAGATGCGCTGCCCGCTGATACTGGCCGTGGCGATCTCGCCGCGGTCGACACGATCGAGGACGTCGCTGATCGGCACACTCGGCTGGTTCCAGACGGTGTTGGCGCCCGAGTGCCCGAGGAACCAGAGCCCGCCGATGATGGCCAGCACCAGGACCCCGAACGCGGGCATGACCACCCACTTGCGGCGGAGGCCCGCCGGAAGCGTGAGACGGCGAAAGAAAGTTTTCATTGGTTCCCCTTCTCCTTAGTACGCGACTGGCTGGTCGGGTAGCGCGATCAACGCTTTCGCCGCGATGCCTCCCGGGCTGTAGCGCTGCCAGAACGGGAAGGCGGTGATCGCTTGCTGCTCTTCGTCCGTGACCCCGTTATCCGCGTTGGCCAGCCGGTAATACGACCAACTGATGCCGCCCTGGGCGCGGGTCTCATTCATGGAGGTCACGATCTCATCGCCCGGTGGCGCCCCCGGCGTGCCGTACTCGGGGGCAGCATCGTAGGCCTGCGCGGTGATCGTCAACGGACGGTTGTAAGGGTTGACGCCCGGGTCGTGGAACTGCTGGAAGACCTGGGTGACGTACGCCCGTGTCCCATCGGCACCGCTGTACTGCGGCAGCCCGGTCGCGCGCCAGTACACCATCGGCGCGAAGACCTGGCAGTAGCGGGACATCGTGGCGTAGGCGTAGCCGGGATGATCGTAGGGGATGGGCAGCGTGCTGGCAATCAACAGGTAGCGCTCGCCGAGCCCATTCATGCCGGGAATCCCGCCGCGAATGCCCGACAGGTACTGGCCAACGTTTGGATCCGACGTGCTATCTCCCTCGATGGTTAGCGCCAGCCCGTCCAGGCGCTGGCCCTGCTCTTCGAACTGAGCTGCCGCCAGCGCATCGGCGGTGTCGGATGTCGGGTCGTCGAGCATCGGCTCGATCCAGCCGAGGATACTCAGGCCGTGCGCGTGCGCAATCGGCAGCAGGTCCATCAGCGCCGACGCGCCGTAGAAGTGGTGTCGCGAGTCGGCAATCCGGATGTACAGATGGCTGAGGTCGGCGCGGACCGCGGCATCGACGATCGACGCGGCGCGGTCGGCATCGGGATCATTCCAATCTCCGTCGAAGATCATCATCCAGGCACCTTTGCCCCTGACGCCGTCGAGTGGTGAGCGAGGCGTCTGCGCAAACGGCCGGGCGGTGACAGGGGTCTTGACCACCGCGGCGACCGGGCGGCCGAAGCTGTGGATCACCTGGGTGGCCTGGGCTTGCTCCTGCGCGCGCGCATCCAGGTAGGCCCGCAGGCCAAACGGGGGTGTGAGGAGCGCGAGAAGCATCACGCCCAGCACAACCTTGCCTCCAAACGCCGTGACTTGACGTAAGATGCCCGACATGCTCGATGGAACGGCTCCTGCGCTGTTCGGGCGTGAGACTATCGACAAGTTCCGGCGCGTTCAAGCGCGGGGTACCACGGCTAAGGTGATATGCCCCCGCACAGCCATTGGGTGACCTTTACCGCTTCGTCACGCTGCTCCGGCGTCCCGCCACAATCCGTGCAAACGTCGTCGCCGTTGGCGGTTTATCACTAATGTTGATACGTTGGGTATAATGGTTTACAATATTGTGTTCTGGAGGGACCCACTTGTCCTTGCCGCATAAGTCCAGCGAAGTCTCCGACATGTTCGACATCGAGCCGCGCACGCTCTTCGTCTATGAGAGCGAGAACCTGATCGCGCCCGAACGCACCCCCACCCAGCGTCGGCGCTATTCGCGCCGCGACATCGAACGCATCCGGCTGATCCGTGAGCTCACCACCGTCCATGGCATCAACCTCGCCGGGGTCAAGGTCATCTTCTCCTTGATGGAAGCGGCGGTGCAGAGCCGGCTCCTGATCCCCGAGACCGAGTTTCCCGAGCTCGCCGGCGCCCGTCATCTCTGGGCCTGATCCAGCTTCTCCGCGAGCTGCGGGACCCGACCGGTTCGGACTAGATCGAGCCCTCGCGCCCCACGGCGATGGGGTCCTCTCTGGCCACCTCGGGCTGCCGCGCCGCCAGCGGCTCGACCAGGTCGCGGATGTCCTGCAACTGCGCCGAGATCCAGCGCGCGACGTCGTTTTGCTGCACCACGGCCCGCATCTTCTCGGCGCGCGCGTGCCGTTCGACCGGATCCATCAGCAGCGCTCGGTGCAGGGCCTGCGCCGTGGCATCGACATCGAAGGGATTGATCGTGATCGCCCATTCGCCAAGCTCTTCGTGCGTGCCGGCATTCTCCGAGAGGACCAGCGCACCGCCGCGGCGGTTGACCGTGATCCCTTCCTTCGCGACCAGGTTCATGCCGTCGTAAATGGGATTGACCAGCAACACGTCGAACTGCTTGTAGCCCGCCACCGCCCGGTTCATATCGTCGCGGAGCTCGAGGCGGATCGGCTGCCAGTCACCGGCGCTGAAACGGCCGTTGATGAGCCGCGCGGTCTGCACCACCTGGCGGGCGTACTCGCGATACTCCGGTACGTCCTGGCGCGTCTTTTGCAGCATCGCCCAGAAAATGACGCGGCGGTGCCACTCCGGATGGGCCTGCAGGAGGCGTTCGTAGGCGATGAACCCGCGGACGATGTTCTTGGAGAGGTCGATGCGATCGACCCGGTAAACGAGTTGCTCGGGACGCCAGCGAAGCACCTCGCGCTCGGCCCGCTCAACCGCCGGGCTGGCAGCGCTGCGCTCGAACTCGCGAACGTCGATCGAGATCGGATAGCGGCGCACCCAGACGGTGCGGCCTCGATAGAACGCGGTCTGCTGGCGGAGATCCACCGGCAACCCCATATTTTCCTCGCACGTCAGCAGGAAGTTGCGGACGTCCGAGTGGGTCTGCAGGCCGATGATGTCCGCCGCCAGCAAGCCGTCCATGATCTCATCGCGCATGTAGTGCGGCAGAACCTTCCAGTACTGCGGCGTCGGCCACGGGATGTGGACGAAATGCTGGATGACCGCGTCCGGCAGCTCGCGTCGAACCAGCCGCGGCACCAGGTAGAGGTGATAGTCGTGGGAAAGAACGAGCGGCCGCTTCCGGCCGCGTCGCGCTTCGCGGACGATCTGCTGGGCGAACAGCTGGTTGACAAGGCGGTAGCCCTCGGTCCAGGCACGGTGCGTGCTATCGTCCAGCACCGGCGCTTCCGCCAGGTTCCACAGGTAGTGCTGCACGAACCAGAGCAGCGGGTTGGCGATCGTGTTGTAGTAGAGGTCGTAGACCAGCCGCGGCGGATTGACCCAGCTCACCTGGAATCGCGAGCCGTCGGTGGTCTCCACCATCATCGGCTCGCCGCCGTTCCCCAGCTCGAGCTCGCGCTCGAACCCGTCGCGAACGGAGGCGACCCAGACCGCCCCCGTGGCCTGAGCCAGTCCGGAGAGCCCGGTGACGAGCCCGCCCGAGCCGCGTACGAAGCGTTCGCGGTCGTCCGGATCCGGCGCCAGGTCGACGGGCGGCCGGTTGGCGGCCACGATCGGGTGGAAGTCCTTGAGAAGGCGCCGGGTGTATTGCTCGATCGCCAGCATCGCTCGTGTCTAACTCTACGCGGCCACCTTCAAATCGGTCCCTGGAGGGGCATGCCGCTTGCACGCCTCGTGAATATGTGATATCGTGAATATAAAGTTAGGGGCCAGGCATTCGTGGCGCGCGGGGGCCCAAGGGGTTAAAAGCGTGGGAAAACGGAAACGGACGCCGGCGATCGCTCCCGGGCGGGCGGTCTTCACGCCGAGCATCGCGAGCGAGATCCTGAATCTGCATCCGCGCACGTTGATGATCTACGAGAGCGAGAATCTCATCAAGCCGCAGCGGACCGCCACCAACCGGAGGCGCTATTCGGAGGACGACATCCGACGGGTCCGCGTGATCCAGTTTCTCACCCGTCAAAAGGGCGTCAACCTGGCGGGGGTCAAGTACGTGCTCCGTCTGCTTCAGTCGCTGGGCAATCAGGGCCTCGACCTGAACCAGGTCCGCGAACTGGACACGCTACAGGAAGTCTCGGGAAACGGCCTCAGCGCCTGATTTCAGCACTCTCCGCCGTCATTTCCAATCCGGTGGCGGCTATTTGCGCAAATCCTTGACAGCCCTCCCCAACTATGTAACAGTAGGCGTATCATCTTTCGTACGTAACTGAATCAGTGTATTCGTGGTCAGTGAAGGGAGCGATTTAGATGTTGAGCGATGCGATCGAGGAAATACACCGCGAATTCGAGGCGGCGGCCGATCGGCGGAGCCACGAGCTGAAGCGGCGCGCCGACGTGCGCCGCGTCGATGACTTTCTCCTGTCAATTGAGGACATCATCGAGAACCGCCGAGGTGCGGTCCCGGCACCCCTGATGGACGACATCACCCGCTTCGTGCGACCGCTGAGCCGCAAGCTGCTGCGCGCACTCAATCGCAACGTTACGCGTGACCCGGTGCGCGTCCTGGACGTGCTCTTCGATTGCCAGCAACTGCTGTTGCCGCGGATGATGGTGGCGTAGTCCTGGCCTAAGGGGGGTCTCCGCCAAGAAAACCGGAAGCCAGCACGCTCAATAAGCCGGATAGCCGTTGCAGTTGACTCCGGTTTGTGCGTGAAATAGCCTGTGCGGCCGGTCGGAGTACCCTGCTGAGGATCCCTTGATGCGCCAGACCATGGCCCGCAAGCGCGGGTTGACCGCGACGCTAAAGCGCCGCTGGTGGATTTTCCCCATCGTCCTGACGCTGGTGGCGGCCGCGCTGGTGCTCCGCGCACTCTCGGCCCCGCTGGCCGTCAGCGCCAGCGTCACCGACGGCGACCATACCGTGGTTCGGAGCTCGTCGGTCGCTCTCACCTTCAACCAGGACATGGACGTGGCGTCGGTGACCAAGGGCTTTCGCATCATTCCGTCCGTGCCGTACACGATGGTCGTGAAAAGCCCGCGGGCCTTCGAATTCCGTCCGCAACTCGAGCCCGACACGGCATACAAAGTACAGGTGATCGGCGCCCGCAAGGGGGTTGGCTTCGGGAGCGAGAATTATTCGGTCGCGTTTCGCACGGAACCCGCGCCCAAGGTCACCGGCGCAACGTTCAACGACGGGCCCCTCGCCGACGGTCAGCAAGCCGTCGCCCTCCGAGGCAAGCTGAAGGTCGCCTTCTCACAGCCGATGGACCCCGCGCGGACTCCCATCGTCCTCGACGGAGCGGCCGTCGATGCCAAGAGCATCACCTGGGACGCGACGGGCCAGAGCGCCACGCTGGCGGTGACGCTCACCCATAGTCGCACCCACACGCTCCTGGTCCCCAAGACGGCGACCAACCGCAAGCAGGACCTCGTTGTCGCCAACTGGACGCTTGGCTTCACGACCGTGGTCCAGGTGCCGTCAGCCGGATCGACGGCACGGATCGGCGCCTCAGGGGCGCCGATCATCATCCAGATCGAGAACAGCTCACAGCCGACGGTCCGGCCGCAGACCGGCATGCAGCAGGCCGACATGATCTACGAGTACATCAGCGAGTTCGGCATCCCTCGCCTCAGCGCCATCTACTGGCACGTCCCGACCAGCTTGATCGGGCCGGTACGAAGCTGCCGCCTGATCACGGTGCAGCTCGAGCAGATGTATCGCGGCATGATCTTCTGCTCCGGAGCAAACGACTATGTCCTCGGCCAGGTCTGGAAGTGGCCCAACGTCGTCTACGACTACGCCTACATGTACCCCTTCATGTACCGGGCCTCAGACCGGTACGCGCCGCACAACGTCATCGCGCGCCCCGACCAGCTGACGGCCAAGGTGGCCGGCTCAGCCTTGCCCGCCCTCAACTACGACATCGCGCCGGCCCACCCGGACGTGCCGCTCCCGGGTGCGACACCGGCCACCAGCGTTTCGATCCCGCAGCACGGGGCCGTCTGGCGCTATGATGCCAACTCGCATGAGTACCTCAAATGGCAGGACGGCGCGCCGTTTACGAACGTCGGCACGGGCCAGGTCCATGCCAAAAACCTGATCATCGAGCACGTCCAGTCACGCCTTGACTTAAATCCGGCCAACACCGGCGTGCACCACACCTACAACACCGAGTACTACGAGCTGGCCGGCGAGGGAACGGCTGACATCTATTCCGACGGCGGGGTGATCCACGCGACATGGAAACATCCCAATCGCGACTTACCGGTTGTCTACTACGATGCCAGCGGCAACCCGGTGGACCTCAACACCGGATTGACCTGGGTTCACGTGATAGGGAGTGATCAATGACCTGGACGCAAACACTTCGGCAGCGCTGGTGGCTGCTACCGATCGCCATCCTGGTGGTCGCGTCTGCCATCGTGATTCGCATCATCACCACCCCGCTGGAGGTGAGCGCCAACGTCAACGACGGTGACCAGGCCGTCCCACGAACCGCGACCATCGATCTCCACTTCAACCAGGAGATGAAGCCCGCCTCCGTCCAGCACGCCTTCACCATCACGCCATCCGTGCTGGTCTCCTTCAAGGCCGTCGGCCCCAAGGAATTCCAGTTCCGGCCGACGATGAAGCCGAAGACGGCCTACCACGTCAGCCTCAAGGACGCGCAAAACACCTCGGGCCGTGGCGTCAGCAGCGGTTTCAGCTTCAAGACCGAACCCGCGCCGGCGGTGGCCGCCGTCGTGGTCGACAACAACACCGTCGCCGACGGCCAGCAAGCGGTGAAGCCGAGCGGCGAGGTCAAAATCAATTTCTCCCAGCCGATGGACGGCGCCAGAACGCCAATCTCACTGAACGGCAAGCCCTATGACAAGCCGATCACCTGGGCCGCTGACGGGAACAGCGCCACCCTGGGGCTCAAGCTGGGGCACAGCCGCCAGTACCAGCTCTCGATCCCGCAAACCGCCGTCAACCGCAAGCAGGACCCGCTGGCGGCCGACTGGAAGTTTTCCTTCACCACCGTCATCGAGGTGCCCTCCCAGGGCGACCCCGCGCGTATCGGTTCGGGTGCGCCCGTCATCGTCCAGATCGAGAACAGCATCGACGCCCGTCCGCAGGCGGGCATGCAGCAGGCCGACTTGATCTACGAGTACATCAGCGAGGGGTCGATCCCGCGACTCAGCGCCGTCTACTGGCATCCGCTCCCCGACCTCGTCGGGCCGGTGCGCAGTTGCCGCCTGATCACGATCCGGCTCGAGCTGATGTACCACGGAATGATCTATTGCTCGGGCGCCAACGACTACATCCTGGGCATGGTCTGGAAGCATCCCAACCTGGTGAACGACTACAGCCACGGCTGGGGCAACGTCTTCTATCGCGAAAACGCCACGCGCTACGCCCCACACAACGTGATGATGCATGGGAGCAACACGACGACCTACACCGCCCTGCAGAAGCTGGGGGCGCCCAACTACGACATCGCCCCTAAGCACCCCGATTTCAGCTTCACGGGTGAACCCGCGACGCAGATTTCCGTCCCCGAGCATGGCACGACCTGGCAGTACGACCCGGGCTCGAAGCAATATTTCAAGTCCCAGGACGGCAGTGCGTTTACCAACATGTACACCGGCCGGGTTCACGCCAAGACCGTCATCGTGCAGTACGTCACCTCCTTCCTCGACACCAATCCGGCGAATAGATTCCACGGCTATTACACGGAGGCGTATGAGACCACGGGCGACGGGCGCGCCGACATCTTCGTGGACGGCGTCGTCATCCACGCCACCTGGCATCACCCGGATCCGAACGTCCCAGCGGTTTACCTCGATGCCAATGGAAACCCAATCGACCTTGATAACGGTCTGACCTGGGTACATGTCATCGGCTCGCAGAAGTGGACAATGATCGGCTGACGGGCCTCCCGGCCCCCGCGAGCGGCGCTTTAGTGCCACGCGAGCGTTTGAGGCGTTAACAGCTCAGGCACAATGAGCTGTGCCTGAGGCGACGTCGACGACGGTCTATATCGTTCCCCATACCCACTGGGATCGTGAGTGGTATGCCACCTTTGAGAGCTTCCGGTCCCAGCTGGTCGAGCTGTGGGACCAGCTCCTCACCCTGACCGAGGCCGATCCCGACTTCCGCTTCCTGATGGACGGACAGACGGTCGTGATCGACGATTACCTGGAGGTCCGGCCCGAAGCGCGAGGGCGGCTCGAGCGCGCCGTTCGCAGCGGACAGATCCAGGTCGGCCCCTGGTACACGCTCCCCGACGAGTTCCTCGTCAGCGGTGAGACGTTGGTCCGTGACCTGCAACGCGGGCTCGCGTCGGCGGACCTCCACGGCGGCTCGATGCAGGCCGGCTACTTACCGGACTCGTTTGGCCACGCCGCCCAGATGCCGCAGATCTACCGCCAGCTGGGCTTTAAGCATGCCGCCGTGTGGCGAGGCGTACCGCTCGCAATCGACCGTGTCGCCTTCGACTGGGAAGCACCGGACGGCAGCCGGATTCTCACCGCCTATATGGGCAATTCCTACTCGCAGGGGGTCGATCTGCCGACCGAGGGCGAGACGCTCGCGGCGCGCATCGAGAGCGCGCTGCAAGCGATCGCCCCCTTTCACCCGACCGCCGATGTCCTATTGATGAATGGCAACGACCACGTCCTCCCGCAGGCGGCACTGAGCGCAGCGGTGCGAGAGGCAACCGGACGGCTGGACGGCACCCTGATCCGGCTCGCTCGGCTCGACGACTACCTCGCACGCCTGCCCGAGCACGGATGGCCACGCTGGCGCGGCGAATTGCGCTCGTCGGCACGCGCCAACGTCCTGATGGGGACGCTCTCGGTTCGCGCGCCCGACAAGCAGCGCTACTTCGAGGCCACCCTGGTCCTCGAGCGCATGGCGGAGCCACTGGCGGCGATCACCGGCATCGATGCCGCGGATGCTCTCGACCGGGCCTGGACGCTGGTCCTGCAAAACGCCGCGCACGACACCGCCTGCGGCTCCGGCATCGACGCCGTGGCCGAGGCGTCGAGACGACGCAGTACCGAGGTGATCGAGATCGCCGAGCGAATCATCGATCAGGCTCTCCCGCGCCTGGCCGGCGCGGGTCAGGTCTGGAACCCGAGCCCATTTCCGCGGCAGGGTCTGGTCGAGGCCGAGGGCGCGCTGGTTCTGACCCCGCTCATCCCCGGAGGCTCCGTGGTTTCGCTGGCGACCGCGACTCCCGCGGCGCCCGTTACCGCGCGCGGAACGCGGCTCGAGAACGTCCACCTCGTGTGCGATCTCGGTGCCGACGGCACCCTCGCGATTCTCGACCGGCGAACCGGAGTGCGCTACCAGGGGCTGCACCGGCTGGTCGACGAAGGGGACGCCGGCGATGAGTACAACTTCTCGCCGCCCGCTGATAACGCGCAGCCGGCCGATCCGGTCCGCAATCTCCAGAGCGAACTGCTGGAAGAGGGACCACTCCGGGCCTGCCTGGAGGCACGCTACGATTTCGCGGTCTTCAGCGGACTCAGCCATGATCGGCAGCGCCGCGACGAGACGGAGACGGCGCTACCGATTCGACTCAGGCTCTCGCTCGAGGCCGACCAACCGCGTCTCGACATCGAGCTCGAAGTCATCAATGGTGCGCAGGATCATCGACTTCGGCTCCATTTCCCATTACCCTTTCAGGCTCGGCAATCCGTCGCGGATACCCCGTTTCACGCGACGGCGCGCGCCGTCGCCCCGCCTCGGCGCGATCCCGGCGCGGCGGAACTGGAGCTGCCCACCTACCCGATGTGGTCCTTCGTCGATGTGCGTGACGGCCGCGCCGGCCTGGCGCTGATCGCCCGGGGCCTGCACGAGTATGAAGTGCTCCCAGGCCCGCCCCCTGAGCTCGCGTTGACCCTGCTGCGTTCGGTGGGCTGGCTATCGCGGGACGATCTCGTCACTCGCGCCGGACACGCCGGCCCCGAGATGGAGACGCCCGGCGCCCAGGTTCTCGGCGGGCACCGGTTTCGCTACAGCCTCTTCTTCCACGCCGGCGACTGGCAAGCGGCGGGCGTGTGGCGCGCCGCCGAATCGGTGCTGCTACCGATCGTGGCCGGACGGGGCGCACCTGTCACCACCACGCCCCCGGTGATCGAGCTCGAACCCGACTGCATGCAGATGACCGCCCTGCAGCCACGACCAGGAGGGTATGATCTCCGCTTCCTCAACGCCTCGGATGCGCCACGTGAGGCACGCGTTCGACTGCAGCCGCAACCCGCGCACGCGCGGGTCGTAACGCTCGGCGGCGTTGAGCGCGAGCGGCTGGCGCCGAAGGGCGGCATACTGCATATTCCCGTCAGTCCCTGGGGAATCGTGACCCTGCGCGCGACGCGCTAGCAAACAGGCGACCGCGTGATTAGGCGGCGGCGAACGCCTTCTCGTGGTTCATCCAGCGCGGTAAGGCACTGAGGAGGGCCGGACCCTCGACCTGCGTTTTGATGACGTACTCCAGGGCACCGAGCTGGATGGCACGCTTGATCAGGGTGGGCTCGCTGAAGTTCGACATCACGACCACCGGCGTGTTTTTCGTCTCGTCGGACGCACGGAGGGTCTGCAGCACCAGAATGCCGTTCTGGCGCGGCATCATGACGTCGAGCAGGATCACCTGTGGTTGGACCCGGGTGCAGAGGTCGACGCCCGAGACGCCGTCGTTGGCAACCTCGACCTGGTAACCGTTGCCGCGGAAGAGCGTCGCGTAGTAATTGGCGGCCACGGGATCATCCTCGATGATCACCACGGTCCCCGCGCTCGGCCCGTCGCTGGCGGTGGAAGTCTGCGGGACGCCGGCGGCCGACCCTTCGTCGGGCGGCGCCGCGGCGACCACCTCTGGCTGCGGCTCCGGTTCAGGCTCGGGCGTCGCATTCCAGGGGCGCCACGAATCGGACTCGGTCGACGGTGCGACCGGAACCGGCGTCGCTGTCTCTTCCTCCCACGGGTGGCTGGCCGTGACTGGCTCCGGTTCGGCCTGTGGCTCGGACTCTGGTTCTGGCTCCGCCGCGACCGGTGCGGGGGCTGGCTTAGGTCCTGGCTCAGAAACCACTTCCTCGCCAAAGAGCATGTCTCGCATCGACCGTCGCGCGTCGTGCTTCGCCTCGGGCTCAGGCTCGGGCTGCCGTTCAGGTTCGACCTCCGGAGCCTCCGCCTCGGTGGCAACCGGCTCCTCCGCCTCGACCGTGGTCTCGGCAACGGCGGCCTCAGGCTCTTCGGCTCTGGCCTCTGCCGGCGGGCCGAAGGCCAATGGGAGTGACTCGGTCTCAGCCGGCTTCTCTTCCTCCGCCGAGGTCGCATCGACGGGCGGCGCGGGCTGGGCGCTGGCGCTTAGCTGAGGCGTCGGTTTAGGAGCGGGTGCAGCCGGCGCCGGCGCGGCCGCCGCTGCCGCCGCCGGGGTCCATGTCGCCGGCGTTCCCGCCACAGGCGGTGTCCAACCAGTGGTGGGTGCGGGCTCCGCGGTCTTCGACTGCACCATTTTCTCGAGATTCTCGAGGACGTTGAAGTTGAAGCGGCGGCGCTTGGGCTTTCCGCGCCGGCCCCCATCTCCACCGGACGGTTCTGCGGCGGGCGGTTGGGCGGCCGGTGCATTGCCCGCGAAGCTCGGCGGCGCAGGCGGCGCACCGGGGGTCGCCGGCGGTGCGAAACTCGGCGGCGCGGCAGGGCCGCTCGCTACGGGCGCGAAGCTGGGTGGTGGCGCGAAAGGCGAGCCGACCGGGGGCGCGTAGGGCCCGGGGACGCCGGGTGGCGGGGCAATCGGCTGAGACATTGGCGCTTGCGGCGCGGGCTGAGGTTGATAGAAGGGAACCGGGGTCG
>Ga0137365_10001459_pt1 | contig 18359 bp, 17 predicted proteins | sample SagtaG_9_FD_104799 | JGI IMG/M metagenome (GOLD analysis project Ga0137365, IMG submission 104799) | Vadose zone soil microbial communities from Sagehorn Ranch, Mendocino, California, USA - Sage1_L_40_16 metaG | ecosystem: Environmental > Terrestrial > Soil > Vadose zone | place: USA...
AATCGCAACCTATATCAGGGGCATCAGTGGACAAACAGTCGTTGGAGGTGCTGCGGTCTTTGTGGATTCAAATGGAAAGCTAGGCACGATGACCGCTTCAACGCGATTCAGCGATGAGATTAAACCGATGGACAAAGCCAGTGAAGCAATTCTCACTCTCAAGCCGGTCACCTTCCGCTACAAGCAGGAGATTGATTCTAAGAGTATCCGGCAGTTTGGGTTGATCGCAGAGGAAGTAGAAAAAGTCTATCCCGATCTAATTGTACGCGATAAGGAAGGAAAACCCTACAGTGTGCGTTACGACCAGGTGAACGCGATGTTGCTCAACGAATTTCTCAAAGAGCATGGCAAAGTCGAGAAACTGGAGGCGAGCGTTGCGCGCCAGCAAAAGCAAATTGAAACGCTTACTGCGGGCCTACAGAAAGTGAGCGCGGAGCTTGAAGCGAGCAAACCCGCGTCGCAAGTCGTCAACAACAATCAGTAAAAGCTGCTGACAATCTCAGAAAGGCCGGTTGGAGCTGGGGCTGTGTCTCAGCGATTGATTCCAACGGGCGAACGATCTGGATTGCTGATGCACATCGCGACAACGGGAAGCGTTTCGTTGCGCGAGCGGATGAAAGGCTGACGGCGTTTATGGAGCTCGAAGCGGTGACGAAGAAGACGACCTGCCCGTGCGGTCACGACTTCAACGTTTGGCCTGCATCAGCGAGGCTGCCAAGAATGTAATTAACGAAAGCCGAACAACAAACCAACATGAAACGTGCTTCTGCACTGGAGACACTTTGCTCCTCAATTAAGGCGTGCCGCACACCTTCTCTATTGCTCGTATAGCCATAAAGTTTGATGAAAGCTTGTTCGAGAGCGGGATGAATCTTTATTTTTTTCTTTAGCTGTCTGAGACCTTCTTCCAATGAACTTCCTCTTGCGAGCCGACACAGAGACTCGACAGCGGAAATGGATTCTTTGATTGCGTTCTGATAATCCCGGTTCTCAGCGACACTTAAGTATCGGACAGCCGCATCTAAGTGAGTCCGCACCGGCGGCGGCCACCCTCGGTTTAACAGCCTCGAGGGCCGCGATCACTTTATTTTGGATGTCTATGACCGCCCGCATGTTTACCAGTGGCTTTTGCAGCAGAAGCGAAACACTTCGGTCGCCAAGCGAAACCAAAGACCTAACTAGGCCGATGCACCCCAGCCGCGCTCTGGCTGCCGGAGAATCGCCGATTCGAGTTCCCACAACAGTAAGTCAACTTCTCATCGGCGCGCAAGATTCCAATGAATTGGCGCGGCATCGTCCTTGAAACTTAGCATCAAGCAAGAAGATTCCGCGCTACGAATGCGCCTAGTGAGACAATTCCTAGAAGAAACGAGTGCGATCGGCCTATTAGCGATCGTAGCACTCTACGTCACTATTGGAGTTATGTCGGCCGCCGGATCGGTGTACATAGCGAAGTCAATTTTTAGCGCAAAGGTAGAGCAGATATTCTTCGGATTGTTTCTTATCCCAATCGCCGGCTTTTATTTGGCCTTCACGGCTTACTTTGGAGATAAAAGATGCGTGGCAGTTGGAAGCGACGGCAGTGGCAGTGTTTGCTGTTTTCGGCCTAATGGGAGTCCGAGTTCCATCTGTTCTCATAGTCGGATACCTGCTACATGGCCTATGGGACACGGTCCACGAGTTCAACGCTCATGCTGGCGGCCCTGTATTGGGCCCTCGGCAGACCCACTCGCTTACGGTTTCTTTTGCGCCACTTATGACTTTCTCATGGCGACATATTTCTACACACGCCGCGCAGCATGGAGCGCCGATAGCGGCAGTGCCGCCATCGCGTAAAAATCGAGAGTAGCCGAAACCCGTTGCCCTGAGCGCCGATGTCGTTGCGAGCGTCAGGCAAGAGCCTGCATAAATTTCGGGCATAAACCTGCTTCAAATCGTCCACCACTCTTTGTACATTGCGGGGTTGAAATTTTGGTGCGATGAAACCCGAAGTGGCAGCGAAAACAGAAAAGCTTGTTGGGAAATACTTCCGCAGCACAAACGAGACTAACAAAGTTGAATGGCAGGGAGTGGTGACCGGAGAACCGCACCCCGGCTGGTATCTCGTGCAACTGTTCGAGTGGGGTTCAGGCGCGCCAACGGAGCAAAGACTAGTGCCAATCGAGAAGATGATAGGCTGGTCATTTTATCCCGATACGGACGCGATGACGTCTGGCTCAAAACCTTCACAATATCAAATCACAGAACCCAGCCGCGCTTTCTCAACACTTAACAGAGATTAGCGGCGGTTTTGCGGTGTGGTATTTCTTTTGCGGGCAAGCGTGGCCTGCGACAGGTGCGGCTTGCCGTTTTTCTCGTGGACGTAAGGGCATTATCCGAAAGATTCGGCGTATTTTATCGAGAGGCAGCGGGAGGACGTGGCTAAAAATCTGGGAAACACTTCGATAGCGTCGGTATCCCTTACTGTTTTCGCTGCTCCTTACAAGTTTCCTCACACTGAAATCGTGCACGATTTGCCTAACAGGTTAGCGATCAGCTAGATGTAGGATCGCGCCTGACAATGGCATAGTCGATGCTTAACCTCGAGCTTAGACGTTTTCACCGCTCGGGCAACCATGACCAGCTCACAAGACGTTTACGAGATTCGACCGCGCAAAGACGGGCGTGGATTTGACCTAATTGGCGAGCGTCTGCCATTGGGTCTGCTGTGGTTTGAAGGAGCGGACGCAATGGGCGATGCGGTTAATTACGCGAGGTTTTTCTCGCGCTCGCATCCGGCGATCATTCGTGTATTCGACGACTCCGGGATGGTCGCGGAAAACCCTCGAATTAGCTGGCGATTACAGTCAGAATAAGCAAAACGCGTGTTGCGTTTCCCCCTAACCGACGTTAAATGTTCATGTGAACATTATCCCATCAACTTCCCAGTCATTCGCCGGCTTCTGAGGTCTGGCAATAATCCGCAGAGGAGCCAATTCCGCAATGACGGCAACGCCTAGCCATGCGCTGCAGCGAACCGCTCCGGCCGCGACAGGTGATCGCGACACCTAACGCTTTGCGTTTCCCTCCAGATAAGCTTTAATGTTCAGACGAACATGATCCAGCCTCGAAACGGTCGGTCGCAATCGGAACCTAAACCGAAGGGCGGTTTTACCGGCGAACGCTTGAAGCTGCTTCGGCCAGAAACTTATCATCAGGCGGTGGAGCTATTAGCAGAACCTCGGGAGCAAGTTCCCTATGATCATATTTGCCGATTGCTACGAGTGAGCGAGCACACGCTCAAGGCGATCGAGGCAAGGGAATCGCTTTCAATAGCGGAGCAAAAAGAAAGACTGCTGCACAAAGCCCTACGGATCGCCAGTAAAGCCGCAGATCGCGTCGAAGATCAAATCGAGGGTGCTAACATCACCCAGGCCACTGTCGCGTTTGGAGTGAGTACGGAGAAAATTATGCTTCTGCTAGGGGAAAGCGGTGGAGTGCCTCTGCAAGTGAATCTGCAAGTCAATGCCGAGTTGCTACACCAGCGTTACCAGGAGTTGATTGCTTCTTTGCCGAGAGAAGCGCAAACCGCAGAGAATAAAGAGTCCCTGCCAAACGGCGAAACGTTTTCGGAGCCTCGCGCCGCAATGGACTTGCAGAGCTGGAAAGAAAGGCTGCAAAAATAGCCGCTTAAAGACATCCTTGGCGAAAGGGCTGGCGAGCGTTCGCGACATGCTCGGACATGAGTAGATTTCAGCGGATTTGTTCTGACTTTTCGTTCTGACTTTTGGATTTATGACGGCGTTTCTCAGCCAGTTTTTATAGGTAAATCAGCGGGTGAGGGGAATCGAACCCCCGTGTGCAGCTTGGGAAGCTGCCGTTCTACCATTGAACTACACCCGCGGCGAGATTCTCGATTTTAGATTTTCGATTCCCGATTGCAACCGAAACAAACTCGTGCACGCAAAACCGCTTCCAGCCGCGCGTCCGCTAGAATCAATCACTGCCAGGAAATTACGTCGTCGGCTGCGGTACCTAAATTCTTGTCGCCTGAGCCACCTGCTTGATCGGTGCCGAGCGACCATGCGATTACACCAAGCTGCAGATTCGGCGTTGCTCCTGCGTTAGCACTATAAGGATTGGCTACTTGATTGCTGTAGTCGCCATCAATACGAATAACGTAGTTAGTGCCCCATGGATCAAAGTATCGTCCCAAATTGCCCGCAGCCGTGCCGATACCAGATCGAGGATTTGCGGAGTTTTTCACATCTGGTGGAGAAATAAAAACGATCTGACGCGTATTGAGAACAGCGGGAGTTGGACATGAGCCGCAGGGGGGACTTGGGCAAGGTCCGCAGCCGCGAAGTTCAGTGAACAGCGTCTCATTCGTTGCCGGGCTGCCTCCTGGTCCAAAGGTCGTCTCGGTAACTGTCGACAGCGGATACCTTCCATAATCTGTGTAATACGCATTCACCGCGTTCACGATTTGCGTGAGATCATTTTTCGCTTGGGTCTGTTTAGCCTGGTTCTGCACCGCACGGAAAGCGGGGAACAGCAGACCGATCAAGATCGCAATGATCGCAATGACAACGAGCAGCTCGATGAGCGTGAAGGCTGAGGATCGATCCGGAAATTTCTGCATCGCGGCCGGATTATGATGCGCCGAAGCGGTCTTCACAATCATTTCCTTGAAGCTGTAGTGGCGGCTGTGTCTAGCCTCAGATTCGATTTCCCGCACGCGACACGTTCCCTATAAGGGCATCATAACATTAAAGTTTTTCACGCGATCTCTTTTTATCTGATAACAGTTTTAACATTTTTAACTCATTCCCATTCCTTCATTTGTTCCGGGAACGGGCATTGTGCACAATCTGAATTGTCCCGCATACAAAAGTCCTCATAGATCTGAAGCAAGCCCTGCTGGTTCGCGACGGTTTTCAGGAATTGTTTCCGCCGCGGATCGGCTCCGAAGAGACGAGTGGCTCCCGTTTCGAGTCGACGGTTCGATAATTGCGCCGGCAGCTTTGCATATTCCGCCCACACATTTTTCCCGAGCGATCCCGAAGGATCGAGATCGTGTGCCAGCCAAAATGGAAACAACACATTAGCCAGGATGTCGGCAACGCGCGCTTCGCCGATCAGGGCCATTTTTTTAGGTGCCGCTTTAGAAGTGAGCGTGTAGTGAAAATTCCAAAACGGATGATCCAGCGTTTGAAAAAAAAGTTTTGCTGCGATGACGCTGCTCTTACCTAAGGCGCGATGAAGACGAGACCAGTCGCGCGCCAAGATTGCCAGCGCGGCCAGCCGGCGTTGTGGATGATTTAAGGGCCGAGTGCTGCTGAGGCGCCAAATTTTGCCTGACAAAATTAGCCGCTCCAAATCGTCACGATGCGGCCACCAGCGGTCCCACAACTGGCGCACATATTCGCGTGTCGATTTTTTATAAACATCGAGATCAGCCGTGTGCAGGAAACCAGCCACGCCAAATAACATCGATTCGATGTCCGAGGTAACTTCGCGTAACGACTTCAATGGTAGTCGTTGCGTGATCAGCGTGAAAGGCAGCTTGTTTTCCTTGTAACCGAGTGCAGTTGCCAGCTCCTGAAAGAGCACCTCGTCGCGTCCACGACTGTCAATTTTGTGGCGAATGCATGCAGCCTTTTGTCGCAAGCGAAATTGTGCTGCTGCCTCCAGAACATTGCGGACTCGTTCTTCGGGCAAATCTTTGAGCGGCGCCTGACAGCGGCCCGGTCGCGCCAGTGGGATATTTACGCTGAATGCGTCCGGGAGAACTGCTGGATCAATATGAACCTGCGGCACGTTGCGGTTCGATGTTGTTCGCGTGAAAAATTCGCGGTCGCTCCTCTCGACGAACACGTGCAACACAGTCTCGTCAAAAGCTGGATTGGTCGCATGGCCGTGCGTTTCCCAACTGCGATCTAGAAGATCGATCTCGATGCAACCCCGAATTGGATCGCCGCCGTTTATCCGAATTGCAGCATCGCGAAAGTCCGGTCCCGCTTCGCGGTTCCACGTACCAAATTGGACAATATCAATCTTGTCACCGGCGGTGGTAATAAAGTGTCTGCCGAAATCTCCGGCAAACCATCGGGCTTGCAGCTCGAGCTCCGATGGAATCCGCGGCGAAACGAACAGCGCTCGTTCGCGAACACGATCGGTATCGCGTAATTCCGCGTAGCGCTCGGCGAGCAGCGTCACGCTTCAAGATTATGAGAACGGCAGCTCCAAATGTCACGTGCGACGTGCGCAGGGATTCCGGGTTGCGCCAGCGTTTCGCTCATTTTCCGGGGAGCACAGGCTGCCAGCCTGTAGTTGCCGGCAGCCCTGCCGGCAACATCTTTGGACACGCAATTCTCGCGCGACACCATTTCCCCGGTCTCGGCAAGCTGCCGAGACTTGCAAGCTGGCAGCCTGCGCTCCCCAGACACTGGAGGCGCCGCGCACACAGGCGGACACAAGCCGTGCTACCCAACTGAACTCGCAGATTCCGTGGCCACGTGCTCCTGCACTACCGGCTCACTCAGTCGCTCGCGCAAATCTTTCACAATTTGTTCGACCAGAGCCGCACGCGATCGCGGGAAAACGAAAAAATACTTGGGGCCTTTTCCGGCAGCAGGGAAAATGACCACATTCTCTGAAAGAAACTTCGGCTCGCGAACGACGTTCGACCCCTCCAGATCAATCTCGCGCGTGAATGGCCGCCCCCCTTTTCGTGCCACGAAGATGATTCGGCGCGACTCTTCATTCGTAGCGACGAGCGCGCCGAACAAATTCGCGTGAATCCGCCGTCCGCGTCCGCTGACGCATGGCACGGCCCATGCAATCGTCGCGCCGAGAACGTTTTCTCTGCCGAAAATTGGCGCGAGCCGGGTTGGCAACGTCGATGGTAGGCCTAGCGGTACGTCGCGCTCGGCTGGGCCATTCAGTTTCCTCCAAGCCAGCCAAATCTTCACTTTCATCGCGCGCAAAATTCTTGGTGCAAAGTAAAAGAACGCACCGATACAGATTAGAAAGATGACCAAGGCAAGGACGGGATTGAAATGCACGAGAGCAAGTCCTCCAAGCACAGCTGCGTCTTCGCCGAGACTCAACCCAATATTTGAAAATGGTTCCGGTGACGAATTACTAGCGAGACGCGTGGCCGCCTTTGCGGTGTGTGCGACCAAGCTCGTGCCACCCGCGAGCAATGCCACGATTATGGTGAAGGCAGGACTTGGATGGCCAAGCACCTGAATTGCAAGGAGCGCGCCGCCGATAGGCCGAATCACAGTGTGAACGGCATCCCACACCGAATCGACCCACGGAATTTTATCGGCAAAGAATTCCAGGAAATAGAGAATGCCGGCGATGGTGATGATCCACGGGTTACCGAGGACCTCAAGCGATTGGTACTGCGGCGCCAAGGTAATCCAGTGAAAATGGATAGCCAGGCCGGTGGCGAAAACCGTCAGGTAAAGATTGATCCCGGCAAGCGCGGCGAGACCGAGCGCGACGGCAAGTAGGTCCAGTCTCTCCACACGAAAAATATCGGCAGGAACAAGTCAATGTCACGCGCAAGCTTGGGCTGGAACAAATGACGAAATCCAAATGACGAACGAATGACGAATGATGAAGCAGAAAGAGCCATTGTGTTGCGCATTTTGATCATTCGGATTTCGTCATTCCTCCGTCATTAGACATTCGTCATTCGTCATTCATACTGCGCCATGCTCGACATTCGCCTGATTCGGGAGAAATCCGATTTTGTTCGCGAGCGACTTGCGATGCGGGGTGGGGGAGACGAAGCCAAAATCAACGACGTGTTGCGTGTGGACGTCGAGCGTCGCCAGACTGAAACTGCACTGCAACAATTAAACGCCGATCGCAAACGATCGAGCAAGGAAATCGGCGGCAGGAAGTCGCGTGGCGAACTGACGGACGAGTTGGAGCAGCACGTGCGACAAATCGGGGAACGGATTGCCGAGCTGAGCGCGCGGGCAACGGCTGCTGAAGATGAGCAAAATGATTTGCTTCTTCGGATCGCAAACCTGCCGCACGAGAGTGTTCCGGTCGGCAAAGACGTAGCCGCGAATCGTGTCGCGCGCACTTGGGGCGAGAAACCGCGACTAAGCAAACCGGCCGATCATGTCGCGCTCGGCGCGAAATTGCGCCTTTTAGACATGGAACGGGCCGCAAAATTGAGCGGCAGCGGTTTTATTTGTTTCACCGGCGCGGGCGCGAGGCTGGAACGCGCGTTAATCAATTTCATGATCGATTTGCACACGCGGGAGCATGGGTACCTCGAAATCAGCCCGCCGTTTCTGGTCCGGCGCGATTGCATGGTCGGCACATCGCAGCTCCCAAAGTTTGAAGCGGACATGTACGGTTTGGAGGAGAACCAGGTCTTTCTTGCGCCGACCGGGGAAGTTCAACTGACAAATCTCCATCGCGATGAAATTTTGAGCGTTGACGATCTTCCCAGGAAGTTTGTTGCTTGCACGCCGTGCTTTCGACGCGAAGCGGGCGCAGCGGGCCGCGAGACCCGTGGCATTCTCCGCGTGCATCAATTCGACAAGGTGGAGCTGGTCAAAGTCACAACGCCGGAAAAATCGTATGACGAACTGGAATCGCTTACGGAAAATGCGGAACGCGTGTTGCAACTGCTCGGCTTGCATTATCGAGTGGTCGAGCTTTGCACCGGCGATCTGGGTTTTGCGTCTGCCAAGAGTTACGACATTGAAGTCTGGTCGCCGGGACAAGATGCGTATTTGGAAGTATCAAGTTGCTCAAACTGCGAAGACTTCCAGGCGCGCCGGATGCAGCTTAGATTCAAAGACCGCGACGGGAAAAACCGGTTCTGCCACACGTTGAATGGTTCTGGCGTGGCGTTGCCCAGATTATTTGCAGCGTTAATCGAGAGCTATCAGCAGCCGGATGGTTCTGTGCAGATTCCGGAAAAATTACAGCCCTATTTCGGTGCCGACAAAATTCACCACGAATGAATACGAATAGACACGAATGTTGTAGGGCGTTTCTGCGAAACGCCGGCAAGAATTGCCGTCTGGCACAGACGCCCTACAAAGATCCGTCGGTTGGCTTAGTTAGAGCTGAAGGCCGCCGGTAATCCTGCTCATCTCTGATTGCGCGAGCGCCTTGCCTTGTTCCACGGCCTGCTGAACCGCGCTAAGAACCATTTCTTCGAGAAATTCCACATCGTTTGGGTCGACGACTTCTTTGTCGATCTTGATGGCGAGAACGTCACCTGCGCCGTTTGCTGTCACTTTCACTTTGCCGCCAGCCGCGCTCACTTCGACGGTCTTGTTCTCGAGCTCGGCCTGAGTTTTGGCCATTTGTTCCTGCATCTTCTGCGCCTGCTTCATTAATTTGTTTAAATTCATGGTTCTCGCATTTGTGGCGTGCCTGGCGGTCGCGCCCTACGTTTCGTGGCTGATTTGAGCGTTGAACAGCCCGATGGCTTCTTGAATAAGCTGATCCTCTTTGAAATTTTCTGCCTGGGAATGCTGCGAAGCCGATGTCTGTCTGGTGGGAAGATCCTCCTTTATGGTGAGCCTCACGCTCCAGTCCTTTCCGGTGATGTCGTGCAGCAATGTTTCAAGAAGTTTGCGATTAGCTTGTGTACCCAGGATATCCATCATCGCTTTGTCGCCAGGCGCGAAACCGATCTGGAAATTGCGCCCGTCGATTCCGAGGACGTGCGCTGCCGCAGCGGAATTTCGCACGAAAGCTTTTTGCGCGGGAACTTTTCCAAGAATCCTTTGCCATAGCTCATTCGCATCGGGTGAAGTTTCGGCTACGCGTGGCGCGCTCTCGTTGTAGCTGGGGGCGGCGATCTCGGTTTTTTGCTCGCGGGATGCTTTATCACCGCGGTCAGCGCCCGCGGCTACAGATTGCGCGGACGGCGCCTGCGGTCGCGTCCCACCACCGTTGCGAAGCTCGCCAAGTCTTTCGATTACTTCATCCAATGTTGCCTGTCCCAGGCTTTGGATGGCTTTAATGATTGCTACTTCGAGATGCAGCTTTTTGTTTGAAGCCCATTTCATGCGGCCTTCGCCGGCGGCAAATTGATCAACCAATTCAAGCAAGCGGTCCATCGTGACCAGCTCAGCATGCGTCGCGAGTGATGTTTGTACATCAACCTCGACATCTTCCTTAAGCGCATCAGGCTTTGCCTTGAATACGAGCAGATCGCGCAGGTAGACGATCAAGTCCGACATGAGCCGCATCATGTCCTTGCCAGCTTCACTTTGTTGGTGCAGCAGATCGATCGCGCCCGGAGTTTCGCCCCGCAAAATCCGTCCTGTCAGATCGACAACCGTTTGTTCGCTTGTGAATCCGAAAACATCGAGCACATCGTTCTCGCTGATTTTCTCTCCGCAAAATGCAACCAGCTGATCAAGCATCGATTCCGCGTCGCGCAAACCGCCCTCGGCTCCGCGCGCGACCGCATGGGCAGCTGCGGGCTCAAGCGAGATTTTCTCCTTTCCCGCAATGAATTGCAGATGTTTCGCGATCAGGTTTGCCGGAATGCGGTGGAGATCAAACCGCTGGCACCGGCTCAGAATGGTTGGGAGAACCTTTTGCGGCTCGGTCGTCGCGAAAATAAATTTCACATGCTCGGGCGGCTCTTCCAGAGTCTTCAAGAGCGCATTAAACGCTGCCGGCGACAGCATGTGGACTTCATCAATCAAATAAATTTTATAACGCCCTTTTGCCGGCACATAGCGAACGTTTTCGCGGAGTTGGCGCACATCCTCCACGCTGTTGTTGCTGGCACCGTCAATCTCGATCACATCGAGGCTGTTGCCGGCAGCAATCTCGCGGCAGTTATCACATTCACCACATGGCGTAACGGTGGGTCCTTTTACGCAATTGAGTGACTTTGCCAGAATCCGCGCAGTCGATGTTTTCCCGACACCGCGCGGACCAACAAACAGGTAAGCATGAGCGAGGCGATTTTGCGCGACCGCATTCTTCAACGTACGCGAGACATGCGCCTGGCCGACCAAATCGTCGAACGTTTGCGGCCGATATTTTCTGGCGAAAACCTCGTAACTCACGCATTCAATCTAGCGAAAAAGCGCGCTCGCGAAAGCTTTCCGAGTTAAGTCCGAAAGCATTCGGAGTTGATGGCTGATAGCTGATGGTTCATGGATTGGCAATGACACTGAAGCGGTTTGTTCGCGTGCTGCTCCTGCTCGTAATCGCGCTCGATTCCTCCGCACGCGAACCGATAAAGCGTCCGCCAGCTACACCTGTTATTGAAAGCAAGGCAGTTCGCGCGCGCGATCTTGGCGTTCCGTTCGATGGAATACCGGGAAAGTTCAACGCGATTACCGATGTCCCCGGCGTCGAAGTCGGTTATACGACGCTGATCAGCGGCGAAGGAAAACTTGAGGTTGGCAAAGGGCCGGTGCGTACCGGTGTTACTGCGATCCTTCCGCGCGGGCACGCTTCGCTGAATGATCCGGTTTACGCAGGGTTCTTTAGCTTAAATGGCAACGGCGAAATGACTGGCACAGCGTGGGTTGATGAGAGCGGATTTCTCGAAGGGCCGATCATCATGACAAACACACATAGCGTTGGAGTGGCGCGCGACGCGGTGATCGCCTGGCGGGTTAATCACGGCGCAGCCGACAAGACCGGCTACTGGTGGAGTCTGCCCGTTGTCGCCGAGACGTGGGACGGCTGGCTTAACGACATCAATGGCTTTCATGTTAAACCGGAGGATGTCTGGCGAGCTCTCGACAGCGCGCATGGCGGCGCGTTCCAGGAGGGGAGCGTGGGCGGCGGAACAGGAATGATCTGTTACGAGTTCAAAGGCGGAAACGGGACCGCATCACGCAAGATCGATATCCGGCCAGAAGGTGCTGACAAAAACGCTTCACCTCAAAGTTTTATCGTCGGCGTGTTTCTACAGGCAAATTTCGGTCGGCGCCCACAACTCACAATCGCCGGAATACCTGTAGGCAAAAAGATTCCGGGCGATGTTTATAAACAAGAAAGCGGCTCGTGCATCGCCGTAATTGCGACTGACGCGCCGCTGCTGCCAAATCAGTTGAAGCGGCTTGCACGCCGGGTGTCGCTCGGTCTCGCCCGGACGGGAACAATTTCGGGGAATGGCTCAGGTGATTTGTTCATCGCGTTTTCAACTGCGAACCCGAATGTGGTAAATCCAGATCAAATCACACATGACGTGCAAACAATTCCAAATGATCTTATGGACCCGATTTTCGACGGAGTTGTCCAAGCCAGCGAAGAGGCGGTTGTGAATGCGTTAGTCGATAACCACTCGATGACCGGTCGCGACAATCATCGCGTCGAGGCACTCCCGCACGATCGGTTGCGCGAGATTATGAAGCGTTTCCGCTGAAGATCGCTCCTCCCTCCAACGCCTACGGCTAAATCAGTGCGATCGCTACCCTGCCAGCTATCTCCAGAACACGGAGCGTCAATTTCTCAGCGCGTTCCTGCGCCTGCGCCGGTTGGCTGTCGACAAAGACTCTGAGATCGCGCTTTTGATTTTCGACGAAGAAATCAAAGTCTTCCTTGTCGATCTTTCGTTTTTTTAAAAGAATAAGCCGCGCTTCGAGTTCCTGGGCGTTTTGATGGATTAGCTCGCTGGTGTCGCCTTTCGCGTGTGCGAGTAAATCCTGAAATTCTTTCATTGAAGCCGCGACCGATTCATCAGTGACCTGATCGAGCGCCGAGTCGAGCTCCGATTTCTTGCGCGATTTCTTGCGCGATGATTTCCCGCGTTTGGTCTTACCGGCCGAGGGCATGATCGTAAATCTTGTTTGTGTCTTTCTTCATCTCGCTTGCCAGCGCCGAAGTGACTTTTCCGCGGCTGGCTTTGCTTCGCAGATGCGCTGCATCAGCGTCGAATTGCCCTTTGAGATCGACCAAGACCGGGCGGCGCGCCGTGAATTTCTCATCGGCGATTGCCTGCTGAAATTTCGCATTGCCTTCGTTTACCTTGGCGTCGAACGCGGCAGCATTGAAGCGTTTGCCAGGTACGGCAAACTCGTCGATTAATGCGAGTTCAAAATTTCGCAGGCTTTCAATTTGCGCGTCGCTTCCGGTCTTAGTAAAAGTCGCGGTGCCACAACTCGTGATGGCAATGGCCGCAGCACAAAGGAACGCATTTCGAACAATGAGATTCTTCGCGGTATTTGGATTCATAAGACGCGAGTCGTTAGGTTCTCGATCTTGCGCCTGCTTGCTTTCGCATGTCAAGACCTGAAGAGCCTTGAGCGCTATCACCGCTTATTTCACTACTTGCTGAAGCGAGGCTGGATCATCGAGCAAAATCCATTCGACAACCGATAACGGGAGACTTCCGTTCTTGATCAGGTCATCGTGGAATTGACCGAGCCGGAAATTGTCGCCTTGTCGGTCCTTGTAACGGCCGAGCAGATTCATGATCTGCCATTTGCCGGTGATGTAGCTGATCTTCTGCGTTGGGCTTGAAGCTGCTCCCGCCGCTTCGCCCTCCGCTGCTTCGCGGTCCAGTCCGCCTGCGTCCATGAAATATTTGACGGCTTGCTCAAAACTCCATCGACCGGTGTGCAGATTCACGTCGACTCCAATGCGGGCCGCACGATAACGCGACAGGCGTAGGATTTGTCCCTGCGCAGGCGAGTCGTTCGGATAAAGACCCGTGCGCATTAACATCTCTTCGCCATAGAGTGCCCAGCCTTCGATGAACACCGAGTCGTCATGCTGGCGGCGGATCTCGTCGCCTAAATGATTGGCGATTGAGAGTTGAAGAAAATGTCCGGGAATACCTTCGTGCCCAAGAATCGGTCGTGGATCTTCAATCGCCGCGCGAATATAAAAATTCTTCGATTCCAGATTGTAGGTGGGAATGAAAAAGAATCCGGTTGGGTCCTTGTCGTAAACACCAGGAGGATTCATAAAACCGCCAGGGCTGGTCGGCTTAAAGGCTTCGGGCAATTGTCGAATTTGAAACGCCCCGAGATAGTCCGGCAACGATACAAGATTGTATTCCTTCAAGAAGCTGATCATTTCTGCTTCGCGGCTTTCATACGCTTTCAGGAAAGATTCCTGATCGGGCGGAATGTGAGCAGCCCGTTTCGGATCTGGATCGGCTAATTTCGGATCAGGCAAGAGCGCCTCGAGGGCGCGATAACGCGCCAGCTCTGCTCGCCCAATCATCTCTACCTGTGTGGCGTCGAGCGGCAGAAGCAAAACGTGCTTGAGGTAATAGTTATAGTTTGCTTCGCCCATGGGCGAGAAATCGACCATTTTCGGCAGGCGCTTCTCCAGCTCATCGGCATAGCTGTGCACGGCAGTCAGGACGGCGTCGCGCGCTTTGATCAAGTCATCGTGCTCGTTAGGCGCGAGCCCGACATCCAGCGCCATTAAACTTTTATTTAAGAGCGGATCGATTGAGCGCGCCGATTGGATCGCCAGCTGCGCGTAAAGTTTTACCGGACCTTGCAAATTACTCAGGCCTTGCTTTAACAGCGCAGGCATTTGTTTGAGACGCGCAGTGGCAGCAAGCGCGCGTTTTCTCGACGTATCGTATTCCTTTTTCAGCAGGGAAAAGATCGCGTCCGTGCATTCGCGGACGTAAACCTGCGGATTTGTTCGCTCGAATTTCAGAATGCGATTTCCAAAATCGATATTCTCTAATTGGGCGCGGAACAGGATCCAGTCGATGCGATCGTTCTTCGGCCAATTATCTGTCTTCACTGCGCGCACCTTCTCCAGAAGCGAATGAACGTGTTGCGCGCGCTCTGCGATTTTTGCCGGCGAATAATCAGTCAGCCGGTCGTCCCATGTATGAAGTCCGGCTTCGCTGCTACGGACTGGATAATTCTCGTTCCGCCAAGCGTAATAATCGTCCGCCATCTTGCGGAGCGCGTCAGTTGCGTTCGCGCTTTGATTCGTAAAGGCATCGGTGCTTATGCCGGGCGTTGATTTCGTGATCAGTGCCTTGTTTGAAACATCCGGGTTACGCTGGAATGGCGTTTGGCCAACAGCAAGCGTAATCACGAGCAATATGGCAGCGATGACTAACAGATCGGCTTTACGCATGAGGCGAACTCTAATACCTGCCGACGAATCGCAAAACGCAAAGCAATGAAGCTGTAGCCACGATCGGGTTATCGCGCCGTAGCCGTTTCGACGAGGCGGACGACCTTTTTTTAATCGTCTTCATCTAGTTCTTCCAGCAATTGCTGTTTTAGATGGCGTCGCGCCGCTTTTTTGATAGCGCGCCGCTGAGCTGCCACGGCTTCTTTCTCTGCCTGGCGTTCTCTTCGCGTCCGGCGCTCTGCGGAACCTGGCAAGTGCGTAATCTTCGGTCGCACCGCACCGATTTTTCGTTCCTTCGGTTTTGCGTAAGGATCCACCAGGAAACGCTACCGCTTCTTATTCGCGATAAGAAGAACGGGAATAGCAGCAAGTTGAAGAATGACTGAGAACAGTACCACAGCCAGGATCGATTTGTCGTAAAGCAAGCCCATCGCTGCGCTTCCTAAAAACCATGCAATTCCGTATCCGGTATCGAACAAGCCAAAAGCCGTGCTTCGTTTCTGGGGCGGAATAACGCCGGTAAGCATCGCTTGAAACAGCGAACCCTGCGCGCTCATTCCGATTCCCCAAAAAATCATTCCAATCAATGCAAAGGCCGGTGTGCCAAGAAAAACGAACGGCGCAGCGGCGGCGGAAATCAAAAACGCGAACAACGACACATTCGAGCCAAACCTGTCAAATAGCCGGCCCAAGGGAATGGATGCAAGAGCGCTGGCTGCCATCGCAACTGCATAAAATACCGGAATCAAGTTTCCCCGCACGACGTTCGCCTTTTGAAAGTGAAAACCGATCAATGCGAAATCGGCGAACCCAGCGGCAAGCAACGCACCCGCCGCGAGATAAATCCAGTAAGCTTGCGTCAGGTTAGTTGTCGTGAAGGCGTGTCCAATGCCTTTTTCCAATTCGTGCGGCCGCGGGTGAAGAAGCCGTGCCAGGACCAAAGTTCCGAGACAAAGCAAAGCTGGAATGAGCAGCGTGGCAAAACCGGTTCGATATCCGCCATTAAGATAAAGAATCAGCGCCATGAGTAACGGCCCGATCGTCGCGCCTGCCTGGTCGAGTGCTTCATTCAGTCCAAATACCCAGCCGGCGCCGATTGATCTGCCGGCATACGAAAGCATCGCTTCTACAGTTGGTTTGCGAATACCTCGACCGATGCGTTCCGAAACCACGAGACTGGCTGCGAGCGGCCATTGTCGGGTAAGCGCTAGCGCGGGGACCGCGAGCATGTTGATGGTGTATCCCAAGAATGCAAACGCCCAATGTCGATGCGATTTGTCCGCGAAATATCCTGAGACCGACCGCAACCCGTAGCCCATCAGTTCGCCAAAGCCTGCGACCAACCCGACAATTGCCGCGCTCGCGCCTAACGAACCGAGAAACGGACCGATGATTCCGCGCGCGCCTTCGTAGGTAAAGTCGGCGAAGAAATTTGCGATGCCGATGATGAGGACAAAATGCAGCGCAGATCTATTTCTCATCTAACCACGAATTAACACGAATGACACGAATTCAGAAAACGACGAAATCCGAATGACGAATGTCGAGAGAATCACGAAATCCGAACCGGTCCGCTGATTTTCGGTTCGTCATTCTGGCTTCGTCATTAATTGGTCATTCGACATTCGTGCTTCGGCATTTCACAATTCGAGCGCACCCGTCGCGCCGTGGCCCTGGCGAAGGGCGGATTCGTGCTTAACACATGAAGACTCTCGGAATCATTGGCGGGCTCGGCCCTGAAAGCACAATCGATTATTACGGGAGGATTATCGCGCTTTACCGGGCGCGAACGAGTGATGGCAGTTATCCGCAATTCATCATCAACAGCATTAACATGAAGAAGGGACTCGATTTCATGGATGCAAACAATCTCACCGGTATGGCTGAGTATTTGCTCGAGGAAATCGGCAAACTCGGGCAGGCTGGTGCAACCTTCTGCCTGATTTCAGCGAACACGCCGCATATTGTTTTTGATGAAGTCGCGGCCAAGTCGCCGATTCCGTTGATCAGTATCGTGGAAGCGACTTGTGCAGCGGCTAAAGCGCGGAAATTGAAACGGCTCGCCTTATTCGGGACGCGCTACACGATGCAGGCAACTTTTTATTCCAAGGTCTTCTCGCGAGAGGGGATCGAGCTTCTCGTACCCGACCTGGAGGATCAGGCTTATATTCATTACAAGTATCTGAATGAATTGGTCTCGGGGAAATTTCTGCCAGAGACGCGCTCCGATTTGCTGGCGATCGTCGATCGCATGAAAGCAAACAACAATATTGATGGCGTTATTCTCGCCGGCACAGAATTGCCGCTGATTCTGCGTGATTCAGAACACAACGGGATTCCGTTTCTCGACACGACAGAGATCCACTGTGAAGCGGCGGTGACTGAAATGTTATCCTAAGCGACGTCTCAGCTGCGTACTGTCATGAAGGAGAATTCCAACAGGGTCGTCACCCTGGTTCTTCTTGGCTGGCTATGTTTTGCGGTAGGCCTGGCTGCCTGGTTTCAGAATGCGAGCGCATTAACGGTGGCGGCGACAGTGTGGACATTGACCGCGCTCGTCCTTCTCGCGTGTTGGAAAGTCAGGACAATCAGAGCGTGTGTGTTGAATATCGATCTTCGTTGGCTGGTGTTACTTCACCTGACACGGTTATTTGCTGGCGCGTACTTTCTGGTGCTTTGTCAGCGCAGCCAATTGCCTTGCGCGTTCGCATCATCGGCGGGTTGGGGCGACATCGTTGTTGGCGTGCTGGCGGTGGCTTTGGTAACCTCTATGCACACTCAATTTGCAAAGACGGTTTTGCTTAGCTGGAACACGTTAGGCCTCATCGACATCGTTTTTGTTGTCTCGAATGCGCTCCGGTTTGGCTTAAAAGACTGGCAGTCGATGCACGCGCTGAGGGAACTTCCGCTCATTCTTCTCCCGACGTTTCTGGTGCCACTTATTATCGCGTCACACGTATTGATCTTCGTCCGGCTGATCCGAGCGCGAATTGGTTCGCAGTAACTGCCTGGCAAAGATCGCAACCCCGGGGAGGAGCCCAACTCCAATCCCCCGGCCAACGCCGCCGGGCTAGCTGCTCCGTCTCTTGAGATGAGGAGCACCACGACTTGAAACGTGTTATAGGCATCGGCGGAATTTTCTTTAGGGCAGATGATCCAAATAAGCTAAGCGATTAGTATCGCGTGCACCTTCGCATCGAATGTGAAAAGGAAGCGGCGCAATATTCAAGTGGCGAAATGCGGACGATCCAAACTCGGAGCGATGCACGGTTTGGGCTCCATTTCCTGCCAACACCAAT
>Ga0137365_10001460_pt1 | contig 18356 bp, 17 predicted proteins | sample SagtaG_9_FD_104799 | JGI IMG/M metagenome (GOLD analysis project Ga0137365, IMG submission 104799) | Vadose zone soil microbial communities from Sagehorn Ranch, Mendocino, California, USA - Sage1_L_40_16 metaG | ecosystem: Environmental > Terrestrial > Soil > Vadose zone | place: USA...
AGCGGCGGGCGCGGCTCGCCCGGCGCCACCATCTCGCCACCGCAGCCCGGAGCGGCAACGTGGTCGAGGTCGCGCGGGACCTGGTGGGACTGCACGCGACCGACCCGGCGTCGGTGTTCCTCGCCGTCGCGGCACGGACCCGCCCGGTGGCGGAGGCAGCGGCGCTGCTGCACGCGCTGTATGAGGAGCGGACGCTGGTGCGGATGCTCGGCATGCGCCGGACCATGTTCGTCGTCCCGACCGAGCTGGCGCCGGTGGTGCAGGCAGGCGCCACGCGCGCGGTGGCGGCGCAGCAACGGCGCCGCTTCGTCCAGCTCCTCGACCAGGCAGGGGTCGCGGGCGGCATCGACGCGGGAAGCTGGCTCCGAGACGTCGAGGAGTCGACCCTGCGGGCGCTGCTGGCCCGTGGCGAGGCGACCGCGACCGAACTCGTCGAGGACGAACCACGTCTGCGCTCCCAGATCACGCTGTTCGAGGACAAGCCCTACGGGGGCGCGCAGAACATCACCACGGGGGTGCTGCTGCTGCTCGCTGCCGACGGGCGCATCGTCCGCGGCCGCCCGCGTGGCTCGTGGATCAGCACCCAGAACCGCTGGGCCCCGATCGAGGCATGGTTCACGACCCCCGACGCCCTGGCCGAACTGCCCACCGAGGCGGCTCAGGCGGAGCTGGCACGCCGCTGGCTCGCCGCCTTCGGGCCTGCCCCGCTCGCCGACCTGCGCTGGTGGACCGACTGGACGGCGGCGGAGACCAAGCGTGCCCTCAAGGCGCTCGCCCCCGCCGAGGTGGACCTTGACGGGGTGCCGGGGCTGGTGCTTCCCGACGACCTGGAGCCCGAGCCCGCCTCCGCCGAGCCGTGGGTTGCGCTGCTCCCCGCCCTCGACCCGACCGTGATGGGCTGGTCCGGCCCCGACCGCTCCTGGTTCCTCGGCGACCACGCCCCCGCCCTGTTCGACCGCTCCGGCAACGCCGGCCCCACCGTCTGGTACAACGGCCGCATCATCGGCGGCTGGGCCCACCGCAAGACCGGCGAGATCGCCGTCCGCCTCCTCGAAGACCCCGGCTCCGACGCCACCACGATGATCGGTGCGGCCGCCGACCGCCTCCGCACCTGGATCGGCGAGGTCCGCGTCACCCCCCGCTTCCGGACTCCTCTGGAGCGGGAACTGTCCGCCTGATTTGCGCTCAGCGAAAGGGGCGTGGGCTATCTTGATGTGCATGACCGCTACCCCTCCGTACGAATATCGCGCGGCGACGCTCGCGGAACTGGCAGGGTGGCTCGCCAACGGTGATCCCTCGGAGCACTGGCGGATGATCGCTGAGTTCCTGGAGGAATACCGGCACGAACCCGCCGAAACCCGATTCGGCCTGCTGGCCGGAGAACCTCGGACGAGCGGAGACGAGCGCTGGGATGTATTCCTTGCGGCGCTCGCTGAGCATCTGGCGGCACGCGACGGGCGGGGGGCCCCGGAGTGGGCGGCAGGCCGCTGGCTCCCGGTGTTCTGGTTCCCGTTCAACACTCCGGCCGCCCGGGTAGACGCGTTCGTGCACGCACCCGCAGCCTTCCGACGGCGCGGGGTGTTCATCGCTCCCCAGAATCTTGAGGTCGCGTGAGCGATCAAGCTCCACTCCTTGACCGCGCCGCCATCGAGGAGGCATTCAGACGGCTTGGCGCCAGGCTCGCCCGTCGCGGCGTCGTCGCCGATACCTACGTGATCGGTGGGCCGCTATGGCCTTGGCCTATGACGCCCGACGAGCGACGCGGGACATCCTCACCCTGGTAAAGCACCTTCAATTGACGACCGCCAGCGAAGTGCTTGCTATCTGCGCTGAGGTCTTCCCCGATGAGCAGATCCCGGATCGCGCGAGGGTGCTGCTTGAAGACGTCCTGGCGGCTGGCGGCTAGCGGGCTGGTTCGGGGCGGGTCTCGCGGGCGATGCGGCCGAGGACGCCGTTCACGAAGCGGCCGGAGTCGGCGGTTGACAGCAGCTTGGCCAGCTCGATCGCCTCGTCAAGGATCACCGCGGTGGGTACCTCGGGTCTGGCGGTGAGTTCGAAGGTGGCGATCCGCAGCAGGTTGCGGTCGACCAGGGGCATGCGCTCCAGGGTCCAGCGTTCGGCGGCCGCCGCGATCAGGGCGTCCAGCTCGCTGCGGCGCCGCTCGACCCCGCTGGCCAGCTCGACCGCGTAGGGGTTGGGGCGAGTCTCCTCCGGCTCCTCCAAGGCGTCGGTCAGGACCGTGGCGATCGGCTGGTCGAGCAGGTCGGCCGCGTAGAGGATGTCGAGGGCGCGGCGGCGCGCGGCGGTGCGTGTCGGGAACCCCGCCGCCGGGCCGTTCCCTTCGTCGATCACTGGACCCGGGTGAGGTAGGAGCCGGTACGGGTGTCGACTTTGATCTTGTCGCCGACCTCGACGAACAGGGGGACCTGGACGACCGCGCCGGTCTCGACGGTGGCGGGCTTGGTGGCGCCGGAGACGCGGTCGCCCTTGAGGCCGGGCTCGGTCTCGCGGACTTCCAGCTCGACGGAGGCGGGGAGCTCGATGCCGATGGCGGTGCCCTCGTAGAAGGTCACGTAGGGGGTGGACCCCTCGAGCATGTAGCTGGCGGCGTCGCCGACGGCGCCGGCGTCGATCGCCGACTGCTCGTAGGTCTCGGTGTCCATGCAGTGGAAGCCGAGGTCGTCGCGGTACAGGAACTGCATCTCGCGCTTTTCCAGGATGGCGATGTCCACTGGCTCGTCGGCGCGGAAGGTCTTGTCGAGCACCCGCCCGGTGCGCACGTTCTTCAGCTTGGTGCGCACGAAGGCACCGCCTTTGCCGGGCTTGACGTGCTGGAACTCGACGACGTTCATGAGGTTGCCGTCGATGTTCAGCGTCATCCCGTTCTTCAGGTCGTTGGTGGTTGGCATGCTCGCCTCCTGCGCCAACCACCGTGCCGGGGCACCCGGGCGGGCACCTGGCGGCGGTCGGCTCGAATCGTCAGGGTACAGTCCAAGTCTGAATGACAGTGTTTGCTTACAGTTCGAGGAGATCCTTGGGTGCGGTGGTGAGCAGGTCGTGGCCGTCCTCGCGGACGACCGCGAGATCCTCGATCCGGATCCCGCCGAAGCCGGGAAGGTAGACACCTGGCTCCACGGTGACGGGCGTTCCGGCGGCGATCCTACCAGAGGCGCCTGCCCGCATCCGGGGCGCCTCGTGGATCTCCAGGCCGACCCCGTGGCCGACCGGGTGGCTGAAGTCGTCGCCGTAGCCGGCCGCGGTGATCACCTCACGGCAGGCGCGGTCGACCTCGCCGCCGCTGACCCCGGCGCGCAGCGCGGCGACGCCCGCGGCCTGGGCCTGGCGCACCAGCTCGTAGAGCTCCCGCTGGCGCCCGGAGGCGCGGCCGAACACCACGGTGCGGGTCATGTCCGAGCAGTAGCCGCCGACCTCGGCGCCGAAGTCGAGCTTGACGAGATCGCCGCGCGCCAGCGGCCGGTCGCCGGGGTGGTGGTGCGGCTCGGCGGCCTGCTCGCCGAATGCCACGATGCTGTCGAAGGCGAGCCGCTCTGCGCCCCGGCGGCGGATCGCCAGCTCCAGGTCGAAGGCCAGCTCCCGCTCGGTCATGCCCTCGCGCAGGGTGGGCAGGACCTCGGCGAGCGCGTCGGTGCCGAGCTGGGCAGCCCGGGCCATGGCGGCCAGCTCGCCCTCGTCCTTGACCTCGCGCAGCTCTTCGACCAGCGGCGGCGCGGGCAACACCGCCTGGTCCGGGAGGGCCTGGCGCAGCCGCTGCCCGTCGCCCCAGGTGAGCCCGGCGGGCTCGAAGCCGAGGCCCTCGCCGTCCACGCCGAGCACGCCGACCACCGCGCCGACCAGGTCGCCGCCGGGCGCGAGCACGATCTCGGCCTCCGGCAGCAGCCGCGACGCCGCCTGGTCGTAGCGCCGGTCGGTGAAGAAGTACAGGCTGTGGTCCTGGCGGACCAGCAGCGCCCCGTAGCTGCCGTCGAAGCCGGTGAGGTAGCGCAGATTGGCGGGCCTGGTCACCAGCAGCGCGGCCAGGTCGGCCTCGGCCAGCAGGTTCAGCAGCGCGAGGCGGCGCTCCCCATGGCGATCCTGCGCCTGGTCCTGCTCCGCGGTGCTGGTCATTTCGGCTCCTCCGCCAGCGCACGGATCGCCTCGACCAGCACCGCGCGGGGTGGGGCGGGCAGCAGCTCCGCCCTCCCGACCTCGCGGAGCAGGACCAGGCGCAGGCCGCCGCCGGTGGTCTTCTTGTCGGTGGCCATGGCGTCCAGGATCGCGTCGGGATCGAGGTCGGTGCCCCCGACCGGCAGGCCGGCGGCGCGCAGCAGCGCGGCGTGCCCCTCGACCAGGCCGGGTGCGGCCAGGCCGGTGGCTTCGGCGACGCGGGCGGCGAAGATCATGCCGAGCGCGACCGCCTCGCCGTGGCGCAGCCCCTGGTAGCCGGCGAGCCGCTCCAGCGCGTGCCCGAGGGTGTGGCCGTAGTTGAGGATGGCGCGCCGGCCGGCCTCGCGCTCGTCGCTTGAGACCACCGCCGCCTTGACCCGGATGGCGGCCTCGACCAGCGGCGCGAGCGCGTCCAGGTCGGGGGGTTCGCCGATCGCCTCGCTGGCGTTGCGGCCGCACGCGGCGGCCAGGGCCGGGTCGGCGATCAGCCCGGCCTTGATCACCTCGGCCATGCCGGAGCGCAGCTCGGCGGCGGGCAGACTCGCCAGGGTGTCGAGGTCGGCTGCCACGGCGACAGGCTGGTGGAAGGCACCGGCGAGATTCTTGCCGGCGGGCAGGTCCACGGCAGTCTTGCCACCGATGGCGGCATCGACCATGCCGAGCAGGGTGGTCGGCAGGTTGACCAGCGGCACGCCGCGGAGCCAGGTGGCGGCGGTGAACCCGGCCACGTCGGTGGTGGCGCCGCCGCCGAGGGCGACCAGCGGGTCGGGCCGGTGCGCGGGGATCGCCGCCAGGCGCTGGTAGAGGTCGGAGACCACCGCGAGCCGCTTGGCGTCCTCGCCGTCGGGGACCTCCAAGGCGTGGACCTCCAAGCCGCGGCTGCTGAGCGCCCGGCCTGCCTGCCAGGCGAGCGGCGCCAGCGCCCGCGGGTGCACCAGCGCGGCCACGGTCGCGCCGGGCAGCTCAGGCAGCAGCTCGTCGAGCCGGTCGAGCAGGCCACGGCCGACCAGCACCGGGTAGGTCCGGGTTGGGGTCACGACCGGGACGGTGGCGGCCGCCGTGCTCCAGGCGGTCAAGGCGTCACCGGCCTGCCAGCGCGCCGACGCGGCGCTGGTACCACTCCTGCACCTCCTGGGCGACCTGCTCGACGCTGCGGCGGTCGGTGTCGATGGCGAAGTCGCCGGCGGTCTCATAGATAGGGCCGCGGGCGACCAGCAGGTCGCGGATGCGGCCGACACGGTCGCCGGTGTTGAGCAGCGGCCGGTCGGTGGCACCGTCCAGCCGGCCCGCCAGGGTCTCCGGCGTGGCGCGCAGGTAGACGAGGAACCCGGCCTGCTTGAGGGCGGTGCGGTTCTCTGCCGACAGGACCGCGCCGCCGCCGACCGCGATGACCCGGCCGGGCACGGCGATGGCATGGTCGATGGCGGCCACCTCGCGGCGGCGGAAGCCCTCCTCGCCCTCGCGCTGGAAGATCTCGGTGATCTCCATCCGCGAGGCGCGGGCCACGATCACGTCGGTGTCGAGGAACTCCCGCCCGAGCCCGCGGGCCACGGCTCCGCCGACTGCGGTCTTGCCGGCACCCATGAAGCCGATCATCACGATGGTTGGCAGTACCGGGCGCACGAGCGGGTTCTCTCCTTCCAGGTCTTCTGGGCGGACCGCCAGGCTAGCAGGGCGGCGAGTCCGCTGGCGGCTAGCCAGGCTGGTCGAGCTGTTCGAGGTAGCTGTCCAGGTTGCGGCGAACTTCAGCGAGCGAGTCCCCTCCGGTCTTCTCCAGCAGCGCGTCGGCCAGCACCAGCGCGACCACCGCCTCGCCCACGATCGCCGCCGCGGGCACCGCGGTCACGTCGGAGCGCTGCACGTTGGCCTTGGCCTTGACGCCGGTGGCGACGTCGACCGTGTCGAGGGCGTTGACCAGGGTGGAGAGCGGCTTCATGGCGGCGCGGACGCGCAGCGGCTCGCCGGTTGACATGCCGCCCTCGATCCCGCCGCTGCGCCCGGTCCGCCGCGCCGGCCGGGCGCCCTTGACGCCCGAGGCCGGCAGGATCGCGTCGTGGGCGCGGGAGCCGGGCTTGGCCGCGCCGGCGAAGCCGTCGCCGACCTCGACGCCCTTGATCGCCTGCACGCTCATCAGTGCGGCGGCCAGGCGCGCGTCGAGCTTGCGGTCCCAGTGGACGTAGGAGCCGAGGCCGGGCGGCAGGCCGAGGGCGACTACCTCGAAGACACCGCCGAGGGTATCGCCGACGGCCTGGGCGGCGTCGACGGTGGCGACCATGCGGCCTTCGGCCTCGCCGTCCAGGCAGCGCACCGGCGAGGCGTCGATCTCGTCGCGGTCGGCAGGGCCGGGGATGGCGCGTGAGCGGGTCTTGATCGTGCCGAGCTGGACGACGTGGCTGAGGACGCTGACGCCGACCTCGCGGAGCAGCGCGCGGGCAGCGGCGCCGACGGCGACCCGGGCGGCGGTCTCGCGTGCGCTGGCCCGCTCCAGCACCGGGCGGGTCTCGGCGAAGCCATACTTCTGCATGCCGGTGAGGTCGGCGTGGCCAGGCCGGGGGCGGGTGAGTGGCACGCCCCGGCCGCTGGCAGCCGACTCCGGGTCGGCGGGCGGGTCGGGGGCCATCACCTCGGTCCACTTCGGCCATTCGCTGTTGCCCACCAGGATCGCCAGGGGCGAGCCGAGGGTCAGGCCGTGGCGCAGGCCGCCGAGGATCTCGATGCGGTCCTCCTCGAAGCGCATGCGCTTGCCGCGGCCGTAGCCGAGCCGGCGCCTGGTCAGGTCAGCGGCGACGTCCTTGCTGGTCAGCGGGACAGCGGCGGGCATGCCCTCGAGGACGGCGACGAGTGCCTGGCCATGCGACTCGCCAGCGGTCAGGTAGCGCACATCGACACCTGCGCAGTTCGGTTTGGATGGGACGAGAGCCTATCCTACCGGCGGCTTGCGTTCAGAGGCAGCCGCTCAGGTGCCGAGCAGGGCGTGCCCGTACCAGGCGGCGATCTGGCCGCCGGCCAGTACCGCGAGCAGGGCGCCAGCGGCCATCCAGGGCCCGAACGGGAGCCGCGCCTTGCGGCCCAGCCGCAGCACCAGCATGGCACCGACGGCAACCAGCCCCCCGAGGAAGAACGCCGCGACAAACCCCACCGAAACCGTCCCCCACGACAGCCACCCGAGCGCCAGCCCGAGCGTGGGCGCGAACTTCACGTCCCCCAGCCCCAGCCCTCTGGGCACCACCACAGCCAGCGTGAGAAAGGCGAGCCCCATGACCGCGGCGGCCTCCAGCGCCCGTAGCATCCGCCCCGGGTCCCCCTCCACCAGGCTGGCGGCCAGCAGTAGCACCGCGACCAGCCCGAACGCCGGGTAGGTAAGCCGGTTCGGCAGCAGCTTGGTCCGCGCGTCGATCACCGTGAGCACCACACAGGCGAACCCGAACACCAGATAGGCCGGCAGCGCGGCCCGGTGCCCCGCCCACAGCCGCAGCGTCAGCGCGGCCCACAGCCCCGCCAGCACCACCCCGAGCGCCGGCACCAGCCACGAGCCCGGCTGCGGCGCCCCTCGCGCCCGGCAGTGCCAGCGCACCAGCGCCCCGGCGGGCACCCCGGCGGCCAGGCCGAGCAGCCCAGCGGTCAGGGCGGGTAGAGCGGACATAGGGGAATCCTACCGTCCCTCGCGCCGCCCCTCGTGCCGCCCCTCGTGCGCAGAGCAGCGCGTTTAGATTTAAAAGTCCCTAAGGCCTGATCTCCTTATTTTCTTCGAGCGTTACAACGGCATGGAAATCGGGTAACAATTCGCTATCGGCGTATGGGCCTCAGTCTCCCCAAGCTCCCACCCCAGCGCCCATGCCCGTGCCCGTCAGCACCTGCCGACCGGTCGGCAGGTCCTCTCTGGAGGTGGCCCTTGAACTGTTCCTGGAATTCCCCCCTCGAGAGTTCCTGGGATTCCCTGCATATCGCCATGCTCGCTCCACCCTGGTACCCGGTTCCCCCAGCGGGGTACGGCGGCATCGAGTGGATGATGGCCTGGCTGGCCGACGGCCTGGTCGACCGCGGCCACGAGGTCACCATCATCGGCGTCGGTGCGCCAGGTACGCGGGCAAGCTTCATCCCGACGTTCGAGGAGGCGCAGTTCCCTCGGCTCGGCGAATGCCTGCCGGAGTCACTGCACGTGGCCACGGCCGCCCGGATCCTCGACGACCTCGCCGTCGACGTGGTCCACGACCACACCTGCGCGGGACCGCTCGGCGCCACGCGACGCCATGCGCCTACCGTGCTCACCGCCCATGGGCCGGCCACCGGCGAGCTCGGCAGTTACTATGAGCTCTTGGCCGACGAAACCTCCGTGGTGGCGATCTCGCAGGCGCAGCGTGCCGAGGCCCCGCACCTGCCCTGGGCCGGCATGGTGCACAACGCTATCCCGGTGGACGACTACCCGTTCCAGGCCGAGAAGGAAGATTTCTGCCTGTTCCTCGGCCGCATAAGCCCGGAGAAGGCTCCGGATCTCGCGATCAAGGCCGCCCGTGCCGCTGGCCGCCCCATCGTGGTCGCCGCGAAATGCAACGAACGCGCCGAGCAGAGCTATTTCGAGGAGCGCGTGCGCCCCCTTCTCGGCCGGGACGCTGTCTGGTTCGGCGAAGCCAACCAGGAGCAGAAGAAGGACCTGCTCGCCCGAGCCCGCTGCCTGATCTTCCCGATCCAGTGGAACGAACCCTTCGGCATCGTCATGGTCGAGGCGATGGCCTGTGGCACCCCGTGGTCGCGCTGCGCGACGGCTCCGTCCCCGAGATCATCGACGACGGTGTCACCGGCTACGTCTGCGACAGCGTCATGGAACTGCCCCGGGCGATCGCCCGCACCGACGACCTGGAGCCGAAGCTGTGCCGCCAGCACGTCGCCAACTACTTCGACGTGCCTACCATGGCCGCCGCCTACGAAACCATCTACCAGGACGTCATCGCCCCCGTCGCTCCCCTCGCCGCAAGCCGACCGCAGCGGCCATCGCGTCTAGATCGGGGGAGATGCGGGCGATCAGGGTGACCGCGGCTGCGGCTTGGGCGCAGAGCATGCCGAGGCCGTCGGCGGCGACCGTTGCCCCGGCGGCGCGAGCGGCGGTGACCAGGCCCTGGGCGCCGGGGCCGTAGTTCAGGTCCAGGACCCGCAGGCCCGGGCCTGGGGGGAGGTGGTCCTGGCCGGGGATGGGGTGGCGCTGGGCGGTGAGGGTGGTCGCCTGGAGGAGGACGCGGGCGCTGGGGACGAAGCCCGCCACTTCATCCCATGCGACCACGCGCCCGCCGGGACCCGCGTGGGTGGCGACCTGGGCGGCCTTGGCGGGGTCGCGGGCGGCGACCAGCAGGGGGCTGGTCGGCAGGCCGCCATGCTGGCGGGCGGCGGTGAGCCGGGCCCAGGCAAGGGCGGCGGCGAGGGCGGCGCCGCCGCTGCCGAGCAGCAGGGCTGGGCCCTGCCCGTCCCAGCTGGTGTCGCAGAGGCCGAGCTGGTGGTCCAGGGCCCACAGGACGCCGCAGACGTCGGTGTTGGCGCCGGTGAGCAGCCGCCGGGCGTCACCGTCGCCGTTGGCACCGGCGCAAGGGGGCAGGTAGATGGTGTTGACCGCGCCGAGGGTGCCGGCGGGAGGGTCCAACGCGTCGAGGAGCGGGACCGCCGCCTGCTTGTGCGGGGTGGTGAGGTTCGCCCCGGCGAGGCGGCCGTCGCGGATCTCGGCGAGCGCGGCGGGCAGGTCCTGCGGGCGGGTCGGGCGCGCCTCGTAGGTCCAGCCTTCCAGGTCCAGGCCGGCGGCGTGGTAGGCGGCCTGATGGAGCTGGGGCGAGAGGGTCTGGCTGAGCGGCCAGCCCAGCACCGCGGCGACTGGCACCGCTACAGCAGCCCCTTCTGCTTCGCCTCGGCTTTGAGCCTGGCGAACTCGGTGGCACTGGCGGTGAAGGCGTGGTGGCCGCTGGCGTCCTGCAGCACGTAGAACAACCAGTTCCCGGTGGCCGGCTGCAGGGCGGCACGGATCGACGCCTCGCTTGGGCTGGCGATCGGGGTCGGGGGCAGGCCCATGTGGAGGTAGCTGTTGTACGGCGAGTTGAGCTTCAGGTCCTGGTCGGTCAGGTGGCGGTTGCCGCTCTGCAACGCATACACCAGGGTCGCGTCCACCTGCAGCGCCTGGTGGTTGGCCAGGCGGTTGTAGATGACCCGGGCGATCTTGGGGCGGTCCTCTGGGACCTTGGCCTCGCGCTCGATCATGCTGGCCACGATCAGGACCTGATAGGGAGTGAGGTGCTGCGGCGCGGCGGTGAGGTCGTAGTTGGCCATCACCGCCTGGAGTTGATCGAGCATCTTCTGCAGCACGGTCACCGCAGTGTCGCCCTTGTTGATGTCGTAGGTGAGGGGGAACAGCAGCCCCTCCAGCGTCTTGGTGCCCTTGGGGCGGTAGGGGACGCTGAGGTCGGGGCTGGTCAGGGCGTGCTGGATCTGGGTGGTGGAGAAGCGTTTGGTGGCGGCGAGCCGGGCGACGATCTGGGCGAGGGTCGACCCCTCCGGTATCGTGACGCGCGGCCCGGCGGCGGGGCCACGGACCAGCAGGTCGAGCAGGTCGTCGAGGTTCATGCCGGTGAGCAGCTGGTAGCTGCCCGGCTTGAGCGCGCCGACCACGCCGCGCTGGTCGGCGGCGGCGCGGAAACGCGCGGCGGAGGAGACCACCCCGGCGCGGGCCAGCGCGTCTGCGATGGCGATGCTGCTCTCGCCGGGGCTGATGGTGATGGTGACCTTCTGGCCGGCGGCGACCGTCGGCTGGTGCGACCCGGCGGTGAGCCGGTAGGCCTCGAAGGTGACCCCCATGACCACCAGCAGCAACACCACCATGAGGGCGATCCCGCGAACCCGGCGCCGCTTGCGGGCACGCCGCTCGGCGCGGCCGACGTAGGACCCCGGCTCCCAGTTGAGCTTCACCTGGACGTCTCCCTGTCCTGCCCCCCGGCCTGGGCCTGGCCACGGCCCTGGCTGTGCCGAATATTGAGCCATGTCTGCAGGAAAACGCTAGCGGCGACCTGGTCGACCACCTCGCGGCGGTCGCGGCGGCGCACTCCCCCATCGATGAGGGCATGCTCGGCGGCGACGGTCGACAGGCGCTCGTCGGTTAGCTCGAAGGAGATCCCGGGGAGGAGCTGCGCCAGCTCGGCCACGTAGGCGCGGACCGCGTGGGCGGCCTGCCCCTCCCGCCCGGCCAAGGTCACCGGCAGGCCCACCACGATCCTGCTGGCCTGCTGCTCGGCGGCCAGCTTGGCGAGGGCGGCGGCGTCGTCAGCCGCCTTGCGGCGCGGCACGGTGGCCAACGGGCTGGCCACCGTGCCGGTGGGATCGGAGACGGCGACGCCGAGCCGGCGGCTGCCGACGTCCAGCCCGAGCACCCTTCCAGTCATGGGGCGGGAGTCCCGGCTCCCCCCCACCACTTGCGTGCCTCCCGGTCGGCGACGGCGAGCGCCTCGGCCAGCTTGCCGGGGTCGCGGCCGCCGGCGGTGGCCAGGTCGCCCTTGCCACCGGCGCCACCCCCGACCACCTGAGCGGCGGGCCGCAGCACCTCGGCGGCGGAGCGCCCCGAGGCGACCAGGTCCTTGGTGATCAACGCGACCATCGACGCCTTGCCACCGGTGCCGGAGCCGAGCACCACCACCCCGGGCCCGCTCCCGCGCCGCTGGCGCACCGAGGTCGCCATGCGGCGCAGGTCGTCGGCGCTGGTCTCGGGGACCTGCTCGATCACCAGCCAGGCGCCGTCGGCCTGGCCTGAGGCCTGGCGGGCACGGCCGGCCAGCTCGGCCGCCTTGGCCTCCAGGCTGGCGAGCCGCAGGCGCTCCAGCTCCTTCTGCGCCTCGGCGAGCGCCTCAAGGCGGCGGCGGAGCTGCTCGGGTGCGTCGTCAGGCCGGGTGCGCAGCAGTGCGGCGACCTCCTCCAGCAGCCGCCGCTCCCGGTCGAAGGTGCGCAGCGCGTCCAGGCCGGTGAACGCCTCGATGCGGCGCAGGTTGGCGCCGATCGACGACTCCCTGAGGATGCGTACCGGGCCGACCTGGCTGCCGTGGCCGACGTGGGTGCCGCCGCACAGCTCGCGGGAGAAGTCGCCGATGTCGACCACCCGCACGACTGCGCCGTACTTCTCGCCGAACAGCCCGATCGCGCCGGCTGCTTCGGCTTCGGCGAGGCTGGTGTGCCACACCCGCACCGCCGGGTCGCCGAGCAGGTGGCGGTTGACGGTGTCCTCCACCTTGGCGAGCTCCTCGGGCGGGACCGCCGAGAAGTGCGCGAAGTCGAAGCGCAGCCGGCCCGCGTCGACCAGGGAGCCCTGCTGGCGGGCGTGCTCGCCGAGTGCCTGGCGCAGCGCCCAGTGCAGCACGTGGGTGGCGCTGTGGCTGCGCGCCACCGCCGCCCGGCGGCCCTCGTCGACCTCGGCGAGCACGGTCTGGTCGGGGCGCACCTCCCCGTCGATGACGCGGGCCTGGTGGACGGCGAAGCCTTCCAGGCCGAAGCGGGTGTCGGTGACCTCCAGCAGGGCGCCGTCGGCCGTGCGGATCCTGCCCTGGTCGCCGACCTGGCCGCCTGCCTCGGCGTAGAAGGGGGTGCGGTCGAGGACCAGCTCGACCTGCTGGCCCTCGCTCGCCTGGGCCAGCTCCTCGCCGTCGGGGTCGAGCAGGCCGAGCAGGCGGGCCTCGGTGCTGGTGCCCTCATAGCCGGTGAAGTTGGTGCGGCCGAAGCGCGCCGACAGGTCCCGGTAGGCCTCCAGCTTGCGCTGCGCGCCGGCAAGCTCCTTGCGGGCCTCCTTGGCGCGGCGGCGCTGCTCGTCCATGAGCTGCTCGAAGCGGTCCCGGTCGAGCGCCAGGCCGGCTTCTTTGGCCGCCTCCAGGGTCAGCTCGAAAGGGAACCCGTAGGTGTCGTGCAGCTGGAAGGCGACGTCACCGGCGAGGGCGCCGGCCTGCTCGTCGCGGGCGCGGGCGATGGCGCCCTCCAGCAGCTGCGAGCCCTGCCGCAGGGTGCGCGAGAACGACTCCTCCTCGCTGGCCACCACCTGGCTGATCAAGCTGCGCTGCGCCACCAGCTCGGGCCACGCCTCGCCGAGGTTGGCCACCACCCGGTCGGTGACCTGCGGCAGCGCCGGGTCGCCGCCCTCGACGCCGAGCAGCCGCGCGTGGCGCACCGCGCGGCGCAGCAGCCGCCGCAGGATGTAGCCGCGGCCCTCGTTGGAGGGCAGCACACCGTCGGCGATCAGGAACGCCGCCGAGCGGGCATGCTCGGCGACGATCCGGATGGAGACGTCGGTGCGGCTGTCTTTGCCGTAGGGGCGGCCGGAGACCTCCTGGACCTCACCGACGACCGGGGCGAGCAGGTCGGTCTCGTACATGGTCGGCGCGTCCTGCAGGATCATCGCGATCCGCTCCAGGCCCATGCCGGTGTCGATGTTCTTCTGGGGCAGCTCGCCGACGATCTTGTAGTCCTTGCCGTCGCCCTCCCCGCGGATGTCCTGCATGAAGACCAGGTTCCAGATCTCCAGGTAGCGGGTGGACTCGCTGGCCGGCCCGCCGTCGCCGGGCCCGAAGGAGGGCCCGCGGTCGTAGTGGATCTCCGAGCAGGGCCCGCTGGGGCCGGGGACGCCCATGTCCCAGTAGTTGTCCTCCTTGCCGAGCCGCTGGATACGCTCGGGAGGCATGCCGATCTGGCGCCACAGCTCGATCGCCTCGTCGTCGTCGAGGTACACGGTGATCCACAGCCGCTCGGGGTCGAGGCCGAAGACCTCGGTGACCAGCTCGTAGGCGTAGCCGATGGCGCCTTGCTTGAAGTAGTCGCCGAAGCTGAAGTTGCCGAGCATCTCGAAGAAGGTGCAGTGGCTGGCGTCGCCAACGATCTCGATGTCGATGGTGCGGGTGCACTTCTGTACGCTGGTCGCGCGGGTGAACTCGGGGACCGCCTCGCCGAGGAAGTATGGCTTGAACTGGTTCATGCCCGCGTTGGCGAGCAGCAGCGTGGGGTCGTTGGGGATCAGCGGGCTGGACGGCACCAGCCGGTGGTCGCGCTCCACGAAGAAGTCGGTGAAGCGGCGACGGATCTCGTTCGCCTTCATGTTGTTCATTTCGTTCATCAACCTCGGTGTCCTAGAGCGTCGGCGGGAAACTGCCGGTGGAAACCTTGCATCACCGCCGAGCCAGGCCGAGACGCCCGATCAGGCCCTGGACCTGGGGGCTACGACGTCTCGTTCCCTGGCTCGGCGAGCTGGGCTCGCAGCTCGGCCTCTCGCTCGGTCATGGCGGCGTGGCCCTCCTCGTAGGCGGCAGTGAGCCGTTCCCGCCATTCGCCGGCCGCCCCAAGCGCCCGCTTGGCCACCGATTGGGGGGCGAGCTGCTCGGCGGTGCGGCTCGCCCACCTGACCGTCTGGACGCCGATCGCGGCCCCGGCGCCGAGGCCGACCAGCATCCAGAAGACCCGTTTCACCGTCGCGTCACCTACCGTCGCCTCCGGCCCCGTCCGCGTCCGGCCCGGCCCCGCTTGCCCGCCGGCTTGTCCTCGTCCTCGCCGTCGGCTGCCTTGCGGGTGGCTTTGCGCAGGCCGTACGCGAACGCGCTGAGCCGGACGAGTGGGCTGCTAATGGTATTGGAGACCACGCTGACCATATTGCCAACCGAGTTTGTCACCGTCTCGGCGGTCGACAGGATGCCGTCGACGCGGCCGAGCTCCTGGTTGATCAGGGCGACGCTGGTGCCGACCTCGCCGAGCAGCGGCACGGTCTCCTTGGTCACGCCGTCGATCAGGTCTTTGGTGGCGGTGAGCACGCGGAACAGGTTCGCCATCACGAAGCACATGGCGACCACCAGCGCACCGACCAAGAACGCCACGATGGTCCAAGCGATGGCCAGCAAGCTCACGGCGGCGGCTCCTCGGTGTCAGCCGGTGCGGCGTCCGGCTCGGTCGTCGGTTTGGCGGGGAGTCTATCGCGCCGCTGCCATCGTTCGGCGATCTCTGGCTCGCGACCCTGGTCGGAGGGCCGGTAGTAGCCGCCTTCGAGGCCGTCTGGCAGGTAGCGCTGCGCGACCCAGTGGCCGGGCTGGTCGTGGGGGTACTGGTAGCCGACGCCGATGCCGAGCTTGCGCTCGCCCGGGTGGGAGGCCGACTGCAGGTGGCTCGGCACGCGGCCCGGGCCGGCGGCCTGCTGCAGCTCGCGGGTGGCCGCCCCAAGCGCCGCGTAGGCGCTGTTGGACTTCGGTGCCAGCGCCAGGTACACGGTCGCCTCGGCGAGGTTGAGGCGCGCCTCCGGCAACCCGACGAACTCGAGCGCCTGGAAGGCCGCCACCGCGACCGGGAGCGCCTGCGGGTCGGCCAGGCCGACGTCCTCGCTGGCCGAGATCACCAGGCGCCGGGCGATGAAGCGCGGGTCCTCGCCGGCCTCCAGCATCCGGGCCAGGTAGTGCAGAGCCGCGTCCGGGTCGGAGCCGCGGATCGACTTGATGAAGGCACTGGCGACGTCGTAGTGCTGGTCGCCGGCACGGTCGTAGATCACCCGGGGGCGCTGCAGTGCGTCCTCGATGTCGGCCAGGGTGATGCGCGACGCCCCGCGGCTGGAGACCACCAGCGCGGCGGCCTCCAGCGCGTTCAGGGCGTGGCGGGCGTCGCCGTCGGCGCGCTCGACCAGATGGGTGAGGGCGTCCTCGTCGAGGGCGACGCCGCTGCCGCCGGGCCCAACCTGACCGAGGCCGCGGTCAGGGTCGTCCAAGGCGCCGCACACGATCGCGCGCAGGTCGTCGGCGCCGAGCGGCTCCAGCCGGAACAGCAGCGAGCGGCTCATCAGCGGCGCGTTCAGCGAGAAAAACGGGTTCTCGGTGGTCGCCCCGACCAGCACCACGGTGCGGTCCTCGACGCCGGGCAGCAGCGCGTCCTGCTGCCCCTTGTTGAAGCGGTGGATCTCGTCGATGAACAGGATCGTGCGCCGCCCGTAGGCGCCGAGCCGCTGGCGGGCCGCCGCCAGCACCGCCCGGACGTCCTTGACGCCCGCGCTGACCGCCGACAACTCCTCGAAGGTCGACTTGGTCGCCCCCGCGATGATGTGCGCCAGCGAGGTCTTCCCGGTCCCCGCCGGCCCCCACAGGATCACCGAGCGCAGCTCGTCGGCCTCGATCAGCGCCCGCAGCGCGCTCCCCTGCCCGAGCACGTGCCGCTGCCCTACGAACTCCTCGAGCGTCCGTGGTCGCATCCGCGCGGCCAGCGGCGCGCTGGCAGCGTCCATCTCATCGGCTCTGGCCGAGAACAAGTCCATAGCCTGGCCATCGTAGCTGCGTGGCGCCACCGGCACCTGCACCCTGACCCGTCGGAAATGCGTCGGCAGCGCTCCACGGGTGCCGTGGCCGGACGACGTTTGCACCTGCTCTCTACGGAACAGGTTGGGGTCCGCCCCGGTCGCTTTCGGTACCCGGACGTTGCGGGTGCCTACCCTGACCTGGAGGTCGGGCCCCTACGTCGAAGTGTTGGCGCAAACGAATAGCCGGCCACAAACAACGTCGGGCGCTGCCGAGAACCGATTGTTCCACGCTCGTCGGTACTGAGCAAGCTGGTGACTAGGACGTTCTACCTATGATCCCGGTTAATCCGGTCTAGCGGAGAGTTCGTAGCCGTAGGCCTGGAGGCGGTCGCCGATGTAGTGCTCCAGCACGGCGAGGTTGGCGGGGTCGAGGTCGCGGCGGAAGGCGTCGCCGCGGCTTTGCTGGAACTCATAGCGCTTGAAGCCGGACTCGAAGGCGGGGGTCCAGTCGAGGTTGAGGAACTCCAGCATCGCCTCGAACTGCTTGCGGGGTTCGGCGAGGATGTCCTCGAAGCGGACCTCCAGCCACTGCCCGGCCGGGGTGGCGGCGCGGGCGGCGTCGAAGGCGTCCAGCAGCAGCTTCCAGGCAAGCCCGGCGAGCACCACGAAGGAGCGGCCGGACTCCTCCCAGTCCAGCTGGTAGCTCTCCGGCAGGGGGCCGAGGTACCAGTGGTCCGGACCTTTGTACCCGCTCCACCAGGGCATGTGCAGCCAGGAGTTGGCCACGGCGCGGCCGTCGCGGACCACATGGATAAAGCGCGCCTCCGGGAAGACCGCCTGCAGCAGCCCAGCGCGGGGCCAGCCGGTGAGGTGGTGGCCGAAGACTGCCTTCCGCTGGGCGGCCATGCGGCGCTCGAAGAAGCCCTGCACTCGCTTGGCCATCCACGGGGTCGCGTCGCTGGCGACCAGGTCCCTGCAGGTGTGGGCGAACATCGGTGAGACCTGCCGCTCCAGCACCTCCCAGCCCTCGGACGGGGAGATGCGCAGCCGGCCGAGCTCGAAGAAGCGGGAGCGCCCGGCCATCGGCAGCAGGCCCGGGTCGCGCGGGGCCGAGCGGCGAAACAGGGTGTTGTTCCAGCGGCCGTTGAGGTTGAGGTAGCTGAACTTGTCATCGACGTTCGAGATGAAGCCCACCTCGCGGTGGCGCGCGATCACCTCGATCACCGGCGTCGACCCGCAACGGCCGCTGCCGAAGACGAAGAACAACATCGATAACCTCCAGGAACGAACAGTGGCCAGGGCAGCCTACCGCCTCTTCCGTACAGCAATGACCGTGTTGCGGGCACGTCATTCGCAGGTACGCGGGCTGGTACGGAACCGGCAAGGTGGGCGCTGATGTGGTGAACAGCGCCTTGCGGCCGCTTGGCGAGGACCTGAATGGGGGGCGGACAGCCGGTGAAGATCCAGATCCTGTGCACGCTCGGCCCGGCGTCGATGTCGGAGGACGTCATCCGGCAGCTTGACCGTGCGGGCGTGGACCTGTTCCGGATCAATCTGTCCCACACCGCCTTCGAGCGCCTCGACGGCGCCATCGACCTGGTCCGGCGGGCCACCGCCAAGCCGCTGTGCCTGGACCTTGAAGGGGCGCAGGTGCGCTGCGGCGCGGTCACCCCCGGTCTGGTGCTGGAGGAGGGCCGACCGCTCCACCTGACCGCCGCCGAGATCGAAGGGACCGCCGAGGCGCTGACCCTGCGGCCCGCCAGCGTGTTCGCCGCGCTGGCGCCCGGGCACCGGATCGCGATCGACTTCGACGGCGCCCAGGTCGAGGTGACAGGGGTGGATGGCTGTGGCCCGGCCGATGGTCTGGCCGAGGCGGTGGTGCTCAGCGGCGGCCGGGTCGGCTCGAACAAGGCGGTCACCGTCGAGCCGTCGC